>Ga0182024_10000134_pt1 | contig 162494 bp, 162 predicted proteins | sample P32metaG_FD_120480 | JGI IMG/M metagenome (GOLD analysis project Ga0182024, IMG submission 120480) | Permafrost microbial communities from Stordalen Mire, Sweden - P3-2 metaG (Illumina Assembly) | ecosystem: Environmental > Terrestrial > Soil > Wetlands > Permafrost | place: Sweden: Stordalen... | reverse complement strand
TGGTGGCGCAAGACCGCGATCTCCACGTCTTTTGCGAGGCGGGAGCGGAAGCGGCCGCTCAGGACATCCAGGAACCGACGGGCAAGCAGGTACACGAACCGGCACAACATCGCCCAACACTGCCCGACACCACCCGCGACCGACTAATGACACCCTTCAAGCGCGCTGACCTCTTCCACCGTCCGTTCGACTTACCGTCACTTCATCAGGCGGTACACTCGCTTTGCCGCGGAACGGAGTCGCCTCGCTATCCTTCCGGGTTGGCTGTTGGCAAGTTGGTGGTAGCGGTCCGCCAGCGGTTGGAGCCGGGCGATGTCGCGAGTGACTGCCGCATGGTGTGTGATGCTCGGCGCGCTTCGAGGGCGGATCGGCGACGGCTCGATAAAGCCCAGATGGGTGGTCAGATCGACCTCGCTGAGGAGGGGGTCGTCTTCACCCGAGACGAGCACCTGCTGGCCCGTGAGGCGATGGCGGGCCAGGAAGATTGAATCTAGCAGCGGAAAGGGAACAGCTTCGAGGTAGCCGAGGAGCTGCTCGTCGGGTCGTCGGACTTCATTCTCGGGAACGGTTCGGTATGTCGGGCCGTCACCCATGACCAACTCCGGGGCCCCCTTGTCCCCCGAAAGAGAGACGTGACCGAGTTCGTAGTCGAAGACGGAGTGCGTTGGTGGTGTGTCCCCGTGGCTGACCTTATACGAGATTCCCAGGTGATCGATGTACCTGCAGAGGACCCGGGTAAAGGCTGGATGCCAGTTTCCGGATCCGGGGGCACCGCGATTCGAAGCCGGCGCCGGTTCGGGCAGAAGAGGCGGTCTGAAAAACCTCTGGTCCCGCTCCTTTCGCTCCGACTCGGAGAGGGCCTGTTGTCGGCCACCGGCGAGGCGTGCGACCGCCTTCTGGGGTCCGCGCTTCGATCCGAATTCCACTGCTCGTGATCGCGCGCGGGTGAGTGGCAGTTGCCGCCAGGAGATGGGCACAGGTGAGGCATCTGTCAGGGCAGCGCAGAGACTCGGCAGAGGGTCGGCATGGTCGACGGCGACACGGTGATCACCCACGAGATTCACCGGCCAGGCCACGGCAACTGTGATGTCCGACTGGGCCCGGTCGGGGCCAAGTGAAGTGAAGGCTGAAACGTCGACTCCGACGCTGACGAAGCCCATCGGTCCGGCTCCGCTCGTGAAGAGCCGCAGCGTCTTCTCGATCAGGGTGCAGTCGGAGAAGAGTTCGTCGACGCTTCCCCGAACCGCCATGATGTACTTTCCGCGGGCCAGGTCGAGCCCGGTGGCCACGGCAGCGCCGGGCGACTCGTCGTGCGTGGCCGCCACTCGCCGAACGCTCGGTCCTCGCGGGTCCCGCCACCACCACACGTCGTCGCGCAGGATGATCTCGGCGTCGATGCACGTCTGGGCGCGCAGGCCGAAGCGGAGGCGACGTCGAGCCTCATCGAGGTCCTCGATCGGGTCCGCGGCGATGATCGAGAGCGCTGGGGACCAGCGAGACTTGACCTCGTTGCGATGACTGTAGAGGGCAGGGTGCCTGGACTTCATGATGGTCGCAAATCTCGCGGCGTGATGTACGAGGTCGCTGCGGGTGAAGCCCGTCTTGCGGACCTCGAGGTACCGTCCCCGTGCGGGAGCGCCGCGTATGCCTCGCTCGGCCAGGGTGAGCACGAAGTCCCAGTCCTCATGGGCCCAGCGGAGGCCGTCGGCATAGCGGATACCGGCGTCGAAAAGCTCGCGATCGATCAAACATGAGGTATCGCAATAGTTGAATTCGAGCAGTGTGTCGAGGTTGTAATTCGGCGCTATGGCGTATTCGTTCCGCTGACCGAAGAAGTCCTGATTGGGATAGATGAACCCCACCCGCTCACCCGACTCCTGGAGTTGGAGCACGAGCGACGCAACGGCATCCCCAGAGAGACGATTGTCGGCGTCGACGGGAAGGAGATAGCGCCCCTTGGCCTCATCGAGCCCCCTCTGACGGGCGGAGCTGGCGCCCACGTTCTCGGAGAGACGGATCACCTTGAGCCCCAATCGACCCGAGAGATCATCGAGCACGGCGCGGGTCAACTCGTCGCTCGACGCGTCATCCACGATGATGATCTCCACGTGGGGATAGGTCTGCGCGAGCACGGAATTGACGCATTCCGTGAGAAACCTGCCGTGCTCGTAGCACGGGATCACAACTGACACCAGCGGCTGGTCGCGGAGCGGCCGCGTGCGGAGGAGGAGCTGCTGATCGGGAAGGACAGGCTCCTGGTTTGTCGTCGTTGGACGTGCGCCGAGTAACTCATCGTAGAGCTCGACGTGCTCCCGGCCCATCTTCTCGAGGGAGAACCCATCGAGAACGCGCTGACGCGCCCGCTTACCAAGATCGCGGGTTAGCCCACGATCGTCCATCAGCCGCTCTAGAGCGCCGACGTAGGCGCCGACGTCGTCACGCGGATCGATTAGGACACCACCGTCGTCGCCGAGCAATTCAACATTTCCGGGGATCGCTGGCGCCACTGTCGGCACTGCCATCGCCATGGCCTCGTAGAACACATATGGGATGCCCTCGAAGACACTCGTCATTAGCATGAGGTCGCAGCAGGCGTACCACGGCAGCGCTGTTTGGGTGCCGTGAAAGAGGACCTTGTCGCTGAGACTGGCCTGGCTCACGGCGGCGCGGACCTGGTCCTCGAGGGGTCCGTCCCCGAGCACGTGAATACGGAAGTCTCGGCCCCTGTTGCGCAGTTCTGTGGCGACCCGGACCATGAGCAGTGGGTCCTTCTGGTCGCATAGCCGTCCGCAGTACAGGATGTTGGCAACCCCCTCCGGGACCTGAATCCGCTTGCGAACGTGGTCGGGAGCGAATGCCTCGGCGGCGTCGACGCCGGTGTAGATGACGTGGCACTTCGAGGTCGGAATGTCGTAGTCTTGGATCGCCTTGCTGAGGTGCTCGCTTGTAAGAGAGAAGCCATCCACGAGGGAGCCGTAGCGCGTCGCCACGTGGCGGACATATCCGGAGCGGTCTGCTTCCTCGACGTGGAGTTGGACCACGACCGCAGGGCTGGGCGAGAGGCACTTCAGGTCGGGGATGATGTTGAACCCGAGCCGCGAGTTCATGATGTGCACAAGTTCGACCCCTCGATTCTGGACGAAATCGAGGATGAACTCCGGGAAAGCGTCGCCGAACATGAGATCCGGAAGCGCCCACACCTCGTCGGCGTAGAGGACCACCTCGTTGAGGCGGCGATTCGGTGACGGCTGAGTGGTGATCAGGGAAGGGGCGAACCGGGATCGGTCGATCCACCGGAACCAGTCGATGGTCCCGGTGTCGGTTCCGCCGAAGTCCACCCAGGGGGCGAGGTAGAGGAGCGGGATCCGTCCATCCACGCGCGCGCTCGTGATCATACGGCCCGGCTGGCCTCCTCGTGAGCTGCTACCGCCCCCCGGCGGCCCACCGCGCTGTATCCCAGCGGCATGAGGTGCAAGAGATCAAGGGGAGCAAGCGCCGCCACCGAATCGGAAAGCCGCTCCAGGGCCTGCTGGGCCTTCTCTCGTCCCAGGTCTCGCTGATCCCCGGCGCGGCCCATTGCCCAGCCGGCGTTCCTCATCAACTGGGCGATCGTGGTGAAGCAGTCGTTCCGAGGCTCGACCTTGACGTCCCCGAGGCCGGCCTGCTCGAGAAGGAGTCGCAGCAATGGGGGAGTGTAGCGGTAGTAGTCGTTGGGAAGCTCGTGGAGTTCCCAGATCAATGGAACGGTTAGGTACAAAGTGCCGTCCATGCGAAGGATGCGGTGAACATCGCGGAGCACCGCTCGCGGGTCCGGGACGTGCTCTAGAATCTGAGTCAATAGGGCAGCGTCGACGCTCTCATCAGGCAGAGCAATGTGGTCGGCGGAGGAGACAAGATCCGCGGCGAAGGCGCCGCTGTGGACCGACTGGCCCCAGTCGATAGCGAGATACTCGCAGTGGTCGAAGAACTCGCGATACGGGCTGTCACCAGCGCCGATGTCGGCGACCCTAGCGCCGGCGGGCAAACCCCTCGCCGCGTTGCGCACAAACTCAAGGATGGTTCGGCGCTCGTACGGGGCCTCCTCGACGAACTGACGCAGTCGCTCCGAGACCCCAAGGACCGCTGCTCATGCCAGTAACTGGCTACCGCGGACGGGATCGAGATGGGGCGCCGGATCGACGCCCGTGGCTCGAAAGTATCCGTTGACCACCGGAAACTCTCCGGCGGGCCCTGGCCACTCGCCGAAGCTATAGGCAACCCGAAAGCCGGTGACCTCGAGCATCCATCTCATCGCGAGGCGGCCGGGCACGAACCACCAAGTCTCATCCCCAAAGTAACTCCCGGGGATGAATCGCACGTACTCTGATTGCTCCGGCTCCCCAAGCATCATCGAGCCGAAAAGCAGCTCGCCGTCGGGCGCAAGCATCGACCGAAGTCGCATCAGCAGCCCCATCGGATTTGGCTCGTGATAGAAGACGCCGTTGCAGTGGATGAGATCGAATGTGCCGTACTTTTCGTTGGTCAGGCACTCCCATCCGATGTTCTCGAATTGCACGCCGGAGTGATAGAGCGACTCAAGAAAGACAGCCTGATGGTGGTATCCGAACGGCTCACAGGCCACAATCTCCTGGGCGCCACGGAGGGCGAACATGAAGGGGTCGTAGCCAGCGTTGCTGCCGACATCGAGCACTCGCTTACCAGCAAGGCTTTTCGATACTTCCGCGCCCAGGCCGATCCATCGGTGATCGCAACGCCATGTTCCGCCGATGATCAGATCCCCGCCGAGGTAGAAGGGTCCTTGAAGCCAGGGGTCGAGCTCGGCGGCTCGGTCGACGAACTCAGCCCGGCGTTCGGGTGTGAAACTCGGCTCACAATCCTTGCTGAAGCGCGTGACCGTGTCGGGGGGGACGTCCACGGCTTCGGGACGCCCGACGCCCAGCTGCTTCCTGACCGCGTCGCGAATCGACTCGAGGCTCTCCTCGATGGCGCTCTTCCCGACAGCCATCGAATGTCCGTCCCTCTGGGAGCCTTCCACCTGAAAGGCTCTCAAACCCCAACAAAGAGTACCAGATGGGGCGAGGACGCCGTGTCCGCACCAGGTGCGGGCGCCGTGGATGGTGTCGACGAGACCTTCGTCGTGTTCTCGGGGCGAATCTTCCGCTACCGCCGAGGAGACCAGACGGCGCGCACTGCGGTCGAGGCACACGCCCGGTCGGTGGGCGTCCCCGAGTCCGAGCTCGATTGGCCCGTGTGAGGGGATCCGGTGCCTGAGCGCCGGTCACGTGGATGTGGCCTCCGGTTTGACGGACAGGTTGGGTGTGTTGATCATGCCGCCTGACGGTCGGCGTCGTGGTGGATGGCTTCGTATTCGGTGGGGCTGAGATAGCCGAGCGAGCTGTGCAGCCGGCGGGGGTTGAACCAGCCTTCGATGTATTCGAAGATGGCCCGGCGTAGGCCGGCTCTGGTCGGCCAGGCTTGCGTGTCGATGAGTTCGCGTTTGATGGTGGCGAAGAACGACTCCGCGACCGCGTTGTCCCAGCATTCACCTTTGGCGTCCACGGAGAGCACGACGTAGTGCTGGCGAGCGAGCCGGGCGTAGTCGGTGCTGGTGTATTGACATCCCCGGTCCGAATGAAAGACCAGCCCCGCCGTTGGTCTGCGCTGGGTGAAGGCCATCTCGAGGGCGTCACTGACGAGCTCGGTGCGTAGATGATCGGCCAGCGCCCAGCCGACAACTCGACGCGACGCGAGGTCGATCACCGTGGCGAGGTACGACCAGCCCTCCCACGTCGAGACGTAGGTGATGTCACCGACGTAACGGCGATCGATCTCGGGGCCGGGACCGAAGTCCCGGGCGATGAGGTCCCTCGCTGCCGCCGCGGCCGGGTCTGGGATCGTGGTCTTGCGCCAGCGCTTCTTGCAGCGGCCCTCCAGGTCCGCGCTGGCCATGAGTTTCGCCACCCGCCGCTTCCCAGCGTGGACTCCCTGCCGGCGAAGCGCGGCGCACCCGAGGCGACCCATAGGTCCCTTTGGACTCGGCGTGGATCACCCGGATCCGTTCGTTCAACGCGGCGTCGCTGACCTGCCGGGCCGACGGGATCCCGTTCAGTCGCTCATAGAAGGCGGCACGGGAGACCTCCAGCAGGCGACACGCACGCGTGGTGCTGCGGCCTGTGACCTTCTCCGCCTCGATGAACGGATACACGCTCACCGGGTCTCCGTGGCGAAGAAAGCTGTTGCCCGCTTGAGGACCTCAAGATCCTCACGCAGACTGCGGTTCTCACGCCGCAACCGAGCCAGCTCGGCCCGCTCGTCACTCGTCAAGCCGGGGCGTTTCCCAGCATCGGTCTCGGCCTGGTGCACCCAGGTCCGCACCGCCGTCTCGGTCAGATCGAAGTCCCGAGCCACCTGGCCGACCGACCGATCACCGCGCAAGCAGCACTCGACGATCTCAGCCTTGAACTCCGGGGTGAACGACCGACGCGGACGCGGCTTCTTCCGCTCCATGGTCTCCATAATGGACATCCTCTCCGGGGCAATGCCCCCGATCGCGGATGTCCGTCAAACCGGAGGAAGGCCACAACCTGCCCCCCGTCGAATTCGAAGCCGCCTACTACCGTCACGACCCCAAGGCCATCGCGGCCTGAACCCAACCGTCCGAGCCTCCATCAAACCCGGGGCGGTTCATCGCATAGCGAATGGCTCATCAAGCGGGGTCCGGTCAAGATCAAGGTCGGCGCGGACGGCAAATTCCAGGTCAACAACACCGGCGGCAACCCCGCCGCCGAGTCGGTCAACATCATCGCCGACATCGTCGGCTACTACCAATAGACCAATAGAGAGGACGGTCCCCGCACCGGTTCCTCGGCGACAGATGCGGCCTGTGGAAAACGCCACCACACCGCCGGTTCTCTGTATCCTTTACCGTTGGCTATGGGTCCCCCACTGTTTGGATCAGGATGCGGTTCATCGGAGCGAGCAGACGAGCGCTGTCCTCGGCAGCCGAGATCGTCCGGAGCGAGGCCGAGTATGTCGGCGTGGACCCAGCGGGTCCGATGGCACCGTTCGCTCGCGCCGCCGCGTTTTACGCGATGCGCTGGGCGCACTTCAACATCAGCGTGGCGCGTTACGGGTACTTGTCGCACGTCCGCCAACGCCCGCCGCGGCGGCTACAACTCCGCGACGCCATTCGTCTCCGGGCGGGGTTGTGCCAGTCCATTTCCGAGATGATGGTCTCGATCCTGAGCGCGCTCGACGTTCCCGCACGCACCGTGTCGATGTATTGGTCCACGGAGCACGGCGAAGACCGAAATCACGTCGGCGCGGAGGCGTACTGGCTCTCGGCGTGGCACTTCTTCGACCCGACCTGGGAGGTCTACTTCGCCGCGCCTGACGATCCGTTCGAGGTGCGGTCCTGGGAAGAGTTGATGGAGGGCCGGCCGTCGGTTCGACGCTCGAACGAGGCTGACCCGGGCCTGATGAGATACCTCGCCTGCCCCGAAGACCCCTTCGCGTACCTCAGGGCGCCCCGAGTCGAGTTCGGCGCGATCGGCCACCTGGCCACCGCACAATCGCGAACACAGTCAAGGCTGCGCCGCTGTTTGGGCTTGTCGCCCGCGACTCATCAGGTTTCGTCGTGACGGAACCCTCGGCGTCGACCGTCCAGAACCAAAACGCTCGCACGGCATCGGGGTGTCGCCGGTCCCCAAGCCAGCCACAGCGACTCGCCGCTCGGCCTCGCCAGATTGACCTTGTGGTCAAGGTCCATTCCTCTCCTCGTCCGCGCGTTAGCTGAGCGTTAGCTGGCGACGTTGCGCGAGCCCGGCGGCGTTCGATGGGCTAGCCATCGGCGAGTCTCTTGGGATTGTCCTTGGTGACGCGAATGGGAGCGAAACGGTCGCGATAACCGGAGATCCAATCAAGGACCAGGTTCAACTGTCATACCCGAAATCCCGCGCGGAACTTCAAGGATGTGCGATCGGGAAGGGTCGAAGTTGGGGGCCCATTTGCCGATCCGACTTCTACTGCGGTCGACGTAGTCGTGCCCCGTTCGGTGTTGCCGCCACTCCCTGTGGGGTGTCAAAACTCGATCACGCCGCTGACCTGCGAGTTCGCAAGAGCGTGCCGTAGACCGCGCTGTGAATTCTGAGACTCCTGCGGCTTATGAGGTCTGCATCCGCCGTGGGCGACGACGAGCCGGCCTTTCACGAGCCAGCAAGAAGCCGCTGGTCAAGGGCCTGATCGAGTTTTGACACCCCACACGCAACACATCGACCTGATGCCGCAAGACCGCGATCTCCACCTCCTTCGCGAGGCGTGAGCGGAAACGGCCGCTGAGGACATCCAGACACCGACCCACGAACAGCTACACGAAGCGTGAAGGGTGTCATTAGTCGGTCACGCGGCGCGACGGTCATATTCGTTGATAAGTCCACCGAGGAGTGGTTGGCGGATCACAGGGTGTGGGGTGTCAAAACTCGATCACGCCGCTAACCTGCGAGTTCGCAGGAGCGTGTCGTTGATCCAGCTGTGAATTCTGAGACTTCTGCGGCTTATGAGGTCCTGCACCCGCTCGAGCGGCGCCGATCCGGCCTAGCACGAGCCAGCAAGAAGCCGCTGGTCAAGGGTCTGATCGGGTTTTGACGCCCCACAGGCTGATCGCCAAAGGTCTGGTACGACCCTCCCGACTGCGTCGCGATTTCCCAGCAGTCATCGACCCCGTCTGGATCGCCCGCCCTCGCGGATCTCGCGACCCGTGCTCGTAGCCCAAACCACGATGTCCTGTCGAAGCCAGATCAGTCCAGCCGCTAGGTCGGCTACCGGCTTTGGGAAGTCTGCGTGCTCGTGGCGGAGTTGGTGCACCCGCTGCCGTGAGATCTCCAGCATGTCGGCGATCTCAGCCACGCCAACGAGGTCCAGTCTCTTCACCCTTAGAGTCTGACCTTGACATACGACAAGTCTGTAGTATCTTGTCGATTGTCAAGGCAGATCGCCTCGATGGCCCCGGCGGGTGCGCAAACACCCCCGGGGCCGTGGCCAGCACCTTTATGGGAGGTACTGACATGGCCAACGGTAATGGGGGCGCGGATGCGCCCGCAGAGTGGTTTGACGAGTTGCCGGCGGGTTTGGCGAACTGGCTGGCGGTCGAGGAGGTCGTGGGCGAGTCGCTCGACGCACTCTCGGCCCTCGATGGCGAGACGGACCGGGCGGTGGAGTTCCTGTCGGGGATCCACCGCGCGGTGAAGGTCTGGGCCAGCTGGGAGCTGTGGGCCACGCTCCAGGACCCCGGCGGTGGGAGCCCCGACGAGCTCCTGGAAAGCCTGCTGGAGCGCGGCGTGGATGTGCGCCAGCTCGGCCGGGTCGGACCGGCGACTCGTCCCCGCGCTGGGCGGGGCACGGACTGGCGGGCGTTCGAGGAGCCCGACGATGAGTAGGCGCACCGGAGCATCCCGAGGCTGCTCGGAGGTGTTCCCGAAGGCGCTGGCTCGGTGGATCGACACCGACGGTGAACTGCTGCGGTCACTGATCACGTTGCGTCGCCTCGGCACCGAGGGCGGCTCGGCCCTGGACAGCGCATTGGCGATCAGGCGAGTCCGGGAGTTGCGGCTTTCCTGGGAACTCTGGGCCGCCTTGGCTGAGGGTGACGGCGAAGATCCCGAAGCGTTGCTGCTGGGAGAGGTTCCGGTTCATGTCCTCGACCAGGCCTGCTTGGCGCTGTGGGGGCCGAGGTGGGGTCTGGAGACGGGTGCCGACCTGAGGGTCGTGACCTGACGCACCGGTGCAGGGAGCGTCGGCCATTCGGGTTTCGAGCCGGGCGGCTTCCGTCCCAGCCCCCCGGGGGCCTCGGGTGGCCGGCGCAAGAAATCCGCCGACGCTCACAGTCCAAGACGGTTCCAGGCCACCAGAAGGGGTGTGAGGCGAGATTCTTCTCCCGAGGCCGGTCCTGGTGGGCCGGCTGAGGCCGCGCGGACGGTGGCTCGCTTCAACCCCAACGCTATCCCGCCTCAGGTGTGGGCGGCGGTTGGGCCGCTGGTCCGAGACGCGGTCGCCAAGGCCAACCCGGTGGATGGTCGCGACGCCACCGAGTTGATGTCCCGGACGGCGGCGTTGCTCGTGTGGTGTCACGGCCAGGGTCTGGAGCTCAGGCCCGAGGTGATGTTCCACCCCGACACGCTCGACCGCTTCATCGCCGCCGCGTATGGGCACCTTGCCAGCGGCACCGGGACGAATTACCGGCGGGTCCTGCGACGCGTGGGGCGTGCAATCCTCGGACCGCCGATCTACCCGCCGCGGCCTTTTTCGCTCCCCAAGTCCGCGCCCGACCAGCCCTACTCGCGCGACGACGAGCGTGCCTTGCGCGGATGGGTGCGCGGCCTGTCCACGCCACGCCTGCGCGAGGGCGCCATCGCGCTGCTCGGCTTGGGTCTGGGCGCGGGCCTCCGATCGAAGGAGATCGACGCCGCCGAGACGGCCTGTGTCGAGGAGGACGGATCGGGTCTCGTGGTCATCGTGCCCGGCTCGCCGCAGCGGCGCGTCCCGGTCCTAGCGCGATGGAAGTGGGCGCTACGCCACGCCATCGAGCACTCCCAGGGCGGTCTGTTGTTCCGGCCCAGCCCGGGTCGCCGCAAGCGGGTGTCGGTTTTCACCGAGAACCTGCCCCGGGCGAACGACCCGAAGTTGAGCGTCCAGCGGCTGCGAGTGACGTGGATCGTGCGGCACCTCGACGCCCGGGTGCCGTTGCATGTCCTCGCCGGCGCCGCGGGCGTCACCGCCGAGCAACTGTCCCTTTACGCGGGGTGTATGGCCGACGTTCCGGCCGCCGAGGCCGACCGGCTACTCGCGGTGAGCAAAGGTGAGAGCGTCGAGCACCCTAACGGCTGCGCCTGGCAGCTGGTACTTCGATGACCAGTCGGTGCGGTTCGCCATCACGCTGATCGAGGGCAGCCGTGTCCTGGCCCCCCTGCGAGCCTGGCGGGCCGAGGAACGCGCACGGCTCGGCCGACATGCCGGCGGGGCACCGGAACACTTCCCCGCACAAGCCTTGTGGGTGGCGATGACTCTCGCCGCAGTTCACGGACGGCCCATGCTCGCCACCGAGTTCCGTGACATCTTGTTCCGTCGGATCAGCCCGACCATGCGAGCCACGCTTGGTGTCCCCGACCCCCCCACCAGCAGGGGACGAACTCGCCTGGAGCGCCCTCTACCGGTGTGTCCGGACTCGGCTCCACGGTCTCCTCGACGTGATCGACTCGTCGCCGCTGCCGAAGAACCGCCGCCTCGACCCGGCGACCTTCGACGCTCTGGTGGCGCGGCGTCGCAGCGAACGGCACCTCACGGACGGGGTACTCGCCAAGCGAGCCGAGCGCCTCGCTTGGGTCCAAAACTCCATCCTCGAAGCCAGCATCGCCACCATGCCCAGAGCTGTGCGCCGACGGTGGCGTGGCAGCGTCGGCGTGGACGCTACGCCGGTGCCGGCGTTCTCGCGCGCCGATCAGCGGGTCCGGGGCAAGGGCCCTCGCGCCCGGCGCGCCCTACTCCTCACCGCCGCCGATCCCGACGCTGACCTCTACGTCCGGACTGGCGGATCGGAGGGCCCAAGCCCTCGGGCACGCGGCGAACCCAAACTACGAAGCTTTGTCTTCGCCTATGAAGCCACCCTCGTGGTCGCCGGCAACGACGACCCGACCACCGACGCGCCATTCCCGCCCCTGGTGGTCGGGATGCCGCCGCTGCACCGCCCTGGCACCGGGGTCGGGCCCAATGCCATCACGGCTCTGGCCAGCGTCGCTGGACGTGGACACCCCACCGGCTGGCTGGCCGGCGACCGCGCCTACACCAACGCGGTCGCCGAGGACTTCCAGTTGCCGGCCCGATCCCTCGGCTACCAGCCGGTGCTCGACTACCGCGTGGACCAACTCGGGGTTCAGGGTTCCCACGCGGGAGCGCTGCACGTGGAGGGTGCGTTCTACTGCCCGGGGATGCCCGCCGCGCTCATCAACGCCACCAGCGACTACCGGGCCGGCCGCATCGACGAGACCACCTGGCACACCCGGATTGAGGCTCGCCGAGACTTCCTTCTGCGACCCAAGGCCAAGCCCGACGCCGAGGGTCACATCCGTTACCTCTGCCCCGCCTCCGACGGTGCGCCTACTGGCCGGTGCGAACTCAAGCCGCGCTCCATCGAACGTACGACCTCCGCCACGACCCGCATCCCCGTCACCGACGAACTGCGCGCCAACCCGCCGGAGATTTGCACACAGCAGACCGTCACCTTCCCTCCCACTGCCGGCGCCAAACTCGCCCAGAGGCTGCACTTCGGCTCCCAGGAATGGGCTGCGACCTACCACACACTGCGCAACACCATCGAGGGCATGAACGGCATCGCCAAAGACGGCGCCTACGCCGCGCTCGCTGACCCCAGCCGCCGCCGCATCCGCGGTGTCGCCGCCCAGAGTCTCTTCGCTGCACTCTTGCTCATGGCCACCAACATCAACGCGATCACCTCCTTCCTGCGTCGAGCACGACCCGACACTCACGGCACCCTGCGCCGACCACGACGACGGCGCCGAACCACCACACCCCTCGGGAACTGGGCCCCCACCATCGCAACCCGCGGTGGCGCCCCCCCTCCATAGCGCCACGGCTAACTCGGCGAGACCGCGAGTATCTCTGACTCGTCGCGCCTAAAGACGGGCGGCGGCCCGCCCACAACGCTTTCCTGCACGCTCGCGACCCGCGAACACGGGTGCCAAGCGGGCGGGACCCCCTCCGAACGCCGCTCGACACCGAAGCAGGCAAGTTACGTCGACAGATCGAAGAAGTTCTGTCGAGAACCCGGGGTGGGCGAGGGGGGACTTGAACCCCCATGTCCTTGCGGACACAGGAACCTGAATCCTGCGCGTCTGCCAATTCCGCCACTCGCCCAGTGGACCGGCGAGCGTACCAGTCAGGCGCGAAGCATGCCGCCGCTGACGACGTGGTCCTCACCGGTCACGAACGATGACGCGTCGCTGGCGAGGTACACGGCCGCGCCGGCGATTTCGGCGGGGTCGGCGACGCGACCAAGCATCGTCGCGGCCGCGGAACGCTTGAGCATACCGGGAGACACGCGCTCGGCGCCGAGCATCATCTCGGAGACGAAGGGGCCGGGTGCGATCACGTTGACGCGCACCTTCCACGATGCCCATTCGCGGGCCATGACCTTCGTCAAGGCGACCAGTCCAGCTTTGCTCGCCGCGTAGGCGGCGTTCCCGGCCCCGCCGACGTAGGCGCCGACTGACGACACGTTGATGATGCTGCCACCACCGGACTCGCGCATCCGTGGCGCGAGGAGTGCGCTAAGTCGAAGCGGTCCTTCGAGGTTGACCGATTGCAGCTTGCGCCAGTACTCGAGCGTCAGGTCGGCGACGGGCGTCGGGGCGGGGTTGATGCCCGCGTTGTTCGCGAGCACGTCGACGTGGCCGCGCCAGTCGTGGGCTCGGTCGACGAACGCCGGGATGGCGTCCCATTCGCCAACGTGGCAGGCCAGGCCGAGCGTCTCCTGGCCCGTCGCGGCCGTGATCTCGGCGGCCACCGCGTCGCAGAGGTCCTGCTTGCGGCTCGACACCACGACCGACGCGCCAGCCCCAGCGAGGCCCTCGGCGATTCCGCGGCCGATTCCCTTCGTGGCGCCGGTGACAATCGCGACTCGTCCGGTGAGGTCGAAGAGCTCGGCGACCGGTCTCGTGCTCACACGCGCACCGGTGTGAGCTCGGGCGCGGCGCCGGCCGCTTCGCCCGCCGGGTCGGTCGGATCGGGTCCGAACCCGCGAATTCGGCGGTTACGGTCCGCCCACATCAGCAGCGGCGGGAGGATGAACAGGGCGCTGAGCAGGGCAACGACGGCGTTGAGGGCGACGATGATCCCGAAGTCGCGCAGGAGCGGGAACGGCGACGCCGCGAGCACACCGAAGCCACCGATGAGGGTCAGCCCGGAGGCGACGAAGGCGCGGCCGATTCGGACCGCCCCGATGTCGACGGCTTCGTCAGGGGTCCGACCCCGGGCTCGCTCCTCGAGGTAGCGGGCCATGATGAGCACCGAAAACTCGGTGCAGACCGCGATGACGAGTGGGGCCGACACCGCGGTGAGTGGGCTCAGGCTGAACCCGAGCAGGTAGACGATGAGCGACGAGCCGCCCACCGCAAAGACGACTGGCACCAGCGGCAACGCCACCTTCCAGGGGTTGCGGTACGCCAGCCCGAGCCAGACCACCACGGCGAGGAGGGACAGCAGCGTCAACTCGGTCCGGTTCGCTTCGAGCGCCTTGACCAGCTCGACGCCGACCACAGCCAGGCCCGAGAACACCGCGTGGGTCCCGTGGGGTGGATGCAGGTCGGCGGTCATCGCGCTCAGGAGCTGTTCGCGCTGGTTCAGCGAGATGTTCCGGACCGGGAAGATCAGGTTGGCTTTCGTGCGGTCGGGCGAGATGAACTCGGCGTGGAAGGGCTCCGGCGCAACGCTGAGCAGCAACTGGAGCTGCGTCTGGTCGACGGGCGCGCCGCCAGTTACCGCCGCGACGGCGCCGGGGAGGCTGGTGGCGCGCAGCAGGTCCTGGGAGTGCTTGGTCACCTGTCTCGATCCGAACGTGCGCATCCAATCGGCGACGCTGGTAGTCGTGACGTTCGGAGCCTCGACGAGCGTTCCGACCTCGCTCGAGAAGCCGGCGCCGGCCTGCAGCGCGTCGAGGTCGTGAACGACGCTGCTGCCTTGGGGTACCCACTTTTGTGGGTCGGTTTGGATGCTGAAGCGCCCCGCGACCGCGAACCCGGCGATCGCGACGATCACGCCGACCAGCATGACGGGGAGCAGGACACGTTGGGCGGCGTGGGCGACGGTGCGAACCGCTCGTTCGATCGCGCCGCGGCCCCATTCGTGTGGACGTGACGGGCGTCGATGTTCTCGGGCGAGGAGCAGCGCCGGGAGGGCCGTGATCACAATCAAGAAGAGCAAGACGACGGCGATGTCGAGCATCACACCGAAGTCACGGATGATCGGCACGCGAGAGACCTGGATCGCGACGAACCCGGCGGCCGCGGCCATCATCGCGATCGCGAGCGCCGGGCCGAGGTTTCGGATGGTGCGCGCCATGGCCGCGGTGCCGTCCCCGTCGATGCTGACCTCTTCTTGGAATCGGCTCTGCACCTGGATGGAGAAGTCGACCGCCAGCCCGATGATGATCGGGAAGCCCGAGATGGTCACCAGGCTGAGCGCGATGCCCAGATATCCCATGACCCCGAACGTGGTGAGCGCCCCGAGTGCGACGACCACGAGCGAGAGGAGCCGGGATCGCACGCGGAAGACGAAGCACAGAATCAGCGCCATCACGGCCACCGCGAGTGCTCCGAGCGTCGCCATGCCGCCCTGCAGGTAGTTGTTGATGTCCTCGAGCAGGACGGGTGGTCCAGTGGCGAGGGAGTGGAAGCCGGGGATCGGGTTCTGGGCGGTGATCCGCTTCACGGTGTCGGCTGCGGCTCCGAGGGTCGCGATGCTCGTGTTGCCCTTCGGCGCCACCACGAAGACCCCGTGGTCGTTGTTGGGGAAGGCGTCACGCAGGGCCGGGCGGATCGCCCCGGTCTGGTCGCGGAGCAGGTATTCGACGACAGCAGGATCCGAGAGCGCGGCAGCGGGATCCGCCACTGAAAGTTGACCCGAGGTGATCAGCGGCGTCGCGCGGGCGAGCTCGATGTGTTCCACCGACGCGACGTGCGCGGCCGTTGCGGCGTCGCCTCGGGCGTCGGCCTGCGCCACGGCGTCGGCAAAGATCGCCTGGCCGACCTTGAGCTGGTCGGCGGCGAACTCGAGCGTGTCGACGGGCCCAATGACGCTGGAGAACTGGCCGGTCGCGCGGAGCTGGGCTTCGAGGCGGCGCTGGCGGGCGAGGTTGGCGGGGGTGAAGAGCTTCTCCACCGGCCCGGTGACCATGATGAGCATGGCGTCGCCGCCGAAGGTGCCCTGGTAGCGGACGTTGTCTTTCGCCACCTGGGACTGGCTGCCGATGAGGCCGTTCTGGCTGGTGTCGAAGAAGAGCCGGGTGGCGCCCGCCCCCAGGACCACGGTCACGGCGACGACGCCGGCCAGCGTGGCCCGGAACCGGCGGGCCAGGAGGCCCGCCACCTGTTGAGCGTTCACGGCACCCCCTCGAAGGCCCCGAGTCTGGCAGCCAGATCGGGTGGGGCCCCGTACACTCGCAGGCCGTGGGACTCCAGGGCTTCGAACGCCGCCTCGAGCAGCTGGTCGAGGGCACCTTCGGGAAGGCCTTCCCCAGCGGGCTGCAGCCTGTCGAGGTTGGCCGCAAGGTGACTCGTACCCTCGACGCTGACCGTACCGTCGGGGTGGACGGCGTCCCGATCGCCCCGAACAACATCGGGGTCTACCTGGCGGCGCAGGACTTCGACCGGTTCCAGGACTTCGCCGACGCGCTCGCGCGCGAGTTGGCCGAGATCGCGCGTGAGCACGCTCGTGCCGAGGGGTACCACTTCGTAGGGCCGGTCACCGTCACCCTGGTCGCCGACGATGACCTCCGCGAGGGCGAGTGCGACGCCGCGGCCGAGATCCACGAAGGCGGCCAGGTCGGCTCGCTCGTGCTGCCCGACGGCCGCCGCATCCCCCTCGGCGAGGACCCGGCCACGATCGGACGATCGCCCGACTCCACGGTCGTCATCGCCGACCCGCGGGCGTCGCGGCGACACTCCGAGATCCGGCCCGCCGGGCGCGGCTTCCTCGTCATCGATCTCGGGTCGATGAACGGGACCGTCGTAAACGGCGCCCCCATCAAGGAACACGTGCTCCGAGACGGCGACGAGATCCGGATCGGCTCGACGGCGCTGCGCTTCGAGGAATCGTGAAGGAGCGGAGCCGCCACGCTGCGCTGGCGCCGGACGCGGGAGCGCCGTGCCCGAATCGGTCCTAACGGTCCTGAAGTTCTGCTTCTTGGCGCTGCTGTACCTCTTCTTGTGGCGCGTGGTGAGAGTCGTGATCGGCGAGATGCGCACCCCGGAGGCCCCCGCTGAGGGCAGCGACGCGCGGCGCGAGCGCCGCACGCGCCGCGGCGTCCGGCTGCGGATACTGGAGCCCCCGGCCCAACAGGGCGAGCTGTACTCGCTCGGCGACGAGCTCACCGTAGGGCGCGGCGGTGGGTGCGGGATCGTCATCGTCGACGACCACTACGTGTCCACCGTCCACGCCCGTCTCTTCCGGCGCGGTGACGAAGTGCTCGTCGAGGACCTCGGTTCTCGCAACGGCACCTTTCTCAACGGCACCCCGGTCGCGGGCGCGACTCGGCTCCGCCGAGGGGACCGGGTCCAGTTCGGCCAGACCGTCGCGGAGGTCGTCCGATGACGCTGAAGCTGGTCGTCGGCGCCGCCACCGATGTCGGGCGGGTACGGGACCACAACGAGGACGCGTACCTGGTGGACGACCACCTAGGGCTCATCGCAGTCGCGGACGGCATGGGCGGCCACCAGGCCGGGGAGGTCGCCAGCGCCACCGCGCTCGAGGCGTTGCGCGCCGCGGTCACCTCCGGCGAGGGTGTCCGCGACGCCGTCACCTCAGCCAACGACGCCGTCTACGACAAGTCGACGACCGACGACCGCCTGCGCGGGATGGGAACGACTCTGACCGCTGGAACGCTCGCCGCGGGCGGGACCCTGCTCGTCGGTCACGTCGGCGACTCCCGCGCGTATCTGCTGCACGATGGGGCGCTGCGACGCGTCACCGTCGACCACAGCCTCGTCGAAGAGCTGATCCGGGCCGGCGAGATCACCGAGGCCGAGGCGGAGTCCGACCCGCGCCGTTCCATGATCACCCGTGCGCTCGGCATCGACCCCGAGGTGGAGGTCGACCTCTACCCCGTCCCGGTCGTTGGAGGCGACCGGCTCCTGGTGTGCTCCGACGGCTTGACGGGCATGGTCCACGAGCCCCAGATCAAGGCCGCGCTGGACGCCGAATCCGACCCCGACCAGGCGGCTCGACGCCTCGTCGAGGCCGCCAACGCCGCGGGCGGCGTCGACAACATCACGGTGCTGGTGGTCGATGTCGTGGACGACGAAGACGCCACCGCGGCCGTACCCATCGTCGCACCCGACGCGCCCGACGCGCCCGAGGAATCGTCGGACGAGGCCGTCGAGCCCACCGCGGCCCAGACCTCGGGTCGGCGCGGTCGGGCGCGCCGGTGGTGGCGCGTCCTGCGCTGGGCGCTGCCGATCGTCCTCATCGTGGTCGTCGCGGCCGGCGTGCTGACCTGGTACGCCCGCGACACGTACTACGTCGGCACGAACCTCAGCAACGTCGCGATCTTCCGGGGTCGGCCCGGGGGTGTGCTGCTCTGGAGCCCGACCCTCGAACAGCGCACGACGCTGCTCACCTCGAGCTTGGCGCTCGACGAGCGCCAGTCGCTGAACGCTGGCCACGGCCAGTTCTCCTCCGTGGGCGGCGCGCAGGCGTTCGTCCGGGAGCTGCGAAGTCAAGCGGCCCACCGGACGAGTTCGTCCACCACGACCACGACGGTCGCACCGACCCCAACCCCGCCGACGACGGTCGCACCGACCTCCGCCCCGGCGGCGCCGTGACGACGCCTGGGCTGACCAGCCGGCGGGTCTCCGAACTCGGGCTCGGCGTCCTCGCGGTGATCATCGCCGCGTTCGGCTACCTGCTGGTGCAGCTATCCCAGACACCCGACGTCCCGCCCGACCTGTGGGTGATCTTCGCCGGCGTGCTCGGCCTCTTCGTCCTGGCGCACTTCGCCGTGCGACGCCTCGCTCCCAACGCGGATCCGGTGCTGTTGCCGCTCGCCGCGCTCCTCAACGGGCTCGGCTTCGTGACCGTGGCTCGGCTCGACCCGGGTCTGGGTCGGGTCCAGGCCGTGTGGACCGCGGTGAGCATTGTCGCGTTCATCCTCACACTCGCGCTCGTGAAGCGCATCCGGACCCTGGAGCGCTACCGGTACACCTTCTTGTTCTTCGGGATGCTCGCCTTGCTGCTGCCGCTCGCACCCGGGATCGGCAAGACGATCAACGGGGCGCGACTGTGGGTCGGGATCGGCCCGGTGAACTTCCAGCCGGGCGAGGCCGCCAAGGTCCTGCTCGTCTTGTTCTTCGCCGCGTATCTCGTTGACAAGCGGGAGCTGCTGGCAAGCGGCCGCCGTCGCCTCGGCCGGCTACGCCTCCCCGAGGTCCGACACCTCGGTCCGCTGCTGCTGACCTGGGGCGTCTCGATCCTGATCATGGTGCGCGAGACCGACCTGGGTCAGGCCATGCTGATCTTCGCTCTTTGCGTTGTGATGCTGTACGTCGCCACAGACCGTGCGTCGTACCTCGTGGTCGGCTTGTTCCTGTTCCTCGCCGCCTCAGCGGTCGCGTACCAGCTGTTCGTCCACGTCCAGACCCGCGTGGTGACGTGGATCGACCCGTTCCGCTATGCGAACGACAAGGGCTACCAGCTGGTCCAAGGGCTGTTCGGGTTCGCGGCCGGTGGGTTCGCGGGCACGGGCCTCGGTCTCGGGAGCCCCAAGCAGATTCCCAATGTCGCCACCGACTTCATCTTCTCCGCCATTGGGGAGGAGCTCGGGCTGATCGGCACGGTCGCGATCCTCATCGCCATCTTGTTGTTCGTCGGGGCTGGCCTGCGCATCGCGATGCGCTCCGAGCGGCCGTTCTCGAAACTCTTCGCAACGGGGCTCACCGCGATCGTCGGGCTCCAGAGCTTTATCATCATCGGTGGCGTCACCCGCACGATTCCGCTGACCGGTGTGACACTGCCGTTCATCTCGTACGGCGGCTCGTCACTGCTCGCAAACTGGGTGATCGTCGCGCTCCTGCTCCGAATCTCCGACGACAACGCGCGCGGTTCACCGGCCCGCCGGTCGCAGATCGCGGCCCGGGCCCCGTGAACCCAGCGATCCGGAAGGTAGGCATCGGGCTCACTGTGTTGATCCTCGTGCTCGTCGCACAACTGAGCTACCTCCAGATCTTCGACGCCAACAGCCTGAAGCACAATCCGCACAACACGCGGTCGCTGCTCTCCAACGCCAACCGACCCCGCGGCGACATCGTCACCGCCGACGGCACCGTCGTCGCGCACTCTGTCCCGGTCTCGGACGGCACCGCGTTCAAGTACCTGCGCGAGTACCCGACCAGCGAGCTCTTCTCCCAGGTCGTCGGCTACCAGTCGTTCATCTTCGGCGATACCGGGGTCGAGAAGACCTACGACACCGATCTGACCGGCCAGAGCTTGCAGCTACAGCTGCACAACCTCGGCGGCCTCCTCTCCGGCGCGAGCACCGCCGGCACCGCGGTGCTGTCGCTGCGCGACGACACCCAGCGCGCCGCGCAGGCCGCGCTCGGTTTCCAGCGGGGCTCGGTGGTCCTTCTGAACGTCCAGACCGGCCAGATCCTGGCCATGTACTCGAACCCGTCGTACGACCCGAACCCCCTCGCCTCGCACAACACCCAGACCGCCCAGAACGACTTCACCTCGCTGTCCCAGAATCCGGACCAGCCGAACCTTCCCCGCGCGTACCGCGAGCGCTACCCACCCGGGTCGAGCTTCAAGACCGTCACCGCGTCGGTGGCGCTCGAGGACGGGGTCGCCACCCCTCAGAGCACCTACTCGGCCCGTAACCAGCTCACGCTGCCCCAGACGGCGAACACGCTGAAGAACTTTGGTGGCGAGACGTGCGGCGGGACGCTGATCGAGAGCTTCACGGTGTCGTGCAACTCGACCTTCGGTCAGATCGGCCTTGCCCTCGGCGACCAGTTCGTGCCCGGCATGGCCAAGTTCGGGATCGGCGAGGCACCACCCCTCGACGCCAGCCCCGGCGCCGTCGCCAGCGTCGGCCCAGCCGCGGGTTCGTTCCAGAACAATCAGCCGAGCTTTGCCTTCGCCGGAATCGGCCAGGGCGACGTCGCGGTCACCCCGCTGGAGATGGCTCTGGTCGCCGACGGGATCGCCAACGGCGGCGTGATCATGACCCCCCACGTCGTGAGCGAGATCCGAGACTCCAACGACAAGCTCGTGCGCCGGATCAGTCCTTCGCCGTGGATGACAGCCACGACCCCCCAGGTGGCGGCGGCGGTGACCCAGATGATGATCAATGTCGTCAACGGTCCTGGCGGCACGGGGTCGGCGGCCCGGATCTCGGGGGTGACGGTGGCCGGGAAGACGGGCACCGCGCAGACCACGACCAACGTCGCGCCCGACGCCTGGTTCATCGCGTTCGCGCCCGCGCAGGCCCCCAAGTACGCGGTGGCCGTGCTGGTGGAGCACGGCGGGAGTGAGGGCAGCGAGGCCACCGGCGGCGCGGTGGCCGCTCCGATCGCGGCGCGGATGCTCCGGGTCGCCCTCGGCCTCCCCTAAGCAACGGACCCCCTCGCGCCCGGTCGAGGCCCCATTGGCGACCGAACATCCGGCGCCGGCCGGCGACCGCGGGCCGTGTCGGACACCCGACCGTCGCCCCCTGGCATGAGAGTGCCCACTACCCTGACACGCCGATGCCGGAGGCCGCGGGCACGTTCGCGAATCGCTACGTGGTCGAAGGGCCGATCGCCCGCGGCGGGATGGCCGAGGTGTTCCTCGCCCACGACCAGGTGCTCGACCGGCCGGTCGCAGTCAAGGTGCTGTTCCCCGAGTTTGCCCAGGACCCAAGCTTCGTCGAGCGCTTCCGTCGAGAGGCGCAGAACGCGGCGTCCCTGAACCACCCCAACATCGTCGGGGTCTACGACTGGGGCCAGGAGTCCGGGACGTACTTCATCGTCATGGAGTACGTGGAGGGGCACTCCCTGCGTGACGTCCTTCGCGCTCAGCGAACGGTGCCGCCCATGCAGGCGGCCGGCATCGCGGCCGAGATCGCCGACGCGCTGGCCTTCGCGCACCGCAACGGCGTGGTGCATCGCGACATCAAGCCCGGCAACGTGCTCATCACCCCGACGGGTCAGGTCAAGGTCACCGACTTCGGCATCGCGGCCAACCCGACCGACGCGAGGTCTGGCCTGACCCAGACCGGTGCCGTCATGGGCACCGCGACGTACTTCTCACCCGAGCAGGCGCAAGGCTTCGCCGTCGACGGCCGCACGGATGTCTACGCGTTGGGAGTCGTGCTCTACGAGATGGTGACGGGCGCGCCACCCTTCCAGGCGGAGAGCCCGGTGGCGGTGGCCATGAAGCACGTGCGTGAGCAGCCGGTGCCGCCCTCGAGCGCGGTCCCGGACCTGCCGCCCGATCTTGAGCGGATCATCCTCGCCGCGATGTCAAAGGACGTCTCGGCGCGCTACCAGTCGGCCGAAGCGATGCGTGACGACCTCATCCGCTTCGAGCGGGGCCGCCCGGTCACCGCCGTCTACTCGCCGCTCGGCTCCGCCACGACCGTCGCCAACTCGGCCGCCCACCCGTCGACGCAGCTGTGGGAGCCGCCAAAGAAGCGGTGGGGCGCGATCGTCGCGGTATGCCTCGCGCTGGGCATGCTCGCCGCGGTGCTGGTGGTCCTGCTCGTACCCCAGCTGCGCGACCAGGTCCTGGGCGCCTCCAGCAGCTCGGCGCCCCGGCTCGCGGTTCCAGACGTTACGACCGGCAACCCGACCTTCGCGGCCGCCCAGACGCGGCTCATCGGCATCGGGTTCAAGGTGAAGCGCGTCAACGCCGAGGCGAACGGCGTGCAGCCCGACCGGGTCGTCAAGCAGAATCCGGCCGCCGGTGACCTGCTCCCGAAGGGCAAGACGGTCACGCTCACCGTGGCCAACAACCAGGTGACGCTCCCCAACGTGGTCGGCGAGACCGCGGTCCAGGCGCAGTCCACGCTGCAGGCGCTCGGCGTCACCGTGACGCAGGTCCAACAACCCACGGCGGACCAGCAAGTGGGGAACGTCCTGTCGATGAGCCCACCGGCAGGAACCAAGACGACACAAGGATCGACGGTGACGCTCACCGTCGCCAAGGCCCCCCAAGTCACGGTCCCCGCGCTGGCCGGCCAGGATCAGCTGACGGCCTCGAACACCCTGCAGTCGCTCGGCTTGCAGGCCCAGATCGTCCCCCAGATGAGCGCCACCGTCCCCGCCGGCAAGGTCATCAACACCAACCCGGCCGCCGGCACCATGCTCGACAAGGGCAGTCCCGTGCAGCTGCTCGTCTCGACCGGGCCCCAGACGATCGCCGTGCCGAACGTCATCGGGCAGGCCCGCGATCCCGCGATCCAAGCCTTGACCGGGGCGGGTCTCAGCGTCCAAGCCTCGTGCGCGTCGGGCACCAGCACCGTGGTGACGGAGAGTCCAGCGGGCGGCAGCCAGGTCAACCCCGGGTCGACGGTCGCGATCACCTGCGTCGGCTAGTGGCGGGCCGCGCGTCCACGCTCGGCGCCTGGTATACGACACACGGTCGGCACGCCTTGGCCTGGCGCGCCACCCGCGACCGCTGGGCGGTGCTGGTGTCGGAAGTGATGCTCCACCAGACCCAGGCGGCCCGCGTCGAGGTGGCCTGGCCGGCGTTCCTCGCCAAGTTCCCCACCCCCGAGGCGATGGCGGCGGCGACCCCCGGGGACGTCATCCAGGCGTGGGGTCGGCTCGGCTACCCGCGCCGCGCGCGCCGGTTGTGGGAGGCGTCACGCCAGATCGCCGCGCGGGGCTGGCCCGAGGACCTGCGCGAGCTGCCGGGCGTCGGCCGCTACACCGCCGCCGCGGTGCGGGCCCAGGCCGACGACGTCGACGTGCCCGCGGTCGACGTCAACGTCCGCCGAGTGGTCGACCGGGTGACCGGGCGCCGGCTCACCCCCACCGAGGCGGACACCGCGATGGTCCGCCTCGGTGGGCCGCTCCAGGGGCGCGATCGGCTGCTGGCGCTCATGGACGTCGGTGCGCTGGTGTGTCGCCCCACCGCGCCTCGCTGCCCCACGTGCCCACTGCGGCGCCGATGCGTCACCCGAGGACCATTGACGTCCGAAGGTGAACGTCCACCGGCGCGGCCCTTCGAGGGATCCTTCCGTCAGCGGCGCGGCATCGTCCTCGCCCGGCTACGCGCCGGGCCGACGCCGCGGGTGCTGCTCGACGCCGACGCGCTCGAGTCGCTGCGTCGAGACGGCCTCGCCGTGATCGACGGCGTCACCGCCCGGTTGCCGTGATCTGCCCTATCCCGAGACCGCGGCGCCGGCCCGGTCCAGAAAGTTCCGCAGCAGCGAGTGACCAGATTCGGTGAGGATCGACTCGGGGTGGAACTGCACACCCTCGACGGGGAGCTGGCGGTGGCGCAGCCCCATGACGAGGCCGTCCTCGCTCTCCGCACTGACCACGAGGTCGTCGGGCAGCGACTCCCGCTCGACCATCAGCGAGTGGTAGCGGGTGGCCGTGAACGGGTTGGGTAAGCCCGCGAACACCCCGTCGCCGTCGTGTGTGATCACCGACGTCTTGCCGTGCATCACCCGAGGCGCGCGCACCACGACGCCGCCGTACACCTGGCCGATGCATTGATGCCCGAGGCAGACACCGAGGACCGGCACTCCTCGGGCAGCGAGCTCGGCGATCGCTTGGTTCGAGATCCCGGCATCCTCCGGGCGCCGAGGACCGGGTGACACAACGACCGCGTCGGGTGTCAGGGCCCGCAATGCCGCGACGGTGAGCTCGTCGTTGCGGTACACGAGCGGCTCGGCGCCGAGCTCCCCGAGGTACTGCACCAGGTTGTAGACGAACGAGTCGTAGTTGTCGACGACGACGACGCGGGATGTCACGGTCACGACAGTAGAGGGCCCGATCGGGAGCGCCGACTAAGTTCTCGCAGGTGCCGAAGACGTCAAGCCGCAAGCCGCCGCCGGCGAAGCCGGGCCGCTACACGCCCCCGAAGCCCAAGACCGCCAAGCGCAGTCCCCTGTGGGTTCCCTGCGCGATGTTCAGCACGCTGGGCTGCGGGATGCTCGTGATCCTCGGGAACTATCTGGAGCTGCTCCCCGGGGGCCAGGCCCGCAACGGCTATCTCTTCTTGGGTCTCGGGCTCCTCGTGGCCGGCTTCGTCCTCTCGACCCAGTTGCGCTGACCCCCCGGGTGCCTCGGATGAATGACACAGCTGTCATTCTCCCCAGGTTCATCCACAGACTGTGGAGAACTGGGGATGTGCGGGTTGACAAACCCAAGTGGGTGTGTCATCCTTGAGGCCATGGACAGCCTCAACATCCCGGCCCTGGCGGCCAAGATCCCCGACGAGGACTCGGCCTACCGCTTCCTTGAGGAGATGCGCTGGGGCGACCGGCCCGTCTGCCCCCACTGTGGGAGCGCCAAGCGGCCCTACTTCCTGGCCCCCAAGAACGGCGGCCGAAAGACCCGCACCGGGACGATCTCGACCCGGCGTGTCTGGAAATGCTCCGAGGGAGCCTGCCGCAAGCAGTTCTCGGTCCTGACCGGGACGATCATGCACCGGACCAAGATCTCGGTCCGGGCCTGGGTGTTCACGATGTACGAGATGTGTGCCAGCAAGAACGGGGTCTCGGCCCGCGAGATTCAGCGGAAGTACAACGTCACCGCCGAGGCCGCCTGGTTTATGTGCCACCGGATCCGCGAGGCCATGAAGCGCGAGCCACTGGCCGGACTCCTCAGTGGCACCGTCACCGCGGACGAGACCTGGGTCGGTGGCAAGCCAAAGAACAAGCACGCCCGCGAGCGTCACAGCAAGGACCACTATGGGCGCGAGGACAAGACCGCCGTGCTGAGCCTGGTTCAGCGGGAGACCGGCGAGGTCCGCTCGCAGGTCGTCCCGAACGTGCGGGGCAAGACGCTGAAGGCGGTCATCGAGGCTGAGGTCAATCTGCCCGAGACCGTGCTTCACACCGACAACTCCCTGGCCTACACGCACCTCGGCTGGGAGGCGGCTCGCCACGAAAGCGTGAACCACATCATGGGCGAGTACGTCCGCGGCGACGTCACCACGAACCACGCCGAGGGCTATTTCAGCCAGCTCAAGCGGTCACTCGACGGCACCCACCACGCAGTGAGTCGTACGCACCTTCACCGTTACCTGGCGCAGTTCGACTACCTGTACTCGACCCGGAAGATGTCGGACACGCAGCGGATGGCGCGGCTCATGGGCCAGACGGCTGGGCGCAGATTGACGTACCGTCCACTGACCGAACGTGCGTAGAATCTCTAGTGGACCACTCGGGGATCGGACCCGATGCCAGGAGTTTCCAAAACGGCGGCAGTCAAACCAGACGTGGCCCGGCTCGGAGGGGTGGGGGAGCAACCCCCCACCCCTTCCTAATGCGACCGGCTGGCAGCGGGGTTGGAATCCGCGGTTCCGGCCACACTCCTTACAGGCGCGCGGCGCGCCCGGTCGCGTACCAGCCACGTCCCGGCGACTTCACAAGGCCCGCAGCCTCCATGTTCATCAACTCGGCGCGCAGCCGCCCCTCGGTGACATCGTGCCCCGCCTCATTGAGTTCCTGATGCAGTTCCGAGGCACGCCGCGAACGGTGGTCCGAGAGGGCTTCGACCACAGCGTCCCGCAGACTCAATGTCGTACCGGTCTTGCCGTTCGATGCCGCTTCTGCGCTCGGGCTGAGTTCGGCAAGCATCCGGTCGATGTCGCGAAGCGCCTTGTCGATGTCACTCCGCTGCGCCTGCAGCGAAGCCCGGGCTTCCTTGAGGTGGGTAAGGGCATCACCACTGGACATAGCCCCATCATAGCGAACACATCTGCGACACAGGGGCCCTGTTTCCGCCTGTCGGCCTATGTTCGCGGCTGTTCGCAGATATTCGCGCTCGGCTAGCAACACGAGCTTCTCTAACATGGGTGACTAATGGTGAAGAAGAAGCGGGACATGGATGAGCGCCACGCCCTCCCGGTTGAGGATCCGGAGGAGGCCATCAGGGCGCTCATGCAGGTGGATCCGGACGCGGAACCCGTTGAGGAGGAGGGCCCGCCCCCGCCTCAAGGCCCTCGGTAGCCGGAGTCCCGGCGCTCGTACTCCTCTGCCACGTCCGGGGGCAGCCGAGCCTTGAAGCTCTCAGGCTCCTCTACAACGAAATACTCCTCTGCCCGGTGGAACGTGACCACCCAGCGGTCCAGGAAACCCCTCGTTCCGAGAAAGCCGCCCCAGGTGAGGTTGAGATCGTCCTCCAGGAAGCTCACTTCCGTTTCCCACTTCAGGTCGGGGAAATCCGGCAACATCAGGGTGACGCGCTCAACCTGTGCCTCGCGTGGTGCGCCTAGGAGGTTGAACTGCTCGCGTCCGGCACCCGAGGCAAAGTCGATATCGAGCATGTCGGCCGTACCGCGGTCGAACATCGTGTGCGGGGCCCCCGTGTCAATGAGCGCCCGCACACCCCAGCTGAGATCACCTCGCTCGACAATGATGTCGAGCGTCGGGCGCAGTACCGGCACGACGCCAGTGGGTGACCGCCAGCGTCCGTCCTCCCTATACGGGTAGACGTTGTAGCGACCGGCGGGCGACTTAGCCCGCCCCGACCGTGAGGCTGGTCGCCTCCGGCGGCACGTATTGCGCGATGGCCCCACGCCCTCGGTCCGCCAATTTGCGGACCTCGTAAGCGAGTGCACGCGACGTGTCAGCGGCCGCCAAGACCTTCCCGTCCTTCACCGCGACCCAGCAACCCTCAAATCGGTCGAGGTCGGGGGGGCGCATCTCAGCGTGGACACGCAACTCAGGCTGGCGGGCAAGCCCCATGTCTTTACGGTAACGCTGGTCCCGGAGCCGCCGCCATAGCGCCCAAGGGAATGCCATGCGTGTAATTATCACACAGAGTAGTCGACCTCGCGCGGACCGCGCGCAGCGTTCGGCGGGCCACGATGAGTGAAATGGGCGATTGGGTTTGTCAACCCGCACATCCCCGGAGAACTGGGGAGAACTGTCAGCCGATGGGGCCGATGGGGCCGACGGGGATCATGTCCTCCCGGCAATGGCGAGGGGCATCGAGCTCCTCGGCGTTCTGAGCCGCGGTCATGGTGACCTCGGCCCCACAGACGATGCAGCGGAACCGGGCATTGACCTTGACCACCTGCTCGGGGTCGGGTTCTTGGTCGGGCGCGATCTTGAACTTGCGGAGCGTGCCGGCGCCGAGCAGGTAGATCGCCAGCATCGCCACGAGCGCGACGAAGGACCTTGCGGCCCACCCGATGGCGCTGACGGCGAACGGAGAGGACAAGGACGCCGGTTTCCGTCTCAGCCGAGCCGCTCGATGACGGTGGCGTTGGCCATGCCGCCGCCCTCGCACATGGTCTGGAGACCGAATCGTCCGCCGGTGCGCTCAAGTTCGTGCAGCAGGGTGGCCATGAGACGGGCCCCCGAACAGCCGAGCGGATGACCCAGAGCGATCGCGCCGCCGTTGACATTCACCCGTGCCATGTCTGGATGGTGCTCGCGCTCCCAGGCCAGCACCACCGGGGCGAAGGCCTCGTTGATCTCGACCAGGTCGATCTGGTCGAGCGTCAGGCCCGCCCGGTCGAGCACCTTCGTCGTGGCCGGGATCGGGCCCGTCAACATGAGCACCGGGTCGACGCCGGCGAGCGCGAAGGCGTGGAAGCGAGCTCGGGGGATCAGCCCGAGGGTCTTCGCCCGCTCCTCGCTCATGACGAGGACCGCCGCCGCGCCGTCGGTGATCTGCGACGAGTTGGCCGCGGTGACGACCCCGTCGGCTTGGAACGCGGGCTTGAGCTTGGCGAGGGTCTCCAGGGTGGAGTCGGCCCGGATGCCCTCGTCGCGGGTCATCGTCTCGCGGTGGTCCCCGTCGTGGATGTCCACCGGCACAATCTCGCGCTCGAACCGGCCCTCGTCGGTGGCGCGGGCGGCCCGCTGATGCGACTGGACGGAGAACGCGTCGTTCTCGTCGCGAGAGATCCCCCATTTCTCGGCGATCAGCTCGGCCGAGATGCCCTGGGGGACGAGGTCGTAGCGGGCGCTCAGCTGGCCCCCGAACGGGTTGGTGCCGGGCAGGAGCGACGATCCCATCGGTGTCCGCGTCATGGACTCGACGCCGGCTGCGATGACGATGTCGTAGGCGCCCGCCATGACGCCTTGCGCCGCGAAGTGCACGGCCTGCTGCGAAGATCCGCATTGACGGTCGACGGTGGTGCCAGTCACGGACTCGGGGAATCCTGCGGCGAGGAGCGCGTTGCGCCCGATGTTGACGGCCTGGTCGCCGACCTGGGAGACGCAGCCCATGATCACGTCGTCGACCAGCGCAGGGTCGAGATCATTGCGCTCGACCACGGCGCGCAGGGTGTGCGCCGCCAGGTCGACTGGGTGCCAGTCCCGGAGCTTGCCGTTACGCCGACCGAGTGGGGTGCGGACGGCGTCAACGATCACGGCGCTTGCCATGGAACGACCTCCGTCGAACTGTGTAGCCGGTAGCGCCAACGATACGCTCCCGAACATGCCCCGGAACCTCGACGAGGCGCTCGGTGACGGGGGAATGCCCCTCCTCGCCGAGCTCGGACTGTCCTTTGAACGCTACGGCGAGGGCTGGGCCGAGGCGATGTGGAGACCGACCGCGCTGGCCTGCAATCCCCTGGGGACGGTGCACGGTGGTGTCTACGGCGTCGTCCACGACGCGGCGATGAACTTCGCCGCCAGCAGCGCGCTGGAGCGCGGCGACCGGGCGGCAACCCTCGACGTCGCCTACCAGACCATCCGGCCCAGCAGCAGCGGCGACCCCCTGGCCGTCCGGGGCGAGATGGTCCGACTCGCCACCAGCGTCGCCTACCTCGAGTCCACCGTCCGAGACGCTGACCAGGCGCTGGTCTCCAGGGCCACGGCGACGTTCTTCGTTCGACGGCGAACGGCGTGACGGACCCCCGCCGACCGCCCTCGCGCGCCGGGGGCCACGGTCCCGCCGCCGACGGCGCGCGGATCCTCGAGCAGGTGTCCCTGGCGTGGCGCGCGTCGCGAAGACCCTCGAAGACGCTCAGTCGAGCAGGGCCGATCGAACCCGCCGGCGTTTGAACAAGACCCACCCGAACCCGAAGATCCCGAACGCCGCGAGTGCCGCCAACTCCGGCGTGGCGCTCTGCCCGCTCCCGCTGCGGGATGGGTCGACGCTCACGTCGGCCCGTTTGACCGCCGAGGGCCGCCCGTCCGTTTTGGCGGTCTGAGCGGACTGGAACCAGTTGGGGCGCCATAGCCAGATGACGGTGACGGGCTGCACCGCTCCTGGCGTCGGCGTCGCGAAGCGCGCCAACTGGGGCGCGTACGACACCGCGTTGAGCGTCGTGCGGCCCAGCACCGGCCCCGAGGGTCTGCCCGCCGCGGGCGGGCTGCTGGGCGCCTGGGGCGTCGGGGTTTGCCCGACCTGAGTCTCGACCTCAAACTGCACGCTGTTCCTGGCGAAGGCGCCGAGCCCGTCGGTGACCGTGAGCGTCAGCGTGTACGTCGCGGTGGGCATCGAGAAAATGCTCGCCGGGACCGTGAAACTCTGCTGGCTCCCGGAACCGCCGGGCGACACTGGCCCGCCGTTGCTGCTCAGCTGCCAGGCGTACGTGGAGTTGCCTTCGCTGGTCTGCCCGGGAGCGGTGAACATGAACGCGCCCGGCCCGGTGAGCTGATTGTTCGGCGGTCCGGTGAACGTCGCGTTGGGTCCCGGCGTCGTGGTCGGGACCGGCAACGTCGTCGTGGTCGTCGTGGTCGGCGTGGTCGGGATCGTCACGGTCCACGGGTTCGGGTCACCGCCAGGGTCGGTCACGCTGTCGGGGACGGGACCCGCCTCGAAGATCACGCCTGAGTGCGAGCCGGCCGCGGACATCGGATTGATCGTGAAGGTGCACGACGTCGCGGTGCTGGGGCACCCGGGGCTCGGGCCCGAGTAGTCGAGGATGACGGCGCCGTCGTCGGCGCTCCACTCGGTCGGCCAGTACGGCGAGGTGAAGAAGGGGGGAGCGAGGTTTGCCCCGCCGGGGGGGTTGGTGCCCACCTGCACGTTGAGCGTCACCGTCTGGCCGGAGGAACTCGGGGTAAACGCGATCCACTGGTTGCCTTGCAGGGAGCTCAGCGGTCCCGGCGGCGACGGCTGCGCGCCGGCCGGCGCGCTCCACGCGGCGGCGGCCAGCACCCCGACGAGCACCCCGAGCCCCAGGGCTCGGGGTCCGAGCCGACGACACGCCGGACGCTTGGTCATCGCCCCATCTTCGCGCTCGCGCGAGGGGTGCGGGCCCCGCGCCCTCAGTCGCCGGCGGGGACCGCAGGAGCCTCGATGCCGGTGAGCCAGGGCCGCCCGGCAGCTCGGAGGTTCACCCACTGTTCGAGGCCCTCGCCGGTCTGGCCGAGCTCGGTGGTGGTGGGCCCGATCCGCTCCGCGACCGGACGCAGGGCCTCGACGTCGAAGCCGTAGCAGGCGGCCGCGGCGCCGCCGAGGATCGTTTGGGTCTCGTCGCCGGGCAGGTCCCAGAACGCGCGCCGCAGCCATTCCTTGGTGTGGGGCCAGGTGCCCTCGGGGTGGGGGAAGTCGTTGCCCCACATGAGGTTGCCGATGCCGATCTCGTAGCGGCGGGCGAGCTCGCGGCGGCGGGTGTTCGATGCGCCGATGAAGCAGTTCCGGTCGAAGTACTCGCTCGGGCGCATGGTCAGGTGTTCGCTGAGCTGGCCGCCGAGCTTGCGGGCCGCGTGCTCACGGTCGTAGGCGATGTCTGACGTCCAGAGCAGATCGGCGGCCCAGAACGCGCCGCATTCGGTGACAACGAAGTGCAGCCGGGGGAACCGTTCGAACGTCCCGGCCCACAGGAGGAACCACAGCGGGCGGGTGGACCACCACCGGACCTCCGACACGTAGATGCCGACGTGCTCCCCGTAGGCGGCGCGGTCGGCTGCGCCGGAGTGCACGTGGACCGCAAGCTCGAGGTCCTGGCATGTGGCCCACACCGGGTCGTAGCGGGCGTCGTGGTACGGCGGGTAGGGCTGCCACATGGACGGGATGAGGATCCCGCCCCGCAGGCCCGAGTCGGCCGCTCGCTTGATCTCGACGACGGCGGCGTCCACGTCGTGGAGGATCGGCACGATGGCCACTCCCGCCCGGCGGTGGGGCGAGTCGGTACAGAGCTCAGCGAGCCAGCGATTGTGGGCGCGGGCGCCGGCCATGAGCAGCTCGGGGTCGTGCTCTCCCGACGCGCCGAGCCCGGCTCCGAACGGGGCCGAGGCGCCCGCGGTGACGGCGTCGGCGTCGGGGAAGATCACCTCGCCGGCGACCCCGTCGGCGTCGAGCTCTTTGTCGCGCCGGCCGGCGTCCCAGCCGCCTCGCAGGCCCTCCTCGTTCTCGCGCTCCCACTCCTCGGCGAACTCCTCGTTGCGCAGCCCGCGTTCGCGCAGCTCCTCGTTGAGGACGATCCGCTCGGTCTGGTACTCGTCGAACGCGTTCCGATACGCCGGCTCCAGCCAGTCTCGGTAGTCGGCGTTTGGAAGCCCGGCGTGGCAGTCCGCCGAGATCACCAGGTATCGGCTCATCGCGGGTGCTCCTCTCTTCCCCAGCAGCGCTGGAGGTACTCGGGTTCGGCGCGGGTGAGGATCGACTCGGCCCGGGCGCGGAGCATCGCCTCGCTGGCGAACCTGGGTGCTGTGGCCCGGCCGATGTCGCTGGCGGCACCGGTGAGGACCACGGTCCGCCCGGCGAGGTCGCGCATTCAGTCCTCGCCGACTGGGGATCGGTCGTCGTAGCGCTGGTGCACGTACGGCAGTAGCCATTCGCCAGGAACCCGGGAATGGATCTCGGCGGTCTGGACGCTGCGACGCTCGGCGAGGGTCGCCTCGACGACCCGCCGGACCGGGAGGTCGGCGACCGGGTCGAAGTTGGAGTCGCGCACGACCACGTCGGCGTCGACGACGTCGAGGCGTCGGGTGGTCTCTTCCCGATGGCAGTAGACGAGCGACGGCTCGGCATCGAAGCCCTTGCCGTCGGGGGCGGGCAGGAACTTGAAGTAGAAGCTGGTGCGCTTACCGTCGGGAGGGAGCGGGAGCTCTCCTCGCACCTGCCCGTCGACCTCCAAGAAGGTCACCCCCAGGCGGGTGCAGCGGCCGACCACCCGTCCGCCGTCTCGCGTCAGCGTCACCTCAGCGATCTTCTTCGGCTCCCCGAACGTCTCGCGTCCCCCGATCACCGACTGCTCGGTCGACATCGGCATGACGAGCGCGTAGTCCCCGACTGTCCCTTCGTGTTGGCAGGTGACCGCGAACGTCGCCGCCCCGAACGTCGGCCGGCCGGCAATGTCGACGCGGGCGACCGTCACGCGCGCGAGCGGCTCGTCGCCCGGTTCGAGCGGCGGCGGCAGCACGGCGGCGACTACGTCCGGATCGGTTTCGTAGAACACGGTCAGGGTCGTCGCCCAGGCGCCGACCGAGGTCGCCTCGAGCTCCCGGTTGCGCAACTCGGCCTCGGAACGGGCGCCGTAGCGGATCTTGGACATGACGCTGCTCCTTCAGCTCACGCGACGCGCCGGGCGCGTCGCGCTCCTCACCCGCCGGCGAAGGCCGGGCACCGGGTCGCCTCGCTGGGGATCTCTTCGCGGGGCAGGGATTTGGCCACCTCGGCCACCGTCGGTCCGACATCGGCCGCCACGGGGGCGAGGGTGTCGAGGTCGAAGCCGTAGAGCGCGGCGGCGTTCGCCCCCACCATGGCCTGCACCTCGGCCGGATCCACCCCGGCGAACGCAAACCGCAGCGCTTCTCGGGAGAACGGGAAGCTGGACTCCTTGTGGGGATAGTCGGCGCCCCACATGATCCGGTCGACACCGACCCGGTGTCGCAACGGCACCTCGGCGGGTCGGATGAAGCTGGAGCCGACGTGGCACTGGCGCGCCCAGTACTCGCTCGGGCGCAGCGACAGTCCGCCGGCGACCGCCGCGCCCCACTCCACCTCCTGGGACGCGTCGCCCGAGAGCATCCGGTCGTAGAAATAGTCGAGGCGGGCGAGCTCGTCGGGTATCCACGCGGTGCCTTGCTCGGTGAAGACGAGCTGCAGGTCGGGGTGGCGTTCGAGCACTCCGCCGAAGATCAGGTGCCACAAGGCCCGGTGAGCCCACCAGGTCACCTCGAGGAGAAAGACGACCTTGTCCATCGCCGCGTCGCCCAGGGGCGGGACGGCGCTGCCGCTGTGATGGTTCACCGGGAGACCTGTTTCCTCGCAGGCGGTCCAGATCGGCTCGTAGACCCGGTCATAGAGCGGGGCCAGCCCGACGCCGGGGGGAGCCCCGGGGAGCAGGACGCCGCCGGTCAGGCCGGCCTCGCGCGCCCAGCGGATCTCGGCGGCGGCGCCGGCGGGGTCCTGGAGCGTGATCTGGGCGATCCCGGCCCGGCGGCCGGGCGTCGCCGCGCAGAAGTCGGCGAGCCAACGATTGTGGGCGCGAAGCCCCGCCGCGCGGCGCGCTTGGTCAGCAGCGTCGACGGCGGGCGGCGGCACGGTGAGGGAGCCCTTCGGGTAGAACGGCGGCACGGTGTTCGGGAAGAGGACCTCGGCGACGATCCCGTCGCCCTCGAGCTCGTCGCGACGCCGGTCGCTGTCCCAGTTGCGGCTGGCGTTCGGGCCCTTGAGGTCGGGGAATGGGATCTCGTAGGTCTTGACCCAGACGTCGAAGTCGTCGCGGTAGGCGGCCTCGAGATAGTCGCGGTACCCGTGGATCTCGTTGCCGGCGTGGCCGTCCGCGGAGATGACCACGTAGCGGTCGTTGACGATGGCGTTCGGCGCCATAGCTTCCCCCTCTGTAACGCCGTTCCTGTAAGATCGTTCCATGAGCGGTGTGCCCAGTCAAGGCGGGCGAGGAACTGGGGTGACTCGGGACCGGGTCGTCGAGGTGGCCCTCGAGCTGCTTGATAGCGAGGGCCCGGCGGGCCTCACGATGCGTGCCCTGGGCGCCAAGCTGGGGGTCGCGCCGACAGCAATCTACTGGCATGTCGGCGACAAGGCCGCGCTGCTCGAGGCGGTGGTCGACCACATCACCGCGGACGTGGGCGAAGTGCACGTCGGGGGCGTCGAGCCGCTCGAACGGATCTGCTCCACCGCTCGCTCGCTGCGTCACAACCTGCTCGAGCGTCCGTACCTGGTCGCGGTCGTCCACCACCAGGGCAGGACCGCCGAGATCTTCCGCCCCGCCCGGCTCGTCCTCGCCCGCGAGTTCGCAGCCAGCGGCCTCGAGGAGCGCGACGCCGCGCTGGCCGGCGAAGCCGTCCTGCACCACGTCATCGGGTCCGTCCTCATCGAGCAGCAAGTGGCCCGCGCCCCGGAGCAGCGCCAGCCCCCCGAGCCATCCATCGAGCCGGGCGAGCTCTTCGAGTTCACCTTGGATGCACTCGTGCGCGCGTTGACCGGCTGCTGAGCGAGCCGCCGCCCGCTCCGCTGCGCTCAGCCTTCCTGGCCCAGTCGCAAGACCCGCTCCCGAGACAGCCGAACGAACCGGCCGGTGGCTTCCAGGGTGACGACGCCGTTCTGGAGCGCGCGTCCCGTGGTGGTGGTTATCCGTCCGCTCCGGCCGCTGATCCACGCCTCGAAGGTGGTGTCGGTCTCGAGGCGCGTCGGGCGGCGGTAGCGGACGTTGAGCTCGACCGTCGGCCCGGCAGCCTGGGCGAGGCCGTTGGCTGCGGTGAAGACCATGTCGAAGACTCCGCACAGCACCGCACCGTGAACGCATCCCGGTGGGCCCTCGTACGGCTTGGTGAAGCGGGCGTGGCCCAGCGCGCGCGGCGGGTCGAGCGCGATCTCGACGGGCAGCGCCAGCGGGTTATACGGGCCTGTCACGACGTCGAAGGGCGCGAGCACTTCAGGTGCGGCGTCAACGTCGGTGACGTACAGGTATGGCAGCTCGTCGGGCACGAACGCCTGGAGCCGGTCGCTAATGGCCTCCAGCGCCCGGGCAGCTTCGGCGGTGGCCGTCGCGGGAGCCGCGCTGGTCACGGACAACGCGACGAGGCGGCGGAGGGCCGTGGTGAACCGGCCGAGCTCGCGCTCTCGCCCGCGCACGCTGGGATGGGGGTGCTCGTCCAAGCCGGCGAGTCTTCCAGACGACGCCTCACGACGAGTGGAGCGGACCGGGGTCGAACCGGCGACCTTCGGCTTGCAAAGCCGACGCTCTACCAGCTGAGCTACCGCCCCTCGCCGGCGGTTGAGCGTATCGGGGATGCGGTCGAGGTTGACGACCGTCGAAGGCGCTGGGGACGGGCGCGTTCCTCCCCGACTGGGTCGGCGTGTCGGGGGCGCCGCTCGGGGATCAGGCGACGACGACGCCCTCGAACGCGGCCGCGGTCACTCCGCGGCGGGCCAGTTCGGCGAGGAACGGAGCCGGCTCGACGAGCGCGCCGAGGCCACGGGATCCCGGTGTCGACGTGCGGAGACGAATCTCGGGCAACAGCCCCGCGACCCGGGCGGTCGCCACGGCGAGGACCATGCCGGCGGCGACGGCCGCGGGCTCGATGACGCCGTACACAACCGCCTCACGCGCACCGTCTCGCCAACCCCAGACCTCAACCCGCGCCGCGCCCCAATCCTCGCCGGTGCGTCGACGAGGAGCGAGACCTCGCCGGCGAGTGGCCGGGGGCTCCGCTGCACGCACCGTCGCGCGCGTGATCGACGGAACCGCCTCGTGGAGCAACTCGACCCCGACCGAGACCGTGACGCACTCCCGAGCGCCGACTGGATCGGGAAACCAGACGAGCTCGGCGCCCTGTCGGCGCTCGACCTGCGCCGAGCTGCCACGCCACTCAACTGGACGGTCGCGGCGCGCCTTGCGGAGCGCCGCAGCGCACGCGTCGCCGCCGATCCCGGCCCGTGCGACGTAGATCTCGTCGACCCGCTCGAGCGCGTCGGCGGCGTGGCGCGCCAGCACGTCGGCGAGCCCCGGCGCGAGGGCGCACCCGGTGGCCACCGAGACGCCCCGGTCCCGCGCCTCGGCGTCGAGCGCGAGCAGGCCCCCGACTGCTTCCGCGTCGTCGCTCGCCGCGGCCACCGACACGCCGGCGCTCACCGCGCGCCGGGCGAACTCCACGGCCGGTGCGCCCGGCACCGCGAGGGCCACGGCGTCGACCCCGGATGGGAGCTCCCCGAACGGAACGGGCTCCGCACCCACGGCGCGTCCCAGCTCTGCGGCGCGCTCGGCGCGGCGGGCGCTGACCAGGACATGGTCAATTCCGGGCGTGTCGACGAGTTGACGGGCGGCCCGAACACCGACGGCGCCGGCGCCGACGAGCAGCAGTGTGGTCACCGGAAGTCGGGGCCCTCAAGCTGCCGCCATGCGCCCGTGGTTGGGGGAACCCCGCCCTTGCTGCGGAGGCGAACCCAGGCACCGGCCAGCAGTGCGCAGAGGACGACGAGGACCCAGCGACGAGAGTTCTTCATCGTCGAGCTAGCGCGATGACGCGTGCGTCATGCGGGCGGGCAGTTGCATCAGGTCGCATCGCAGCAGCGTCGGTCGTCCGGGGTCGAAGGGGTCGCCTCGATCTGGCGTCATCGAGCGTACCGTGCCGCCGCCGCGCCCTGCTCGGCCGGGCCCGCCGTCAACCCTCCGAACCGCGCCGGCGTGCTGGTGTCCGCGACGACAACCTCCAAACGGTGAAGTGCTCTCGGTGTGTCGTCGTTCGACTAGTGGGGCTAGGTGGAATCGAACCACCGACCTCACCCTTATCAGGGGTGCGCTCTAACCGACTGAGCTATAGCCCCAACGGATCGTCAGGCTACTCGGAGGTCGCGTCTTCCTTCACGGTGATCTCGATGCCGCCGAAGAGCTCGGCGAAGATGTTGTAGAAGGATGCCCCGATGACCGTGACGACGACCTGCAGCATCACGACCACGAGTCCAACCAGGATTCCCCCGCGCAGCACGGTGGCGGACAGGAAGTGGAAGTTCTTCGCCGACAGCAGATCGCCGAGGAACTTCTCGACGCTGTTCACGATCCCGGCCGCCGCGGCTATGGCATACAGCGCGACGAACGCGACGACGGTCACGAACATTGCGCTGAGGTAGAAGCACAGCGACAGTTTCGTGACCGACCACAGATCAACCTTGGTGACAGTCTGGCGGTAGTGGCGCGCCGGGGCCCCGACCCCAGCGGTGAGGACGGTTGGAACGCCTGACGACACCGGCGTGGACGTGACCCCAGGTGGCCGAGTCGCGGGTGCCGACGGCACGACCGGCACGGACACCGACGCGGTCGCGGTGCGCGGCTCGCGAGCTCGCCGGGCAGGTTTGACATCGGTGTCGTCGACGAGCACTGCCTCGGCGTCAGATTCGGACGTCGCGGCCCGCGGCGCACTCGACGCCCGCGACGGTGCAGGGGTGCTGGCGCTGAACGGCGGCGTCGCGGCGGGTGCTGACCTCGCGGCCGGCGGGGTCGGGGTCGGATTGACCGGGCTGAGCGGGCGGCTCGGCGAGGCCGCGGGCTTGGGGGCGGTCTCGGTGACGGGAGTAACCGCGGCAGCCGTCGCGGCAGCCGCGGCTACCGCGCCCGCCGCGGCGCCCGCACCTCGGCGGCCGCGGCGAGGTGGCGCGGGGGCGTCGTCGGTCGAAGCGACCGTCCCGGAACTGTCGCCAGGTCCGTCGGCGCCGCGGCCGCGGCGCCGTTTCGGCGGCTCGGGGCCAGAGTCGGTAGCGGACACCGGCGGCTTGTCGGAGGGTGTACTCATCGGGACTACGCCTCAGGTTCCTCTCCGTTTTCGCCCTCGAGCACGGGGGCGACGGCTACGACCGTGTCGCCGTCGCCGAGCCGGGCGACTCGGACCCCGGTCGCGTCACGACCCTGAGCCGAGACCTCGGCGGCGGGCAACCGAATGATATTGCCGGCCGACGAGAAGACCAGAATCTCGTCGTCCTCGGTCACCGTGAAGGCCGCCACCACAGACCCCCGAGCGGCGGTGATCCTCATGCCCCGCACCCCCTGGCCGCCTCGGTTTTGGCGGTGGAAGAGGTCGAGCTTGGTCCGCTTGCCATGGCCGCTGGAGCTCACGAAGAGCATGACCGCACCCCGACGGTAGAGATCGCAGGCAACCACCTCGTCGTCGGGGCGCAGCCGCATCCCCTTGACGCCCGCGGTCGCTCGCCCGGTTGGGCGGACGCTCGACTCGGCGAAGCGGATCGTCTGGCCGGCCCGGCTCACCATGACGACATCGTTTTTCCCGGTGGTCTGGATGACGCGCACGAGTTCGTCACCGCGCGGCAGGTTGATCGCGATGAGGCCGTTGCGGACCGACGAGTCGTATTCGGACATCCGTGTCTTTTTGACCGTGCCCTTCTTGGTGGCGAAGAACAGGTACGCGCCGTCTTCGTAGGTGCGGGTGTCGATGATCGCCTCGACGCGCTCGTCGCTGGCCAGCGCGATCAGATTGACGAGGGCGGTCCCGCGAGCGGTCCGGTCCTTTTGGGGAAGCTCGTGCGCCCGGAGCCGGTAGACCTTGCCGCGGTTCGAGAACATCAGCAGGTACGAGTGCGCGCTGGTCGTGAGCAGCTGGTCGACGTAGTCGTCGCTTCGGGCGCGACTTCCCTTGACGCCCCGCCCGCCGCGGCCCTGACGGCGAAACGCGTCGGCTGCGACGCTCTTGATATACCCGCCCTTGGTGAGCACGACCACGACTTCCTCGTCTTCGATGAGGTCGAGGAGGTCGATCTCTCCGGTGTCCGCGGTGAGCCTCGTGCGGCGATCGTCACCGAACTTGTCCCGCAGGACAACGAGCTCGTCCTTGATCACCTTCCGGAGCTTCGGCTTGCTCTTCAGAATCGACTCGAGCTCCTTGATCGTCTCCCGGAGCTCGGCCAGTTCGTCGACCAGCTTCTGGCGCTCGAGTGCCGTGAGGCGTCGCAGCGGCATGTCGAGGATGTGGTTCGCCTGCACTTCGGTGAAACTGAACGGCTTCGCCATCAGGCCCGCGCGCGCCGCCTCCACGTCCGCCGCGCCGCGGATCAGCGCAATGACTTCGTCGAGCATGTCGAGTGCCCGGCACAGTCCTTCGACAATGTGCTCGCGGTCGCGGGCCCGGCGGAGCCGGTACTCGGTGCGTCGCGTCACCACCTCCATCTGGTGGGCGACGTAGACGAGGATCGCCTGGTCCAGTGAGAGCAGCCGCGGCACACCCTCAACGAGCGCCAGCATGTGCACCGCGAAGCTGGTCTGCATCGGGGTGTGCTTATAGAGCTGGTTCAGCACCACGTTGGCGTTCGCGTCGCGGCGCAGCTCGACCACGAGGCGGTTCGTCACCCCTGCGGACTCGTTGCGAACGTCTCGGATGCCGTCGATCTTGCGATCGTTGACGAGCTCGGCGACCTTCTGGCCGATGACTTCGACGGACGTCTGATACGGGACCTCGGTCACCACGATCCGCTGCTCGCCGCGACGGCCTTCCTCGATTTCGGCGACAGCGCGGAGCTTGATGGAGCCGTGGCCCTTTGTGTACGCGTCCTTGATGCCTTCCTTGCCGAGGATGAGCGCTCCGGTCGGGAAGTCGGGGCCTTTGACGATCTTCATGAGGTCGGCGGGTCGCGCCTCTGGGTGATCGAGGACGTAGATCGCGGCGTCGACGACCTCTCGGAGGTTGTGTGGCGGGATGTTGGTGGCCATCCCGACCGCGATGCCACCCACACCGTTCACGAGAAGGTTCGGGAAGCGCGCCGGGAGGACGACGGGTTCCTCGCGCTGGCCGTCGTACGTGGCCGCGAAGTTGACGGTGTCCTCGTCGATCTCGCCGATCAGCTCCATCGCGAGCGGCCCGAGGCGAGCCTCCGTGTAGCGCTGCGCCGCCGGGCGGTCGTTGGGGTCGGGCGAGCCGAAGTTCCCGTGGCCGTCGATCAACGGGTACCGGAGCGAGAACTCCTGGGCCATGCGCGCGAGCGCGTCATAGATCGCGCTGTCGCCGTGGGGGTGGTACTTGCCCATGACCTCCCCGACGGCCTGCGCCGACTTTTGGTGCTTCCGATCGGGACGGAGCCCGAGGTCGTACATGCCGTAGAGGATGCGGCGATGGACGGGTTTGAGCCCGTCGCGGGCGTCGGGAAGGGCGCGCGCCGTGATGACGGACATCGCGTAGTCCAGGAAGGATCGCTCCATCTCCTCCTGGATCTCGACCAGCTCGACGTTGCCGAGCGTCGACTGCAGTGGGTCGCCGTCAGGCATCGATGAAACGCACGTCCTTCGCGTTGTCCTGGATGAAATGGCGTCGGGTGTCGACGTCGTCCCCCATCAAGGTCGAGAAGATCTCGTCGGCGATGGCGGCGTCCTCCACCGAGATGCGGAGGAGCGTACGCGTGGCGGGGTCCATCGTGGTCTCGCCCAGCTCACCCCAGTCCATTTCCCCAAGACCCTTGAAACGGTTGATGTCGATCTTGCGGCCTTCGTGCTCGGCCTCGAAGACCCGCAGCGCGGCGTCGTCTTTGAGGTACGTCCGTTCCTTGCCGATGTCGGCCCGGTACAGCGGCGGCTGGGCGATGTAAATACATCCGTACCGCACCAGCTCGACCAGCTGACGGTAAAAGAAGGTCAGGAGCAGCGTCCGGATGTGCGCTCCGTCGACGTCGGCGTCGGCCAAGAGGATGATCTTGTGATACCTGGCCTTCGACCCGGTGAAGTCGTCGCCCACCCCAGCCCCGATCGCCTGAATCAAGGTCTGGATTTCCTCGTTCTTCAGTATGCGGTCCATGCGGGACCGCTCGACATTCAAGATCTTGCCTCGGATGGGCAGGATGGCTTGGAACCTGGGGTTGCGGGCTCGTTTCGCTGAGCCGCCGGCGCTGTCCCCCTCAACGATGAACAACTCCGATTCGGCCGGGTCGTTCGACGCGCAGTCGGCGAGCTTGCCGGGCATCGCGGCGGACTCGAGCAGTGACTTGCGCCGCGTCAGTTCGCGGGCTTGGCGTGCGGCGAGGCGGGCCCGGGAGGCCTGCACGGCCTTGTTGACGATCTGGCGGCCCTCGCCCGGGTGTTCCTCGAGCCACTGGGCGAGCTTGTCGTTCGTGGCCCGCTCGACTGAGGATCGCATCTCGGTGTTCCCGAGCTTCGCTTTGGTCTGTCCCTCGAACTGCGGCGAACGGAGCTTGACCGACACGATCGCGGTCAGTCCCTCGCGGATGTCTTCGCCAAGGAGGTTGTCTTCTTTTTCTTTCAGCAAACCCTTGCCTCGGCCGTACTTGTTGAGCACGTTGGTGAGTGCCTTCTTGAAGCCCTCTTCGTGCATGCCGCCCTCGGTGGTAGCGATGTTGTTCGCGAAGGAGTGGATCCCTTCGTAGTAGCCGGTGTTCCATTGCATCGCGATCTCGATCTCGGAGTCGGGTCCACGCTCCTCGAACGACACGACCCGCTTGAACAGCGGCTCCTTGGATCCGTTCAGGTGTTTCACGAAGTCCACGATCCCGCCGGTGAACTTGAACGTCTGCTCGACGGGCGGGTTGGGTCGTTCGTCTCGAAAGCGGATCTCGAGGCCCTTGTTCAAGAACGCCATCTCGCGCAGACGCTCCATGAGCGTCTGGGCGCGAAAGTCGGTCTCCTCGAACACCGCCGGGTCGGGCCAGAACGTGACCGTGGTCCCCCGCCGTTTCGACGGCGCAACCTTTTTCAGTCGACCTTGCGGGACGCCACCCTTCGCGTAGTGCTGCTCCCACCGCGCTCCGTCGCGGTGGATCTCGAGGTCCAGGCGGGCCGACAGCGCGTTCACGACGGACACGCCGACGCCGTGGAGTCCACCGGAGATCTTGTAGCCGTCCCCACCGAACTTCCCGCCCGCGTGGAGTGTCGTCATGATGATTTCGGCGGCCGATTTCTTCGGGTTCTCTGGGTGAGGGTCGACGGGAATCCCTCGGCCGTTGTCGATCACGCGACAGCCGCCGTCGGCGAGGAGGATCACGTCGATGCGGGTGGCTTCGCCGGCCATTGCTTCGTCGACGGAGTTGTCGACGGTCTCGTAGACCAAGTGGTGGAGGCCGGTCAGGCCCGTCGACCCGATGTACATGCCGGGGCGTTCGCGTACCGGCTCCAAGCCTTTGAGGACCGTGATGTCCTTCGCGGTGTAGGTGGACTTCGCGGTCAACGCGCGCGTACCTCAATGGCGATCAACGCCGTCGTGACACGTTCAGGGGAGGGCGGCCGTTCGGGGCTCCAGCAAGTAGCGGGGTGGAGACCGCCACGCCGCACCGCAGCAAGTCCGAACGACACGGTCCAGTGTACCAGAGGGTCCTTCGTTGGCTGGTGTCAACGCGTCTTCAACGCGGCGGGTCGACGACGACGCGGACGTGCTGGACCGAATCCCCGCCGCTGATTGCGGCCAGGCGCGCGCGGATTTGGGTTTCGAGATACCGCAGCTCGGTGGCCCACGGTGGTGCGTCGACCGCGATCGTCAGCGTGCCGTCCCGGAAGTTGCGCGGGCGGGCGTGGGCCGCCACGGCGGGGCCGACCACCTCCGCCCACCGGTCCCCGAGCGACGCCACGAGATCTGGCTCGGGGAGCCCCAGCTGCGAGCCGACCTCGCGCAACGCGTCGACGAGCGGGGTCGGTCCGTCGTCGTCCGAGCGCGCCCGGCGGTCCGGGGTCATGCGGGGGCCCGGTCCAGGATGCGCCCGGCGTGGACGTGGACGTGGAGCGACGGGGTTACGCCACTGGGTAGTGCGCCGGCGCTGGTGATCACGGTCTGAGTCTGGTCGGGCAACGCGGCGACGAGTGCTCGGCTACGGGCGTGGTCGAGTTCGCTGAAGACGTCGTCCAGGAGCAGGACGGGCTGGGTGCCGACGACCTCGGTGACGACGCGGTGCGCGGCGAGGCGCAGACCGAGCGCGAGGGAGCGCTGCTCGCCTTGCGACGCGTGGGTTCGGCTCTCGCGGCCTCCGATCGTTAGGTGCCACTCATCGCGGTGGGGTCCCACGAGCGTCAGACCGCGTTCGATCTCCTGACGTTGGTGCCGCTCCAGTGCGGCGCGCAGCTGCGTGTCGACGTCTTCCTCGCCTGGGGGGCCGTCGGGACTCCACTCGGCTTCGTAGACGGCGTCGACCGTTCCCTGGTCGGGGGCCAGGCGCTGGTATGCATCGTGGACCGCGGGGGCCAGGCGGTCCAGGAGTCGCAGGCGCCCCCGGGCGAGTTGCCCGGCGGTGTGGACCAGCTGGTCGTCGAACACCGCGAGGGTCGCGCGGGCTTCCGCGTCGCGTACCCCGCCGCGCAGGAGCGCGTTGCGGTGGCGGAGGACACGGTCGAGGTCTGCGCGTACGGACGCGTACCGCGGTGCGGAGCTCGTCAGCAGCTCGTCGAGGTACGCGCGGCGGTCGGCGGGACCGCCTTTCACCAGCTGGAGGTCGTCGGGGGCGAACACGGTGACTCGCAGCACACCCAGTAAGTCCCGGGTCCGACTGACCGGATTGCCGTTGACCAGGATTCGGTGGCGGCCCGCCGCGCGCAGCTCGACGTCGGCTCGGCGGATGCTTTCTCCGTCGTGGACGCCGGCTCGGACGATCGCGCGCTCGGCTTGCTGGCGGACCAAGGCGTGGTCGGGCACGCCCCGGAATGAGTGGCCGAGCGCGATCCAGCCCGCGGCCTCGAGCAGGCTGGTTTTGCCCTGGCCGTTGGCGCCGGTGATGGCAATCACGCCCGCCGGGAGTTCCAGTGCGGCGGCTTCGTAGCAGCGGAAGTCGCGGAGCTCGAGCGTGGCGAGGTGCACGTGGCGAGCGCTTCGCGACTCCGCCGGCGGACAGGCCGGCGAGTCAGGCGATCCGAACTGGCATCAACAGGTACAGGAAGTCGCTGGTGTCGCTGGCCCGCAGCACCGCGGGTTTGAGGGGATCGACACTTTCGATCACCAGCTCCGATGATCCGGTCGCTTCGAGCCCGTCGAGGAGAAACTGGGAGTTGAAGGCGACGGTGAGTTCCGTCCCTTCGTATTTAGCCTCGACGGGCTCGTATGACTGACCGACGTCCTGGGCGGTGGCGGAGAGTTCCAGGCCCTCCGCGCTCATCGCGAGGCGGATCGGGCTGGAGTCTCGGTTCTGGCCTCCGACGAGACGGACGCGGTTGACCGCGTCGGCGAGGGCGTCGCGCTGGACAGTCAACCGGTTTGGGTAACCGCTCGGCACGAGCTGTTGGTAGTTGGGAAACTCGCCCTCGACGAGACGCGCGGTCAGTTCCGTGCCGTCGAGCCGGAACGTCACTTGGCGTTCACCCAAGAAGACCTCGACCTCGCCCTCGGTCGGAAGTAGGCGCTGGAGTTCACTCAGCCCTTTGGCGCCGACCAGCACCGATCGCCCCTCACCAAGCAGATTCAGTCCAGGAAGATCCCGTACCGCGAGGCGATACGAGTCCGTCGCGACGAGGCGGACCCCGTCCGCGGTCGCCGCGATGAGTACGCCAGTCAGGATCGGTCGGGCGTCATCTTTCGACGCCGCGGGAACAACTTGTCGGAGTCCTTGCGCGAGCGGCCCCGCCGCGACTTTCACGCCCTCGCCTTCAGCCTCGGGGAGGCGTGGGAAATCCGAGGCGGCCAGCGTGCGTACCTCGGAACGGAAACGGCCGGCTTCGATCTTCGCCTGGTCCTCACCGATCTCGACCCGCACCGCGCCGGCAGCCAAGCGACTCATCAGTTCTTGGAGGAGACGCGCGACGAGCACCGCGCTGCCCACCCCGTCGACCTCGGCTGGCACACGGACCCGGATCGTGAGCTCGAGATCCGAGCCGACTAATTCCACCTCGTTCGGTTGGAGGCGCAGGAGCAGACCGGCCAAGACGGGCAAGGCTCCAGTCCGGGACGCGACTGCTCGGTACGCGGTGGCAACGGCGTCGGCGAGAGTGTCGCGTTCGCAGCGGAACTTCACGATGACTCCTTCAGGGGAGTGCGGCCTATCACTACTACCTATACCAAGGTTGTAGCTGTAGTAGGGGCTGTGGATTGTGGAGAAGTGGTTCCGCAGGCTGCTCAGCGGGCGAATCGGTTGTCCCCAGCAATCCCCAGGTTGGCGCGGTCGTCCACCGGAGCGTCGCCGGGGCCGGCAGTTGGGCGGGTACCTCCATGGCGGGCCGCACGGTATCCCCAGCAGTCCACAGCGTTGTCCACATGAGCGCTTAGCTGTTGCTCCCGAGGCGGATGTGGGCAATGAGCTCGTTGACCTGCTCGAAGGTGTGGTGGCGCTCCGTCATTTGCCCACGGATCTTGTCGACGGCGTACATGACGGTGGTGTGGTCCCGACCGCCGAAGGCGCTGGCGATGCGGGGGTAGCTGAAGTCGGTGAGTTCCCGCATCACGTACATGCTGATCTGGCGAGCGGTGACCAACGGCCGGCGGCGGCTTTTGCCGGTGAGCTCCTCGACTGTCCAACCGAACTGCTTGGCGGTTTCGTCCAGGATCAGCTCAGCGGTGATCTCGCGGGGCTTGGTCGCGGGCAGGAGGTCGGCGAGCACGGAGCGCGCGACTTCCTCGGACAGGGGGGCTCGGTTCAGGCTCGAATACGCGGCCACCCGAATCAGGGCTCCCTCGAGTTCACGGATGTTGTCTTGGATGCTGCTCGCGATGAAGGCCAGAACCTCGGCGGGGATGCCGTGGAGATGGTCGGCCTCGGCTTTCTTGCGGAGGATGGCGAGCCGGGTCTCGAACTCGGGGGGCTGGACGTCGGTGAGGAGGCCCCACTCGAAGCGGCTGCGGAGACGAACTTCGAGGGTGGCGATGGACTTGGGGGATCGGTCCGAGGAGATGACGATCTGGCCGCCCGCGTTGTGGATCTGGTTGAACGTATGGAAGAACTCCTCTTGGAGTTCTTGGGTCCGCTCGAGGAACTGGATGTCGTCGATCAAGAGAACGTCGAGGTCGCGGTAGCGCCGCTTGAACACGGGCATGCGGGTGCGGTCGCGGATCGCCTCGACGAAGTCGTTCATGAACGCTTCGGTCGTGACGTAGCGGACCCGGACCTTCGGGAACAGGGCGCGGACGTAGTGGCCGATCGCGTGGAGCAGGTGGGTTTTGCCCAGTCCCGCCGGGCCATAGATGAACAGCGGGTTGTAGGCCTGAGCCGGTGCCTCGGCAACCGAGAGGGCCGCGGCGTGGGCGAAACGGTTCGACGCGCCGATGACGAACTGGTCGAAGGTGTAGCGGGGGTTCAGGGTGGTCGTGGCCAGGGGAGACCGCTCGGGAGCGAACGTGAACGGGGTCGGCTCGGGATCGGGCTCGGCGACTGGGGTGGGGGGGACCGGGATCTCCTCGGCTCGGGCGGTGGTCTCGAGTTCCAGGTCCACGGCGAGGTCCCGCCCCGTGGTCTCGAGGAGCGCGCTTTCGAGGATGGGCAGATACTGCGAGCGGATCTTGTCGGCGGCGAGGGTGCTGGGGACCCCAAGGACGAAGACGTCGTGTTCGAACCGCAACGGGCGGATGCCGGGGAACCAGGTGGCCCAGGTCGAGTCAGCCAGTTCGGCGCGGACACGAGGCCACGCCTGTTCCCAGATGCGGTCAGCGAGCTCGTCAGGGGGCGGAGAGTCCACCCGTTCGGGGTTGTCCACAGGCGCTTCCACAATCGTGTGGAGAACGGGAGTGGCGCCGGGGCGCCTTCCCCTTTTTGGTCTGGCCGGCCAGGCGAGGCAGGAGCCTCGTGGGGAAGTGCGCCGCTGCAGGCCGGTGCGACGACGAAGGCGGAACGTAGCACCGGCCACGAGGAGCGACAAGAGGGTCGCCGTGAGTGTCTCGACGCGCGCTCGCGCTCGCGACGGCGTGCGTTGCGACTCGGGGTATGACGCCCGTAGACTGAATGGGATTGCGGCGCGCCGGCTCGGCAGCGCCCCGCCCCTTCTTCGGCGGAGGCCGAGCGTCTTGGGCGCCAGCCCTACAGGAGGCCATGCGTGAAGCGCACGTTTCAGCCCAACAACCGGAAGCGCAGCAAGACGCACGGCTTCCGCGGCCGGATGCGGACACGCGGAGGCCGAGCGGTGCTCAAGGCGCGACGCGCGCGGGGCCGCAAGCGGCTCGCGGCCTGACCCGGTCGATCCGCGACCGTGGGACCTTTGCGGCCCTCGCCCGGGCCCGACCGCTTCGCCGAGGCGCGGTCGCGCTGCGGGCCGTCGACGGCGGGGGCGAGGGTCCAGCCCAGGTTGCCTACGCGGTGGGTCGCAACCTCGGCAACGCGGTGGCCCGGAACCGTGCCCGGCGCCGGCTTCGCGCGGCGGTGCAGCGACACGAAGCGGAGCTCCGCCCAGGCGGGGCGTATCTGTTCAGCGCGGCCCGGTCGGCCATGACGATGTCCTTCGAGGAACTCGACGCAGCCGTGGCCCAGCTCGTTCGGACCAACCCGGGGTCGCGGCGATGAGCGGGCAGCCGACCCGCGGCGCCCGCGTGCTGATGACCCCGGTGCGGGCCTGGCGAGTGGTCAGCACCCGTCTCCCACCCCGTTGTCGTTTCTACCCGTCGTGCTCGGAGTACGCCCTCGAGGCGTTGGCGGAGCACGGCGCCGGCCGCGGTTCCTGGTTGGCCTTGCGGCGGCTGGGACGCTGCCATCCTTGGCACGACGGCGGGCTCGACCCCGTCCCACCTTCGAACAGACGTTCCCCCTCCGCGGCCAAGGCCGTGACCCCTTGAGAGGCATCCGATGAGCTTCCTGAACCCGCTGTACAACGCCCTCGGGTATTTGTTGGCGTTCTTCTACTCGCTGGTGCCCAACCTCGGTGTCGCGATCATCCTCGCCACGATTGTCACGATGATCGTGCTGTACCCACTGACGGCCAAACAGGCCAAGTCGATGATCACCATGCAGCGGGTGCAGCCCGAGGTGAAGAAGCTTCAGGCGAAGTACAAGGGCGACCGCCAGAAGCTCAACGAAGAGGTAATGAAGTTCTACCAAGAGAACAAGATCAATCCCCTGGCGGGTTGCTTGCCGCTCGTGGTGCAGCTCCCGATTTTCTACGTGCTGTTCCGCGTACTGCGGACCCCCTATTCGCACGTGCCGAAGAAGGGCACTTTCTCGCAGCTCTACAGCACCATGTGTGCCGGGCACCTGAAGAGCTGCACGAGCAGCAACGTCCATCACCTCAAGTTCATCGGCGTCGACCTCCAGAAGACCGCGACGGACCACAGCCTGAACTTCTCGAGCGCGATCCCCTACTTCGTGCTGGTGCTCCTGGTGGTCTTGACGGGCTACCTGCAGACCAAGCAGGCCACGGCCCGCACGCCCGCCGCCAACAAGCAAATGGGCACGGTGATGAAGGTCCTGCCGGTGTTCTTCGGGCTCATCTCGCTCAGCTTCCCGGCCGGCTTGGTCCTGTACTTCCTGGTGAGCAACACCTGGCGTCTCGGCCAGCAGGAGCTGATTTTCCGCCGGCTCGGGACCGGGGCAAGCCCCGCGGCGGGGGCGGTGGGGAAGTTGGGGAGCCCCGACAAGAACGGCGGGGCGCTCGATGTGGCGAGCACCGAACGGGTGAACGAGGCGAAAGCGAAGGCCGCGGCCGACGCGGCGCGAGAGGCCGACCCGCCCCCAGCCGCCAAGAGGCCTCCCGCCGCCAAGACGCCTCCTGCCCGCTCACCCGAGACGCCGCCTAAGAGCCGGGCCCGTTCGGCCAACCCGCCCGCGCGACGCGCGCCGGCGGCGCGTCCCGCGGCCCAGGAATCGGGCCGGGGCGGTCTGCGAGGGTTCTTCCAGCTCCCGCCCCCTCCGGGCGGCAACGGCGGCGGCGGTCGGCCCAGCGGCGCGGGCCGTGCTGGCGGTGCCGATGCGAAGCCGACCGGATCCGGTGGCGCGAGCCGGTCCGGATCGCCGCCGCCGCCGAGACCCCGCGCGAAGAAGAAGCGGAAGCGCTGAGCGGGGCCAGGCGATGGAATGGGTAGAGACCACCGGCCGGACGGTCGAAGAAGCGCTCGACGTAGCGCTCGACACGCTCGGCGTCGACGAAGATGAGGCCGACTTCGAGGTCCTCGAGGAGCCGCGAGGCGGCCTCTGGGGCCGGCGCGAGGCCCGGATCCGGGCCCGAGTGCGGCCAATCTCTCGGGCCAAGCCCGGGGAGGGCCGAGCCCGACCGCGCCGGACCCGCGAGGGCGGGTCGGGCCGGTCCCGACGACCAACCTCGGAGGCGGTCCCGGCGGCCACGGGGGGCGGCGGAACCTCGGACCGGCGGCGACGCTCCGGTGGCCGAGGCGGCGGCCGAGCCGCGGCCGGCAGCGTCCGATCGACCCCAGCAGCGACGAAGGAGACCATGGTGAGCGAAGTGCCGGTGGAGGAGCAGGCCCGGGAGGCGGAGACCTTCACGCGGGGCCTGATCGAGGCGTTCGGGTCGCCGGGGACGGTGGCGGTCGAGATCGACGAGGACGGCGGTGTGCTCGTCGACGTCACCGGACCGGACCTCGGGCTGCTCGTCGGACAGCGGGGGGCGACGCTCCAGGCGATCGAGGAACTGGTGCGGACGGTCGTCCAGCGACGCACGGAAGGGCACGGGACTCGGATCAACGTCGACGTGGCCGGCTACCGAGCGAAACGCCGGGAGGCGCTCGCCGGCTTCGCCGAGGAACTCGCCCACACGGTGCAGGAGACCGGCCAGGAGCGGGCGCTGGAGCCCATGCCGGCCTCCGACCGCAAGGTGGTCCACGACACGATCGCGGCGATGGACGGCGTCAGCACCATCTCCGAGGGCGAGGAGCCTCGACGTCGAGTCGTCGTCCGGCCGGGCTGAGCCGCCCGTGCCGAGTGCGCTCACCGCGGCGCTGGAGCGGGCGCAGCGGCTGGGGCTCCTCGGGCCAGGACCGGTAGCGGCCCACGTCGAGCACGCGGAGGCGCTGGCGCAGCTGGTCGACCCGCCCGCGTCGTTCTTGGATCTGGGATCGGGCGGCGGCATTCCGGGCCTGGTGCTCGCCCTCCGCTGGCCGGTCGCCCAGGCTGCGCTCTTGGACTCGGCGCAGCGTCGAGCCGAGCATCTCCAGGCGGCGTGCGCCGAGCTGGGGCTCGTCGGCCGGGTGAGCGTCATCGCGGCCCGGGCCGAAGACGCGGCTCGGGACGAGCGCTGGCGCGGAGCCTTCGAGCTTGTGGTAGCCCGCAGCTTCGGTCCGCCCGCCGTCACCGCGGAGTGCGCGGTGGGGTTTCTCGCCGCCGGGGGGTCCCTCGTCGTCTCAGAGCCTCCCGGCGGCGCGCCGGGCCGCTGGGACCCGGCCGGCCTGTCCGAGCTGGGACTGGGCGGGCCCGAGATCGTGACCGCCGGGCAGGCTTCCTGTGCCGTGTTCACGCTGGCGGAGGCCGCGGCGATGCGCTGGCCGCGCCGCACCGGCGTGCCGGAGCGGCGCCCGCTCTGGAGGGCCTGACGTTTCACGTGGAACCCGCCCCCGGCCTCTCCGAGGTTCCACGTGAAACAGCGCGAGCAGAGGCTTCTGCGCCGAACGCTGGCTAAGCGGCTCCGAGTCGCGTATCCTCACAAAGCTATAGGCTCAAGTCGAAGTCGAGACTCGCGAAAGCGGAAGGACGCGGTGAGGGACACCACGCTGGAGGAGGAGCAGGACGCGCCCGCCCGGCTCCCTGAGGGGCCGATTCTCGACCCTCAGAGCCTCCCGAGCGAGACGGCGGGCGCCGCCCCACCGTTGGAGCTGCCCAGGGTCCTGGCGATCGCCAACCAGAAGGGTGGCGTGGGCAAGACCACGACCGCGGTCAACCTCGGCGCAGCCCTCGCCGAGGACGGGTTCCGGCTGCTCGTCGTCGACCTTGATCCTCAGGGCAATGCCACGACCGGCCTGGGTCTGAACCCCCGCGACGTCACCAGCTCGATCTACGACGTCATCCTCAACGACGCGGCGCTCGAGGACTGCATCGAGCCGACCAGCGTCAAGAACCTGTTTGTGGCGCCGGCCACGATCGACCTCGCGGGGGCCGAGATCGAGCTCGTCTCGCAGATGAGTCGGGAGCTGCGGCTGCGTCGGGCCATCGATTCGGTCCGCGACCATTTCGACATCGTCCTCATCGACTGCCCCCCGTCGCTCGGCCTGCTCACCGTCAACGGCCTGGGTGCCGCAGACGACGTGATCGTCCCGATCCAGTGCGAGTACTACGCCCTCGAGGGGCTGGGGCAGCTGCTGCGAAACGTGGGCCTCGTGCAGGAGAACCTGAACCCGGCGTTGGAAGTGCGCGGGATCGTGCTCACGATGTACGACGCTCGCACCAAGCTTGCCGACCAGGTCGAAGCCGAGGTGCGCCAGTACTTCGGGCCCCGGGTGTACCGGACCGTGGTGCCCCGGACGGTACGACTCTCCGAGGCGCCGTCGTTCGGACAGCCGATCATCGTCTTCGACTCCGCGTCACGGGGTGCGAAGGCCTACCGCGATCTCGCGAAGGAGGTGAGTCGTGGCGCGACCAGGCGGCCTCGGTAAGGGTCTCGGCGCGCTCATCCCCCAGGGCGCGGCCGAGCGGGGGAGCGGGGGCGCCGCGGCGGGCCCCGGCCTCCAAGAGCTCCCAATAGCCGCAATTCGCCCAAACCCTTATCAACCCCGCGATCGGTTCGATGAGGAAAGCATCGGTGCCCTCGCCGACTCGATCCGCGAGGTCGGGTTGCTGCAACCGGTCCTGGTCCGACCGGCCGGGGACGGCTTTGAGCTCATTGCGGGCGAGCGTCGCTGGCGCGCCGCGAAGCGGGCCGGACTCCAGGTGATTCCCGCCCTGGTTCGTCACACCGAGGACCGCAAGGCGCTGGAGCAGGCGCTCGTCGAGAACCTCCAGCGCGATGACCTCAATCCGCTCGAGGAGGCCGCGGCCTATCAGCAGATGATCGAGGACTTCTCGATGACGCACGAGCAGGTCGCGGCCACGGTCGGCAAGAGCCGGGCCGGAGTGACGAACACCGTGCGCCTGCTGCAACTCCCCCCGTCGATTCAGCTCGCCTTGCGCGAAGGGCAGCTGTCGATGGGCCACGCGCGGGCGCTCCTCGGATCGCCCGACCGCGCCTTCCAGGAGGCAGTCGCGCGCCGCATCGTCAAAGAGGACCTCTCCGTGCGCGCGGTCGAGGAAGCCGTCCGCGCCCGCAACGACGGCGCGGAGCCCGAGTCGGCGCGCACCGCGCCCACGCGGATGCGTCCGCCGGGACTCCTCGAGTTCGAGGAGACCCTGGGCGAACACCTCCAGACACGCGTCAAACTTCGCCTCGGCGCCGGAGGCAAGGGGACCTTGACGATCGACTTCGCCGGTCTCGAGGACCTCGAGCGAATCTATCGACGGATGTCGGCACCGCGAAGCTCGTCGAGCGCAGCTACGGCCTAGCGCGCGTCAAGGCTCGATCCCGGCCGGCTCCTCGACGGCGCGGCGCACCCCGCGCACGATCGCCCGTGCTACATCACCCGCTCGAGCGACGAGGCCTCGCATGGCGTCGACGTCACCGTCGGGCACGACTTCGCAGACGACCGCGGGCATGCGGGTCTCGCGCAGCACCGCGTAGGTCCGACCGGACACCTCGGCATCGATCGGCAGGATGCCGGCGAGCTCGTCGTGGATGGCGTCGGCGAGGGCGTGGCCGGCTTCGGAACGGAAACGACCGGACTCGAAATAGGCGCACCGGCACCCCACCGCGTCGCCCGGTCGCAGCCCGACGAAGACGTCGGCGTGGTAGCGGTTGGCGGACGCGACGAGCAGCGAATCCTCGGCTCCCGAGGAGTCCAGGATCGTCTCGGCCCCCGCGTCGAGCAGACCCCGGGCCACCTGCTCGCCGAGGACCGCGAGGCCGGGAGCGGCGGCGACGTAGACCGCCCGGTCGGCAAGGCGACGCCCGCCCTGGCGCAGCCCTTCTCGTTCGCGCACGGTGGCGATCGAGCCCTCGGCTTTCGTGCCCAGGGGGCCCAGGGTTCCGATCGTGGCCGGTCCGCAGATCCCGTCCGCCGCGATCCCGGCGTCACGCTGGAAGGAGGCGAGCGCGCCGCGGGTCTGTTCGCCGAGGATGCCGTCCTCGCGTCCGGCGTCGAAGCCGAGTCCGTTCAGGCTTCGTTGGAGCTCCAAGACGTCGTCGCCGCGCAGCATCGGGCGGCGGAGATACAAGAGCCGGTCACCGAGGGAGTAGCCGCTCTCCACGAGGGCCGACCAGGTCTGGCGCCCCACGATGCCGTCGACCCGGAGTCCGCGCGTGTCCTGGAAGACCCGAACCGCGGATTCCGTCCCGGACGCGTACGTTCCTAGCGCGTCGGGCTGCGCGTCGTGACCGAGGGCGGCGAGGCGCTGCTGGAGATCTCGGACCGCCTCGCCGTGGCCGCCGGTTCGGAGCGGGGCCGGCACTCCGCCTCAGGCGACGAACTCAGCCAGCTCCTGGAGGAGCTGAGCCTTGCCCTTCGCGCCGACGAGGCGCCGCGCCTCTTGCGCCGACTCCCCCGGCTTGAACACGAGCAACGTCGGGATGCTCATGACGTTGTAGCGCATCGCAACGTTGGGGTTGTCGTCGACGTTCAGCTTCGCGATCTGGAGCTTCCCGCCATTCTCGGAGGCAATCTCCTCGAGGACCGGGGCGATCATCTTGCAGGGCCCGCACCACTCGGCCCAGAAGTCGACCAGCACCGGCTTGTCTGCTCCGCTGATGGTTTCGTCGAAGGTCGAGTCGGTGAGTGCCACGATGTGGTCGGACACGCCAACACCTTTCGTCAAGTTCCCGGGGCGATCGCCGCCGAGTCTAGAAGGGGGGAACGCCGCGGCCTCGACCCGCATTCCGCCGCGTGCGGGCTCGTCGTCACTGCCTCGCCGTGGGCTCCTGTGCCGCAAGCCAATGTTCGGCTTCGATGGCCGCCATGCACCCGCTGCCGGCGGCGGTGATGGCCTGGCGGTAGACATGGTCTTGCACGTCGCCGGCGGCGAATACGCCCTCGACGGAAGTACTCGTGGAGTCGGCGCCGGTCACGATGTAGCCGGCGTCGTCGCAGTCCAGCTGTTGGCGGAACAGGGCCGAGTTGGGGTCGTGCCCGATGGCGACAAACACACCCTCCACCGCCAGATCGGAGTGTTCGTCGGTCAGGGTGTCCCGGAGCCGCACGGCCTCGACCCGGCCGTTGCCGACGACGTCGTCGACGACGGCGTTCCAGCGGAAGTCAATCTTCGGGTTGGCGTAGGCGCGCTCGGCCATGATCTTCGAGGCCCGCAACTCGTCACGGCGGTGCACCAGAGTCACCTGGGTCGCGAACTTGGTGAGGAACGTGGCCTCTTCGACGGCGGAGTCCCCGCCGCCCACCACGGCCAGCCGCTTGCCGCGAAAGAAAAACCCGTCGCACGTGGCGCACGTCGACACGCCGTGGCCCAACAGGCGCTGCTCGGACTCGAGACCCAGCATGCGCGCGGTCGCTCCGGTGGAGATGATGAGTGCCTCACCGCGGTATTCGGTGCCGTCGACCCAGACACCGAACGGCGCCGACGCCAGGTCGACCCGATCGGCGTCAGCGGTGACGAAGTCGGCCCCGAATCGCGCCGCCTGCTCGCGAAATTTCGTCATGAGCTCGGGGCCCAGGACGCCGTCCGGGAACCCCGGATAGTTCTCGACGTCGGTGGTGAGCATGAGCTGGCCGCCCGCGGCGAGTCCCTCGATGACGACCGGATGCAGGTTGGCGCGCGCCGCGTACACCGCGGCGGTGAGGCCTGCCGGTCCGGAGCCGACGATGACGACCAGCCGCTCCTCGGTCATGTCTCCGATCCCTTCGCGCAGATCAAGCGGGACGCTTTGTCCGCTTCGACCAGCAGAACGCGCCACCGACGACGAGCATTCCACCCACGACGAAGTAGGCGATCCATGCGTCGCCGGTCAGGATCACGAGGCCGCGAAACGCGCCCACGATGAGCAGGACCAGTGCGGTCAGGGCGAAGAACGCGACCAGCGTGCCGTAGACGACAGCCCGGGTGGCGCGCTGGGCGGGCGACACGGCCCGGTCGCGGACGGCCGCAACGGCGGCCTCGATCGCGTCTGCGGCTTGGGTGGTCCAGTCGGCCATCGGTTTCTCGGCTCTCGTCAGCGCCGGGAGCGTACCCGGGGCTTGCCCGACCCCCCGAGGTCGCGGTGGTGGACCCTCAGCGGCGGGTGGCGTGGGTGAGCGGGGCTCCGCCCACGGTGCTCGCGCCGGCGTCGGCGGCCCGGACCAGCAGATAGCCGGCGGCCCCCCCGGCGACGAAGAGCAACGCCGCGAATACGGCGACGGGCCCTCGGCGGGATCGGGAGCCGCGTCGAGGCGGCGCGCCACGGGCCGGCACCGGGGCAGGCTCAGGCGGCGCCGGGACGACCGCGCGGGGTCGCTCAGCCCGGCGTGGCTCAGCCGGGCTGGCCCGACCACGTCCGGAGAGAACCTCGGCGACCACCGCGGCGCTCGGCGGCCGGTCGGCCGGGTCCAGGGCCAGGCACGCCATCACCAGGTGGGCCAGCGTCGGGGGAAGGTCGGGGCGCACCGTGCGGATGGAGGCCGGCGGCGTGCTGAGCCGGGCGAGCGAGATCGCCATCTCGGTGTCGCCGTGGAACGGGAGGTCCCCGGCGAGCATCTCGAAGAGGACGAGGCCCAGGGCGTAGATGTCGGTGCGGGCGTCGACGGGCTCGCCGCGCAGCTGCTCGGGGGCCAAGTACCGGGCGGTGCCGACCACCGTGCCGGTCCGGGTGAGCTCGCCGCCGATGCCCGCCTTCGCGATCCCGAAGTCGGTCACCTTGACGTGCCCGTCGGGCGGGACGAGCACGTTGGCCGGCTTGATATCTCGGTGCACGATGCCCTGACGGTGGGCGGCCTCCAGGGCGCTGGCGACGTCGCGGCCGATGCGTGCCGCCTCCCGGACCTCGAGGGGTCCGCGCACGTCGAGGACGCGCCGCAGGTTGGGTCCGTCGACGAACTCCATCACGATGTACCCGACCCCGCCGTCATCACCGGTGTCGTAGGTGGCGACGATTCCCGGGTCGCTCAGCCGGGCGGCGGCGATCGCCTCGTTGCGGAACCGGGTGCGGAGGCCCTCGTCGTGGGTGAGCTCGGGGTGCAAGATCTTCACCGCGACCCGGCGGGCGAGCAGGGTGTCCTCGCCCACCCACACGGTGGCCATCCCGCCCCGGGCGACGACGGTCACGAGCCGGTAGCGGCCCCCGAGCACCCGGCCGGGTGCGGCAGGATCAGACACTGCCTCACGCTACCCAGTGGGGGCACGCCCCGGCTCGCGCCGGTCAGCCCGAGATCTGGAAGGTGACGCCGAGCACTCCCGGACCGGCGTGGGTCCCGATGACCGGGCCGACCGAGCCGACCACGATCTTGTCGCGCGGGGCGACGTCGTCGACCAGGTCGAGGAAGTCGTCGATGTCGGGAGCGTCGCCTTGGAGCACCGCGACCTCCTCGACCGACTGCTCGTGCACCTTGTCGGCCAGGAGGCGCAACGCCTTCGAGCGGGTGCGGACCTTGCCGGCTTCCTCGACGACGCCGCCGCGGATCTCGACCACCGGCTTCACGGCCAGCATCGAGCCGAGCAGCGCCCGGGCGTTCCCGACTCGGCCCCCTTTCTTCAAGAACTCAAGGGTGTCGAGCGTGCCAAAGAGCCGGGTGCGTTTCCGCCGGTCGGTGACCTCGAGGACGATCTCGTCCAGCGGGGCGCCCTCGTTGGCGCGCCGCGCGGCGGCCAGGCAAAGATTGCCGAGGCCCATCGAGCAGGTCAGCGAATCGATGACCTCTACCGGGCAGTTGCCGTCGAACGACTGGGCCGCGACCTGGGCCGCCTGCATCGTCGCCGAAAGCCGGGACGAGAGGTTGATGCAGACGATCCCGTCGGCGCCGGCCTCTGCGAGGGCTCGGAACCGGGCCGCGAACGCCCCGGCCGACGGTGCAGCCGTCTCCGGGAGCGTCGGGGCGTTGGGGAGACGCTGCCAGAAGGCCTGGTTGCTCAGCTCTTCCCCGTCGACGAGCTCTTCGGCGCCGAACCGGATCGTGAGCGGCACCACCTCGATGCCGAGCTCAGCCACGAGGGCCGCGGGGAGATCACAGGCGCTGTCGGTCACGACTCGGACTGACACCGTTGCCTCCCCACCCCGCTGCTCGGCGCGGCCCTCATCGTCGCACGCCGGCTCGGCGGGCGCCTCTCTGGCGTCCTGGGCGCAGGCCAGCGACCAGCTCCTGCCATTCCTCGACCCGGGTCAGGGTCAGACCCACCGCCAACCCGGCCGCTGCCACCAGCAGGCCAGCCGTGGTGGCGCCCACCGCTCGGATGTCCCCGGCCCAGCCGATGGAGTTCGCGACGAACCACGCCGCGCTGCCCGCCACGGCGCTGACCAGGCTGACCTTCACGCCGGTCGTCTCGATCCCGCGGCCCTGCAGGCCGCCGATTCGTCGGCTCAGCACGAACAGAGTCACGACCGCCGCGACCGCGTACGCCCCGGAGAACGAGTACGCGAGCCCGGGAATACCGAGCGGGCCCACGAGGGCGAGCGCCAACACGATGTTGACCGCGTTCTCGAGGCAGTTGAGCAGGAACGGCGTCCGGGTGTCGTGAACCGAATAGAAGGCGCGCAGCGCGAAGAGGTACACCGAGAAGAACGGCAAGCCGACGGCGAAGCCGACGAGGGTGTGCGCGACCAGCGCGGAATCGGCACCCGAAAACGCGCCGCGTTGAAGCAAGGCGACCACCGCGGGGCGAGCGAGCGCCACCGAGAGCGCGGCGGCGGGGATCACGATCGTGAGGATGAGCCGCAGCGCCCGAGCGAATCGGTGCCGCAGCGCCGGCTGGTCGCGTCCGACCGCCGCGAGCTCGGGGCCGGCGGTCGTCATGATCGACACCGCGAACAAGCCATGCGGCAACTGGAAGAGCGTGTACGCCAAGAGGTAAGCGGCGGGACCGCCGGTGTGGCTGTTGGCGAGGACGAGGACGAGCCACAGCGCGATCTGATTGGCGATCACGTAGCCGACCGTCCACCCGGAGAGCCGCAACATGATCAGCACCGCCCGGTGGCGCCAAGCAGCGAGGAACCGCAAGTGGACCCGCGCCCCGCGGATCGCGGGCCACAAGGCGACCGCCATCGCGGCGACGGCCGCGGTCGTGCCCAGCCCCAGGTACAGCAGCAGCGGCATGTCGCTGAGAACGTGTGCGACAGTGATCGGCCGGCTGGCGAGGCGGGGCAGCGAGAGAAACATCCCCACGAGGACGAGGTTGTTGAGACTCGGAGCGAACGCGGCGGCCGCGAAGCGCCGGCGGGCCTGGAGCAACGCAGTGGCGAGGGCGGTGAAGCCGTACAGCGCGATCTGAGGCATGAAGCAGCGGACGAGGTCGGTCGCGAGGTGGCGCTGGGCGATCTGCTGCGCTCCGTGGACCCGCAGCGTGAGCAGCGCCGCGATCCACGGGGCGAGCAGGACCCCGAGCGCGGAGACGCCGATCAGAATGAGCATCGACACCGTCACGACGGCGCTGGTGGCGTCCTCGTCGTTCTCCTCGACGTGACGTACGAACTGCGGTACCAGAGTTGCGGTGAGGACCCCGCCGACGAGCAGCTCGTAGAGCATGTTGGGGGTCTCGTTGGCGAACGCGTAGGTCCCTGACAGCGCGGTGATCCCGATCGCGTACGCGGCGGCAGCTCGCCACATCAGGCCCGTGACGCGCGAGGTCGCGGTCCCGATGCCGACGACGGCGCTGGAGCGCACGAGACGACCGGTGTCGTGCGGGCGCTGGCCGCCGCCGCGTGCCCGCCCGCGTCGCGTCACGGGGTCGACCCGGCCCGGGCCCGCCGTCGGCGAAAGTCGAAGATCCACCACCCGGCGAGGAACAGCGCCGCGCCCGCGGCGAGCGCGATGGCCACCGTGCTCACCACCGTCGACCGCACCTTGAAGCGACCCTGGGCTATCAGCAGCGTTCCGTCGGCGGACCGGATGCTCATCTCGAGCGGGAACGTCCCCGACGTTCGGGACCGGACGTCGAAGCGGACTGTCGTGCTCCGGGGAGGCAGCGCGACCGTCTGCACGGACCCGCTCGGAAAGTCGAGCCGTCGGCTGCTCAACGCGATGACCACACGAACCGCCTGCCCCGTGTCGTTGCGGAAGGTGATGGGGATCGCGCCAGAACGGGCGGTCAGCGTGATGGTCCCCGGGGCGGGAATCCGAATCCGGGCGAGGAAGTCGGTGATGCTCGCGTCGACGGCGTTGAGTTCGTTGTACGCCTCGATCGTGTCGAGTCCTGTCCACGCCGACGACAGCGACGAAAGCAAGAGCCGCTCACCGCGGGCGATCCGCGGATCACTCGGCCCGATCAGCGAGCCGAAGGCGACGAGGCGAGCCGCGCCGGCGTTGTAGGCGCTCGCGCTGACCGCGGGCGCCGGGGGGGTGTAGGGCGCCAGCGTGCGGACGTCACCGGCGCTGGTGGGCGGTACGGAGCTGAACACATCCCCGAGCGTCATCGGGGCGAGCCAGGGATGGTTGGTGAGCCCGGCCAGCACCGCGTCGAGGAGCGTCGACGGGGGGTCGAACCCGGGGGGATTTACGACGACGACCGCGCGGGTGACGCCCGGCTGCTCACGCGCGGTGAGGGCCAGGCCGGCGAGGAACCGTTGGGCCCGCAAGGCTGGCGGATCGTTCCCTGTGAGCAGCGACGCCAGGCGGGCGTCGTCGGCGACGGCGGCGATCGGCCCGGTGGGTGCGAGGCTCGGTGGCGGCTCGACCGAGAACGGGGCCACGGTCGTGAGCTTGCCGATGGTGGCCCCGACCGCGGTTTCGTCCACCACGACCTGGTCGACCCCATGCGCGCGCAGCGTCCCGAGCGAGCGGGTGTCGGCGGGGAGCGCCAGGGCGGTCTGATCGTCGATGTGTGTTCCGAAGAACCGGTCCAGGGAGGTGGCGCCTTGGACGTACTGGGCGTCGGCTGCCGTGCCGAGCCCAGCGTGGAGGAGCGAGGGCAGGTCGATCGGCACGTACGGTCCCGCGACGACCTCGTGGACCGCGCTCTGCGCTGCGCGCAGGATGTCGGCTTCCTCGGCGACGCCGGGTTCGGTTCGAGCCGCGGTCGTCCAGGCGTCGAGGGTGTCGGGCGACGGCGCCAACGTCACCGGCACGTCGGGCTGACGTCCGAGCGCGGCGACCTGACGGCCGATCGTGCCGTCGGGCTGGAGGGCTTGTACGACCGACGGGTCGATCGACCCGTTGGGGTCGAGCGCGGGCCGGGTGCCGAGTGGCCAGACCCAGGCCACGCCGAGTCGGTTGGTCAGCGCCGCGGGCTGGCCGTCGAGGCCGACGTCGACCACCACGAGATAGGAGACGAAGCGGGCCAGGGTCTGGGCCTGGCTGTCGCGCAGCTCGATCTCGAGGGGGTAGACCCCCGCGCGGGGCACGTCGAGGCGCGTTGGGTCCAACGGCCCGTTCGGGCTCGCGAGGCCGATGGCGAGTTGACGGCTCCCATCAGTGTTGGCCGGGAGGCTGCTGACCGGCAGTGACACCAGTGCCAGCACCGAGCCGAGGCTTGTGTCGTTGACGGCCTTCTCGAAATCGGACCGCGACGCCAAGCCGTTGTGCGCGATGACGCTCAGCTGCAAGCCGGGCGCCGAGATGCCGATTTGTACCTGGGCGTGGAATTCGCCGCCGATGGGGGTCCACGCGTCCTGCGCGACGAGCGCCAGGCGGCTGGCGTTGCTGGCCGGGGTCGTCGAGGTCGTGGTCGTGGACGTCGGCGGGGCGGCGGCCGCGTTGCCCGCCAGCCCAACCAGCGCGACGAGCGCCAGACCCCCGAGCGCTCGGGCTCGGCGTCCGCTCACAGCTCGGCGCCGAGGACGGCCAGCCCGCTCGGCAGCCGCTCGAACCCGCACGCCGCGTACAAGCGAAGCGCGGTGTGGTTGTCCGCTTGGGTGTTCACAAAGCAGGTCCGCGCGCCGTGGCGGCGAAGCCACCGCAAGCTGTCGTGGACCAGCGCTCGGCCGAAGCCCTCGCCGCGCGCGGTCGGGTCGACGGCGAGGCGCTGCAGGTAGCCGTCGCTGCCCGCCCGGCCCGTGACCGCGTACGCGACCGGACCTGGGTTGCGGGGGCGATGACCGACCCGGAAACGCACCGACGGCGTGGCGGTCAGCGCCTCGTGGAGGCCGGAGTTGCCGAGCCGCCACGCGGGCGGGAAGGCGCGACCGTCGAGCGCGGTAACCACGGCCCGGTCCCCGCGCCACGCGCGACGCAGCAACGGCCCCGGGGTCGGAGCGGGGGGCGCCCGCTCCAGCCGCTGGACGAGCAGATGCAGGTGCTCGCGTACCACGAACCCTGCCTCGAGGAACGGGGCGGCGGCGGCCATGGTCAGCGGACTGGTCACCACCGCCGTGAACCCTGACGCCCGGACGCGCGCCGCGCAGTCCTGCACCGCCCGCGGGGGGAGGACCGCTTCGGTGGGGAGCACCAAGTGGGCCACGTCGGCGTGGTCCTGCCAGGGCCCGATTCGGGCCCAACCCCCCGCGAGGCGCAGCGTCCGCTCGCCTGTGCGTGAGGCCACGGGCGCGGAGCGTACCCGCAGGTCCACTCGAGGCCCGGGCCGCCCCATGCCCCGACGAGGCCGCCTGCGTTGCCCGGTCCAGTCGCCGTCTCACGCTCCCGGCTGCTCACCCGGTTGACCCTTACGGTCGCTGCCGAGCGCCCTGGGCCCAGAGCGGCTGAGCCCGGCTTACCCCCGAGTTCAGCGGCTGGGCCGACCTGCCGATACCCCGGCGTGCTCGACTTGGACCGCCTCTTGCGGACTGCCGTCGAACAGCGAGCCTCCGACCTGCACCTGAAAGTCGGAACACGGCCGTGGCTCCGCGTCGACGGCGCCCTCGTCGAGACGCCGTTCGACACGGTCGAGCCCGGCGACACCGAGCAGGCCGCCGCGCGGCTCCTCTCGACACCCCAAGGCGAGGTGCTGCAGCGCACCGGCGACGCGGAATGCGTGTACGCGGTGGCGGGCCTGGCCCGGTTCCGGGTGAGCGCCTTCCGCCAGCGGGGCCGGACCGGCCTGGTGCTGCGCCGCGTCGTGCCCGGCGTGCCCGGCCTCGAGGCGCTCGGCCTCCCCCCCGTCTTGGCCACGCTCATCGACCTGCCGAGCGGGCTCATCCTCGTGGCCGGCCTCGCCGGCTCGGGACGGACCTCGACAATGGCGGCGATGGTCGATCACGTGAACGCCAGCGCCCGCCGCCACATCGTCACCATCGAGCACCCGATCGAAGTCCTGCACGCCGACAAGGTGTCGATCGTGGACCAGCGCGAGGTGGGCGTCGACGTCGACGGCGTCCCAGAGGCACTGGCCCGCGTCGTGCGCCAGGACCCCGACCTGATCGTCGTGGGCGAGATCGCCGACGAGGCCTCGGCACGCGGCGTGCTCGAGGCGGCGGACACCGGACACCTGGTCCTGGCTGGTGTCGCGACCGTCGGCGCCACCGAGGCAGTCGACCGTCTCCTCGACTGGTTTCCACGCGACCGGCACGCCAACGCGCGCCTGCTCCTGGCCCGCACCCTGCGGGGCATGGTCTCCCAGCGGCTGCTGGCCCGCGCTGGGGGGCGCGGCCGGGTCGCCGCCGCCGAGGTCCTCGTCTCCAACGGCGCCGTCGCCGCGGCGATCGCCGACGGTCGAGACGCCGAGCGCCTGGAGGTCCTCATGCGAGACGGCGAGTACTACGGAATGCAGACCTTCGACCAGGCCATCGCGCGCCTGTACGAGCGCGGTCTCGTCGAGCGAGACGTCGCCCTGGACCACGCGTCGTACGGACCGGCGCTGCGCCTCGAGCTCGAACGGATCGACCGAGAACGCAGCCAGCCGCTCCCGGCCCCCGCCTAACCGCCGGCCAGCGCCAAGACCAGGACGAGACCGGGCCGGCGCGGGAACCCATCCGAGGCCCTCCGCGCCGCGGCGGCCCCGGATCGAGGATCTCGCCCGCTCGGCCACCCCGGGCCCGCGAGAATGGAACCGCCATGGATGTCCCCTCCCGTCTGCGCGTCTACTACGAGGCCGGGTCGCCGACCCGCCAGCTCGCCGATCGGCTCACCGACGCCGGCCATGAGTGCTACCTCGTGGGGGGCACCGTCCGCGACGCATTCCTCGGCGCCGAATCGCCCGACGTCGACCTCGCCACCGACGCGCGCCCCAGCGAGGTCCGAAGCCTCGTGGAGGGCTGGGCGGACCATGTCTGGCTCCAAGGTGAACGCTTCGGCACGGTCGGCGCCGAGTACGACGGCCAACGGCTCGAGATCACCACCTACCGGGGCGACGTCTACCGGCCCGACAGCCGCAAGCCCACGGTCGCGTTCGCGGACCGCATCGAGGACGACCTGGCCCGCCGAGACTTCACGATCAACGCGATGGCTCTCCGGCTACCCGACCCGGTGCTCGTCGACCCCCGCGGCGGCGCCACCGACCTCGCCGCCCGGTGCCTTCGCACGCCGGAATCACCCGAAGTGTCGTTTGAAGCCGACCCACTCCGCATGCTGCGGGCTGCCCGCTTCGTCGCCGCGTTCCAGCTCGAGCCGGTGCCCGACCTCGTGGCAGCCATCGGGGCGTTGCGAGCCCGCCTCGAAATCGTGAGCCCCGAGCGCGTGCGAGACGAGCTGTGCCGACTGCTGGGGGTGCCGGACCCCACCGCGGGGTTCTGGCTGCTCTGCGAGACGCGCCTCGCCGACGAATTCCTCCCCGAACTCAACGCCTTGCGCGTCGAGCAGGACCCGATTCACCGCCACAAAGACGTCCTGGCCCACACGCTGGCGGTGGTCGTCAACACCGACCCGTCGCATCTAAAGGTCCGGCTCGCCGCGCTCTTCCACGACATCGGCAAGCCCAAGACCCGGTCGATCGGCCCGGACGGCGTCAGCTTCCACCACCACGAGGTCGTCGGAGCCCGCATGACCGAGGAACGCATGCGAGCGCTGCACTTCAGCAACGACATGGTCGACGACGTCACGAAGCTCGTCTACCTCCACCTGCGCATCCACACCTACGCGTTGGGCTGGACCGATCGGGCGGTCCGTCGGTACGTGCGCGACGCGGGACCGCTGCTCACGGAGTTGAACGAACTCCAACGCGCCGACTGCACAACCCGGAACCACCGCAAAGCTGCCACCCTCGCCCAGCGCATGAACGAACTTGTCGACCGCATCGCCAGCCTGCGCGAGCGCGAGGAACTCGACGCCATCCGACCCCCGCTCGACGGGCGTCAGGTCATGGCGTACCTGGGCGTCCCGCCCGGACCGGTGATCGGCGAGGCGCTCGAGTTCCTCCTCGAGGCACGTCTCGACGAAGGGCCCATCAGCGCCGAGGACGCCTACACCCGCCTGGACTCCTGGGCACGCGACCAGGGGATCGTCCCCGCCGGTCATCGCGACTCGTCGTAGGGCCGGTTCCCGGATCTCGGCGGGGGCGCCTGGCCCCGATCAGTCCTGCGCGAAGGTCTCGACCATCTCGCGCGCTTCCTCGTCGCGATACTGCACTGGCGGCGACTTCATGAAATACGCGCTCGGGCCGAGCAGGGGCCCACCGAGGCCGCGGTCTAGCGCCAACTTGGCGCAGCGCACCGCGTCGATGATCACCCCGGCCGAGTTGGGCGAATCCCATACCTCGAGCTTGAGCTCGAGGTTGAGCGGAACATCGCCGAAGTTGCGACCCTCCATGCGGATGTAGCACCACTTGCGGTCGTCGAGCCACGGCACGTGGTCCGAGGGCCCGATGTGAACGTTCTCGGGCTCGATGCCGTGCTCGAGCTGACTCGTGACCGCCTGAGTCTTCGAGATCTTCTTGGACTTCAGGCGCGAGCGCTCCAGCATGTTCTTGAAGTCCATGTTCCCGCCGAAGTTGAGCTGGTAGGTGCGGTCCAGCTCCACGCCGCGGTCTTCGAACAGGCGGGTGAGGATCCGGTGCACGATGGTGGCGCCGACCTGGCTCTTGATGTCGTCGCCCACGATCGGGACGCCCGCGTCCTCGAAGCGTTTGGCCCACTCGGGATCGCTCGAGATGAACACCGGGATCGCGTTCACGAACGCGACGCCCGCGTCGAGGCACGCGGCCGCGTAGTGCCGCTGCGCCAGCTCAGAACCGACCGGCAGGTACCCGACGAGTACCTCGGCGCCCGAGTCCCGGAGCGCTCGCGCGATGTCTACCGGCTCGGCCGGAGACTCTTCGATCATCTCGCGGTAGAACTCGCCGAGCCCATCGAAGGTCGGGCCCCGCTGGACCTGGACGCCCAACTCCCCGACGTCGGCGAACTTCACCGTGTTGTTACCCCCGCTGAAGATTGCCTTGCCGAGGTCGAGGCCGACTTTGGTGGCGTCGACATCGAAGGCGGCCACGAACTCCACGTCGTGGACGTGGTAGCCGCCGAGTACGACGTGCATGAGGCCAGGGACCTCGTCGTCGGGCGCGGCGTCGCGGTAGTAGGTGACACCCTGCACCAGGCTGCTGGCGCAGTTGCCAACCCCGGCGATCGCGACGCGCACCTTCTTGGTCTGGGCGGACGGGGCACTCATGCGGAGGCTTCCTCCTTGAAGGCGTCGCTCGCAGCCGGCGGGACTTCCCCGGGCTCGGCCACTCGCTCCGCGGTGATCAGCTCGTCGACCCACTCGAGGTCGCGCTGGGTGGACTTCGTTCGGTGCTCCACGAGGGAGCGGGTGTACCGGTCGTCTCGCATCGCTCGCGGCTGACGCTGACGGTCCAGACGCTCAGCCAGCACCCGGCGTCGTCGGAGCAGCAGCTCCAGGCGCGGTCCCGGCTCGAGATGGCCGCAGAAGGCGAGCTTCAACGCGAAGGCCTTCTCGTCGTCTCCGTGCGGGTCGTCTCCCACGAGCAGCTCGGTGAAGAGCCGCTCTCCGTCGGGGGTGATTTGGTAGGCCTTGCGGGTTCTCCGCCCCGATGCGGACAGGCGTCCGGCCATGGCCCGCAGGCGGGCCGCGGCGAGGTCGCCGGTCAGGGAGCCCGTCGGGGGACTCGGGGCCACGGGGGGAGGCTCGGCGGCCACGATGGCGATCGCCCCGCTTCGCTCCAGCCGGCGCAGCGCCGGGTACAGCGACCCGTACGAGACTCCCCAGAGGAAGCCGAGGGTCTCGCCGAGCCGCTTCTTGAGCTCGTAGCCGTGGAGCGGCTGGTCGGTGAGCAATCCGAGGACTGCGAGTTCCAGCACCGAGAGACTCCTGCCGACAAGTGGTCGTCGATATATCGGTTCGATATATCGAAGAGCAGTATGGCGGAGTCCGGAGACCGGGTCAAGGCACGGGCGCCGCCCCGCCAGCGGCCCACACCGCCGGCGGTCCCGAGGCGGGGGAGGCCATGCGTACACTCGCCGCGTGCGGCAGCACGTCGACTACGCGCTGGCCCGGCGAGCGGTGCTCCGGGATTTGCGCGCCGGTCGCCTCGACCGTGAGGACGTGTGCGACGCGCATCCCGAGCTCCTCCGGGCCGGCCGTCACATCGGCGAGCCCGTCGCGAGGGACTGCCCGGTCTGTGCCCACCGGAGCCTGCGCCTGGTCTCATACGTCTACGGCGACGCGCTGGCCCGGGCCAACGGACGCTGCATCACCTCCCCGTCCGAGCTCGAGCGCCTCGACACCACCCACGAGGAGTTCACCCGCTACGTGGTCGAGGTGTGCGTCGACTGCCACTGGAACCACCTCCAACGCCACGAGCTCCACGGCCGGCGACACGCCGGCTGAACTCCAGCCCGGGTGCCCCGGTTGGCGGCCGGGCCGCGCCGGCGGGGGGGTAATGTCCGGGCTGCCGCCGGGAGCCGCTCGTGCCCTGGACGGTGGAGGTGAGGCGATGCCGGAGTTGAGCACGCCACGGCGGGTCACCGCGCCCGCCATCGCGGCTGCCAAGCATGGCGACGCGCCGCTCGTGATGGTCACGGCCTACGACGCCCCATCCGCGCGAGTCGTCGACGCCGCCGGGGCCGACCTCATCCTGGTCGGCGACTCGGTGGCCATGGTCGTGCTCGGCTACGAGGACACGCTCCAGGTGACGACCGACGACATGGTCCACCACGTCGCCGCCGTGGCCCGCACCCGGCCCGGCGCCCTCGTGGTCGCCGATCTGCCCTGGATGAGCTACCACGTCGGCGTCGACGACGCGGTCCGCAACGCGGCGGCGCTCGTCCGCGCCGGCGCCGGGGCCGTGAAGCTCGAGGGCGGCCGCAAGCGCCTCGCCGTCGTCCGCGCCATTCTCGACGCCGAGATCCCGGTGATGGGCCACCTCGGGCTCACCCCGCAGTCGTTGCACACCCTGGGCGGCTTCAAGGTGCAAGGCCGAGACCTGGAAGCGGCCCGGGCCATCGTCGACGACGCGATCGCCCTCGCGGAGGTCGGATGCTTCGCCGTCGTCCTCGAGTGCGTTCCCGACGCCGTGGCGCGCCTCGTGACCGACAGCGTGGAGATTCCAACCATCGGGATCGGTGCCGGTCGCCACTGCGACGGTCAGGTCCTGGTGTTCCACGACCTGGTCGGCCTCGAGGACCGAATCCGGCCGAAGTTCGTGCGCCAGTACGCCGACCTGGCCGCGGAAGCCACCGCCGCGGTCGCCCGGTTCGCCGAGGACGTGCGAACCGGTCGGTTCCCCTCCAGCGCGGAGACGTATCACGCCGCCGACGCCGTCTCCGACGCGCTGCGCGTCTACGGCGGGAGTGCCAGCGAGCACGCGCCCGCGTGAGGCGCGCCGGGCTCGTCGGCGCCACCGCGTGCGCCCTGGTCGCCCTCTGGGGACCCAGCGCCGGGGCGGCCCTCACGACCCGGTCGGTCCCCGCCGCGGTGCGCGCCGCCACCGCAGCGCAGGCGCCATTTCCAGACCTGACGACGACCAACGTCCACGTGGGCGGCGACGCCCTCCACGTCGTCGTGGCGAAGACCGAGTCCCAGCGGGAGCTGGGGCTGCGCCGCCGGTCGAACCTCGGGCCCTATGCCGGCATGCTGTTCGTGTTCGGCCAGAACACCACCGTCAGCTTCACGATGTCGACGGTTCCCGTCGCCCTCGAGATCGGCTTCTACGCCAGCAACGGTCGAAGCGTCGATCGGCTGCGGATGCAGCCCTGCCCGCGGGCCGAGGCGGATTGCCCCGTATATCAGGCCCGCCGATCGTTCCGGTACGCGTTGGAGACCCTGGTCGGCGGCCTGCCCCCCGGCGCACTCTCCGGCTAACGCGGCACACGCCGCCATTACGCTGCGCACCGCCCGGGCAGGTAACATCCAGCCCTCAACAATCAATGTCCTGCTCAGCCGGTCGGCGTGTCTACAGACCCGTCGGCGACAGCCTGAGCCCGCGGGTGAGTCCCCGGCAACTCCGGTTGCCGCCTCGGCCCGCCGGTCCGAAGGAGGAACGGCCCATGCGGCCGTACGAGGTCATGGTCATCTACGACGCCGAGCTCGAGCAGGCGGACATCCGAGCCGCCGTCGACCGCTCCACGACGCTGCTGGCGTCTCGGGGCGCCGAGCTCGGACCAGTCGACCACTGGGGCAAGCGGACCCTCGCCTATCGGATCAACCGACGCCACGAGGGCTACTACGTCGTGATCCAAGCCCGAGCCGAGCCGGACGCGATGGGGGAGCTTGGCCGGACCCTCACCCTGGCCGACGAGGTGCTGCGCCACAAGGTCATGCGAATCCCCGAGGCCGTCTACGGCAAGACCCTCGGGACTCCAGCGGACGGATAGCGAATCGACGGGCCGGTCAGCGACGAGCAGTACGCGACCGGCGCGAGGAGGTCGAAGCGACATGGCGGACAGCACAGTGACGGTCGTTGGGAACGTGACGCGGGATCCCGAGATGCGCTACACGCCGAGCGGCGTAGCGAAGGCATCGTTCGGGGTTGCGGTGAGCCGCCGATGGCAGAACCGCACCAGCCAGGAATGGGAGGAGCAGACCAGCTTCTTCAACGTCGTGTGCTGGCGCGAAATGGCCGAGAACGTGTGTGAGTCGATCGGCAAGGGCGCCCGGATCGTGGTGAGCGGCCGCCTCGAGCAGCGGTCCTGGGAGACCGAGAACGGCGACAAGCGCAGCGTCGTCGAGATCGTGGCCGACGACGTCGGCCCCAGCCTGCGCTGGGCGACCGCCGAAGTGCGCCGCAACGAACGAAAGGGCGGTTTCGACGGCGGCGGTGGCGGTGGCGGTGGCGGCGGTGGGGGCCGCGCCCCGGCCCCGGCTGCACCGGCCGGCGGTGGAGCAGACGAGTCCGAGGAGCCCTTTTAACGATGGCGAGACCCCGACAGCGAAAGCGTGACGCGCCCGAGCGCAAGCCGAAGAAAAAAGTGTCGATCCTCGACACCGAGAGCATCACCTGGGTCGACTACAAGGACGTGGCACTGCTGCGGCGGTTCATGTCGGAGCGCGCCAAGATCCGCGCCCGCCGGGTGACGGGGAACGACGCCCAGCAGCAGCGTGCCGTCGCTCGGGCGATCCGCGTTGCACGCGAGATGGCACTGTTGCCGTACTCGGTCCGTCAGGTGACGCACCGCAGCAAGGGCAAGCGTGACCGCGGACCCGACGCCTCGGGTCCCCCGCCCCGCCCCGAGACCGGCCCGCCGACGGCCAGCGACGCCGACGCGCTGCCCGACGAGCTGGATGTCCCCGAGGTGTCCGACCTTGAGACGGTCCCGCCCAGCGTGCCACCCAGCCCCGAGACGCCTGACGTCGCCGCCGAGGACGAGGCGTGAAGATCGTCCTCCGGTCCGACGTCGACCACCTCGGGCGCAAAGGCGACCTACTCGAGGTCGCCGACGGGTACGCGCGCAACTACCTGGTGCCGCGCGGCCTCGCCATGAAGGCCACGCGAGGCGTCGTCGCGCAAGCGGAGGCGATGCGCCGAAGCCGGGCCGCCCGGGACACCCGGGACCAGGAAGCCGCCGAGGAGCTGGCAAGTCGCCTCCAGGCCACGCCGATCCGGGTCGGGGCGCGCGCGGGTGAAGGCGGGAAGCTCTTCGGGTCCGTGACCAGCGCCGACCTCGCCGACGCGGTCCGGAGCCAGGCCGGGATCGACCTCGACCGGCGCGCCATCGAGCTCGGTGAACCGCTCAAGGAGCTCGGAACGTTCGAGGTCGCCGTCCGACTGCACCCCAACGTCACGGTCGCCCTGTCAGTCGAGGTGATCAGCGAGTAGGTGTCGTACCCGGAGCAGACGATGAGCGAGTGACGCACCTCGCCGTCGACCGGCCTGGGGATGACGACCCCCCTCGTCCACCGCAATCCACAGGTTCGACCGGGATTTCGTACTACCGATCCACAAGTCGGACCGTTCATAGTGGCGCTCTCGACGCGCGGCTGAACGCCCGGTAGACGGCCGGCGAACGAAGGAGCGGGGGAACTCTCGGTGGTCCAAGCACTGGAACCAGTGCGGCAACGCGCCGGCGGTGGGCGAGTCCCTCCGCACAACCTCGAAGCCGAGGAATCGTTGCTCGGAGCGATGCTGTTGTCCCGAGACGCGATCACCGCGGCCGTCGAGGCAGGCGTCGAAGCCGCGGACTTCTACAAGCCGGCCCACACGCATCTCTTCGAAGCGATCCTCTCGCTCTACGGCCAGGGAGAGCCCGTCGACCCGGTGACCGTCGCGGAGGAGCTCCGGCGCGCCGATCTGCTCGATTCGCTCGGCGGCCGAACTGTGTTGCTCCGGCTCCAGGCCGCGACGCCCGCCTCGGCGAACGCGACCCACTACGCCAAGATCGTGAACGAGCTCGCGCTGCTGCGGCGGCTCATTGGCGTGGCTGGCGACATCGCCGAGATGGGCTACGACGATTCCCAGGACGTGGTCGAGACGCTGGACCGCGCCGAATCGCTCGTCTTTGAGGTTGCTGAGCGTCGGGTGTCGGAGTCGATGGTCCGGGTCTCCGACGCGCTCCAGACCACCCTCGACCAACTCGAGGCGCTCTACGACAGCACCGGCGACATCACCGGGGTGCCGACCGGCTACACGGACCTCGACCACCTGCTCCTCGGGCTCCAGCCGTCCAACCTCGTGGTGGTGGCGGCCCGCCCGGGCGCCGGGAAAACGAGCCTTGCCCTCGGGGCGGCGGCCAACGTGGCGATGCAGGCTCGTCGCCCCGTGCTGTTCTTCTCGATGGAGATGGGCACCCTCGAGCTCACCAAGCGGCTCCTCGCCGGCGAGGCGCACGTCGACGCCCGCCGCCTGCAGACCGGCAACATCCCAGAAGCCGATTGGACGCGCCTCAGCCACGCCGTCGGGCGGCTCGCCGAAGCCCCGCTGTTCATCGACGACAATCCGCACTGCACGGTCATGGAGATGCGGGCCAAATCACGCCGGACCAAGGCTCGTCACGGCGACCTCGGCCTCGTCGTCGTCGACTACCTCCAGCTCATGACACCCATGGCCAAGCGTGCCGAGAACCGCCAAGTCGAGGTCGCCGAGATCTCGCGAGGCCTCAAGATCCTGGCGCGCGAACTCGACTGCCCGGTGATGGCACTCTCCCAGCTCAACCGGCAGTTGGAGTACCGGGCTGACAAGCGTCCGATGCTCGCCGACCTCCGGGAGTCAGGTTCGCTCGAACAGGACGCGGACGTGGTCGTGTTCATCTACCGCGACGACATCTATAACCCCGACTCGGATCAGCGTGGGACAGCCGAGATCATCGTGGCGAAGCACCGAAACGGACCAACCGGCACAACGCGGCTGGCCTTCGTTGACCGGCTCACCAAGTTCGCGAACATGGCCGCCGAGTAAGCGGCCACCGCCAAACGGCTCACTGCTGAGCAAGCCTGGCGCCCCCGAGCGGTGGCGTCACCAGCCCCCGAAGGACTCAGCCCTTGGCCAGCATGACCTCGGTCGCCTTGACCAAGACCGTCACCTGGTCGCCAGGGGCGAGTGCCAGGTCTCCGACGGCCTCGCGGGTGATCGCGGCGGTCACCGTCTGTCCATCGCCGAGGACGACCTTGACCGTCGCCATCACGTTCCCCTCGGTCACCTCTTGGACGGTCGCCGCCAGCTGATTCCGAGTGCTCAGTCGCATCTCGTCGCGCCCTCCGTGTCGTGTTGGTCCGAGGCCCGCTTCATCGTACGGCGAGGTCGGACGGCGCGACCATGGTCGGAATGGACGACGAGATCAGCCGGCGTGAAACGACGTTCCGGACGGGACCCGCGGGTCGGCCGGCACGAAGACCCGAGCCCTAGCCGAGCGCCTCGACGAATCGTTGGCGGTTGCGCTCAAACCATGCTTGCCGGCGCTCGTAGCGAGCCCGTCCGCCCATCGCCTCCCACATCTCGATGAAGGCGGCCTCGCCCCGCTCGACACGCCGTTCGACGAACGCCCCGCCGGTCGCCAGCGATTCCCCGATCACATCGACGAAACTCCCTCGTCCGGGTGGGAGTCCGTACGAGTCCGCGACGATGCGGAGCCGACGAAACGGGTCGAGGGCGCCCCGTCCCTGGCGCGCCGCGTCCTGGGGTGTGTCGAGGGGAACGCACATCTTCGCCAGCTGCGTGAGGTCGTAGACCGGACGACCCGGGGCTGCGAAGTCGAAGTCGAGCAGCGCGACCGCGACTCCGGAGCGATACACGACGTTCTCGGGACAGACGTCGTTGTGGCAGATCACCGGTCCGCTCTGCGGGTCGGCGAGCTCGGTGTTCCAGGTTGTGCCGAATGGGTTGACGAAACCGGTCGCGGCTTCGTGGAAGCGACGCAACAAGTTGGCCGTCGTTCCCAGCGCCCGATCCGTTTGCGACCACTCTGGGAACGGCGGGCAGGGAACGTCTCCGTCGATGAAAGCCAGCCGCTCCCGTCCGTCGGGATCTACGCCGATCGGCTCGGGAACACCGTCGAAACCCGCCGCCCGCACGTGGCGCAACAGGGCGTGCACCGCCGGCGTGTGGCGATCCGCCGGTCGGAGCACCTGGCCTCCACGGCGGACCACCGCCCCGGCGTGCGCGACGCCGCCGGTGAGGATCTCGTCGTCCACGACGACCAGGTTGCTACGCCACGCGTCGCCGCGTCGCTTCCCGGTGCCAACCATGGCCACCTCGCGAGGATGGGCGTGAGGACCAGCGTGGCGCCCAGAAGACCGGGCTCACCGCAGCCGCGTGCGCGACGCGCCGAGGGCGCTGGCTCGGGCCGCGGATCGGGGTTCGGCGGGGCGCCGAGTCCGCGGCCTGCATCGCCTCAGGTCCCGCTGTCCGATCCGGGCTCTTCGTCCTCGACGCTTGTGCTGTGCGGCTCGGGTTCCTCTTCGAGAAGGTCGTGGATCTCTTCGTCGAGTCGCGCTCGAAGGGCGCGCAGCTCGCGCAGTACCTTCGCCCCCCGCCGCGCGACCTTGGGGAGCTCTTCGGGCCCTAAGACGATGAGCGCGACGGTCAAGACGATGAGGATGTGGACCGGTGACAGCGCGCCGGAGGGCATCGTCGAGACCTCGTGGCCGCGAGTCTCAGGCGTCCTTGTCCTTCTGGTCCGCTTCGTCAGAGTCCTCGTGGAGGCCCTTGCGGAGTTCTCGGCTCGCCTGCCCGACGGACCGGGCGAGCTTTGGGAGTTGGGAGCTGCCGAACAGCAGCGCGATCAGCCCGAGCACCAACAGTGCTTCCCAACCGATGATTTCACCGAGGATCGGAGTCATGTGGGGTCCTCCTTGCAGAACGCCCGTCCTGCGCCGGGGTAGGAAACCCCTGCTGGCGTTTTCCTACGGTACGCCACGGCGAGGCGGCACGGATCACCGCAGGGGGTGCTGCAGCCCAGCCTGGCGGGCCCCGATCAAGCCTCGGCGAGTCCCAGATCACGATCCCGCCAGGGCAGGCCGGCGAGACGCCGTGCGCGTCACCCCGGCCCAGCGGTCGCCTCGACCCCGAAGCGCTCGGCGTAGGGCCCGAAGCGCTCCGCGACGGCGCGGGGATCTAACCCCACGTCGGCCGCGGTGTATCGGTGAGGGGTGAAGCCCCGGTGGGGATCCTCAGCTAAATACCCCCGCATCGCGGCCTCGGCGGCGGGACTGAGCGTCTCGCCGAAATGCCCAAGGACTCGACCCACGACACGGATCGGGTTGGCGACGAGCTCGTCGTATCTCACGTCGGCGACCCGCTCGTCGCCGTGCCGATCGCGGAACGCCAGTACCCGCTCGGTGATCGCGCTGGCAACGTCGGTCCAGGTCGAAGCCAGGTCAGCGGTGTGATCATCGGCGCTGAACGTCCCACCGAGTGTTCGAGCGAGGCTGCAAAGCGACGTCACGACCGTGACGGGATCGCGGTGCGTCATCACGAGCCGCGCGTCTGGATACTCCGCGAGCACCGCGTCGAGGAACAGAGCATGGTGGGGAGTCTTCAGAGCCCAGCGGCCCGGCGCCCGGGACTGCAACATCTGGAGAACCAGATGGTGATAGGCGTACGCAGGCCGAGGATCGGCGTCGATCATCCAGCGGGTGTACGAGGGGACGTTGGCAACGACGGACCACAACAGGCTGCGGAACTCCTGCGACAGCACGGCCACGCACTCGGTGGGGCCGTCCGGGGCCTCGTAGTGCATCGCTCCGAAGTCCGGGTTCAGCGCGTCCATCGCGTCGGCCGCCGCCCGGCTGGCCGCGATACGAGGATCGTTCTCGAACGAGGCCGCGTCGGGCGGCGGCACACAGTCGAGCGCCTCCCAGCGCATGAGGGAACGGTTCGCCGGATCGCGGTGGAACAGTTCGTGCAGAAGTGTCGTGCCGGTGCGAGGCATCCCGAGCACGATGATGGGTCTCTCCACGCGTTCGGCGAGCACGACCGGATGGCTGCGGACCCAGGCGGTGACGCGTAGGCGGTTCGTCAAGTTCGCCAGCACCTGCTGCTCGAGCGCCAGCACGCCCAGTTCGCTAAGGCCGGCTTCAGCATCCAGCGCCCCGACCAGCCGCTCGAGGCCGTCTCGAAATGACTCGTCACCCCAGTTGTCGAGCCCGGCCTGGTCGCTCGCTTGCTCGATCAACCCTGCCGTGTCCACCCGCTCCAGACGCTAGGCGGTCGGGGCCGACCGGTCCGGGTGCCCAGCACCCGGGTCAGAAGAGCCGAAGGTCGGCAGGCGCGCCGGCGCGGAGCTCCTCGAGGTCGACCTCCACGCACTCGACGCCGCGACTCTCCGCGAAGACCCGCGCCTGGGGCTTGATCCGCGTGGCCGCGAGCACCGCGAGGACGGGCGATAACGACCCGTCCCGGTCCAGGCGTTCCCGATAGCGGACGAGCTGCTCGACGCTCGCGATCTCGCCGATCCGTTTGATCTCGACGGCGACCGCTCGTCCCGCTCCGTCTCGACACAGCAGGTCGACGGGGCCCACGTCGGTCGGGTACTCGCGGCGGACGAGGCGGAGGCCCGCGCCCAAGGTCTGGACCCGCGCCGCGAGGAGCTCTTGGAGCTCGGCCTCGACGCCGTCCTTCGCCAGCCCGGGGTCTTGGCCCAGTTCGAAGGAGGAATCGTAGAGGACCTCGTGCAGCTCGATGACGAGGCGCTCGGCCTGCCGGTTCGACGCGGTGATGACGCCGTCCACCTCGGTGATGGTGCAGGGGGGATTCATCCAGTTCAGTGGCTTGTAGGCCTTCGCGTCCGCGTGGACGGCGATCGAGCCGTCCGCCTTGAGGACCACGAGTCGCACGGCGTCCGGCAGGCGGGCTCCCAGGCGACCGGCGTACTCGACGGAGCATCGGGCGACGACGAGACGCACGTCCGCCTTGTAGCACGATCTCGCTCGAGGTGGGCGTCTGCGACGCCCCGCCGTGATCGGGCCCAGAGGGGACGGTCGATGCTCGCCGCATACAACAGTGACAAACCGGGCGGCCCGAGGTCCGAGCGGGACCGATCGGTGACGGCTCCCGTCCGCGACCCGGGCGCTACGGTGCCGGCGTGAGTTCTTTCTACGGGCAGGTGCTGCTCGAGTTGACGACCGCGCTCGGCGCCGCACTCTTCGCCGGCAACGCGCTCGCGCTCCTCCGCCGCCGCAGCGATACGCGCCGGGCCGCTCGGGAAGCGGTGACGAGAGGTCGTCCGGGCAGTCCGGTGCGCAAGCAGGTGCGTGTGGCGACGACTGGGACGCTGCCCGAGGCGCCGCTGCTCCGAACGGTCACCTTCATGGTGATCGGCCTAATCGTGTTCATCCTCGGGATCGCCACCTTGACCTACTGACCCCCCGGGCGTCGCGGGTCGCCCGGCGCCGGCCGAGGAGATCCAGTCGCGGCGCGGATCAGGCCCGCCGTCCGCTGAGCTCAGGGCGCCCCTGGCGGACCGCCAGGCCCGCCTCCGGGAGGTCCACCCAATCCGGCGTTCTTGGCGGATCCACCGCCACCTTGGGCGGTCGTGATCGGGGTGCCGTGGTAGCAGCCGACGGTGTAGGGGTACTCGAGCGTGGCGTCGTAGTGGTACAGGACCTTCTTCTTGCCGTTCCAGGTCACCGAGGTGGTCCGGCCGTGGCACGCGTCGAGGCTCGCGTTGGTGAGCAGGGTGCCGTCGGCGTCGCGCTCGACATAGATGCCGTAGCCGTCCTTGGCGTAGCCCACGAGCGTGGAGCGGCCCGTCGCAGCGTCGAGGATGCACGACGGGACGTCGTGGTGGTGATAGGTGTCGCTTTGGTCGGGATGGCCGTCGCAACTGTCGAGGATCTCGTGGGCGACCGCGTCCCGGCCTTCACCGTCGAGGGCGTCGTAGAGCATGGCGCCGTCGGTGAGCACACCGATCGCGCCTCCGCTGAGGCACGATGGTTTGCTGGCGGCGGACGGGTTCGCGGGCAGGGTCCAGGTGATCGACTGCGCAGCGATGCGGTTTGGGTTTAGGTCGTACGCGGCGGCCGGGTCGCTGCTCGAAACCGGAAACACGCCCGTCGGGTGATTGGGGAGGTCGTTCGTCTTGATGACGCGCTTCCCGCCCGACCGCGTCACCGAGAACGAGGCGTTCGGCCAGCTCACCGTCCCTTCCACCTTCACCTTGGCGGTCGAGTTCCAGGTCTTGGCCGCGGTGTTGATCCAGGGCCCGACCACCTGGGCACCGCCGGTGCTCGGAAACGACGTCTGGCAGGAGTCGAGGTAGCCGACCTTCGGAGACGTCGAGAGTCGACCATCCCCCAAAGGCAGCGCCGACGGGTTGACCGGCTGGGCGGCGGACCCGCTCGGGTCGGCGACCACCCTCCCGACGGCGGCGCTCGTCACCGCGCCCGGGACCGCCCACAGGACCACTCCCAGCAGCGTCGCCGCGGCTCCTAGCGCGACCCGGTTCCCATGCATCGTGCACCCTCCCCAAGTGAAGCCGCGGACCCTATCCGAGCGAACTTCGTGAGCCACGACAGCCCTGAGCGACGGATCTTGTGGGGCGGCCGGATCGCCGCTTTGGTGCTACCACCCCGATCCTTGCGAGCTGTTCTCAGCGCGAGTACCCGTGAGCAGGGTGTCCGATCGAGTGCCTCATCGCGCGGTGAGCGCGCGGCTAACGCCTCCGCGCGCTGCGTCAGCCTCGCGATGCGGAGCCCGAAACAGGCCCCTGACCTCGGTATTCCGTCGAGAGCGGGTGACGGGAATCGAACCCGCGTTCTCAGCTTGGGAAGCTGATGTTCTGCCTCTGAACTACACCCGCGCGGGCGCGGAGGCTACCAAAGCAGTGTTCTGGCGCCGTCGGCGCGTGCCGGCCCACGAGGTCAGCGACGCAGCCGCGCGGGTGGCTCAGGTGCGAGCCGCTGCCGCGCCGTCGACGGCGGGCGGCCAGCCGTGTCCTCGGCGGCGCGTCGTAGTCTGCGCCGGTGATCCTGTCCGACCGGTCGATCCGGGAGGCGCTGGCCGCAGGCCGCATCGTCATCGATCCGCTGGGCGACTCCGCGGTGCAGCCCTCATCGGTCGACCTGCACGTCGATCGGTACTTCCGGGTGTTCCGAAACGACACCACCCCGTTCATCGACCCGAAGGAGGCTCAGCAGGACCTCACCGAACTGGTCGAGGTGGGCGACGGTCGAGCGTTCATCCTTCACCCGGGCGAGTTCGTCCTGGGGTCGACCCTGGAGCGAGTCGCGCTCCCCGCTGATCTCGTTGCCCGCCTCGAGGGGAAGAGCTCGCTGGGCCGGCTCGGGCTCCTGATCCACTCCACGGCCGGGTTCGTGGACGCCGGCTGGGACGGTCATCTGACCCTGGAGCTCTCGAACGTGGCGAATCTGCCGATCGCCATCTACCCAGGGATGAAGATCGGTCAGATCTCCTTCCTGGAGATGACGACCCCGGCGGACCACCCCTACGGCAGCGACACGACCGGCTCGAAGTACCAGGGTCAGCGTGGTCCGACACCAAGCCGCTACTACCTCAACTTCCGAGACCGCTAACGGCGAGCGCGGGACGGAACCGCGCGCCGTCGGTTACTGCTCGGCGCGGTCGTGGACGAACGAGGTGATCGGCGACCCGTCGATGCGGATGAAACCGCGATACGGGTAGTCGAGCGCCGCGACGAGAGCGAGTGTCATCGACAGCGCGATCGCCAGCATGGCGAGGATGAAGAGATGAGCGCGGCGGTGGCGCGTGTCCATCAGCGTGGCCACCGCCAAGGTGGCGATCACGAGTACCGCGAGAATGACGATCAGGGGGCTCGGGATCGAGGCGTGCGCGGAGTTGACGATGTTGGTGCGGTTCTCGGCGATGTTCCCCAGGGCGACCAGGATCTGCGAGTAGGCCGCTTTGTCTGACTCCGCCGTCGGCTCGATCGCGTTGACGACGGCGAAGACCCGCTCGAACGCTCGGTCGGTGACGATGCTGGGCTGCGCGTGACGTTCGATCTCCGGGAGACCGACGCGCACGACCTCATTGGCGTACGCGATCGCCGCGGCACGGATTGGTGCGCCTTCGGCGTTGGGCAGGTTGCGGCTGTTTTCGGTGACGACGGAGAGCTGAGCTGCCTGGTTGGACACGTACGACTGGGCGCTGCGGAACTGGTTGTACTCGTCGACGATCACGAATGCCACGAGCACGGCGTAGATCGTGGCGAGCGCCTGGAGCGTCGTCGCCGCGGTGGGGCCGGCTCGATTCCGCGCCTCGATGGGCAGGAGGTGGCGGCGCAGGATGCCGTCGAGCGCGACGGTCAAGAGCAGGGCGGCGACGGCGAAGAGCGGAAAGATCGCCCAGGCGGGGAGTGAGCCAAGCCAGGTCACGGCGTTCTTTGGCCGCTCAGATGCCGGGGCTGAACTCGCTGGTGGCCGGCCGCGGCGAGTCGTCGGCGGCTTCGAGAGCTTCGAGAAGTACCTCGGCGATGTCTTGGACCTTGACGTCGTCGTCGCGCTGAGCTTCCTTGACGCCATCCTCCATCATCACGTAGCAGAACGGACACGCCACCGCGATCCGAGTGGCACCGGTGGCGAGGGCCTCCTGGGATCGCTCGGTGTTCACCTTCTTGCCGGTGTGCTCTTCCATCCACATCCGCGCGCCGCCGGCGCCGCAGCACATTCCCCGAGTGCCGTTGCGGGGCATCTCGACGATGTCGATGTTCCCGAGCGAGCCGACGACGCGCCGGGGTGCCAGGTAGACGTCGTTGTGGCGCCCGAGGTAGCAGGAGTCGTGATAGGTCACGCGTTCGGCGAGCGATGCGCCTTCGAGCGAAAGTCGACCGTCGTCGATGAGCTCCATGAGCAGCTGAGAGTGGTGGACGACCTCGTAGTCGCCGCCGAGCTGCGGGTACTCGTTCTTCAACGTGTTGAAGCAGTGCGGGCACTGCGTGATGATCTTGCGGGCGCCGAGGCCGTTCAATGTCTCGATGTTCTGCATCGCGAGCATCTGGAAGATGTACTCGTTGCCGGAGCGGCGGGCGGGGTCCCCGGTGCAGACCTCGCTCGGCCCCAGGATGGCGAAGTCAATCCCGGCCCGTTGGAGCAGTTTCGCGACCGCGCGGCTGGTCTTCTTGTTGCGGTCGTCGAAGCTGCCGGCGCAGCCGACCCAATAGAGGTAGTCGTGGTCGAAGCGGTCGGACGGGTCGAGGATCGGCACACCGTCGAGGCCAGCTGCCCAGTCGGCCCGCTCCCCCTGGTTCAGGCCGTAGACGTTGGAGGAGTTCTCCATCGAGCGATACGTATTGCCGAGCTCGGGCGGGAAGTTGCTCTCCATGAGTGAGAGGTACCGGCGCATGTCGAGGATCTTGTCGAGGATCTCGATGTTCACCGGGCAGATCTCGTCGCACGCCTTGCAGGTCGTGCAGGCCCAGAGCTCGTCGGAGGTGATCCGTTCGAACAGCGAGCCGGCGCTCACGGTGATCGCGGGATCGACCCCGACCGGCGGGGAGACGACCGGATCGCTCGTCGCGGCCATCACCTCACCGACTTTCAGGACGATCTCACGGGGGTCGAGCGGCTTCCCGGTCGCGTGCGCGGGGCACACCGAGGTGCAGCGACCGCAGATCGTGCAGGCGTCGGTGTCGAAGAGCTGCTTCCAGGTGAAGTCCTCGACGGTCGAGGCCCCGAACGTCTCGAGCTCAGTGTCCATGAGGTTCGGCATGGGCTTCATCGCGCCCTTGGGACGGTCATGGTCGGCGAGGTAGAGGTTCATCGGCGACGTGAACATGTGACGCAGCTTCGTGGTCGGGAGGATCACGAGGAAGGCGATGAATGCCGCGAAATGGACGATCCACATCGTGGTGTGCAGGTCGGTGAGCGTCCCGTGGGACCACCCGGACCAAAGCGACGACAGGCCCCACCCGACAAAGGACCACTTCTCAAAGGACGGCCGGTGCTCGATCGCGATTCGCAAGCCCTCGATGAGGAAGCCGGTCACCCCGATGACGACGAACGTCGCCAGAATGACCGCGTCCTCCGGCTTGGTCTTGATCCGGATCCGGTAGGGCCGCTGGATGTACCGCCGGCCGATTGCCCAGACGAGCCCGATGAGGAAGATGATCCCGAACACGTTCGCCGTCGCCTTGTAGGCCTCGTAGACCGAGCCGTGCAGGAACTTCAGCGAGGGAGGGAGTTGGTGGTCGATCTCGAGGACCACCGTTGCGGCGAACAGAACGAGGAAGCCGAAGTAGATGCACGCGTGCATGACGCCCGCCGCGGGATCCCGCAGCAGCGTCCGCATCCAGACCCCGGCGCGGAAGTCGCGTAGACGCCGGTGGGCGTTCTGGCGTGTCGTGCGCCGGTCGTCGGGACCGCCGCGCAGATAGTTGTGCACTCGCAGCGAGACCAGCCAGGCGCATACGAAGAGCATGACGGCGACCGTGGCGTAGAAGAGCCAATAGACGGGGTCGGGGATGCCGAAGAAGACGGGCCGCGAGATGCGCGAGGTGTCGGTCCAGCCCGTGATGCGGGGGACGACGCCGGACGCGATCGTAAAGAGCGCGATCAGCGCACCGACAGCGAGGACGACCTGGCTCGGTTTCAGCGGGAAACGGTGCCGCACGACCAGAAACCTAGTGCCGAGGCTCTCCGGAAGGCTGGGACGGGCGTTTGGTGGCGCGGCGCGTGCCGCTACTGCACCGACTTCGCGTCGTTCTCGCGGAGGCGGTGGGCGAGCCCAGTGAGCAGCTTCTGGGCGAAGCCGGGGAGCTCGTCGATCATGGACGCGAACTCGCGCTGGCCCAGCACGGCGAGTTTCATGGGTGTGACGGCGGTGACGGTCGCGTTCCGGGGAGCCCGGTCCAGCAACGCCAGGTCTCCGAAGAAGCTCCCCGGCCCCAGCGTCGCCACCCGCCGGCCTCGTCGAGAGACCTCCGCGGTGCCGTCCAGGATCACGAAGAACTCGGCACCCGCCGATCCCTCTCGGACCAACTCCTTGCCCGCTGGGGCGTCGACGTGCTCGACGCGCCGGGCGATGTTCTGGAGGTCCTTGCGGGAGCACGCAGAGAAGAGGGGGACCTCAGCCAGATCTGGCAGGGCGCTCCGCCTCGGCATGTCGAAAATGTAGCGGTGCTGGCCCCCGGACGCACCCGGTTCGTTCTGGGCCATCCAGGCCGACCGACGCCTGGGAATAGTGCCAGCATCGACAAAGTTGATACCTTCGCACTCAAGATTTTCAACACGGAGGCACATACGCCATGCCCAAGGCCGTCGGTATCGATCTCGGTACCACGAACTCGGTCGTCTCGGTCCTCGAGGCGGGCGAACCCGCTGTCATTCCCAACGCCGAGGGGTCGCGCACGACACCCTCGGTCGTTGCCTTCTCGAAGACGGGTGAGGTCCTCGTCGGCGAGGTGGCCAAGCGCCAGGCCATCACCAACCCGGACCGCACCATTCGGTCCGTCAAGCGTCATATGGGCACGTCCTGGACCGTCGACATCGACGGGAAGGCGTACACGCCCCAGGAGATCTCGGCCCGCATCCTCCAGAAGCTCAAGCGGGACGCCGAGGCCTACCTCGGCGACACCGTCCAGCAGGCGGTGATCACCGTCCCGGCCTACTTCGACGACGCCCAGCGTCAGGCCACGAAGGAAGCCGGTGAAGTGGCGGGCCTCGAGGTGCTGCGCATCATCAACGAGCCGACCGCCGCGGCGCTTGCCTACGGGCTCGACAAGGAAAACGACCTCACGATCCTGGTCTTTGACCTCGGCGGCGGCACGTTCGACGTGTCGGTGCTCGAGCTTGGCGAGGGCGTCTTCGAGGTCAAGGCGACGGCCGGCAACACCCATCTCGGAGGGGACGACTGGGACCAGCGGGTCATCGACTGGATGGTTGGCGAATTCAAGGGCGCCCATGGCGTCGACCTGTCCGTCGACAAGATGGCGACCCAGCGTCTCAAGGAAGCGGCGGAGAAGGCCAAGGTCGAGCTCTCCTCGTTGCAGGAGACCTCGATCAACTTGCCGTTCATCACCGCCACCCAGGACGGTCCGCTGCACCTCGAGCTGAGCCTCTCCCGGGCCAAGTTCCAAGAGCTGAGCGCGGATCTGCTCGATGCCTGCAAGGGACCGTTCGAGCAGGCCATTCGCGATGCGGGCTTCCAGCGCGACTCGGTTCACCGCGTGATCCTCGTGGGCGGCTCGACCCGCATGCCGGCGGTGCAGGACCTCGTACGCGACCTCACCGGCAAGGAGGGCGACAAGGGTGTCAACCCGGACGAGGCCGTCGCAGTCGGGGCGGCGATTCAGGCTGGTGTGCTCAAGGGTGACGTCAAGGATGTGTTGCTCCTCGACGTGACGCCCCTGTCCCTCGGGATCGAGACGAAGGGTCAGATCATGACCCGGCTCATCGAGCGGAACACGACGATCCCGACGAAACGCTCCGAGGTGTTCACCACCGCGGACGACAATCAGCCCAGCGTCGAGATCAAGGTGCTCCAGGGCGAGAGCGACATGGCGTACCGCAACAAGATGCTGGGAACTTTCCAGCTGGTTGGAATCCCGCCCGCTCCCCGAGGCGTGCCTCAAGTCGAGGTCACCTTCGACATCGACGCGAACGGCATCGTGCACGTCAGCGCCAAAGACCTGGGGACCGGCAAGGAACAGGCAATGACCATCACGGGCGGCACCGCGCTTGGGAAGGACGACATCGACCGCATGGTGAAGGAGGCCGAGGCACACGCCGACGAGGACCGCAAGCGCCGGGAGGACGCGGAGACCCGCAACAACTCGGACTCCCTGGTGTTCCAGACCGAGAAACTCCTCAAGGAGCAAGCGGACAAGGTCTCGGCCGAGGACCGGACGAAGATCGAGACGGCGCTCGGTGAGCTCAAGACCGCCCTCGCGGGAGAGGACATCGACGCGGTCCGCCAGAAGCACGATGCGCTCCTGGCCGCCAGTCAAGAGTTCGCCCAGCGCCTCTACCAGTCCGCGCAGGCCCAGCAGGCGGCATCGGGTAGTGGCGGCGACGCCCCGGGCGCTTCGCAGCCGTCCGACGACGAGGTGGCGGACGCCGAGATCGTTGACGAAGGCGAAGAGCGCAGCGCCTAATGCCCGAGTCCGATTTCATCGACGAGGCAGCGGTCGCTGAGGAGCCCTCGGCCGATGAGGCCGAGGCGGACCTCAATGCCGACCTCGTCGCGCTCGCCAAGGAACGCGACGAGTTGCGAGGCGTCGCGCAGCGATTGCAGGCGGACTTTGAGAACTACCGCAAGCGGATGCTGCGAGAGCAGACCGAGTCGATCGCCCGAGCCAACGAGGCACTCGTGGAGCAGCTGCTCCCTGTCCTCGACAGCGTCGAACCCGCGCTCCGCCAACTCGACGAGGCGGATGAGAAGGTTCGAAAGGGCGTCGAGCTGGCCTTCGTCGAGTTGGTGAACGTGCTCGAAAAGGCGGGTCTCGAGCGCATCGACGCGACCGGTGTCCCGTTTGACCCGACGGTGCACGAGGCTGTGATGCAAGAAGGTGGCGCGGACGGCGACCCCGTGGTCAGTGGCACGATCCGCACCGGTTACCGGTTCAAGGGCAGGGTGCTGCGCCCGGCCATGGTCAAGGTTGCGCGCGAAGGCTGACCTGGATGGCACCGCAGCGGGAGTGGTTCGAGAAGGACTACTACGCCGTGCTCGGTCTCGAGTCCGGCGCGAGTGATCGCGAGATTCAGCGCGCCTACCGGCGCCTCGCGAAGGCCAACCATCCGGACGCAAACCCGGGTGACGCGGCGGCTGAGGAGCGATTCAAGGAGATCTCCGCCGCGCACGAAGTACTCGGCGACGCCGACAAGCGCAAGGAGTACGACCAGGTCCGAGAGATGGTTGCGTCGGGAGGTGGCGGGTTCGCCCCCGGCGGGTTCGGCGCTGGTGGGTTCGGCCCGGGCTTCGAGGATGCGACGTTCCAGTTCGACGACGGCGGTGGCCTCGGGGACATCCTCGGGAACCTTTTCGGCGCGCGCCAGGGCGGCGCCCGCCGCCGCGGACGGGCCCCGACCGGCCCGGTGCGGGGCGCAGATCTCGAAGCCGAGCTCCACCTCGACTTCATCGACGCGGTGCACGGTGTCACGACCAGCGTCGGCGTCACGTCCGACGCCCCGTGTTCGGTCTGCGGCGGCAACGGGGCCGAGCCGGGCACGTTCCCGCAGCCGTGCCCGACGTGTGACGGGACCGGTGCGGTGGCCGTCGATCAGGGCCCGTTCTCGTTCTCCCAGGTCTGCCCTACGTGCGGCGGGCGGGGTCAGGTCATCGAGCATCGCTGCAAGAAGTGCCGCGGCACCGGGGTCGAGCGGCGTCGCCGCGACGTGAAGGTCCGCGTCCCGGCGGGGGTGAGCGATGGGCAGCGAATCAGAGTGAAAGGCCGCGGCGCGGCCGGTCGCAACGGTGGGCCGCCCGGTGACCTCTACGTCGTGGTCCGCGTCGGACTGCACCCGCTCTTTGGCCGCCAGGGCAAGACGAACCTGACGATCAAGGTCCCGGTGACCTTTCCCGAGGCGGTGCTCGGCGCGCAGGTCAAGGTCCCCACGCTGGAGAGCCCGGTCACGGTCAAGGTGCCGGCCGGTACGCAGAGTGGAAAGACGGTGCGGGTCCGTGGTCGCGGCATCCAGCCCGCCAAGGGCGAACCGGGCGACTTGCTCGTCACGTTCGAGGTCGTTGTCCCGGCGGACCTCACCGAGGATCAACGCGCGGCGGTGGCGGCTCTCGCTGAGCAGCTGGCCGGGAATCCCCGAGAACAGCTCGGCGTGTAAGGAGGAGAGCGGTGGAGGAGCGAGATCGGGCTCTGTACATCATCTCGGTGGCAGCCGAACTGGCGGGGGTGCACGCGCAGACCTTGCGGATCTACGAGCGCAAGGGTCTGATCGCGCCGGGGCGCACCGCAGGCGGCAGCCGCCGCTACTCGGACCGCGACATCTCGTTGCTCCGTCGGATCCAGGAGCTCACCACCGCGGGCGTGAGCCTCGCCGGTGTCCGCAAGATCCTCGAGCTGGAGGTGCAGCTCGAGGGAGCGGCGGAGCAGATCCTCGACCTCGAGGCGACGATCGAGAACCTTCACGGCGAGCTGCGAGAACGGGTCGAAGCCGTCCACCGTCAGTACCGGCGCACGCTGGTGCCCGTGCGCACCGCGGTGGTCGACATCCGCCGCTGACCGCGGCCGCCCAGACCGGCGCGGGGAATAGCAAGTTGATATAGGCGTTATCAACTTTCGGATCGTCGGACGTGTTGGGAGGATGCCCTCGATGCCGCTGGACCCGAACAAGTTCACCCGCAAGACCGGCGAGGCGCTCCAGGCGGCCCAATCGCTGGCCCGCGAGCGCAACCACGCCCAGGTAGCACCCGAGCACCTGCTCGTGTCGCTCCTCGGTCAACCCGAAGGCGTGGTGCTGCCGGTGCTGGAGCGAGTCGGCGTGGCCCCCAAGACGCTACGGGACGGCGCCGAACAGATCCTCGCCCGGATCCCCCAGGTCTACGGCGGAGCCCAGCAGGCCCAGCTGTCGCCGGAGGCGTTCCGGGTCCTGGAGGCCGCGGACGCAGTCCGCACCGACCTCGGCGACGACTACCTCTCGACGGAGCACATCCTCCTCGCGATGACCGACGTGGTTGGCGGGGTCGGCGATCTCCTGCGATCCGTCAGCGTCACGCGGGAGGCAGTCCTCGACGCGTTGAAGTCGGTGCGGGGCTCGCACCGGGTGACGAGCGAGAACCCCGAGGAGCAGTACCAGGCGCTCGAGCGCTACGGACGAGACCTCACCGAGGAGGCTCGCAAAGGCAAGCTCGACCCGGTCATCGGGCGAGACGAGGAGATCCGCCGAGTGATCCAAGTGCTCTCGCGCCGCACGAAGAACAACCCCGTGCTGATCGGCGAGCCGGGGGTCGGCAAGACGGCCATCGTCGAAGGGCTCGCGCGCCGGATCATCGAAGGCGACGTCCCCGAGGGGCTGCGCGACAAGCGCCTGATCTCCCTCGACATCGCGGCCATGGTCGCGGGCGCCAAGTACCGCGGCGAATTCGAAGACCGGCTCAAGGCCGTCCTGAAGGAGATTACGGACAGCGAAGGCGAAGTGATCACGTTCGTGGACGAGCTGCACACGATTGTGGGAGCGGGCGCCGCCGAAGGGTCGGTCGACGCCGGCAACATGATCAAGCCCATGCTGGCGCGCGGCGAGCTGCGGATGATCGGTGCGACGACGCTGGATGAGTTCCGCAAGTACATCGAGAAGGACGCCGCGCTCGAGCGTCGCTTCCAGCAGGTCTTCGTCGGCGAGCCGTCGGTGGAGGACACGGTCGCGATCCTGCGCGCCCTCAAGGAGCGCTACGAAGTACACCACGGCGTTCGGATTCAGGACGCGGCGGTGGTCGCGGCCGCGGTGCTCTCGAACCGGTACATCGCAGGCCGACAGCTCCCGGACAAGGCGATCGACCTGGTTGACGAAGCCGCCTCGAGGCTGCGGATCGAGATCGACTCGATGCCCTTCGAGATCGACGTCGTCGAGCGCCGGATCCGCCAGCTCGAGATCGAGAAGGCCGCCCTGGCCAAGGAGGTCGACGAGTCCTCCAAGAGCCGCCTCGACGCGATCGAGGCCGAACTTGCCGGGCTCGTCGAGGAGCGCGACGCGATGGTCGCGCACTGGCAGAACGAGAAGGACGCGATCAGCGAGATTCGTGCCCTCAAGGAGCAGCTCGAGACGGCACGCACCGATGCTGAGAAGGCGGAACGCGAGGGCAACCTCGAGCGGGCCGCCTCGCTGCGCTACGGGACGATGCGTGACCTCGAGAACGACATTCAGACCAAGACGGTCCGGCTCAACGAGCTCCAGGCCGACCACCAGATGCTCAAGGAAGAGGTCGACGAGGAGGACATCGCCGAGATCGTCTCGAAATGGACGGGGATTCCCGTCAGCCGCCTCATGGAAGGCGAGATGGCGAAGCTCGTGCGCATGGAGGAGGTTCTCCACGCCCGAGTGATTGGTCAGGACGAGGCGGTGACCGCGGTCGCCAGCGCGATCCGGCGTTCCCGCGCTGGCCTGTCGGACCCGGATCAGCCCATCGGGTCGTTCCTGTTTCTCGGTCCCACGGGTGTCGGCAAGACCGAGCTTGCCCGCACCCTCGCCGACTTCTTGTTCGATGACGACCGAGCCATGGTCCGCATCGACATGTCCGAGTACCAGGAGAAGCACAACGTGGCGCGCCTGGTCGGTGCCCCACCCGGCTACGTCGGCTACGAGGAGGGCGGCCAGCTCACCGAAGCCGTCCGGCGCCGCCCCTATGCCGTCGTCCTCCTCGACGAGATCGAGAAGGCCCACTCCGACGTATTCAACGTGTTGCTGCAAGTGCTCGACGACGGCCGGCTCACTGACGGCCAGGGTCGGACGGTGGACTTCACCAACACGGTCCTCATCATGACCAGCAACCTCGGCGCAGGCGCCAGCGAGGCAATCGTGATGGAGGCGGTCCACGACCATTTCAAGCCCGAGTTCCTGAACCGGATCGACGAGATCGTCATGTTTCACCGACTCGACGAGCGCCACATCGCGCAGATCGTCGAGCTGCAGGTCGCCCACCTCCGTCGCCGGCTCCACGAGCGAAACCTCGGCCTCGACCTCACGCCGACCGCGCTCGCCCACGTGGCAAAGATCGGATACGACCCCGACTTCGGGGCTCGCCCCCTGAAGCGGGTCCTCCAGAAAGAGGTCGCCGACCCGATCGCGCTCGCGCTCCTCAAGGGCGAATACCACGACGGCGACCTGGTGGTGGTGGACGCGACGAGCGACGGACAGCTGGCGTTCAGCCGCCGCGCCCCGGTCCCCACCTAAGCGGGTCGACGGCCGGGGACCCGCTCGCGCATGGTCCAATCTGTGGTCGGTGTCGCGCCCGGGCTCGACTACGGTGTCTCCAACGTGACTGCCTCGCAGACGCGTTGGGTCCCGGTCGGGAGGTCGACATGCCCGGCACGGTGATCGTCGGCACCCAGTGGGGTGACGAGGGCAAGGGCCGCTTCACCGACTACCTGGCGAAGGAGAGCTCGCTCGTCGTCCGATACCAGGGGGGCCACAACGCGGGCCACACCCTTGTCGTCGACGGCGTGGTCTTCGCCCTCCAGCTCGTCCCCAGCGGTGTGCTCTACGAGCACGTGACGCCGGTGATCGGCAACGGCGTGGTCGTCGACCCGGCGGTGCTGGTCGAAGAGCTCGACATGCTCGAGCACAAGGGTGTCGACACGAGCCGAGTGCTGCTCTCCGGCAACGCCCACCTGATCATGCCGTATCACCAGGAGCTCGACCGCGTCACCGAACGGTTCCTCGGCAAGAACCGCCTCGGGACCACCAAGCGGGGGATCGGTCCCGCGTACGCCGACAAGGCCCTGCGCGTCGGGCTGCGGGTCCAGGACCTGCTCGACCCGAAGATTTTTCGCGAGAAGCTCGAACTCGCGTTGCGCGAGAAGAACGGAGTCCTCGCCAAGGTGTACAACCGCCTGCCGCTCGACGCCGACGAGATCGTCGAGCGATACCTCGGACTCGTTCCGCGCCTGGAGCCGCACATCGCTGACACCGTGCATCTGGTCCACGAGGCCCTCGACGCTGGCCAGCACGTCCTGTTTGAGGGCGCGCAGGCCACTTACCTGGACCTCGACCACGGCACCTATCCCTTTGTCACCTCGTCCAACCCGATCGCGGGTGGTGTGTGCACCGGAGCTGGAGTTGGCCCGCGCGCGATCGATCGGGTCATCGGCGTCGTGAAGGCGTACGTGACCCGGGTCGGGAGCGGGCCGTTCCCGACCGAGCTGCCCGAGGGAGACCCAGTCGGTGAAGTGCTCGTCGCCCGCGGGAACGAGTTCGGCACGAACACGGGTCGCCGTCGGCGCCCGGGGTGGCTCGACGCGGTCATGCTGCGCCACGCCGTCGCCCTCAACACCTGTAGCGAGCTGGCGATCACCAAGCTCGACGTCCTCTCAGGGTTGGACGAGGTCAAGGTTTGCGTCGCTTACGAAGGCGAGGACGGGGCCCGCTATGAGCATGTGCCGTACCACCAGTCGGTGCTCCACAAGGTCCGACCCGTCTACGAGACGCTCCCGGGATGGCACCGCGAGATCGACGACGCCGCGCAGCTGGGCGATCTTCCGCTCGAAGCCCGCAACTACGTCCGGTTCCTCGAGGACGCGGCTGGGGTGCCAGTGACGTTCGTGTCGGTTGGCCCGAGTCGCGAGCAGACCGTCGTGCTTCCCCGGGCCGCGTGAACCGGCGAGTTCTGGTTGTCGGCGCCGGCGGCCGTGAGCACGCCCTGGCGTGGGGCTTCGCACGCAGCGAGTCGGTTGATGAGGTTGTCGTAGCGCCCGGCAACCCCGGCACGGCCTCGTTCGCGCGCTGCGTGCCGCTCGACGTTGGCGACCCCGCGGCCGTTGCCAGCCTGGCCGACGACCTGGCGGTCGACCTCGTGGTCATCGGACCCGAGGGGCCCTTGGTCGCGGGTGTGGCCGACGCCGTCGCGAGCCGGGACCGACCGGTGTTCGGGCCGGGGGCGGCCGCGGCGCGCCTCGAAGGTTCGAAGGCCTGGATGAAAGAAGTGCTCGCCGGCGCGGGCGTGCCGACGGCGCGGCACGCGGCCTTTCGCGCCGATCAACAGGCCGAGGCGCTCGCCTTCCTGGGCATGCTGGACGGCTTGTACGTCGTGAAGACCGACGGGCTCGCGGCCGGGAAGGGCGTCGTGGTGACAGACACCCGCGACGAGGCCGAGGCCGCGGTGCGCCGCTACCTGAGCGGGGAGGCGTTCGGCGAGGCTGGACGGACGCTGGTGATCGAAGAGGGCCTGCGTGGCCCGGAGCTGTCCCTGCTCGTCGTGTGCAACGGGAACCCCGAGGCGGCCCTACCGCTCGCACCGGCCCAGGATTTCAAGCGAGCGCTCGACGGTGACACGGGCCCGAACACCGGGGGCATGGGCGCGTACTCGCCGGTGGCGATCGCCGGCGACGAGTTCGTCGAGGAGATCATGGAACTCGCGGTACGACCCACGCTACGCGAGCTGGCCGCGCGCGCTGCGCCCTATCGGGGCATCTTGTACGCCGGGCTCATGCTCACCCCCGACGGGCCGAAGGTGCTCGAGTACAACGTCCGCTTCGGCGACCCCGAATGCCAGGTTGTCCTTCCCCGACTCGACACGGACCTCGGCGAGCTCTGTCTCGCCGCGGCCACGGGACGGTCGCTGCCACCGGTGCGCTTCGCCCCCGATGCCTGCGTGACGGTCGTGCTCGCCAGCGAGGGTTACCCAGCCGCGCCACGCACCGGCGACGCGATCCTCGGCCTCGACGCGGCGGCCGCCCGACCCGGCGTGGTCGTGTTCCATGCCGGCACCACGCAGGACCCCACCGGTGCGATCGTGACCGGCGGTGGTCGCGTCCTCGACGTCACCGCGCTCGGCCCGACCGTCGGAGAGGCCCGCCGCCGGGCCTACGCGGCGGCGGCGGAGATCACCTGGCCCGGCATGCAGTACCGCCACGACATCGCCGCCGCGGCATGACCCGGCCGCTACCAGCGGCTGGTCGGACGCCGCTGCACGCGGCTCATGTTCGACATCGTGGGTCGAGTGGTGGACGTCCGAACCCCCGCCGCGACCAGTGCGCACGCGATGCAGCGGGTCGGTCCCCGCTTGCGGGCCGGAGGCACCAAACACTCCGAGCACCACCACCCTCCACAATCGTCGCACTGGCCGGCCGCCCGCTCAGTCCAGTGCCTCGCGCACGCCCCGACGAGACTGTGCGGCGGCTCCTTGGCTCTCACGGGTGCCCCTCCAGGATTCGCGGTGCTCACACTCGGGCGCCGCGAAACGGACACTCCCGGTCGCGGTACCGCCCGTAAACTGTCGACCAGGAGGAAGCCCGCCTTGATCCCCCGTTACGCCCTCGAGCCGATGGCCCGCCTCTTCACCGACGAGGCGCGCTACGCCTCGTGGCTGGAGGTTGAGGTGCTGGCCGTCGAGGCCTGGGCCAAACTCGGCGTCGTCCCGGCTGGTGACGCCGCCACGGTGCGGGAGCGGGCAGGCTTCGACGTGGCCGCCATCGAGGCCCGAGAGCGGGTGACCGATCACGACGTCGCGGCGTTCGTCGACGTTGTGCAGGACCAGGTCGGGGGCGCTGCTGCGGCATGGGTCCACTACGGGCTCACATCGAGCGACGTCGTCGACACCGCCCTGTCGGTCACGCTCGTGCGGGCCTGCGACCTCATTCTCGAAGCCGTCGACGCCCTCGAGCTTGTCGTGGCTGAGCGGGCCCGAGAGTTCCGCGCCACGCCGACCGTGGGCCGCACGCACGGCATCCATGCCGAACCGACGACCTTTGGCGCCAAGCTCGCACTGTGGGCGCTAGCGCTGCGACGAGACCGACGCCGCATGCGACGGGCGCGGGACGGCATCGCAGTCGGCAAGCTCTCTGGTGCGGTCGGGACGTACTCGAACGTCGACCCGGAGGTCGAAGCTCTCGTCTGCGAGCACCTCGGCCTGCACCCGGTCCCCGCGACGCAGGTACTCGGCCGCGACCGGCACGCCGAGGTCCTCTACGCCTGCGCCTCGCTCGGAGCAACGATCGAGACCTGCGCGCTGGAGATCCGTCACCTCCAACGCACGGAGGTCGGAGAAGTCGCCGAGCCCTTCCGGTCCGGAAGCCAGAAGGGCTCGAGCGCGATGCCGCACAAACGCAATCCGTGGAAGAGCGAGCAGCTCTGCGGCCTCGCCCGAGTGCTACGCGGCAACGTGATCGCGGGGTTGGAAGATGTCGCGCTCTGGCACGAGCGCGACATCTCGCAGTCCTCCGTGGAACGGATCGTGCTCCCCGACTCCCTGCAGCTCGCGTACTACCTGAGCGTCCAGCTCCGGTCCATCGTCCACGGGCTCGACGTCTACCCGGCGCGGATGCTCGAGAACTTCGCGCTGTCCCACGGACTCGTCTTCAGCCAGACCGTCCTCCTCGCGCTCGTCGACGCTGGCTGGTCCCGCGACCGCGCCTACCGGACGGTGCAAGCCGACGCGACGCGCGCCTGGGAGGAACGCCGCGACTTCGCGGAGGTGCTCCGACGAGATGGTGAGGTCCTCGACGCCCTGGGCGAGGATCGGCTCACCGCGTGCTTCGATCTCACCAGCGCCCTGAAGCACGCCGGCCGGACGGTGGACGCACTCGACGACACCGCCGTCGCATGACGGGGGTGGCCCTCCCGCATCGCTACACCGGCAAGGTTCGTGATCTCTACGACGCCGGCCGCGACCGCATGCTCATGGTTGCTTCGGATCGGATCTCGGTGTTCGACGTCGTGCTCGACGACGAGATCCCCGACAAGGGGCGCGCCCTGACCGCCCTCTCGGCCTTCTGGTTCGAGCAGACCGCGGCGGTTGCTCCCAACCACCTCCTGTCGGTCCAGCCGGGCGCGTTTCCGGACGGCGCCGCCGACGACTTCGCGGGGAGGGCCATGCTGGTCCGCGCGGCGCGCCCGATCCGCCTCGAGTGCATCGCCCGCGGCTACCTGTTCGGTTCGGCCTGGGACGAGTACGAGACGACCGGCACCGTCTGCGGCCGAGCGTTGCCCGGTGGGCTCCGGCGCGCCGAACGGCTCGCGGAGCCGATCTTCACGACGACCACGAAGGTCGAGCCCGGCGCCGGTCACGACGAGACGCTGACCGACGCCGAGGCCCGGACGCTGGTCGGCGACGCGACCTTCGAGCGCTGCCGGGACGCTGCGCTCGCCGTCTACCGGTTCGCGACCGCGCACGTCGAGGCGCGGGAGCTGATCCTTGCCGACACCAAGCTCGAGTTCGGGTTCGTTGACGACACAGTTGTCGTGATCGACGAGCTGTTGACTTCCGACTCGTCCCGCTACTGGGATGCCGAGCAGTACGAGGTGGGGACGTCACCGCCGTCATTCGACAAGCAGTACGTCCGCGATTACTACGCGACGGCGGGGTGGGATCACCACCCCCCCGCGCCCCGCCTCCCTGACCGCGTCATCGCCGGGACCCGCGCCCGCTACGTCGACGCGTACGAGCGGCTGACCGGGGCACGATTCGACGAGTGGTTCGGGCCCGCGCGGTGACCTCGAACCGGCGTTCAGGTCCGATCGCCCCCTCGACGTCGGCCAGTAGCATCGGTGTCGTGCAATACGAGGCGCGCATCGAGGTGACGCAACGCCCCGGCGTGCTCGACCCCCAAGGGGCGACCGTCGAGCGGGCCCTGCCCGCCCTCGGGTACCGCAACGTTCGTGACGTCCAGATCGGCAAGTGCATCCGGCTGGTCGTCGACGCGCCCGACCGGGACACCGCCCGGGGCGACGTCGAGACGATGTGTGAGCGGCTCCTCGCTAACCCCGTCATCGAGGCCTACGACATCGAGCTCACCGAGCTCGCGTCGTCCGGGTGATCCCGATGAGCGCCCGCGTCGCCGTGGTGGTCTTTCCGGGGACCAACTGTGAGCTCGACGTCGCCGGGGCCGTCGAGCAGCTCGGCGGGACCGCCGACCTCGTGTTCCACACCGAGACCAGTCTGCACGGTGCGGGCGCGGTGGTGATCCCAGGCGGGTTCGCGCACGGCGACTACCTGCGGACCGGGGCGCTGGCCCGCTTCTCGCCGGTGATGGCAGCCGTCGAACAGCACGCCGCCGCCGGGGGAGCGGTCGTCGGGATCTGCAACGGCTTCCAGATTCTCACCGAAGCCGCGCTGCTCCCCGGTGCGCTCCAAAAGAACGCGGGCCTCAAGTTCCTCTGTCGCACCGTCGAGTGCCGGGTTGAGACGGCCCGCTCCGTGCTGAGCGGACGCGCCGAGGTGGGACGTGTCCTGCGATTGCCGATCAACCACTTCGAAGGGGCGTATACGTGCGACCCCGCCACGCTCGACCGCTTGCAGGCCGAGGACCGAGTCGTGCTGCGGTACCTCGACAACCCGAACGGGAGCCTCGACGACATCGCCGGCATTTCGAACACCGCCGGGAACGTCGTCGGGCTCATGCCGCACCCCGAGCGGGCCTCGCATGCCCTCCTCGGGTCAGCCGATGGGGTGGTCCTGCTCGAGTCGCTGCTCGCCGCCGCGGGTGCAGGCTCGGTCGCAGCCTGACGCGCCGCTCAGCTGCCGCGGGTGATCCCGGCCCGGGCCAGTACCTCGGCCGAGACCCCCATCTCCCGCCACGTCGGGTAGGTGATCCCCTTGCGTTCGCCGTAGGCCTGAGCGACCTTGGCGAAATCGCCTTCGAGGGTCTCGGGGTCGGTGCGGGCCCCGGCCTTGGTCTCGAGTTCGACCTCGAGATCGCGTCGCTCCTGGAGGAGCTGGAGTCGGCGCAACGAGCTGGTCGCTTTGGCTTCGGTCTCGATCGCGGCCAGCCGGCGCCGGATGGACTCGGTGGTGCGTTGGCGGCCTCGCCGGGGCCGATGCTCGTCGAGCGCGTCGAGGTAGGCCTTCACCGCCCGACCCTCGGCCCGCCCGGCGGCCATCGCTTCTTTATGCTCGCTGGTCATCTGTCGTGGCGTCATTTCGTGTCCTCGGTGGAAGCCATTTCCCCTATTCTGGCACCTCGCATTTGGTCAAATCGACCCGCCGGTAGGCTGCCGTCGTGCCCGTGAGCACCGAGCCGCTGCACCGGGCACTCGGGCTCACCGACGAGGAGCTGGCGGCGATCGTCGCCCTGCTCGGCCGAGACCCGTCCGACCTCGAACTCGCCATGTATGGCGTCATGTGGTCGGAGCACTGCTCGTACAAATCCTCCAAGCTCGACCTGCGTCGCTTCCCGACCGAGGCGCCCTGGGTTCTGGTCGGCCCCGGCGAGGGGGCGGGAGTCCTCGACGTCGGCGACGGGCTCGCGGTGGCGGTGCGGATCGAGAGCCACAACCACCCGTCGGCGATCGAGCCGGCCCAGGGGGCAGCGACCGGCGTGGGCGGCATCATCCGCGATGTCTTCTCCATGGGGGCACGGCCCATCGCCCTGATGGACCCGTTGCGGTTCGGCACCCTCGACGACGCCCGCACCCGGTACTTGTTCGAGCACGTCGTGGGCGGGATCAGCGCCTACGGCAACTCGGTGGGCGTCCCGACGGTCGGCGGCGAGGCCGTCTTCGACGATTGCTATCGCGAGAACCCGCTGGTCAACGTGCTCTGCCTGGGCGTGGTGGCCCGCGATCGGCTGGTCCGCGCCGTCGCGGGCGCCCCCGGCAACGTCGCGGTCCTGCTCGGCGCCTCGACGGGCCGAGACGGGATCGGCGGCGCCAGCGTGCTCGCCTCCGCCGGGTTCGGGGCCGACTCGGAAGGCAAGCGGCCTTCGGTGCAGGTCGGCGACCCGTTCGAGGAGAAGCGCCTGATCGAGGCCTGCCTCGAGCTCTTCGAGCACGGCCTGGTGGTCGGCGTGCAGGACCTCGGTGCCGGAGGCCTCTCCTGTGCCGCCTCGGAGACCGCGGCGAGCAGCGACGCCGGCATGGACGTCGACGTTGCCCGCGTGCCGCGTCGCGAGGCCCAGATGACCCCCGTCGAGGTCATGACATCGGAGAGCCAGGAGCGCATGCTCGCCATCATCGAGCCCCGCCACGTCGACGCGGTGCTCGCCCTCTGTGACCGCTGGGATATTCGCGCCGCGGTCGTCGGCCACGTCACCGATACCCGCCGGTTCCGCGTGTTCGATGGACTCTTTGATCCCGCCCGCGGGACGGAACCCGACCCGGCCGCGCTCGCCGACGTCCCGATCGCCAGCCTCGGGGAGGGGCCCGTCTACGCCCGGCCTCGGGAGCGACCCTGGTCCCAGGAGGCGCTCGTCGCCGCCGACCCGTGGCCCGAGCTCGCCCGCCAGTTCCCCGACGGCACCGACCTCAGCCCCGAGCTGCTCGCCCTGCTGGCCACCCCCTCCATCGCCGACAAGTCGTGGGTGTGGCGCCAGTACGACCACCAGCTGTTCCTGAACACCGTGGTGGGCCCAGGCGGCGACGCCACCGTCCTGCGGCTGCAGGGCACCACCCGGGGTCTGGCGCTCGCGACGGACGGCAAAGCGCGCTTCTGTCGCCTCGATCCCCGGACCGGCGCTCGCCTCGCGGTTCTCGAAGCGGCGCGCAACGTCGCTTGCGCCGGCGCGACCCCACGCGCGCTCGTGAACTGTCTCAACTTCGGCAACCCCGAGCATCCGGCCGTCATGTGGCAGTTCCACGAGACGGTCGAGGGCATGAGCGAAGCGTGCGAGGCGCTGGGTATCCCGGTCATCGGCGGCAACGTCAGCTTCTACAACGAGTCACGAGGCGCGGACATCGATCCGACACCGGTGGCGGGCATCATCGGCTTGATCGAGCATCTCGACACGGTCCCGCCACCAGCCGCGCTGGGACCGGGCCAGCAGGTGCTCGTGCTCGGCGAATCCCGCCCGGAGCTGGGAGGCTCCGAGTGGGCCGCGGTCGTCCACGGTCTGACCGGCGGCGCGCCGCCCGACGCCGATCTCGTCACCGCCGCTCGACTGCACGAGTTCGTGCGGAGCCTGGTGGCCGAGCGGGCGGTACTCGGCGTCCACGACTGCGCCGACGGCGGCCTCGCCGTGACCCTCGCGGAGATGGCCATCGCCGGCGAATGCGGGTTCTCGCTCACGCCGGCGCCCGGACTCGCCGCGGCAGCAGGGTGCTTCGCGGAATCGGCCTCGCGGGTCGTGCTCTCGACCACCCCCGACGCGGCCGCTGCCGTGCTGCGCCGGGCCGAGGCCGCCGGCGTCCCCGCGCTGGACCTCGGACCCACCGGCGGGGATCGCCTCGTCGTCACCGGCGCCTTCGACGTCGGGATCGCCGAGGTGACCCGGATCTGGCGTGACGCCATTCCGGACGCGCTCGGTCAGCGTGAAGGCGGGATCCGACCGTCGGGTCGCGTCTGAGCCCGAGCGTCCGGCTCGCCCACGACCAGTCCCTGGTCCTCGAGCCAGGAGACGACCTGGGCTGCCGACGCCTCCGGTGAGCGGTCACCGGTCGGGACGCGCAGCTCCGGCGCGTACGGCTCCTCGTAGACGTCGGGGCCGGGACCGGCGTCGACGAACACCTCGACGAAGCCCGGCACCGTGACGCGCAGCTCCTCGCGGCTCGCTCGCCGGGGCTGATCGACCGCCACCACCGCGATCGCACCCGCACCCATCACCAGGCGCGCCACCCAAAGGAGCCCGTCGAGCGGGTCGGTCCCGCCCAGGTGCTCACGGACCTCCGACTCGTCCACCACCGCGACCGGAGCCCCGCGGCGGCGCAGCTGGGCCGCGACAGCACGAGCGACGGTCGTCTTGCCGGCCCCCCGACGGCCGGTCAGCCACACGCAGCAGCCGGGTTCGCCGGACACCTCGCCCACGCTAGGGCCCGCCCACGGTCAAGGGTCGGCTCAGCCCCGTGGGATACTTGGGTCCAGATGGACACTCGCTCGAGCGCTGCGGGCCTGGGCCACGCATGCGGCGTCTTCGGCGTCTATGCGCCGGGCCAGCCCGTCGCGGAGCTCACCTATCTCGGGTTGTACGCGCTCCAGCACCGTGGCCAGGAATCGGCGGGGATCGCGTCCAGCGATGGTCAGACCATGACCGTCGTCAAGGACATGGGCCTCGTCACCCAGGTGTTCGACGAGCGCCGCCTCGCGCCCTTGGACGGGCACGTCGCGATCGGGCACAACCGCTACTCGACGACCGGGTCCAGCACGTGGCGCAACGCGCAGCCGGTCTACCGATCGGTCGGGGACGCCGGGTTCGCGCTCGGCCACAACGGCAACCTCACCAACACCGCCGCTCTCGCCCAGGGTCTCGGCATGCTGCCCGGACTGGCGGCCCCGGCGGCCGAAGTGGACTCCACCACCGACTCGGCGCTCATTGCCGAGCTCATCGCCAACGAGTACCCCGCCGAGTTGCGCGCCGACGGCCGGGACCTCGAGCTGGCGCTCGAGCGTGTGCTGCCGCGCCTGGAAGGTGGCTTCTCGCTCGTCCTGATGGACGAAGCTCACCTCGTCGCCGTCCGCGACCGTCACGGCTTCTGGCCGCTCGTCCTGGGCCGCGTCGAAGGCGGCTGGGTCCTGGCGAGCGAAACCGCGGCGCTCGACATCGTCGGCGCCCACGTCGTGCGGGAGGTCGAAGCGGGCGAGATGATCGTCATCGACGCGTCCGGGATGCGCGAGCATCGCTTCGCCGAACCGTCACCCCGGCTGTGCCTCTTCGAGTTCGTGTACTTCGCCCGCCCCGACTCGTATCTCTATGGGCACAGCGTGCACGCGGCGCGCCGCCGCATGGGTGAGGAGCTCGCCCGCCAAGCCCCGGTCGACGCCGACATGGTCATGCCGGTTCCCGAATCTGGCATCCCCGCCGCACAGGGTTACGCGCACGCGGCGGGCATCCCCTACGGCGACGGTCTGGTGAAGAACCGCTACGTCGGCCGCACCTTCATCGAGCCGAATCAGCGCCTCCGCAACGGCGGTGTGCGCCTCAAGCTGAACCCGCTCCCCGAGGCGATCCGCGGCAAGCGGCTCGTCGTCGTCGACGATTCCGTCGTTCGGGGCACCACCACCCGCCAGGTCGTCGCGATGCTGCGGGAAGCCGGCGCGGCCGAGGTGCACTTCCGGGTCTCGTCGCCGCCTTACCGGTGGCCCTGCTACTACGGCATGGACACCGGTCGACGCTCGGAGCTGTTGGCCGCGGACCTCTCGGTAGGCGAGATCGCCGACTTCTTGAAGGTCGACTCCCTCGCCTACCTCGAGTTGGACCGGCTCACCCACGCCACCGGCGCGTCCCCGAACTCCTTCTGCACCGCCTGCCTCACCGGCGAATACCCGGTGCCGATCCAGAGCGCGACATCCGACTCGAAACTCGTCCTCGAGTCCCCGGCCGCATCGGACGACGCGCCGTCGCTCCCGGTGGGCGGCCCGTCCTCGGCGTGAGCCCCCGGCGCGCCGACGCCCCCCGCCTCACCTACGCCGACGCGGGTGTCGACGTCGCGGCCGGTGAGAAGGCCGTCGAGCTGATCAAAGACCACGTCCACTCCACGTTCCGCACCGGGGTGCTCGGCGACGTCGGCGGCTTCGGTGGGCTCTTCGACATCGGACGTCTCGGGTACCGAGATCCCGTGCTGGTCTCCTCGACCGACGGTGTGGGAACCAAGTCGGTGCTCGTGCGCGACCTGGGCCGCTACGACACCATCGGGATCGACTGCGTCGCGATGTCCGTGGACGACATCGCGGCGCACGGCGCCGAGCCGCTGTTCTTCCTCGACTACATCTCGGTCGGCCAGCTGGTCCCCGAGCGGGTCGACGACCTCGTCGCCGGCGTCGCTCGAGGATGTCGCGAAGCGGGCTGTGCGCTCCTCGGCGGCGAGATGTCAGAACACCCGGGCGTGATGGAGCCCGGCGAGTTCGACCTGGTTGGCTTCGCGGTCGGCGTAGTCGAGCGAGGCGCGCTCCTGCCCGCCGGGGTCGCTCCCGGCGATCAGATCGTCGGCCTGGCGAGCCCGGGTCTGCGCTGCAACGGCTACGCGCTGGCCCGCCAGGCGATCCAACGCGCCGACCGTCCGCTCGACAAGCCGCCGTGGCGTGGCGCAGGCCACTCGCTTGGTGCCGAGCTCCTCCGCCCGAGTGTGATCTACGCACCCGCGCTGCTCGACCTTCGCCGCCGGGTCGAGGTGCACGCAGTGTGTCACGTCACCGGAGGCGGCATCCCCGGCAACCTCGTCCGGGTCCTACCGCCCAGCTGCGACGCGCACGTCGCGCGCGGGGCGTGGGACGAACCCCGGATCTTCTCGACCATCCAGGCCCTCGGCGAGATCGCCGACGATGAGATGGAGCAGGTGTTCAACCTGGGACTGGGGATGCTGGTGATCCTGCGTCCCGAAGATGGTCACCGAGCCCTCGACACGCTCCGCGCCGGCGGCCACCAAGCGTGGCGGGTCGGCGAGATCACCGACGGGGACGGCCGGGTCGTGATCTCCCACGATCGGAGGTAACCTGCTCGTGGGGTTGGGGCAATTCGGTGCAGATGCCCCAGACGGGGAAGCCCGCAGAGCGACCAGAGCAGCGTGCAGATGGAATCCACCCCTGAGCGGCGTGTTCCGGATGATCAGCAAGAAGAACTCCTGACGCCGTCCGAAGTGGCCGCGATGTTCCGGGTGAACCCCAAGACGGTCACCCGCTGGGCGCGCTCGGGCAAGATCTCCGCCATTCGGACCCTCGGCGGACACCGGCGGTTCCGCAAGAGCGAGATCACCCGCATCCTCGCCGAAGGTGGCGAACCGCCCCCGGGCTGATCGCCCGAAACCATCGTCGCGGTGGCCGGGGCCGGCGTCGATCCGGCGACCCCGCGCTTTTCAGGCGCGTGCTCTGCCAACTGAGCTACCCGGCCGCGTCGACGCCGATCCGTTCGGATCGACGTCGCTTGCGGTCCTGACGGGATTTGAACCCGCGGCCTCCGCCTTGACAGGGCGGCGTGCACTCCAAACTGCACCACAGGACCCTCGGAGGCGGCGGGCTCCCGCCGCCTGTGCCCCCAGGGGAATTCGAATCCCCGTTACCGCCTTGAAAGGGCGATGTCCTAGGCCGCTGGACGATGGGGGCTCGTCGCCTCCTGGGAAGCACTGAACTCTATCAGGGGCCTTCTCCACGCCTCCGGGGCACTGCCGAGCCGCGGTGCGGCGATCACACCGCGAATGGCGAGCGCGTCACCTCTCGACGCTGAACGTGCTCGAGCGCCAAGACGTTTTCAGAACAGTCGCTCGACGGTTGGGATCACGAGGCCCGCGATGCTGGCTTGACCCTCGGGTGTCGGATGGAACGGTGCCTGGCTCTCGAAGCTGCTCGGCGACAAGACGGAGTAGATCGACAGCCCGTAGGACCACGGGTCGCTCGTGCACCAGCGGTGATCAGCCCGACCCGGCGTGTAGGCGCGCGAGATGTCCGCGACCGCCACGTTGGGATCCTTGAGCCCTCGCACGGTCGACGTGATCGTCTGGTTCAGCCGCCCGACCAGCGACGACAGGTACTGCACCTGCTGGCGGTACAGCTGGCTCACGTCGGCGCAGCCGCTCGGCCCGCCGGTGGGCGGAAGCGGGCTGGCGTAGGTGGTGAACACGATCTTGGGGACCGGGTCGTGGTAGGCCCGGGCGCGCTCCTCGATCCATCGCACCAACGTGACGTCGTTCTGCTCCAGCGTCGGGAGGAAGCTCACGTAGTCCTGCTGGATCGTCGGCCCCGGATTCGCCTGCGTGCACGCCAGGTTCGCCAGATTGAACGCGTACGCGTAGCCGTTCTCGATGCACGACTCGACGATGTGAACGAACTGCACGTCGTCGGCACCCAACGTGATGAGGACCAGGTCGGGTTTCGCCGCGTCGTACTCCGGATTGAGGTCCCGCTGGGTATCCCAGTTCCCGAACTCGGCGGGACGGAGCGTGGTGCCGTCGGAGACCTCGGGCGCGCTGATTCCGCTGGCGAACGTCGCGCCGGTGCACGCGAACTGGGCGACGGCCGGCGTCGGGTGGAAGTGCTGCGCGACGTGGTGCACGTACGCGTCCTTCGAATCGTGGCAGCCGTCATGGGGCGGGTCCCATTTGACGTTGAGGTTCCCGCCCGTCCACTTCCCGTGGACGTATTTGTAGCCGTAGTAGGTCCCCTCACCCGCGGCGATCGAGTCGCCGAGCTGCACGATCGAACGTGGCGCAGCTGTGGCGGCCCGGGTCCGCGTCGGCTGGCTGTTCGACGTAGCGCCGCCGGTCCCGCTCGTCACGAGCACCGTCGCCATCGCGACCGCCAGCGCCGCCGACGCCCGGCTGCACATCCAGCGAGGCATGCGCCGACCGTAGCCAGCGCGTCACGCGCGACCGTGTCCACCGTCATCCGCCCCCGGCCGATCGGCGGCTCGCACCCCGGATCGTCGATACGAGCTCCCGGTGTGCCCGAGCGCCAGATACCCTGACCTCACGGGAGGGTGAACACGGCGACGCGGTCCCGACCGCGTGCTTCCTACCCCGGGGTCGCTAGCTCAACTGGCAGAGCAACGGGCTTTTAACCCGGCGGTTCAGGGTTCGAGTCCCTGGCGGCCCACGGTCCGGCTTTCCTGCCGACCCGGCTTCCGAGTCGGCGGATCGGCCGTGGATGAGGGACCGCTGGCTGCGGCTCGGGGCGAGCCGCAGTATCCCGCCGCGACGGTCGGTCCAACCACGATGGCCCGGCTCCGGCCTGGGCTTCCTCAGCGCGGTGCCGCGGCCGGCGGCGTCGCCATCGACTGGCGCGGATCGAAGGTCGCCAGCGGCGGGTCGGCCGACCCCGGCTCGGGTGCTGCGCCCAAGTCGTAGAGCACCCGTTGGGCCACGGCCCGGCCCTCGGTGTACGCGTCGCGGCGGATGACGGCGATCGCCGGGCGGTAGGCGGCGGCCCACGGCGAGTCGCCGAAGGTCAGGAAGGACACTCGCTCGGGCAGGGCCACGTCCGCGTCCGCCAGTGCGCGCAGCAGCCTCGGTGCCAGCGGATGCGCGGCGCACAGCAGGGCGGTGGGCGGCCTGGGCGTATCGAGGAGCTCGCGGATGGCGCTCGTTACCCGGTCGGGATCATCGGTCCCTCGCATCGTGACCGGTTCGACCGCAACCCCGCGGACAGTCAAGGTCTGGACGACGAGGTCGCGTCGGGCCGAGCCCCGCGGCGCCGGGGGCCGCGTCGCTGGCCCGGTGACGTAGGCCACGCGGCGGTGTCCGAGGTCGGCCAGGCGGGTACACGCGGCGACGATCGCGGGAGCCTCGATCGCGGCCGCCGACCATGCGGTGGACTCGCCTCCGGCGTCGGGTGCTCGGACGACCCGAAGCCCGGCTTCCGAGAGCGTCGCGAGGTGCTCGGGGTTCTCGACTGATTCGCCGACGATGAGCGCTTCGACGCGGTGCGCGTAGAGCGTGTCGAGCTCGTGGCGCTCCACGTCGCGCGACCGGCGGGAGTCGGCGATCAGCACCGCGTAGCCATGCGCCTCGGCCACGTGCTCGACGCCTCGCAGAAAGGGCAGGAACACCGGGTTGGCCAGGTTGGCGACGAGCACTCCGAGCGTCGCGGTGCGGGCCGTGCGCAGGCCTCGGGCCGACGCGCTCGGCCGATACCCGAGCCGTTCCACGGCCTGCAGGACGGTCTGACGGGTCGCACCGCTCGCGTAGCCCCGTCCGCTCATGACCCGAGACACCGTGGCAGTGCTCACGCCGGCGTCCGCCGCGACGTGCCGTATCGTCACGCCGGGCGGCCCGGCCGGTCTCGCCCCTGCTTCCGGGCTGGGTGCCACGGCCTCCTCCTGCTCGCGGCTCGGGCTTGACGTCGACCCATCACACGCGGGATTATGCAATCGATTACACACATCGTAGCGGGGCGGTGCAGGAAGGAAGCGTTGATGCAGAGGGGAGCGCTGGACCACGCCCGATCGGCGCATCGCGGGGGGCGACGCGGCCTGGGACGACGGCTCCGGACGAGCGCGCTCGCCGTGACCGCGGCCCTGATCCCCGCGGGACTGCTTGCCGCGCCGGCGTTGGCGAGCAGCCCCACCGCCCCGGCTCCCCCGAACCGGTCCTGCTCGGGCGGCGCCCCGAGCGGTACCCGCTCACTCAGCCTCCCGGTCGCCGGGCGCAGCCGCACCGTGATCGTGCACACGCCGGCCGGCTACACCGGCCGCACCCCGATCGCACTCGTCCTCAACCTCCACGGCAGCGGCTCCACCGCGCAGGCCGAGGAGGCGTTCACCGCCATGGACGCGACCGCGGACGCGAACGGCTTCATCGTCGCCTACCCACAAGGGGCCATCAAGGCCGGCTCGGGCTTCGACTGGAACGTGCCGAACGAGCCACTCATCGGAGGCGCGTCGGTGCCGAAGGGCTCAGCCAACGACGTGACGTTCCTCTCGTCGGCGATCACCTATCTCGAGGCGCACTACTGCGTCGACGCCCGGCGCGTGTACTCGACCGGTTTCTCGGGCGGCGCGCGCCTGACCAGTCAGCTGGCTTGTGACCTGTCGAACCGGGTGGCCGCGGTCGCCCCGGTCAGCGGGTTGCGCCTACCCAGCCCGTGCCCGACGGCGCGCCCGGTGCCGGTGCTCTCGTTCCACGGCACCGCCGACCCCGTCGACCCGTACCAGGGAAACGGCCAGAAATACTGGACCTACAGCGTCCCGGTCGCCGCCCAGCGCTGGGCCGCGAAGGACGCCTGCTCGGCGACGCCGACGGTGACAACCGTCAACCCCACCGTCCAGCTCAGCGCGTTCACCGGATGCGCGGGTGGCACCACGGTGGAGCTCTACACAATCACCGGCGCCGGCCACACGTGGCCCGGGGGGCCGCGTCTGGCGCGCCAGGCGATCAAGATCCTGGGCCCCCAGTCCAACGCCATCGACGCGTCCTCGACCATCTGGTCGTTCTTCGCGGCACACCCGATGCGGTGACCGTTGCCGCCCGGACCCCTGACCGCCGCCGGTCAGACGCGGCCTTCCCTGCAGCGTCTCAGCCGCCGGAGGCGAGCCCCGTCGGGCACGCGACGCCGGTCCCGCCGAGCCCGCAGTATCCGGACGGGTTCTTGGCCAGGTATTGCTGGTGATAGCCCTCGGCGTAATAGAAGGGGCCGGCCGGCGCGACCTCGGTCGTGATCCCGCCGTGGCCGCTGGCCCGCAGCGCCCCCTCGTACTGCTCGCGGGACGCCTCGGCCGCCGCCCGCTGGGCGTCGTCGGCGGTGTAGACCGCCGAGCGGTACTGCGTGCCCATGTCGTTGCCCTGCCGCATCCCCTGGGTGGGGTCGTGGTGCTCCCAGAAGACCCGCAGCAACTGGTCGTAGGAGAGGATTGCGGGGTCGAAGACCACGAGGACCGCCTCGGTGTGCCCGGTTCGCCCGGAGCACACCTCCTCATAGGTCGGGTTGGGCGTGTAGCCACCCGCGTAGCCCACCGCGGTCGTGTAGACGCCCGGCAGCCCCCAGAACGTCTTCTCGGCACCCCAAAAACAGCCCATCCCGAACACGGCGCGGGCCAGGCCATCGGGGAACGGCGGGCTCAGCGGCGTGTCGAGGACGGCGTGGCGGGCGGGCACCGGCATGGTCTCGTCCCGGCCGGCGAGGGCCCGCTCCGGGTCAACGAGGTGGGTCTTGGCTCCGAACATCATGTGACCTCCGTGTCGGTTCCTCGGACAACGTTACGGGCGTCCGAAATGGTCCCGGTCTTCGCGCCGGCTTCACAGGCCGTTCACGGCCCCGTCGCGGACCTGCAACCCGGGCCCGCCAGACTGCTGATCACCGCGCGACGCTCCGGCGAGGCCGGTTCCCCCCGGCCGGCCTCCCGGGCGTCGCCGAACGGCGCCGGGCGTCGACCCGGCGCTTAGCGCCCGAACGCGGTCCCCGTCTCGACGAGCACCGACCGCAACCGTGCCTCGAGCTGATCGAGCTCGTCGGGACCGGCCACCAGCGGTGGTGCGACCTGGATGACGACCTCACCCCGGGCGTCGACGCGCGAGATCAGCCCCGCGGCGGCGAGCCGGGCCGGCAGGACGGCGAGCAGCTCGTCGCGCTCGGCTCCCCGGAAGGGCTCGTTGGTCGCCTGGTCGGGCACCACCTCGACCCCGAAGAAGTACCCCGCGCCGCGGACGTCGCCGACGACGGCGATGTCGCGCAGGCCCTCGAGGCGCTCACGGAAGCCGGCCTCCTGGGCCCGAACGTGCTCGAGGACCCCGTCTCGACGAAAGACGTCGATGTTGGCGAGGGCCACCGCGCAACTCACCGGGTGGCCGCCGAACGTGAGCCCGTGCGCGAATGACTGGTCGCCGCTCAAGAACGGCTCGGCCAGGAAGTCGCGGCACAGCACCGCACCGAGCGGCGAGTAGCCGCTGGTGAGACCCTTCGCGCAGGTCACCAGGTCGGGCTGGTAGTCGAAGCGCTCACAGCCGAACATGGTCCCGATCCGACCGAACGCGCAGATCACCTCGTCGGAGACGAGCAGAACTCCGTGGCGGTCGCAGATCTCGCGTACCCGCTCGAAGTAGCCGGCGGGCGGGACGAAACAGCCGCCACCGTTCTGCACCGGCTCGAGGAACACGGCGGCCACGGTCTCGGGGCCCTCAAATCGGATCGCGTCCTCGATCGCGTCGGTCGCCGCGAGCATGAAGGCGTGCTCGTCGCCGCCGAGCGGATGGCGGTACCGGTTCGTGTTCATGACGTGCACCGCGCCGGGGGTGAGCGGCTCGAACGGTGTCCGTGCGCTCGAGACGCCGGTGACGGCGAGCGCGCCGAGCGTGCTGCCGTGGTACGCGACCTGGCGAGCGATCACCTTGTGGCGTTGGCCTTGCCCCACCGCCCGGAAGTACTGGCGGACCAGCTTCCAGGCGGACTCCACCGCCTCCGAGCCGCCGGTGGTGAAGAAGACACGGTTCAAGTCGCCCGGTGCCAGCTCGGCCAGGCGGGCAGCGAGGTGAATGGCGGGCGGGTGTGCGTACGACCAGATTGGGAAGTACTCGAGTGTCTCGGCTTGCTCGTGAGCAGCCTCGATGAGCTCCGGTCGTCCGTGTCCGAGCTGCACGGTGAAGAGACCCGAGAGGGCGTCGAGGTAACGCTTCCCCGAGGCGTCGACGACGTAGCAACCCTCGCCGCGCACGATGATCGGCACCGGGTTCTCGGCGTCGTAGGCGCCGAGCCGCGAGAAGTGCATCCACAGATGCCGGCGGGCGAGCTCGCTCAGATCCTCAGCCATGGCCTCATCCTGATCGTGGGAGGTGTGTCCCGCGAGCGTCGCGCGTGCCCCGGCCGCCACGGTCCGGTCGCGGTCACGGTGCCCGTCGGGGTCGACGAGCACCGTGCCATGATGCCCCGGCCATGACCCTCCGGGACAAGACGGCGATCGTCGGTGTCGGCGCGACGCCGTATTACAAGCGGGGACGCTCCCTTCCCCAGACGTCCCTGGAGCTGGCGGGCAAGGCCACGCTCGCCGCGCTCGCCGACGCCGGACTCAGCGTCGCGGATGTCGACGGCCTCGCCCTCTACGGCATGGGGCTGGGTGGTGACACCTCCCTGTTCGCGCAGACGCTGGGCATCCCGGAGGTTCGGTTCACCGCGACCTTGACCGGCGGCGGTGGCGGCGCGGCGGGATCAGTCGGCCTGGCCGCGGCGGCGATCGTGTCGGGCATGGCCACCTGCGTCGTGAGCCTGATGAGCCTCCAGCAGGCCTCGAGCCGATTTGGAGCCTCGTACGCCCCGCGGGGCAAGGTCGGCGCGCAGTACTCGGCCCCTCCGTCGCCGGAGGGGAACTTCATCCAGCCGGCCGGCCTCATGGCCCCCGGGCAGATGTTCGCGGTCCTCGCTCGCCGCCACATGTACCAATACGGAACTCAGCGGGAGCACTTCGCCGAGGTCGCGATCTCGACCCGGGAGAACGCCCGCCGGCGCGAGACAGCCCTGATGCGCGATCCCCTCACAGTCGAGGAGTACTTCGCGGCCCGCATGATCGCCGACCCCCTGTGCCTGTTCGATTTCTGCCTCGAATGCGACGGCGCCGTGGCGGTGGTCACCGTGGCCGCGGACCGAGCGCAGGACCTGCGCCAGCCGCCGGTCCTCGTCACCGCCTCCGCGCACGGCGGGCACGGCCGGTGGGGCCAGGCCATCACCTGGATGAACATGCCCGACGAGATCTTCGCCTCGTCGGGGCATCGCCCGGTCGCGCAGCGTCTCTACGCGATGGCGGAACTCGCGCCCCGCGACGTCGACGTCGCGCTGCTCTACGACCACTTCTCGCCGATGGTGCTCCTGCAGCTCGAGGACTACGGATTCTGTGCGATCGGCGAGAGCGGCCCCTTCGTCGCCGACGGCAATATTCGCTGGCCCCGCGGATCGCTGCCGGTCAACACCCACGGGGGCAACCTGTCGGAGGCCTACATCATCGGCATGACCCACGTGAAGGAAGCCGTCGAGCAGCTGCGCGGCACCGCCGTGAACCAGGTCGCCGGCGCCCAGGTCGCGCTCGTCACCGGAGGGCCGGCGTCGCTCCCAACGTCGTCGCTGCTCCTGCGGGCCCCATGACGGCGACCCCCGCCACCGACGCACCGTTGCGGCTTCCGCCCGCGACCCTGATCCAGCTCTCCCCCGATTCGTGGACCGCGCCGTTCTGGGAGGCGGCCGCGGCCCACCGGCTCGTCGTGCCCCGCTGCACCAGCTGCGCGGCGTTTCGGTTCCCGCCCGGCCCGTTCTGCTGGCGCTGTCAGGCTCAAGCCATCGAGTGGGTCGAGCGGCCCGGCCACGGCACGGTCTACAGCTACACGATCGTGTGGCACCCGATCCTGCCCGACTTGGCGGACTCGGTGCCCTACGCCCCCGCGGTGGTCGAGCTCGCCGACACCGACGACGTCCGCGTCGTCGGAGCGGTGACCGACGCCCCGGCGCACGCCGTCGAGGTCGGCCTCGCCGTCGAGCTGGTCTGGCGTGACGTACGCGACAGGGTGAGCGTCCCAACTTGGAGGCCAACGTGAGTGACCCGCCGGAGAGCCCCTACTCGACGCTGCCCCACGACGGCGCCTACGAGACACGCCTCGGATCGGCCCTCATCACGCTCGTCGAGCCCGCGGCAGGCCATGACCGCGCCTACAACCGCTGGTACGAGGACGACCATTACTACTCCGGCGCGATGGCGATGCCCTGGATGTTCGCGGGTCGGCGCTGGGTCGCCACTCAGAACCTCCAGGCGCTGCGCTACCCGGACCCATCCGCGATCGCGCAGCCGTTGAACGCCGGCAAGTACCTCGCGACGTACTGGATCACCGAGGGCCGCTACGAGGACCACCTGCGCTGGACGGTGGCGACGAACCAGCGTCTCCTCCCCGACCATCGCATCTTCTTGGACCGCACCCACGTGTACACCTCGTTCCAGCACTACGCGGGTGCGGTGTACCGCGATGCCAGCGGCCCCCGCGACTTCCAGTCGCTCGACCATCCCTACGAGGGTCTCGTGCTCGAGGTGCTCGACGCCCCGCCGGGTGCCGACCGCGCCGGCCTCGACCGATGGCTGCGCACCGAGCACCTCCCGGCCCGCCTCGCCGACTCCCCGGCGGCGATGACCCTCGTGTTCGAGCCCATCCCCTTGCCCGAGGACCGAATGAGCTACGTCGAGGACGTCCCCGGACTCGAGCGGCGCCTGACGTTGCTGACCCTCACCGAGACGCCACCCGCCTCGGCGTGGCCGCGCTTCGCGGCGACCGGCGACGCGGTGGCCCGCGCCGGTCTCGGCCGGGTCGAGCTGGCCGCCCCGTTCCTGCCGACCATCCCCGGCACCGACACCTACGTCGACGAGCTCCGCTGATCCAGGCTCCCAGCCCTCGCGTCGCCTCGACTACCGTCCGCGGCGTGCCTGCCCAGCTCCCCCGCCGCCCCGGCCGGTGATGGCGTCCCGCCAGCGCCTCGAGCGCACGAAGATCCTCGTGACCGGGCCGACCAGCCAAGTGGCGCTCCCCGTCACGCTGGGCCTGGCGGCGTCCAACGACGTGTGGGGCATCGCCCGATTCTCCGACGCCGCCGCTCGAGAGCGCCTCGAGGTGGCGGGCGTCACGTGCGTCACCACGGACCTTGCCACCTCGGACTTTGCGGACCTCCCGGACGATTTCGACTACGTGCTGAACTTCGCGGTGGCCAAGGGCAGCGACGACGACTGGGACCACGACCTATCGGCGAACGGTGAATCAGTCGGGTTACTGCTCGCGCACTGCCGAGCGGCGACCGCGTTCCTGCACTGCTCCTCGACCGCGGTGTACCAGCACCAGGGCCCGGACCACGAGCTACGCGAGACCGACCCCCTCGGCGACAACCACCGCGTCATGTTCCCGACGTACAGCCTGGCCAAGATCGCGGCCGAGGTCGTAGCCCGCACCGCGGCGCGTGAGCATGAGGTGCCCACCACCATCGCCCGGCTCAACGTGCCATACGGCGACAACGGGGGCTGGCCCAGCTGGCATCTCCTCTTCATGCAGAGCGGGCACCCGATCCCCGTGCACCCCGAGCGCCCGAACCGGTTCAACCCGATCCACGAGGACGACATCCTCGCTAGCATCCCCGCCCTCCTCGCCGCCGCCAGCGTGCCGGCCACGATCGTGAACTGGGGCGGTGAGCCATCCTCGATCGAGGACTGGTGCGAGATCCTCGGTGAGCTCACCGGCCTCGAGCCCCGCTTCGAAGAGACGTCGAACACCATCGGGGCGGTCACGGTCGACCGGACTCGCCTGCTCGACCTCGCGCCGAAGCCCACCGTGCCGTTGCGGGACGGGTTGCGCCGCCTCATCGCGGCGCGACACCCCGACCTGGCCCGCTAGGCCGGTGGGAGCCCCACGCGTCATCGACGTCGACGGGCACGTCTTCGAGCCCGACGCGCTCTGGGAGCGCCACCTGCCCCCCGAGCTCCACGACCGCCGCCCCCGCCTCGTGCGCGACGACCGAGGAACGACCCGCTACGAGCTCGAGGGTCACCAGATCCCACCCGGCACCGGGGTCGGCGCCTGGGTACCCGAGGGTATCCAGGAGGCATCCGTGCACCGCGACGGCGCCGTGGACCCGACGCTGCGCCTCCAGGACATGGACACCGAGGGCATCGACGTCGCGGTCCTGTACGGCACCGCCAGCCTCGGCTTCTGGGGGATCGTCGACCCCGAGCTCGCGCGGGGCTGCTGTCGCGCGTACAACGACTGGCTCGCTGAGTACTGCGCGGCCGACCCCGCCCGCCTCAAGGGCACTCCCGCGCTGCCGCTGGGGTCGCTCGACGACGCCGTCGCCGAGGCGCGTCGGACAATCACCGAGCTCGGGTTCGTGTCGTTGACGGTCCCGTGCTGCGTCGGTCCCCTCAACCTGGACGATCCCGCCTTCGACGTTCTGTGGCGACTCGCGGAGGAGCTCGAGGTGCCCGTCGGTGTGCACGCCGGCGGCCCGCGATTCGCGCATCGACGGTTCGTCGACTCGTACGCGACCTTGCACGCGCTCGAGTTCTCCTTCGACATCATGTTCGCCGCCGCGACCATCGTCTGTGGCGGTGTGCTGGAGCGCTGGCCGAGGCTCCGGCTCCTGCTGTTGGAGGCTGGCGCGGCCTGGGGCCCGTATCTGTTCGATCGCCTCGACGAGCACTACGAGAAGCGGCCCCACGAGATGCCCAGGATCCCCAAGCCGCCCAGCGAGTACCTCGCCGACGGTCGGGTCGTGATCTCGTGCGAGGCCGAGCGGTACCTCGCCCACGCCGTGTCCGGCCTCGGGGACCACACGGTCGTCTTCGCGTCCGACTATCCGCATTGGGACGCGGAGTTCCCCAACTCGGTCCGTGCGATCACCGATCGCACGGACCTCGACGACGAGCAAAAGGACGCCGTCCTGGGCGCCAACGCGGCTCGGATCTATCAGTGGACGACCCCATGAGCGACGTCGTGCTGGTGGACGTCGCCGAGCGCGTCGCTACGATCACCCTCCACCGTCCCCAGGTCCGCAACGCCATCAACGGCGAGCTCGGGCTCGCGCTGGCCCGCGCCGTGGGCGACGCCGAGACTCGCGACGACGTCGACGTGCTGATCCTCACCGCGACCGACCCGGCCTTCTGCGCCGGTGCCGATCTCGGTGAGGTGGCGAGCGGCACCGGCCGGACCGCCACCCCCGCCGACCCCGACGACCCGTGGCGGCGCGACGACGTCGGTCGGTTCACGTTTCGCGGGCCCTTCCCACCCCGCACCAAGCTGCTCATCGGAGCCATCAATGGGCCCGCGATCACCGGCGGCTTCGAGCTGGCCCTGAACTGCGATCTGCTCGTCGCCTCCGAACGGGCCCGCTTCGCCGATACCCACGCCCGGGTTGGCGTCATGCCCGGCTGGGGACTCACCGTGCTCCTCGCGGAGGCCGTCGGGCTCCGCCGGGCCCGCGAGCTCAGCGCGACGGGCAACTTTCTCACTGCCGAGCAGGCGCTCGGCTGGGGTCTGGTGAACCACGTCGTCGAGCACGAACGCCTCCTCCCCTTCACCCGTGAGCTGGCGCTCGCCGCCGCGGAGAACGACCAGCGGGCGGTGCGCCGCATGCTGCAGTCCTACGACGAGATCGCGGCGACCATCTACGACCGCGGCTGGGCGGTCGAGGACCGGGTCAACCGCGACTGGTGGACGACGACGTTCGACCGAGCCGAGCTCGGCCGTCGGCGCGCGGACGTCCTCACCCGAGGGCGTGACCAGGTCACGGGCTAGGAGACCGATCCCGCCGGTTCAGAAGTCCGTGGACGGCACTGCAAGGCCGATCTGGGCCAGTTCTGTACCAGGACGCGTGACGCACGATGGAGTTCTTGTGAAGCGTCACCCGTACACGGGTCCAGGGAAGCGAGGAGACTCAACTGGTGGCGTCCGTCCTGGTGACTGAGGTTTCCGAGACCTCCGACGATGACGGAATGACGAATCGAAATCCGGTGCCAGTCTCAGTGAGGAAGTAACGGGGTCGAGTGGGGTCTGGTTCGAGCTTCTGGCGAATCTGTGCCATGAACACCCGGGTGTAGTTGGTTTCTGCCTCGTACCCTGGACCCCACACCTCGGTGAGCAAGTGGGGGTAGGTGATGAGTCGACCGGCGTTGCGAGCGAGGAGCTCGACGATTCGCCACTGTGTCCGCGTCAGATGGACGCTCGCCCCGGACCGATCGCGGATGTCCTTGTTGGCGAGGTCGATCGTGAAGTCGGGTGTCTCGATCACCGCCTCGTCGACTTGGCCTGAGGGCGTGCGACGCATGGCAGCCCGGAGTCGGGCGACGAGCTCGTCAATGCCGAACGGCTTGGCGACATAATCGTCGGCGCCGGCGTCGAGCGCGGCGACCTTGTCCTTCTCGTTGTCGCGAGCTGAGAGCACGATGATCGGCACCTCGCTCCAACCGCGGAGGCCCTCGAGGACCTCGAGGCCGTCAAGATCGGGGAGCCCGAGATCGAGGATGACGACGTCGGGTTTGACCCGGGCCGCGATGGTGAGCGCGCTGCCACCGTCGGCCGCGAGGGCCACGTCGTAGCCGCGGGCTTGCAGGTTGATCTCCAGTGTGCGACGGATCTGCTGCTCGTCGTCGATCACGAGGACTGTGGGCATGGGGCGGTCCCTGTTATGCGAGAGGCAAGGTGAAGAGCGCGGTGACGCCGCCGCCGGGTGTGTCTTCGAGCCGCAGGTCGGCTCCCATTGACTGCACGAACCCGCGCGCCACCGCAAGGCCGAGACCGACACCGTGCTGTTGGGCACTGGGCCCGTCGCCGAGGCGCTGAAAGGGCTGAAAGACTGCGGACCGTTGCGCTGGCGGGATGCCGGGGCCGCGGTCCACGACGCGCAGTTCCACGTGGCCAGCGACGGAGTCAGCCTCGACCCTGACCGGGCGGTCTGCTGGCGACCAGCTAAGGGCGTTGTCGATGACGTTGGCGACCGCCCGCTCGAGCAGGGCGGGGTCGGTCGCTATCGGTGGCAGCGCTTCGGGCACGGCCATCGCCAGGTTTGTCGTGTCGCGTGAGAGGCTCTTGATCGCCGAAAACACGACTTCTTCGGGCGCGGTCGAACGGAGGCGGATGCTCAGCACTCCGGCCTGGAGGCGGCTCATGTCGAGCAAGTTGCCGACCAGGCTGTTGAGGCGGTCGGCCTCCAGGTCGATCGTTTCGCAGAATCCCTTGATGGTCTCGGGAGGCCAGGTGACCTCCTGGCTCAGGACGCTGGTGGCCGCGGCTTTGATCGAGGCCAATGGGGTGCGCAGATCGTGGGAGACCGCGGCGAGCATGGCCGTCCGCAGTTCGTTTGTTTCCGCAAGCGAACTCGCCGATGCTGCGTCGGCCTGGAGGACGATCTGCTGTTGGGCCAATCTGAGCTGGGCGACGAAGGTGTTGAGGAGCCGACGATCCTCTGCGGCGAGGGAGTGGGTGCCACGCATGGCGAGCGTGGCCCCGTCGCCCAGCTCGGCCACCGAGTCGGCCTGATCGGGGCTTCCGGGTGGGGCGGTCCCCGCCGCGGCTTGGATGGTCCAGCCGGCCTCGTTGGGCGTGAGCAGCGCGACCGCGTCGAGCTGGAACGTAGCCCGTACCTCCTGGACGAGCTCACCGAGCACCTCGGTGCTGGGCATCACCGAGCGGCTCGCCAAGCGGTTCAGGGTCTCGGCCTCGCCTCGTGCCCGGGCGATCTCGAAGCCACGCCGCGCGAATCGGTCCGTCATGACGGCAAAGGCTCCGGCGATGGCCAAGAACACCATGAGGACCACCAGATCGTCGGTGTGCGCGATCCGCCAGTGGTGAATCGGCGGCACGAAGTACCAGTCGGCAAGCGCGGCGGCGATCAGAGCCGACGCGACGCCCGGCTTGACTCCACCGACGGCGCCGACGCAAACGGTGCCCAGGAGGAGGAGTAACAGAACCGTCGAGAGCGAAGCACCGCCGCGCAGCGGTATGAGGGCGTAGGTGAGCAGCGGGATGCCGACGAGCGTCAGAAGCCAGCCCAGCTGGCGGCGGCGACGCGAGAGGCCCGGATTCGTCGAGCGGTTGTCGGCTCCGGAGCTGTGCTCGTCCGCGGTGGAGACCACGTGCACATCGATGGGTCCGGCGCCAGCCAGGACGTCTCGGATGACCGAGCCTCCCAGCAGCTCGGTCCAGCGGTGCTGGCGGCTGGCGCCCAAGACCAGCTGCGTCGCGTTCTCGGCTCGGGCGAAGGCCACGAGGGAATCAGCGATCTGCTGGCCGGCGATGATCGCGAACCGGCCGCCCAGCGCGGTGGCCAGGGCGCGGTAGCGGTCCAACGCCGCCACGACCTGTGGGGTTTCCTCGTGGGTCCGGATGTGCACGGCGAGGAGACCTGCCCGTGTCCGGGTGGCCATCCGGGCTCCCCGCCGTAGCAGGCGCTCGCCGCTCGTGGCGCCGGTCAGCGCGACGACCACGCGCTCGCGAGTGTCCCAGGGTTCGGCGACGCCCTCGGAGGCTCGATAGATCGCGAGGCGCTGGTCGGCATGGTCGGCCATCCACTGCAGGGCCAGCTCGCGCAGGGCGCCGAGGTTCTCAACTCGGAAGTAGTGGGACAGTGCGCCGTCGATGCGTTCGGGCGGAAAGATGTTGCCGTGCGCCATGCGGCGGCGCAGCGCCTCGGGGGTGAGGTCGACGAACTCGATCTGGTCGGCGCGGCGCACGACCGCGTCGGGGATCATCTCGGGCTCCTCGGCGCCGATGACGGTTGCGACGACGTCGGCGAGCGATTCGAGATGCTGGATGTTCAACGTCGTGATGACGTCGATCCCGTCGTCGAGCAGCGCCTCGATGTCCATCCACCGCTTGGGGTGCTCGCTTTCAGAGGCGTTGGTGTGCGCGTAGTCGTCGATGAGTGCGACCTGGGGATGACGCCGCCGAGCCGCTACCAGGTCCACCTTGCAGTTGTGCGGATCGCCAGGGTGGCGGGGTCGAAGGAGCTCGAGATCTCCGAGCTGGGCAGCCGTCTGCGGCCGCCCTTTGGCATTGACGAGGACGGCGACAACATCCGTGCCGCGCGCCAGGCGACGCCGGCCCTCGTTGAGCATCGCATAGGTCTTCCCCACGCCAGGCGCAGCGCCCAGATAGATCCGAAGGGTCCCTCGCGGCATCTCGTTCCTTCCTCGAAGCGATAGTGGCGCCACGGTGCGCGAGAGGGAAGGGTCTTCACACTTCTTTGACGCCGAGGAGCCGGGAATTCGCGCCGCTGTAATGCTCGGCCCGAGCCGGCCAACTCGGGTCGTCACAACCACACGGGTCTGCCTTGACGTGACACCACGCGGCTGAGCAAAGAAATCGCGAATTTCGTCACTGTTGCTGTCAAGAAGGCACAAAGCCGCTTGCCAATCGGCCGGCGGGAGCGCAACGTGAGCGACCTGCCCGCGGGCGAGTGTTCGCGGCAACGAAACGACAGTGAACGTGAGGAGAGGCATGGCCGATCTGTGGGTGGTTCTCACCGTGATCGGGTTCGTCTTGATCAGTGCCGCGTACATCAAGGGTTGTGATCTCATCATCGGCCCCGACGACGCCACTGAACTCGACACCGCGTCGGACGAGCCGGCGCAGGCCAAGTCCGTCGTAAGCGTCGACCGATGAGTGAGAACTACATCGGCCTGATCCTCGGATTACTGATCGTGCTGTTCCTCTTGGCAGCCATCCTCTTCCCGGAGCGTTTCTGATGAGCGGCGCAAGCTGGGCCCAATACGTCGCGCTGATCGTTCTCCTCGCGATCACTGCTCCGCTGCTCGGTCGCTACATAGCGAATGTCCTCGAGGGCGTTCCCTCACGACTGGACCGCGCGTTCGATCCCGCGGAGCGGTTGATCTACCGGGTCTGCCGAATCGACCCGGACCGCGAGCAGCGCTGGAACATCTACACGCTCTCGCTGATGGTGTTCACCGGCGTCGGGCTCCTGTTCCTGTACCTGATCCAACGGCTCCAGGGGAACCTGCCGTTCAACCCGACCGGGTTCGCCGCCGTGGCGCCGGCGCTGGCGTTCAACACCTCGGTGAGCTTCATCACCAACACCAACTGGCAGGCCTACGGCGGTGAAGCGGTGATGAGCCACTTCACCCAGGTCGTCGGCCTGACCGTCCAACAGTTCCTCTCCGCCGCCGTTGGCCTGGCCGTCATGGCGGCCTTCATCCGGGGCCTCGCACGCGCCGGCCACCGCACCGTCGGCAACTTCTGGGCGGACCTCGTCCGTACGACGCTGCGGATCCTCCTCCCTCTCGCGTTCGTGTTCGCCATCGTGCTGTTGGCGAGCGGTGTGATCCAAAACACACACGGCTTCACCACCGTGCACACCGTCGCCGGCTCGACCCAGCAGATCCCGGGCGGCGTGAACGCCAGCATGGAATCGATGAAGCAGCTCGGAACCAACGGCGGGGACTGGTTCAACGTCAACTCGGCGCACCCGTACTCGAACCCGAACGGCTTCTCCGACTTCATCGAGATCTACGCGATCCTCCTCATCGGCTTCGCGCTGCCGTTCACGTTCGGACGGATGATCAAAGACAAGCGGCAGGGCTATGCCGTGGTGACGATCATGTCCGTGATCTTCCTCGCTGCCACTCTCAGCCTCATGTTCCTCGAGGTCGGGGGAAACCCGAAACTCACCGACGCGGGCGCGACCCAAAAGGTCACGGCCACCTCCCCGGGCGGAAATGCCGAAGGCAAGGAGGTTCGCTTCGGGCCCAGCGCGTCGGGCTTGTGGGGTGCCGCGACCACGGGCACCTCGAACGGCTCGATCAACTCCCAGCTCGACAGCTACACACCCGCGGGCGGGCTCGTCGCCCTGGGAGACCTGAAACTCGGCGAGATCTCCCCCGGTGGAGTCGGCACCGGGCTCAACGGCCTGCTGATCATCGTGATCCTGGCGGTCTTCATCGCCGGCCTCATGGTCGGGCGGACTCCCGAGTATCTCGGCAAGAAGATTCAAGCCCGGGAGGTCAAGCTCGTCGCGCTCTACGTTCTGGCGATGCCGGTGGTGGTCCTCGGCTTCACTGCGCTTTCGGTGTTCGTGCAATCCGTGCTGAACAAGTCGATATACAACCCAGGGCCGCACGGCTTCACCGAGCTCCTATACGCCTACACCTCGTCGGCGAACAACAACGGCTCGGCCTTCGCCGGGCTCACCGCGAACACTGCCTGGCTGAACAACACCCTGGGCATCACCATGCTGGTCGGCCGCTTCTTCACCATTATCCCCGCACTGGCGATCGCGGGATCGCTTGCTCGCAAGCGGCACACGCCCGCCACCGCGGGGACTTTCCCGACCCACACGCCGCTGTTCGTGGTGCTGGTGCTCGGCGTGGTGATCATTCTCGCGGCGCTCACCTTCCTTCCCGTCCTCGCGCTCGGTCCGATCGTCGAGCAACTACACATCTAGGAGCCAGGAACGATGGCCGTAGAAACGATGGCCGAGGGATCCAAGAACAAGGCCCCGGGATCCTCGAACAAGATCTTCGACGCCCGTCTGATGCGCCGGGCGATCATCGACAGTTTCATCAAGCTCGATCCCCGAGTCCTGTACCGCAACCCGGTGATGTTCGTGGTCGGAGTGGGGTCGGTGCTCACGACGGTTCTGTTCATCACCGACTACAGCTCGTCGTCCTCGAATGTGAACGTGTTCGTCGGCCTGGTGGCCCTGTTCCTCTGGTTCACGGTGCTGTTCGCCAACTTCGCCGAGGCTCTCGCCGAAGGCCGCGGTAAGGCGCAGGCCGAGACGCTTCGCCAGACCCGCTCGGAGACGATCGCGCACTGCCGTCGCAGCGACGGCAGCACAGAAGACGTCGCCAGCGGCGATCTCCAGGTCGGCGACGAGTGCGTCGTGAGCGCCGGCCAGACGATTCCGAGCGACGGTGACGTCATCGAGGGCATCGCAACGGTCGACGAGTCGGCGATCACGGGCGAGTCCGCGCCGGTGATCCGGGAAGCAGGCGGGGACCGCTCCGCGGTCACCGGTGGCACACATGTGCTGTCCGACCAGATCGTCGTGCGGATCACCGCGCGCCCCGGCGAGACGTTCCTGGACCGGATGATCGCGTTGGTGGAGGGCTCCAGCCGTCAAAAGACGCCGAACGAGATCGCGCTGAACATTCTGCTCGCGGGTCTGACGATCATCTTTTTGCTCGTCGTCATCACATTGCAGCCGTTCGCGATGTTCGCCCACGCAGAGCAGACGATCGTGATCCTGGTCGCGCTCCTCGTCTGCTTGATCCCGACCACGATTGGCGCCTTGTTGTCTGCGATCGGCATCGCCGGGATGGACCGTCTGGTGCGCCGCAACGTGATGGCCATGAGCGGCCGAGCGGTCGAGGCGGCTGGTGACTGCGCCACGCTGCTGTTGGACAAGACCGGCACGATCACCTTCGGGAACCGCCAGGCAGACGAGTTCCTGCCCGCGCCCGGCGTGACCGAGCAGGAGATGGCCGACGCGGCCCAGCTGTCCAGCTTGGCCGACGAGACCCCTGAGGGGCGTTCCATCGTCGTGTTGGCCAAGGAGCGCTACGGCCTGCGGGAGCGAGAGCTCGCCGGGGCGGAGCTTGTGCCCTTCACCGCGCAGACCCGCATGAGCGGGATCGACTTTGAGGGCCGGTCGGTGCGCAAGGGGGCGGCGGACTCGGTGCGTCGCTGGGTGGAAGACCAAGGCGGGACCGTGCCCAGCGAGCTCGGCGCGGCGGTGGACTCGATCGCAGGTCAGGGTGGCACCCCGCTCGTCGTGGCTGAGGCACGCGCCGCGGGGGGTTCGCCCCCCAGCCCCCCGCGCGCGTTGGGTGTCATCTACCTCAAAGACATCGTGAAGCCCGGTATCTCGCAGCGTTTCGAGGACCTTCGGCGGATGGGGATCCGCACGGTGATGGTCACCGGTGACAACCCACGCACCGCGGCGGTGATTGCCAAGGAAGCAGGCGTGGACTCCTTCCTGGCCGAGGCGACTCCCGAAGAGAAGATGGCGCTCATCCGCCATGAGCAGCGGGACGGGCGGCTCGTGGCCATGACGGGCGATGGTACGAACGACGCTCCGGCGCTGGCCCAGGCCGACGTCGGCGTGGCGATGAACACCGGCACGCAGGCGGCGAAGGAAGCCGGGAACATGGTCGACCTCGAATCGGATCCGACCAAGCTTATGGACGTCGTGGAGATCGGGAAGCAGCTGCTGATCACGCGCGGATCGCTGACCACGTTCTCGATCGCCAACGACGTGGCGAAGTACTTTGCCATCATTCCCGCGATGTTCGCCGGGTTCGCCAGCGTCAGTGTGCTGAACAAGCTCAACATCATGGACTTGAGTTCGCCGCGCTCCGCCATCCTTTCGGCGGTGATCTTCAACGCGCTGATCATCGTGGCGCTGATCCCCCTCGCGTTGCGAGGAGTGAAGTTCGTCCCCACGAGCGCCGTTCAGATGCTGCGCCGCAACCTGCTGATCTACGGAGCGGGCGGCGTCGTGGCGCCCTTCATCGGTATCAAACTCATCGACCTGCTGGTAACAGCACTTGGAGTCCACTGACCATGCGACGCCAGATTCTCCCCTCCATTCTCGTGGTGCTCGTCTTCACCCTGATATTCGGAGTCGCGTACCCAGCCGTGGTCACCGGCATCGCCCAAGCCTTCTTCAAGGACAAGGCCGACGGGCAGCTCATCAGCCGCAACGGCAAGCTGGTGGGCAGCAAGCTCATCGGCCAGGCGTTCGTCGACAAGAACGGCAACCCGATCCCGAAGTACTTCCAGTCACGCCCCTCCGCAGCGTCGGGAGCGAGCGCCACCACGACCAACGGCTACGACCCGACCCTAAGCAGCGGGTCGAACTACGGCCCATCGAACCCACTGCTGGTCGGCTTCATCCCGGGCTTCAACACGCTGGACCTCAACGGGAACACCTCGAAGACCAACCCGTTCGCAACCAAGGCCGACCCCTACTGCGTCCCGACCGACAAGAAGGGCAACGCGGTCTCGAGCCCGGCGCCGGGTGACAAGTACGCCAAGACCAAGAGCGGCTCCTACGTCTGTGACACGAACACGGTGCCCGAACGGGTCCTCGCCTATCGACAGCTCAATGGACTCTCGTCCAACACTAAGGTCCCGGTCGATGCGGTAACCGCCTCCGCTTCGGGCCTCGACCCCGACATCTCGATCGCCAACGCACGTCTACAAGCACCGCGCGTCGCGAGGGTACGTGGTCTCCCGCTGAGCAAGGTCGAGGCGCTCATCAACGACAACACCGCGGGCCGCGACCTGGGCATCCTCGGTGAAAAGGCCGTCAACGTGCTCGAACTGAACTTGGCGCTCGATCGCACGACGCCCTGATCTGGCCTCGGCGCCCACCCGGCGCGCGGCGCCCAGCCGGACCACTGATCGCTTCGACGCAGGCGGGGTCTACCGGGCCGACGGCGTGAAACCCGTACCAGCGGGTCGCTTGGGTCTGGACCGTTGCCAAGGGCTGGGTGTCGCCGCGCCGGACGTCTTGAGCGCCGGCCACTTGCAGAGGGGCATGATTGTCGAACCGACGGCCTGATGTGGGAGGTCACGTTGCGGGTTGCTAAGACAGCGCTCGGTGTGGCCGTCGTTGGAGGTCTGCTGTTCAGCGGCGCTGCTGCCGTTGGGGCCACCGCTGTACCTGGGGGCACCATCAAGCTGTGGGCCCCGAACGGTGGGTTCGGAGGGACCGTCGTGATTACCGGGGCGATCGGTGACTACGGCAAGGCGGTGAAGGCCAACTCGGCTGGCAAAGCCGACAATAGGGGCAGCTACACCAGCCTCGTCTTGAAGAAGGGCACGATCCTGATCGACGGATCGCAGCTGAGGGCGGCAGTACAGAGCGCCCAGTCAACCGATTTCGACGCTGTGACGTGCTCAGGCTCGGAAACCGTCACTGCCCCGGTCCCGATCGTCAGTGGCACGAAGGCGTATGCGGGGATCTCGGGCTCAGTGACCGCCACCGCCACGTTCGTCTTCATCGCGCCACTCACGAGCAGTGGTAAGTGCAACACGAGCACCAACGCCAAGCTGGTTGAAGGACTGGAAGCGATTAGCGGGTTGGGGCCGGTGAGCTTCAGCTAGGAACCGGGAGCGCGATCACCGCGCCAGCGGCCAGACGCAGGCCAGCGCGGCTCAGGGGATTCCGGGCGGCTAGCCGAGTCGGAGATCGGTGAGGATCCGGTTGGGCCCTTCGAGGCTCAGCTGGCCCTGATCCTCGTACAGCAGCAGCAGTGGGGTTTCCCCGACTTGGTACCGACGAACCAGGTCGAGCGCCGACGCGGTTGCGGCCGCGGGCACGCGCCGCCTGCGGGTCGTCGGGCTGCCCACCGGACGCAGGAGCACCTCGAGCGTGACCCCATTTGCTCCCGTCTCGTCGATGACGACTTCGAGCAGACCCAGCCGGGCCCGCAGCTGACCCAACTTCGCGCACGGGTCATCGAGCCTCAAGACCGTGGACCACCGAGACCCACCGGGCGTCGGAGGACGATCGAGGCCCCGTCGACGTGGTGTGGACGGCGCGAACCCTGCGAATCGCACGTCGCCCATTCAATCGCCAGGTGGCACACCGCCATCTAACGACCCTCACCTTTCAACGGGTCGTTAACGTAATCGCTCCGTTCTTGACGCTTCCTTCCGGCCAATGGACCGACACAGCACCATTCGGACGGGTTCCCAGACCTGGCCTGATGACGTGCAGATCCTGGTCGCCCATCGGGGTCCCGGCATCCCGCCTGAGCGTGACGCGCGGCGCTCGAGGCCTTCCGGCGCCTCCACGATCACGCCGGCGCGCAAGCGACCGGCATCGGGTTGGGACTCGCCGTCGCCTGGGGCCTCACCGAGGCGATGGGCGGCCGCCTAGCGATCGAGGCGACACCCGGCGGAGGCACCACGGTCGTCGTGGGACCTCACCGCGGCTCCGACGAGGAGCCGACCACCGTGGAGCGCGCCCGCCGCGCGGTATCCACCCGGCAGGGGGTCGGGGTGGGACAGTAAGATGAGGCGCGGAGCGCCGGGAAGTCTGGTCGGCATGAGGTGATGAGAGCCGTCCCGGAGGCCCCATGGCGCAGCCCACGAGTTCCTTGACGCCCGCCCCGATGGGTCGAGGGCTGCGGTCCCGCTTGATCTTCGGGTTCGTCTGGTGGGTGGTCCTCGCCGCCTTGTGGCTCCTCCTGGTCGAGTCGCTCGCCCCCGTCGAGCTGCTGGTGGGGGCGCTCGCCGCGGCCCTCGCGGCCAGCGTCGCCGAAGCCGTACGCGAGGGCGGGTACGTGCGCTTCGCGCCTTCGCTGGCGTGGCTTCGCCACGGGCCCCGGGTGGCCTGGCAGATCCTGGACGACTGCTGGATCCTCGCCGTGGCGCTCGTCCGGCAGCTGCTGGGCGGGCGACCGGCTCGCGGCCTGATCACCCGAGTGCCGATGCGCTACGGCGACGAGGGCGGCCGGGACTCGGCGCGCCGAGCCCTGTTGAACTTCGGGATCTCGATCACGCCGAACAGCTACGTCATCGACCTTGACGGTGAGACCTCCACCGCCGTCATCCACCAGCTCGTCCCCGGACCGCTCGACCCGCTGCTCGGCGACGACGAGACCGACGCAGACTCCGACGCCAACTTCGTCGAGGAGGAGCGGTGACCGTCTGGCTGGCGGCGTGCACAGCGCTCTTGCTCGGCCTCGTGCCCCTGGGCGCGGTGATCGTGCGGCGACCCATTCTCGAGGCGGTCGTGGCCCTCGAGCTGGCGAGCGTCCTGAACACGCTCGTGCTGCTGCTCCTGGCCGAGGCGTTCCACCGGCCGGGATTCATGGATCTCGCGGTCGTGCTTGCGCTGCTGTCGCTCGCCGGTGGGCTCGCCCTCGCCCGGATGGTCGAGCGGTGGCTCTGATCATGACCGAGGCCTTCGTCGTCGCCCTGGTCTCGTTCGGGGTGTTGGTCGAGCTGGGCTGCTGTGTCGGCGTCTTCGTGATGCGTGACGCCTACGACAAGCTCCACTACACGGGCCCCGCCGCGATCGTCGGTCCGGTGGCCTTCGCGGGCGCGATCCTGGTCCAAGAAGGTGTGTCGCAGGCCGGGATCAAGGCCGTGCTCGTGGCCGTGCTGCTCATCGTCGCCAATCCGGTGCTCACCCACGCGACCGGACGGGCGCTGTACATCCGTCAACGCGACCACCTCGAGCCGACCCAGCCCGATGCGGGGCAGACACCGTGAACGTCTTCGTCGGGCTGGCGCTGGTCCTCGTGGGCGTAGTGGGGTCGCTCGTTGTTGTCATCCAGGATCCACTTCGTCAGGCGCTGACCGTGAGCCTGTTCGGGATCCTGCTCGGCATCGTGTTCTTCGCCGTGCAGGCGCCCGACGTTGCGCTCTCCGAGATCGTGGTGGGGGCGGTCGCATTGCCGCTCATGATCCTGCTCGCGCTGGCCAAGCTGCGCGGGGGGGTGCGATGACGCCGCGCACGCGCCGCCTGCTCTTTCTGGCCTCGGCCCCGGTCCTGGGGATCGTCGTCGTCGCCGGCCTGGTCGGCCTGCCCCGGTTCGGCCACAGCACGGCCCAGTACGGGCGGGTGCTGAACGCGGTGTCGGTGCCCGAGCGTCACATCACCGACGTGGTCACTGCGGTGAACTTCGACTATCGAGGCGTCGACACGATGGGAGAGGAGTTCATCTTCTTCGCCGCGGTCGCCGGCGTCGTGCTGCTCCTCGGCACCCAAGCCGACGAGTCACCGGGTCACGTCGAGGACGCGGCGACCGGTCGGTGGGTGCCGCCGACGAGCGACGCGGTCCGGGTCTTGGGTCTCGCGCTGGTGGGTCCAACCGTCCTCTTCGCGATCTACGTCATCGCGCACGGGCACCTCACGCCCGGCGGAGGGTTCCAGGGTGGCGTGGTGCTCGCCACCGCGGTCCTGCTCGTCTACTTGGCCGGGGAGTACCAGCACCTCCACGGTCTCTATCCAGACCGAGCGATCGAGGGGCTCGAGGCCGGCGGCGCGGCCGCCTACGTGGCGCTCGGCATCGCCGGCCTGGCGCTGAGCGGCTCGTTCCTCGCCAACTGGGCTCCGCTGGGCAAGCTCGGGCACCTCAACTCGGCGGGCATCGTCCCGATCCTCAACGTCGTGGTCGGCGCGGAGATCGCCGCCGGGTTCGTCCTGCTGCTCAGCGCCTTCTTGCACCAGACCTTGATCCTGCGCCGCCACGTCCGCCCGCCCGCGCCGGTCGATCCCCATCGCCGGCAGCCATGAGCATCCTCGCCTACGGGGTCGCGGCGTGGCTCCTGCTCGTCGGGCTGTGGGGGATCGTCAACAGCCGGAACCTCGTGCACCAGGTGATCTGCGTCTCGGTCGTCCAGGCCTCGACGTACGTGCTGCTCGTCGCCGTCGGGTACCGCTCCGGCGCGGTCGCACCCGTGTTCAGCGGCGTCCGCGTCGGGACCATCGCCGTCGACCCGGTGGTCCAAGCCCTGTGCCTCACCGACGTCGTCGTCGGAACGACCGTGACCGCGCTTCTCCTCGCCCTGGTCGTCCAGTGGCACAAGCGGACCGGCTCGCTCGACCCCGACCAGGTCGACGATCTCGACGAGCAGGGCTAGGCAGCTGAACACGCTGGTTCCCCTCCCGGTCGTGGTGCCGCTCCTGGTGGCGGTGGCCGTCGTGGTGCTGCGCCGCCACCTGTCGCGGCGCGCCACGTGGATGCTCACGCTCGCTACGAGCGCGGCGGTCGTCGGCCTCGCGGCGACGCTGCTGGTCGAGGTCCACGGCGGTCTCCACGTCTACTGGTTCGGCGGCTGGACCCCCCGCCACGGCGTCGCGCTGGGGGTCTCGTTCACCGTCGACCCCTTCGGCGTGCTGGGCGCGTGCTTCGCCGGCCTGCTCGTGAGCGCGGTGGTGCTCGTCGCCACTCGGGTCGAGCAGTTCGGCGCCCTCGCGCACGCCCTGCTCCTCGTCCTGCTGGCGGCCGCGGTGGGGTTCTGCCTCACCGGCGACCTGTTCAACCTCTTCGTGTTCTTCGAGCTGATGAGCGTCTGCACGATCGCGCTCATCGCGGTGAACACCAGCGACGTCCGGTCGCTGCGAGGAGCGCTGCACTTCGCGATCGTCAACAGCATCGGTGCGTTCTTCGTCCTGATCGGGATCGCCCTGCTCTACGCCCGCACGGGGGCCCTCAACCTGGCGGTCATGGGACAACGACTCGCCGCGCATCCCGCCGACCAACTCGTCGTCACCGCGTTCGCGCTGATCGTGGTGGGGTTCCTCGTCAAAGCCGCGATCGTCCCGTTCCATTTCTGGCTCGTCGACGCCGCGACCGCCGCGCCCGCACCGGTCGCGATGCTGATGGTCGGCCTGCTCGACACGCTCGGCCTCTACGCCATCGCGCGCGTCTACTGGACGGTCTTCTCCGGCCCGCTTCACGCGCACCTCGCGCTCGTGCAGTCGGTCCTGATCGGCGCCGGCGTCGCCACCGCCATCCTCGGGGCGCTGCTCTGCCTCGTGCAGCCGCTCGCCACCCGCCGCCTGGCGTTCGTCTCGATCAGCCACTCCGGTTTGGCCCTGATCGCGATCGGCCTGCTCAACCCGATCGGCCTGGCCGGATTCGGGATCTACGCGTGCGCGGACGGAGCCACGAAAGCCGCGCTGTTCTCGCTGGTCCGAGCGCCGAGGCGGACCCGAGGGCGCGAGCCGGGCTCCAGCCCCGGTTGGCACGGCGGCCGGGTCGGCGCGGCCCTGGTGGTCCTCGCCGCCGCGGGCCTGGCGGGCCTCCCGCCCGGCGGGACCTACTTGGCGAAAGGGCTGCTCGAGGACGGCGCATCCGGATGGGGCCGAGTGCTGCTGGGCGGCCTGGTGCTCGTGGTGTCCGCCCTCACCGCGGGCGCCGTGCTGCACCTGCTGATCGGCCGCCGCGCCGGCGGCGGCACCGCGCCGGCGGCCGAGCCGGCCGCGACGGGCCGGTGGTCCTGGCCGTTGCTCGCCGCCGCGGGCCTGATCGGGGGCGCGTTCGTGCTCGGGGTTGTTCCCGGCCTCGGTGCCCACAGCCTGAGCGCCGCCACCCGGTTCGAGGACCGACCCGTCTACGCGGGCACGGTGCTCGGCGTTCCCCGCCCCGCCAGTCCGACCAGCCGTGAGGTGGACCTCGGTGTCGTCCCTGCCCTGCTCGGTGTCGCCGCCACCGCGGCGGGGTGGGGACTCGCGCGGTACCGGCCCTTCGACTCGAGCCGCGATCGCCGCCGCCCGGTCGGGGCCGCCCCGCCGGTGCCCCTTCGTCGACTGCAGCAACTCCACCGCGGTGGCATCGGCGACAGCGCGGCCTGGCTGACCTTCGGCACTGCCACGATCGGCGCGGTCCTGGCGTTGGGCATCCGCTGATCGAGCCCCGCGGCGTCGGTCTCGATGCGGGGCCGGATCTCCTCGGGCAGCCCCGCCCACGCGACGCGGGGTTCGAGGACGTGGCCGTCGGCGTCGATGGTGGTCATGGGACTCAGTGGAGGAACGCCTGCACCATCGCCCCCACCCGCGCCGGGTCCTCGAGACCGAGCGCGTGGCCGGCGCCGTCGACGACCTCGAGGCGAGCTTCGGGCAGGCCGGTCCGCCAGGTCTCGGCCTGGGCGACGGGGACGACCCGGTCCCGCCCGCCCCACACCAGCAGTGTCGGCGCGCCGATGCGAGCCAGCCGCCCGCCCAGCTTCGGGTTGCACAGCTGCGGCGCGGTCCAGCCGAGCGCGGCGGCCCCGGCGAGGCCGCCGAACCAGCGCAGCGCCCGGTCGTGGGGCAGGTCGTCGGGCAGCGTCTCGAGCGCGACGGCTCCGTCCGGGTCGGCGAACAGCACGCCCCGCACCTCGCCGAGACCCCCCACGCCGCGAGGCGCGGCGGCCCCGAAGAACAGCTCGCCCCGCGCGTCGGGGACGTCGAGGCCGAGGGGCGCGACGAGGACGAGTCGGCGGATCCGGGTTGGGTGGCGCAGCGCGAGCTCGGCGGCCAGCCAGCCGCCGAGCGACGCGCCGACGACGTCGACCCGGTCAAGGCGGAGCGCGCCGAGCAGGTCGGCGAGGTGGAAGGTGCAGTCCTCGACGTCGGATCGGGGTGCGAGGGGGTCCGAGCCCGCGTAGCCGGGGAGCGCGGGGGCGACCACCTCGGCGCCGGTCGCTAACCCGTCGAGCAACGGGGTCGGCGGCTCCGGGGGGAGGGCGCTGTGCACGTCGGCGAGGCCATGCAGGTACAGCAGCGGCGGCCCGGTCCCGGCGCGCGTCACGGTCACCTGCCGGCCATCGACGACCTCGACGCTCACGGGAGCTCAACCGACGGGGTGGCGCTCGCCGCGAAGGCCGCCGCCGCCCGTTCGCGCACCCAGGGCACGACCTCCCGGGCGTATCGCTCGGCACTGCGCTGGGCGAGGTCGGCGGGCAGCGACCCGAACGACAACAGGGCCAGCACCGTCCCGATCCGGTGGCGCAGCACGAACTCGAGGAGTCGCTCGCGGACCGTCTCGACGCTGCCGACCATCGGGTAGGCCTGGAACAGCGCCGCGGGCCCATCGCGGCGGCGGTCCGCCGAGGCACGCAGATCGTCGAGGAACTGCACGAGCGCCTCCGCGTCGATATACCCGGGTGGCATCCACACCTTGCCCTGGCCGACGAACCCGGCGGCCAAGTTGCCTGCGAAGTAGGCGAGGTGCGGCAAGGCCTCGGCGCGCGCCTCCTCGTCGGTGTCGCCGACGTACACGGTCGTCAGCCAGCCCAGGTTCTCCGGGACCGCCGGGCGACCGGACCGTTCCACGGCCTCCCAGTAGCGCGACGCCTGACGGGCGAACGTCTCGGGCGGCGCGTAGTAGGCGACGCCCATGTAGCCGAAACCTCGCTCGGCGCAGAAGTCGATCGTGGACGGGCTGCCCAGCCCTGGGATCCAGACCGGCGGGTGCGGCTGCTGGAGCGGGCGGGGCCACGGGTTCACGTACGGCAGGTGGTACCACTCGCCGTCGAACGAGAACGGTCCGGGCTCGGTCCACGCCCGCACCACCAGGTCCACCGCCTCCCGGAACCGCCCCCGGGCTTCGGTTGGGTTGATGTTGTACGAGTAGTACTCCGGGCCGCCGCCAACGACGAGCCCCGCGATGAGGCGCCCGTGGGTCATCGCGTCGAGCATCGCGAACTCCTCGGCGACCCGTACCGGCGGGTTGTACAAGGGCAGCGCGTTGCCGAGCACGCAGATGCGTATCCGCTCGGTGCGTTGGCTCAGCGCGGCGGCGATCAGGTTCGGCGACGGCATGATCCCGTACGCGTTCTGGTGGTGCTCGTTGACGACGATGCCGTCGAAGCCGAGTGCCTCGGCGCCGGCCAGCTCGTTGATGTACCGCTCGTACAGTGCCGCGCCGCGCACCGGGTCGTACTCCGCGTTCGAGAGCGTCACCCAGGCCGCTTCGTGCTCGCGGAGGAACTCGCGAGGTGGCGGCAGGTACGGCCACGGCATCAGATGGAAGAAGAAGAAGTTCACGTCGAGCGCGACCGTAACCGGCGGAGTAGGTTCCCCGCGATGCTCCCCCCTCCCCTGGCCGGCACGATCCAGCTCGTCGTGAACACGATCGACGCCGAGTGAGCGCCCCCGCCGCGGGACGGTTCGTCGGCCAGGCGGTCCGCCGCCGCGAGGACCCTCGCCTCTTGACCGGGCACGGCAGCTACGTCGACGACATCGACCTCCCCGGGATGCTCCACGCCGCCTTCGTGCGAAGCGACCTGGCCCGGGGCCGAATCACCCGACTCGACGTCGACGCCGCCCGGGCGATGCCTGGCGTCATCGCCGTGCTCACCGCGGCGGAGCTGAACTCCGGGCACGGCTCGATGCAGCCCACGATGTTCCAGAGCGACCCGCCTCTTTCACCGTGCGCGCCGCTGCGACCCCTCGCCGAGACCGACGTGCGCTTCGTCGGCGACCCCGTCGCGCTGGTCGTCGCCGAGAGCCGCTACGTCGCCGAGGATGCCTGCGAGCTCGTCGAGGTCGATTACGAGCCGCTCCCCGCCGTCGTCGACGCGCAGCTCGCGGCGGACGAGACCACCGAGCTCGTACATCCCGAGCTTGGCTCGAACGTCGCCCAGCGAGTCGAGTCGCCCCCGAACCCTGAGCTCGACGCCGCGTTCGACTCGGCCGCGCACGTCGTCACCGAGACGCTCGTCCAGCACCGCCACGCCAACGTCCCGATGGAGACCCGCGGGGTGGTGGCCAGCTATACGCCCGCCACCGGCGAGCTCGGCGTGTGGATCTCCACCCAGAATCCCCACGAGGTCCGCCAGACCGCAGCCCGGTTCCTCGGGGTGCCCGAGCAGCTCGTGCGCGTCCAGATGGCCGACGTCGGCGGCGGATTTGGCCAGAAGTACTTCACGCCCCGCGACGAGCTGACCGTCATCGCCGCCGCCCACCACCTCGGCCGCGCCATCAAGTGGATCGAGGACCGCCGCGAGAACCTCTTGGCCTCGAATCACGCTCGGGCCGACCGGGTCACGGTCCGCCTCGCCCTCGACGAGGAAGGTCACCTCCTCGCCGCGCACCTCGACCACACCGAGGACTGCGGCGCCTACCCGGTCGGCGGAACCGGCGGGATCGGCCCGTTCGCGGCGATGCTGTTCCCCGGCCCGTACCGCATCCCGAAGCTCGGGTTCCGCAGCACCGGGGTGTGGACGAACACCTGCGGGCGGGGCGCGTACCGGGGACCGTGGATGCTCGAGACCGTGGCCCGCGAGGAGATGATGGACCTCGCGGCCCGTTCGATCGGCATGGACCCCCTCGAGCTGCGCCGGCGGAACTGCCTCCGGACCGACGAGCTGCCCTACACGACCGCCGGCGGGATGGTCCTCGAGCACGTCACGCCGTCCGAGACGCTCGAGCAGGCAGTGGAGCTCGTCGGCTACGACGCGGTCCGAGCCGAGCAGGCCGCCGACGCCGGGCGCCTCCTCGGGATCGGGATCGGTCTCTACGTCGAGCCGACCAGCATGGCGTCGGGGAACCTCGGGGTGGAGACGGCGACCGTGCGGGTCCTGCCCAGCGGGACGGTGACGGTCCATCTCGGCACCGGGTCGCACGGCCAGAGCGTCGAGACGACGATGGCGCAGGTCGTCGCGGAGTACCTCGGGGTCGAGCTCGACGACGTCGTGGTCGTCCAGGGCGACACGGCGAGTGCCCCGTTCGGCGGCGGGACCGGCGGCAGCCGCACCGCCGTGGTGGCAGGTGGCGCGGCCCGGGATGCCTCGCTGGTCGTGCGCGACAAGGCCTGTCAGATCGCCGCTCACCTCCTCGAGGCGGCTCCCGAAGACCTCGACGTGGAGGCCGGGCGCATCACCGTGCGCGGGACGCCGACTCGAGGCGTCGCGCTCGCCGACGTCGCACGGGTCGCGCTGAACGCCCCACTCGAGTTGCCGCCCGGTATCGCGCCGGGCCTGGAGGCCACGGTCAGCTACCAGGCCCCGCCGATCACGTGGTCCAACGCGTGTCACGCCTGCACGGTCGAGGTCGATCCCGACACCGGCACCGTGGAGGTGTTGCGCTACGTCGTCAGCGAGGACTGCGGCGTGATGATCAACCCGATGGTCGTCGAGGGTCAGATCGCGGGAGGGGTCGTGCAAGGCATCGGCGGGGTGCTGTACGAACACTTCGTCTACGACGATGACGGCAACCCGCTCACGACCACCTTCCTCGACTACCTCCTCCCGACCGCGGCGGAAGTGCCGACCATCGAGTTCGGCCACATCGAGACCCGGTCGCCGACCCCGGGGGGTCACAAGGGCATGGGTGAGGGTGGCGCGATCGGCTCGCCGCCCTGCGTGTTCAACGCGGTGGCGGATGCACTCGCCCGCCGCGGCGTGACCGTCACCGAGCAGCCCTTGACCCCGAGCCGGATCCTCGACGCCCTCGACGGCTGAGCGGCGCCAGAGGTTAGGGAGCGCCGTCGAAGACGCCGGTCAGCCCGTACTTCGGGAACGGGCCGACGAAGAGGTACTCGTGGAGGCCGAAGCCCACGTCGCCGCCGTTCGTCTCGAACCGGGCCGCCGAGTCCACAATGCCGAATAGCCGGTCCCGATCGGCGACGGTGTCGAGGTCCACGCCCTGCACGACCAGGTCCCCCTGGTACATGCCGTGGCGCCAGTCCTGGTCCATCCCGTACCCGGTGCCCACGCCGATGTGGGACTCGAGCAGCGGGGTGACCTCGACGTTGAGGCGTCCGCCGGGCGCGTCGGGAAACGAGAGGACCGAGCGGGTCACGATCCGGCTGCCGGAACGGAACTCGTGAGCGTGCTCAGGCCGCCCGAGATGTTCAACCGGACGCTCGGGATCGTTCCAGACCTTCGTCGCGTCGACGAGGCTGCGCGACCCGTCGGGAGCCTCGGAGCAGATATAGAGGATCGAGTAGTCGTCGAACTGCATCGGCGCGTAGTTCCACATGCTCATCGGCGAGGGTCGGCCCGCGGCGATCCCCGGCGGCTCGGGCTCCCCGACCGGGCGCACGCCCCACGACCGGTCGCGGACGCCTCGCCAGCGGGACCCGGATACCTCGACGGTGTCGTCGCCGACCGTGATCGTGCCGGCCCACGAGCCGGTCTGGGCGAAACGCTGGGTGTCGAACGTCACCCGTTCGAATGACCGGACGAACTGGGGCTCCTCCAAGAGCGCGGGGATGGCCCCGGTCCAGGTCAGGTCGAACGCCAGCTGGTGCTCGTTCGGATCGAGGACGAAGCGGACCCGGGAGAGACCCTCGAGCACCTCGAGGTGGAACGGCCCAACCGAGCAGTCCATGCGGTCGGCGCCCAGGGTGCGGGAGGCCCGCACCACCCGGTGCAGCGTGCCTCGCCGCGCGAGCGCGAAGGCGTCTTGCACCGACAGGTTCGGGTATTGGCCCAGCCCGAAGATGAGCATGAGCTCATCGCTCGACCCGTGCAGCATGAAGTAGTAGCGGTCATAGAAGTTTCGATCCGACGTCGCGGGGTGCCGCATCACCTCCGCCGCCTGATGGACCGGGTAGTCGTCAAGCGGGGACAGGGCCGAGGACATGGCCCCGAACACTATGGGATCAGCGGCGCGTGCGAACCCGGTACACGCAACGGGGGTCGCCGGCCATCAGGTGCTGGGTGCGCTCCACCACCACGTCGTCGCCGAGGACGCTGCGAAAGAGCTCGAGCTCGCCTCGGCACAGTCCCGCGCACGCCGTCGCGGCGCTGCACACCGGGCAGTGATGCTCGACAAGGAGCAGGTCGTCGCCGTCGGGACGCGCCTCGGCCATGTAGCCCTCGGCGCTGCGCTGGCGGGCCAGCGCCCCGACGCGGCGGCGCAGGCTCACGTCGGGCCCCGCCGGCATGGCCGCCTGATAGGCGCGCAGCTGGCGCCCGGCGCGAGCGTCGATGACCTGGTCGAGGCCGGCGTCGCCGACCGCGGCGCGGATGGCGTCCAGCAGCTCGAGGGTCAAGTCGCCGTGGCGGTCGGGGAACAGGCCGGTCGCGAGGGAGGTCAGCGACCACGTGACCGGGGGACGACCCCGGCCCTCGGCCGGCCGGGCGCTTCGCTGCACGAGACCGTGCTGCTCGAGTGCGTCGAGGTGCTGGCGAACCCCGGTCTCGGTCACGCCGAGCTGGGCGGCCAGCTCGCTGGCGGTGGCGCCGTCGACCCGCTTCAAGCGCTCCAGGACCCGACGCTTGGCGTCGGTGAGTCCGGTCGGCACCACCCGACCCTACCCGATTTTCATAAGTGCTCTCTTGACGAATGGCGGCGCGGGAGAGAGTATGGCAAGCGATGACTTCTGAAAATGGTGCTCGGGTTCTTGCCGGTTCGGCCGCCCAGCTGCGCGAGCAGGGGCGCCTGCTCACCAAGCTCGAGTCCTTGCCGGTGCTGGTCGTCTGGCACGAGGGACGGGCCTACGCCCTCGAGGACCGCTGTCCGCACATGGGCTTCCCGCTCCACCGGGGCAGCTGCGAAGCGGGGCTGCTGACCTGTCACTGGCACCACGCCCGGTTCGACCTCGAATCGGGCTGCACCCTCGACCGGTGGGCGGACGACACCCGGGCGTTCGACGTCGAGGTGACCGGCGACGAGGTGTGGGTCTCCCCCCGCGAGACCCACGACACGGTCAGCCACCTGCAAAGCCGCCTGCGCGAGGGCCTCGAGGACGGTCTGTCGCTCGTGATCGCCAAGTCCGTCCTCGGCCTCCTCGACGCCGGTGTCGAGCCCGCCGCGCTGGTCCGCACCGGCCTCGAGTTCGGGGCCCGCAACCGAGCTGCCGGCTGGGGCGCGGGGCTCACCACCCTGGTGGCGATGGCCAACGTGTTGGACTACCTCACCCCCTCGGATCGAGCGGTGGCGCTCGTGCACGCGCTCAGCTTCCTCTCGAGCGACACCCGCGGCCACGCGCCCCGCTTCGAGGTGCCGCCCCTGGCGACCGACTCGCTGGCGGCGTCGCGGCTCGCGGAGTGGTATCGACGCTTCGTCGGCACCCGATCTCCTGACGCCGCCGAACGGGTGCTGAGCACCGCCCTCGCCGAGGGGATGCCCCTGGTCGAGGTCGAAGCGATGCTGTTCGCCGCGGTGACCGACCACGTCTTTGTCGACGGCGGTCACACCCTGGACTTCACGAACAAGGCCATCGAGTCGCTCGCCTTCGTCCCCGAGAGCCGCCCGCTGGTCCTGCCCGCGGTGGTCGGCCAGGCCGCCACCGCCAGTCGCAGCGAGGAGGGCAGCGAGTGGCGACACCCCGACGACCTCGCGGTGCTGGCCGAACGGGCCGGCGACGACCTTCCCGCCGCGCTCGACGCGGGTCAGTCCCCGCGCGGCAGCTTCGACGACGTCGCCGGGCTCGCCCGCCAGGTCCTCGCCGAGGACCCGACGACGGTCGTCGACGCGCTCCTCCGTGCCCTGGAGGCGGGCGCATCCGAAGAGCAGGTCGGGCGGGCCGTCGCCTACGCCGCCGCGCTGCGGGTCGTGCACTTCCACGTCCAGAATGACTTCGGCGACTGGGACACGGTCCACCACACGTTCACCGCGGCCAATGCGCTCCACCAAGCCTTGCGGCGCGCCCCCACCCCCGAGCTGTTGCGCGGCGCGCTCCACGGCGCGCTGCGCGTCTACCTCGACCGGTTCCTCAACGTGCCGCCCGCTCGCCTCCCGAGCGCCGAGCACGGCTCACTCGAAACGCTCGCGGCCTGCTTCGACGTCCAGGGCGACGTGGACGTCGCCGGCAACGAGGCATACGGATACCTGCGCGGTGGCGGGTCCCGCGCCGAGCTGGTGGCCGAGCTCGGACGGCTCCTGCTCCGCGAAGACGTCGGCTTCCACACCTACCAGCACTTCGAAGCCGGCATTCGTCAAGCCTGGTCGTGGCCCGAAGACTCCGACGAGTCGAGGCTGATCCTCACCGGGGTCGCCCGCTTCCTCACCGCGCACGCGCCGACCCGCCGCGAGCTGCCGACGACGATCACCATCGCCGCTCGGCTCCGACGCGGCGAGCACCTCTTCGAGGACGCGGTGGCTACGACGTGAGCCAGGCCGCCAGCTCGCGGCGGATCACCGCCAGGTAGCGCTCTTCGACTTCGGAGAGCACGAAGCGGCGGCCGAGGCGGGCGGCGGCCATCCCGACCGTGCCGATCCCGGCGAACGGGTCGAGGACCACGTCGCCTTCGAAGGACCAGTAGCGGATGACCCGCTCGGCGAGCGACGCGGGGAACACCGCCGGATGGTCACGGCGACTCGCCGGCGCGAGCCGCCACACGTTCGTCCGCTCGTACTCGCCGCTGATCCGCGACCGGGCGACCGCGTCGGGGTCGTGGTGGGAGCGGATGTTCCAGTCGATGAGCCGATCGGTGTGATTCCGGTAGACCAACACGTACTCGGTGACCGGCACCGCCTTGTACTGCAGCGGGGAACGGTCGGCCGCGAAACGCCGACCTCGGCCCGTTGCCCAGCCCGCCCCTTCGGGCTTCTCCCAGACGATGTCGTCGACGAAGTCGAGACCCTCCTCGACGAGGATGGCGTGGAGGTCGAAGGGCACCGCGAGGCGCCGCGACGACTGGGAGCGACTCGAGCGCCGCAGCAGCACGGGTGCGGTATTCACGATCAAGAAGCGTCCTTCGGCCAGCACGCGTGTGCACTGCCGAAAAACCCGGCGCATCTTGTCGAGATAGGCGCGGTAGTCGACGAAGTCGCCTGAGTCGGGGCGGGCGTTGAAGTACGGCGGCGACGTGAACACCAGGTCCACCGAGCCGTCAGGAAGATCCCGCAAGGTCAGTTCGGAATCGCCGGCCAACACCGTGTTCGAGAGCGTCGAGCGTGCGATGACCGGGCCGCGGTGACTTGGCGCGCCGGAGGTGTCGGGGCTCGCCAAGCGCGCCCGAACGGTCTCGACGTCGGTGCTTCGTCGCGCGTCCACCGTGCCGGCCCGGGCGTCGATCACGATCTCTCCCACTCGCGCCGCGCCCGTCGCCGCCAGTACCGGCACCCGCCACACGTGGTAGCGGTCGTCGACCTCGGGCAGGCCGAACCCGGTCGCGCCGCGCAGCCCCCAGCTCCCGACCTGGTCGTCGGCGACGCGGCGGGCGTCGTCGACGGTGCGGACCTCGTACGCGCGGTCCTCGCTGACCAGGCGCGCTCGTCGGGCCACGCCCAGGACCGTACCGGGGGCGCGCCGCTGAGCGTGGCTCTTCGCCGCTTCGCTACCCGCCGCTGACGCCGTCGGCGCCCTGCGCCACGAGTGCGGCGCGGATCGCGGCCGCGTTGTGTTCGAGCTCCTCGGGGCTCACCGAGGCCTTCGCGTTGGCGAGGTGTAGGTCCGCCTCGCTTGACATGGGGATGAGATGCAGGTGGGTGTGGGGGACCTCGAGGCCGGCGATCAGGAGCCCGACCCGGGGACGCGCGAAGGCGTGCTGCTGGGCCCGGCCGACGATCTGCGCCACCGTCATGAGGTGCCGGGCCAGCTCGGGTTCGAGATCGACCCAATGGTCCACCTCGGCGCGGGGCACCAGGAGCACATGGCCGGCCTGCACCGGGTTGATGGACAAGAAGCCGGCGCAGCGCTCGTCGCGCCACACGAAGGTGCCGGGGAGCTCGCCGTCCATGATGCGGGTGAAGACGCTGGCCACGAGGGCGGATCGTACGCGGCGCTGAACCCGTCGCCGCCTGCTGCCGATACCCCATCGATGATGGGTCGCTCCGACACCGCTCCCGCGCCCGACGCCGGCCCGGCCGGCGCCCCGGCCGAGCTGCGGCTGCGGGCCGCGGCCCCGCTCCCCCCGCTGCGGCCCGTCACCGATTTTGTCGGGCTCCCCACCGGGGACGGGTCGCTCAGCCTCCAGTCGCGCCAGGCCATCGTCGAGGGCGGCGCCGTGTGCTGGGCCGTCGGGTGCGTCGGCGTCGGCGCGCTCGGCGCCCGCAGCCTGGCCGGGCTCGTCACCTGGCCCTATGCCCTGGTGCTCCTCGCCCTGGTGGTTGGCGTGCCCGGCGGGCTGGCCGCCCTGCGCACCCTCGCGCTGCTCCTCGCCGACCCGCCGGCGGTGGCGCACGTGCGTCCGAACACCCCCGTCACCGTCGTGGTGCCCGCCGCCGACCCCGCCACGACCGTCGCCATGCTCGTCGCCGTCGCCGCCCAGGACCACGACGGGGTGGTCCGCGTCGTAGCCCGCGCGGACACCGACCCGGGGTCGGCCCGAGCCGCTGCCGTCGCGGCCCGGGACCTGCGACTCGCCCTCGACACGATCCCGTCGATGCCGGGCCACGCCGCCGACTGGCGCAACGCCGCCCTCCTCCGGGTCGCGACGCCGCTCGTCTTGACCCTCGCCCCCGGGACCTGCCTCCATCCCTCCGCGCTGCGCCTCCTCGTCGCCCGCCTCGAGTCCTGCCCCCCCGCCACCGTCGGCGTCGCCGGGCATCTGCTGATCCGCAACCAGCGCCGAACCACCAGCGCGGAGGCGCTCGCCCGCGCCTGGACGTTCGAGCTCGACGCGCACCAGCGTGCCGAGGCGCTGCTCACCGGGCCGCTCGTCGCCGACGGCTCCTGCACCCTGTTCCGAACCGACGCCCTGCGGGCCGTCAACGGGTGGCCCACCATCGAGGCCCGCGACGTGGTCGTGACGTGGCGCTGCCTCGAGCGAGGCTGGACGATCACCTCCGAGCCGCAGGCGTTGGCCTTCACCGCCACCGCGGTCACGAGCGCGACGCCGGGACGCGAACGGGCCGGCGCCCGGCATCGCGTGCGCGCCGCGGCTCGAGAATCGGGCGGCACCACTCGCCTCGCGCGGCGCGCCAGTCGCGTCATGGCCCGCATCGACCGGGCGCGCCCCGCGTTCGACGTGCTGTGCAGCCTCGCCTGGGTGCAGGCCCTGGTCCTCGCGGGGTTCGGTCAGGTCAGCCTGGTCGGCGGCTACCTGCTCCTCGTCGCGCCGGTGTCGCTGGCTGGCCTGGCGCTCGAGCGGCGCCAGCACCGCGAGGTGCTCGACGAAGCGGGCCTGACGTTGGCGCACCCGCCTCACCGGTGGCGCGCCGCGCTCGCCACCCTCGACCCATTCCAGGCGGTGGTCGGCACGTGGGGCCTGCTGACCCGGCGCAGGCTCCGCTCGACGCCGTAGCCCGGGCCGAGGTTCTCAGGCCCCGCCGGCGGCGCGGACACCGGGGGCCACCGTCTGCATAAACCGCTCGATCGTTGCCGGCGTCCCGAAGTCCGAGAGCTGGAGCACGAAGCCCTCCACCCCCTGGGCGGCCTCGGCGCCGAGCGCGTCGGCGAGCTCCGACGCGGTGCCCACGAGCGTGCCGCCCCACGAGCCGAAACGACGGCGGGTCTGGGCGTCGACCGCGTCCCGGTCCGCCTCGCTCGCCACCAACCCGATCGGGTGCTGCACCGACACCCGGGCATCGCCCGCCAGGGGGCGCAGCGCAGCGAGGCGCTCCACCCCATAGGAAGGGCAGTTCCACCAGTCCGCATGCTCACGGACCAGCGGCATCGTGAGGCGCGGTCCGGCGCCGCCGAGATGGACCGGGACGTGACCCTGCACCGGCACCGGACGCCCAATCGCCCCCGCGAGGCGCACGTGCTCCCCCTCGTAGTCGAAGGGCTCGCCGGAGAACATGAGGTCGAGGACCTCGAGGGTCTCGCGGAGCCGGGCGGCCCGTCGCGAGGGCGGCCCGGCGGTGACCCCGAAACGAGTCAGTTCCTCCTCGACCGAGCCCCACCCGAGGCCCAGCTCGAGCCGCCCGCCACTCACCACGTCGAGGGTCGCGGCCATCTTGGCGAGCACCGCCGGATGCCGGAACGGGTCGCAGGTCACGAGGTGCCCGACCCGGATCCGGCTCGTCCGAGCCGCGACCGCCGCCGCGAGCGTCCAGCCCTCCAACGTGTCCCGCTCCAGCGCCCCCGGGGCGGCCAGGTGATCCATGAACCAGACCGAGTCGAACCCGGCCGCCTCCGCCGCGGTTGCCCGCTCGAGGATGACATCGAAGGACATCGCGATCTGGGGCAGGAACAGACCGAACCACACGGCGCAGGAGGGTAGACGGGCCTGGCCCCGCCCCGAGCCGGGCGATGGGAGCAGCGAACCTCGGGGGCTCGGCGCCCCGCCCGGACCACCACGCAGGGTGAAATCGGGGGTCCCGTCGGGGCGATCGGCGGCCATTAGCGTCGGCTGGGTGCCTCGGACGCTGCACCACGCCGCGCTGTGCGTCCGTGACCTCGACGCGAGCCTGCGCTTCTACCGCGACGGCATCGGCCTCGCCGTGTTGATGGACCATCGCTTCGACGGCGACTGGCCGGCGCTGTTCGGCGCCCACTCCCACACGCTGCGCTCGGTGTTCCTCGGCGACCCTGCCTCCACCGACGCCGGCATCGTCGAGCTCGTCGTGTTCGACGGCGGCGTCGAAGACGCCGCCCTCCCGGGCGCGCCCACCGCGGGCTTCTTCTTGGTGTCGTTCTTCGTCGACGTCGACGCCACCCTGGCCCGGCTCCGCGAGCTCGACCTCGGGGGCCGGGCGCGGCGCGTCGAGCAGCCGGGGCCGTCCGGAGCGGTCCCGATGGCGACGGTCCGTGATCCCGACGGTGTCCTGGTGGAGCTGATCGGCGCCGGGCCGCCCGGCGCGTAGCCTCAGCGACCGTGCTGCACCCCGAGATCACCAGCGACGAGACCCGTGCCATGCACCGCGTGGAGGGCCGCGTCGTCATCGTGACCGGATCCGGCCAAGGCGTCGGGCGCGGGATGGCGCACCACCTGGCCAAGGCCGGGGCGGCGGTCGTCGTGGCCGACTACCAGCCCGACAAGGCGCACCGCACCTGCGAGGAGCTCGCCTCCCTCGGTGCCGCGCACCTCGAGGTCGAGGTCGACATCCGCGACCCGGCGTCCGTCGACGCGATGGTCGCCCGGACCGTCGCCGAGCTCGGGCGGGTCGACGCCATCATCAACAACGCGCAGACTTTCCGCGCCAACGCGCCGGTGGCCGAGGTGCAGGCCGACGATTTCGACGTCTTCTATCGCTCCGGGGTGCTCGGCACCCTGCGGGCCATGCAGGCGGTCCACCCCCATATGCGAGCGGCGGGCTGGGGTCGGATCGTGAACTTCGCGTCGTCGATGGGACGGGTGGGCGGGGAGGGCTTCGCCGCGTACAACGCCTCGAAGGAGGCAATCCGGGCGCTGACCCGCACCGCGGCGCGTGAGTGGGCCGCCGACGGGATCGTCGTCAACGCCATCGCACCGGCTGCCGCGCCGCCGCGCGCGGTCGGGTCGGAGCACTACGACGAGTTCATGCGTAACTGCCCGATGGGCCGCAACGGCGACCCCGAGCTCGACATCGGGCCGGTCGCGCTGTTCTTGTGCTCCGACGCCTGTCGCTTCCTGACCGGTCAGACCTTCATGGTCGACGGCGGGACTTTCATGTGGTCCTAGCGGTGGCGGCCCCGGCACGAGGACAGGGTGCCGACTGGCGAAACCCGTGGCCAGTTGTCGGGGTCCGTCAAGGCGAACCGACCCCGTCGCCCGGTGTCGACGCGCTCCGCGCCGACGGGTTCGTGGCGGTGTTCGACGTCGACGCGATCGACGCGGACCGGGACGCCTACCAGGACCATCTGAACAACACCGCGGCGGCCCGCATGTTCAACGAGCTGCGGATCGCCTACGTCGCGTCGAACCTCGCCCCACGTTGGCCGAAGCACATCCGGGCCGAACGGCTCGCGGTGGTCGTTCGAGAGCTCCACGTGCTCTACGAAAGCGAAGGCTGGATGCACGAGCGCTACGTGGGTGCCCTGCGGGTCGCGCAACGCCGCAGCAAGGCGGTCGTCCTCGAACAGCGACTCGTGGAGGCAGACGCGGCGCGTCCGCTCGCCCGGGCCTGGATCGTGCAGCTGCTCGTCGACGCCGACGGCCGGGTCGCGACGTGGCCGGCCTGGTTCTTCGACCTTGTCGCCGAAGTCCAGGGCGCCGCCGTGCCGGTGCTCGAGGCGCCGCCCCGCCCCCCATGGGGCCCGCCCGGCTGAGCCCCGCCGCCCCGGGCAGACCACCGGGGTTCGGCGCCCGGGTCAGGCGCCCGGGTCAGGCGCCGAGCGTTCCGAGCATGGTGTCGAGGCGCTCGAGGGCGCGCTGGGCGGCCGGGCCGTAGCCCTCCTCGTCGATGCGGGGCCCGATGAGCTCGAGGTCGAAGACGCCGTCGTAGCCGGCCGCGAGGACCTGGGCGAGGATCCGGTCGAGGGGGATGTCTCCGTCGCCGGGAACGAGCCGGTTCGGGGTCGAGAGGGTCCCGATCGCGTAGTCGCTCACTTGGACGAGCCGGAACGTGTCGATCCCGTCGGCGAGGGTGGCGGCGAGGCCCCGCTCGGCCCAGCAGGCGTTCAGCTCAACGCACACGCCGGTCCCGAGCCGGCGGGCGAGGTCGATGACGTCGCGCAGCGTGTGGACGAACCCGACGTCGACCCGCAGCGAGTTGGTGTGCTCGAGCCCGACCGGGACGCCTCGGGCGTGTGCGTCGGCGAGGACCGGGTCGAGCGCGTCGCGGAGCGCGTCGGCCGCGTCGTCCCAGGGGAGCTGACCCGCGGGCCCGGTAGTGAGGATCAGGCACTCGGCGCTCACCGCCTCGGCGGCGTCGAGCGCGCGACGGACCCGGTCCCGCTGCCCCGGCCACTGGGCGGGTGACTCGAGCACGAACGGTCCGATCCCGATGAGATTGGTGACCCGCAGGCCGGCGTCGCGCAGGCGACGCGCGCCGTCGTCGAGACCGGCCGCCTCGAGCTTGGCCAACGACGCGCCGATGGCGGTGATCCCCGCCTCGTCGTAGAAGGCCAGGTCTTCGTCGAGGGTCCACCGGTAGGTGGAGATCGCACTCAGCGACACCCGGGGGTGCATCAGCGCTCCCGCAAGAAGGCGTCGAGGACCGGGTAGAGATGGGTCGGGGAGGCCAGGCCGGCGAGCAGGTCGTCGTGGCCGACCTCGCAGGGCCAGCCGGCTGCCGTCCCCGCGACGAGCAGCCGCTTGTCGGGGCTCCCGAGCGCGTCGAAGGTCGCCCGCACCGCAGGAGCGGGGCGTTGCAGATCGGCGGCGCCGACCGCGACGAGGACCGGGACCCGGAACTCAGCGAGACGTTCGGACCACACCACCGAATGGTCGCCGGAGCGCATCGTGGCGTTGGTGACCCAGTCGGTGAACTGATCGATCAGGTCGGTTGCCTCGTCGGGCACCCCGTGGGTGAAGTAGCGGGCGGTGACCGTCCAGTCGGTGTCGATCGGCCGGAAGCTGCTCTCGAGCATCTCGGAGCGGTCGGCCGCCAGGCGGGCTCCCACCGCGCGGACCATCGAGAACCCGTAGCGCGTCCCGTCCCGCTCGGGATAGGGGGTCGTCACGCCCGGCACCTGCGCGTCGGGAGGCGTGATCACGGGTGAGCCCAACGTGACCACCCGGGCGAGCGGCGCGGTGGCGCTGATCACCGCGGCGTAGGCCGCCAGGCCGCTCATCTCGGTGCCGATCCACGCCACATCGTCGGCGCCGGTGACCTCGAGGACCTGGGCGCAGACCGCCGGCAGGTCGCGCTCGACGAAGTCGTCGAAAGACCACTGCAGCTCGTCGCGGGGGCCGCCGGCGGGCCAGCTGTCGCCCCGTCCCCGCAGATCGACGAGCCACACGTCGTGGCCGCGGGCGGCGAGCGCCCGGGCGATCGAGCACTCGGCGTGCACATCGAAGATCCAACGGCTGCCGGCCAGCCCGTGGCCGCACACGACCGGACGCCCGGTGCCCCGGTATCGGTACAGGGCGAGACGCCAGCCGTCCGCGGTCGTTGCGTCGTGGCGCTCATCCTCACCGGTCGTCCAGGCCGACCCGCGCTCGAGGTCGGCGTCGGAGATCATCCGAAGGAGGCGGCGCGGGCGATGCTGCTCCCGCCGTCGAGTTGCAGGTTGGCGCCGGTGAGGAGCTCCGACTCGCGGCTGGCCAGGTACACCGCGGCGAACGCGACGTCTCGGGCCTCGCCGAGGCGAGTGAGGTGCATCGCCTCGAGGCGGGTCCGCCGCTCCGGGGCGAGGTTCGTGTCGCGACGCTCGTTGACGACGTACCCCGGGCTGATCGTGTTGCAGCGGATCCCGGTCGGGGCGTACTCGACCGCTAAGACTCGCGTCAGCGCGTTCAGGGCGCCTTTGCTCGTCGCGTAGGCCGCGAGGCCCCCGCTCGGCCGCTCGGCCTGTCGAGACGACACGTTCACGATCGAGCCGTGCCCGGCGTCGACGAAGGCGGGGATCGCGGCGCGGGCGAGCCACATGGGGGCGGTGACGTTCACCCGCAGCGCGTGCTCCCAGTAGGGGGTGTCCATCTCCCCGATGGTCGCGTCGTGCCCGTCGGGACTCGCGACCGCGTTGTTGACCAGGACGGTCAGCCCACCCCACCGGCGAGTCGCCGCGTGCACGAGCTCCTGGCAGGAGTCCTCGGCGCCGAGATCGGCGGCGAGGAACTCGGCCTCGCCGCCGCCGGCGACGATCTGTCGAACGACCGCCGCGCCACGTTCGGCGTCCCGGCCGTGGACGCAGACCCGAGCCCCCTGCGCACCGAACTCGAGCGCGATGGCCTTGCCGATCCCGGCGGTGGAGCCCGTCACGAGCGCGATCTCCTCCGCGAGCCGCACGAGGCGGCACCCTACCGGGCGGGGTCGTGGCGGCGCCGCGCCGGAGGTCCCACGGGCCGCCCCCGGCCGCCAAGATGGGGAGGTGACCGAGGCGAGCGAGCCCCGAACCCGTCGGGTGTTGTGGATCGCGTTGGGCGTCAACGCGGTGTTCCTCGTGGTCGAGATCGTCGGCGGTCTGGTCTTCTCGTCGCTGGCGCTCCTCGCCGACGCCACCCACCTCGCCACCGACGTGATCGGTCTCGGCGTGGCGCTCGTCGCGCAGGTGCTCATGAGTCGGCCCGCTTCGGGGCGGCGCACCTTCGGCTTCCGGCGGGCCGAGGCCCTCGGTGCACAGGCCAACGCGGTATTGGTGCTGGGCGCCGCGGTGTGGATCGCCGTCGAGGCGGTCGGCCGCCTCGGGAGCCAGCACCACGTCGACGGGGCGGGTCTGCTGGTCGTCGCCGCGCTGGGGCTGGTGCTGAACGGAGGGGTCGCGGTCCTCCTGGCCCGACTGGGGGAGCGGAACCTAAACGTGCGCGCGGTCTTCGTCCACGTCGTCGCCGACGTGGCGACCTCGACCGCGGCAGTGCTGGCCGGGGTCGGGATCCTTGTCTTTGGCGCGGTCTGGCTCGACCCGGCGGCGTCGCTCGCGATTGGTGTCCTCATCGCCTGGTCGGCGTGGGGGCTGCTGCGCGACACCACCAACGTGTTGCTGGAAGCCGCGCCGCGCGACGTCGAGGTCGGCGACGTCGAGCGGACCCTCTCGACCGAGCCCGGTGTGGTGGCGGTGCATCACCTCCACGTCTGGGAGGTCGCCTCCGACCTGCCGGCACTGTCGGCGCACGTCGTGCTCGAGGGGGCGCCGTCACTGCACGACGCCCAGGTCCGGGGCGAGGAGCTCAAGACCATGCTCATGGAGCGGTACGGCATCGCGCACGCCACGCTCGAACTCGAGTGTCACGAGTGCGACACGCCCGAGCACTGAGCCTCAGCCGCTCCCGGGGCTGGTCCCGGCGCCGGTGGCGGCTGGCACCGGGCGACGCTCGGGGACCGGACGGCGGCTGCGTTTCGGTGTCGCTCGCAGGCGGAGCGCGCCGACCGCGGCGACGCCGGTCCCGACGCCCAGCACCATCGCCACCTCGAAGCGCTCCCACCAGTGGGGCAGGCTCGTCGGCAGCTGGGACCGGAACAGCGTCGTGACGTTGGCGAGCCCGCCGGCGAGGGCGAGGAACAGCCCGCCGAGGAGGAGCAGGGGCGCCGCGGCCGAGACCCCGCGCCGCACGACCCAGACCAGCGCGAGCGCGCCGACCGCCATGCCCCCCAGCGCGTAGGCGACCGCGGCGAGCTTCGTGGCGCCCGCGATGGTGGTCCCGCCCCAGATGCCGACCACGTACGCAGTCTCCCCGACGATCATCGCGACGAGGGCCACCGCGATGGCGGGCCGGGCCAGGCGGGTGAAGGCGAGGGCCAGGATCAGGGCGCCGAGCACGACGGTGGTCGCAAGCCAGGGCCACGGCGACGGGCCGGGGATCCACTCCACGACGCCGCGCACGGTGATGGGGGTCCCGTCGCGCACTAGCCCCAATGTCCAGCGCTGCACCAGGTGGGGGGAGCCCGGATGGGCTTGCACCTCCGGCGGGTAGGTCGGTGCCAGCCAGTGCGCGCGGTGGTCGTGCCAACGGGCCCGGGTGCCGCCCTCCACCCGCCGCCACTCGGGCGCCAGGGCCGGATTCGCCGAACGGGGCACGGGCACGTTGCCGGTTCGGGTGCGGTTCAGGTACACGGCCGGCGAGCGGAGGTTCTCGTACACGCCGCTCGGACCGACCCGCAGGTAGGGCTCACCCTGGTAGCCGAGGACGGTGATGGTGGTGCCGGTGTTGTTGTCCAGCTCAAGCTTGTTGCCGAGGTCGTCGACCCGCATCTGCAACCCGCGCACCGCGGGGGAGATGCTTGTGATCACCGTCGTGAAGTTGCTCGGCTGGATTCCCGACACGCCATGCGCACCGGCGGGCTCCGCCGCGAGGAGCACCGTGCCGACGCCGAGGAGCAAGGCGAGGACCGCGTGGCGGGTGCGCATCAGCTAGCGGCCGCGTCGCGGAGTCGCTCGATGAGCTCGCCGCGCGCGCGGGCGACCCGCGACCGGATCGTTCCGGCCGGCACCCCGCAGACCACCCCCGCTTCCTCGTAGGAGCAGCCGAGCAGCTGGGTCAGCACGAAGGCCTCCCGGCGGCTGGCCTCGAGCTCGCCGACGAGTGCGGCGATGGCGTGCGCCGACGACGGGTCGGGGGCCTCGAGGAGGGTCGGGATCCCGGCCAGGCGGCCATGGAGGCGGGCCCGTCGGCCCCGCCGGCGGAGGGCGTCGACCGCGGCGCGGCGGGCGATGGCGAGGAGCCAGGTCCGGGCGCTCGAGTCTTGACGGAAGGCGGGCAGCGCCCGCCACGCCCGGATGAAGACGTCCTGGGTGACGTCGTCGGCTTCGTCGGGGCCGATCTGGTGCGCGACGAATCGCCACACCTCGGCCTGGCTGGCCTCGATGAAGGCACGCAGCGCGACCCGCTCGCCGTCGCGGGCGGCCAGCGCCAAGCGCGTCAGCTCGTCCACCGAAGCGACCCTACCGAGGGGGGCCGTCGCGGTGGGCATCGCCCCGAACGGCCGCCAACCGTCGGCGGGTCGGGTCAGGCACAGCGCCGGCAGAGGCCGACCAGGTCCACCCGGTGGGCCTGGGTCCGGAAGCCCGTCGAGCGGGTCACCTGGTCGATGGCGTGGCGCAGCGACTGCTCGAGGCGGGCGTTGGGTGGCACGTCTTCGACAGTGCCGCACGACGAGCAGATGAGGTGATGGTGATGGCCGACGAGGTCCTCGGCGAGCTCGAAGCGCGTGAACTCGTCGGTGGTGACGATGCGGTGCACCACGCCGGCCTGTTCGAGGACCACGAGGTTGCGATAGACGCTGCTTTGGGCGAGGCCGTCGCGGGCGTCGAGGACCTCGGGGATGGTCAGCGGGCGGGGTGCCGCGACGAGCACGTCGAGGACGGCCTCGCGGTTCGGCGTGAGGCGCTGATGCACGCGGCGCAACCGTGACTCGACCGTCTCGCGGAGATCGTCGATCACGATCGCGAGTGTACCGTCGGGTGTGATGAATCCGACTGAGTCGTTCACTCGACTCGTGCGACGCGCGGACGTCGAGATTCCGCTTGCGGAAGCGGCGCTGCTCATCGCCGCGCACGATCATGACCTCGACGTCGCGGCGCAGCTCGACGCGCTCGACGACTTGGCGCGGGAGGCACCACCGACGGTGGAGGGCCTCGCTCGGTTCCTCTTCGTGGAACAGCGGTTCGCGGGCAACGACGTCGACTACGCCGATCCGCGCAATTCGTTTCTCGACGAGGTGCTCCGCCGGCGTCTCGGGATCCCGATCACCCTCAGCGTCCTCATGGTCGAGGTGGGCCGCCGCTCCGGCCTCGCGCTGCACGGTGTCGGGATGCCGGGCCACTTCCTCGTCGGTGCCGAGCGGGGGACGTTCATCGACGCGTTCGACGGTGGCGCGGTCCTCGACGAGCGCGGCTGTCGCGACGTATTCGAACGGCTCCAACCCGGCGCGGCGTGGCATCCCAGCTATCTCACGCCGGTCGAGCCGAGGGCGATCCTCGTCCGCATGCTCGCCAACCTCGTCCATACCTTCGTCGAGCGCTCACCCGCCGACGCGGTGTGGGCGTTGCAGCTGCGGCTCGCCGTCCCCGGCGTCGCCCCTGACGAGCGGCGCCACGCCGCCGCGCTGCTGGGGACGCTCGGCCGGTTCGAGGAGGCCGCCGCCGTGCTCGACGACGTCGCCGGTGAGCTCGACGAGTCGGGAGCCGCCCGGGCTCGTGAGGACGCGGTCCGTCTGCGCGCCCGCGCCAACTGAGCGCACCGCGGGTTCGCGATGGATCAACTGCTCCCGATGTTCCCGCTCGGCACCGTCTTGTTTCCCCACGCGGTGTTGCCGCTGCACGTGTTCGAACCGCGCTACCGGACCCTCACCGAGCATTGCCTCGCCGGTGATTCCAGCTTCGGCGTGGTGCTCATCGAACGGGGCAGCGAGGTCGGCGGCGGCGAGGTCCGCTTCGACGTCGGGACCGTCGCCCGCATCGTGCAGGCCGGCCGCCTCGACGACGGCCGCTGGGTGCTCGTGACGATGGGGGAACGTCGCGTGCGAGTGCGCCGCTGGCTCCCCGACGACCCCTACCCCCTCGCCGAGGTCGAGACGCTCACCGACCCGCCCGTCGCGGCGGACCGCAACGCCGTCCCCGAGATCGCGCGGGCTCTGCGGCGCGTGCTGGCCCTGCGGGCCGAGCTCGGCGAGGCGGTCGCCGGGGTCGACGTCGGTCTCTCCGACGACCCGGTGCGGGCGTCGTTCGAGGCCTGCGGCCTCGCCTCGTTCGGGCCCCTCGACGCCCAGGGCCTCCTCGAGCTCGACGACACCGGCGCACGCCTGGCCCGCCTCGAGACGATGCTGCGCGACGAGGGCACCATGCTCGAGCTGCGCCTCGCCAGCTCGTGAACCGACCGCCGCGTACGCTGACCATCGTGGAGACGCCCAGGTCGCCGGGGCCCGACGAGGAGACCGACCGCGACCTCGGCGCGCTCGAGCACGCCGAGCACGAGCTCGCCGAGCTCGAGCGAGAGCTGCACCGAATCGAGGGCACCGAGGAGACCCCCGAAGGGTGACGCAGCTCGGTCGCGTCGCGCCGGGAGGCGTCCGGGTGTTCTTCTTCGCCGCCGCGGGGGACGCCGTCGGCCACCGCAGGCTCACCGTCGCGCCCCAGCCGCTCGGCACGCTTCTCGACGCGCTCCGCGGCGAGTACGGCCCCGCGCTCGGCGCGGTGCTCGACGCCGCCCGGGTCTGGGTCAACGGCGAGGACCCCCTCGACGGCGACGCCACCGTGCTCCAAGCCGGCGACGAGGTCGCGGTCGTGCCTCCGGTCAGTGGCGGCGCGCTCCCATAGTGCCGCCACCAGCCGTGGTCCCGTCGCTGGTCGTCCCGGCAACGTGGTGTGATGCTGGCCGAACCGCGCAGGAGTTGAACCGGGGGCGAGGCTGGTGACCAGGCGCACGCAAGCATCCGGCATCCCGCCCGCCCTCCAAGACGACTCGCCGGCCGTTGTGAACTGCCTGCTGCATAGGGGCGCGGTCAGCGGCGAGGCGTTGCCGGCCACGGTCCTGGATCTCGCGGCGCGCGGGCTGCTCGCGCTCGAAGAGCTCGCTCCCAGGGAGTTGCTCTGCCGATTGCGCGGCGACGCGGAGACCGCCAGCCTGGATCCCTACGAGCGGAGTGCGCTCGCGCTGCTCGAGAGTCGTGCGGTCGGGGGGACGGTGCCGGCCGACGCGCTCTGCGTCGGGGTCCTGGACGAGCAGGATCGCTGGTGGCGCATGTTTTCGAACGATGTCCGCCGGACCGCCTCGAAGGAGTACTTCGGAGTCAGTGGGCAGTGGGGGCTGGTGGGATCGCTGACGCCACTGGGCTGGACGCTGGCCGTCCTGGTCGTCGCCGCGTTCGGGGTGGCGCTGTTGACCCCCAGTCTGCTGTTCGGGACGCTGGCCTGGGTCGTCGGGCTCGTGGTGGCCGGTGGGTTCGCCGTCCGCGGCGGTTCGCGGTTCGGCCTGAGCTACCGCAACCGAGTCGGCCGGCAGCGGGTTCGTGACTGGAGGGACGTTCGCCAGCGGCTCGCCGCGGGAGACTTCGAGGATGTCTCCGCGGCGGGCGTGACGCTCTGGGGACGGGACCTCGCCTACGCGGCTGCGTTGGGGATGGGTCGGACCGCGTGTCGAGGATTGCCGTTTGGTGTCGAGAGTGCGTCCAGCACCTGGGTTCGGCGCGCCGGGCTCTGGCACCCGGCCCGGGTGCGCTACCCCCGACGGATCCCTCCCGGGTGGGGACGGAGGCCGCGGCAGGCCGCCGCGATCGGCGTGACCGGTCTCCTGGGTGCCGCCGCGGTCCTGATCGTGGCCGCCACCAGCGGAGCCTGGTCCATGGCCCCCCCGTTCTCGACCGCGGTCGCGCACGCCGTCGGGGACCCCAAGCCGGTGCTGGTCGGCATCGTCGTGGTGCTCGGTCTCATGAGTGGTTGGGAGCTGTGGGCGGCGATCACCGACCTCGTGCGTGCACCGAGGCGCGTCGAGGGCGTCGTCGTCGGACGGTGGGTCCGCCACGGCGGCCGATTCAACCCGTGGGGTGATCTCGTCCCGCTTCGCTGGTACGTCGCGGTGGACGATGGCAGCGCGTCGACGATCCGGGGCTGGCGGACCAGTCGACACGAGCTCGAGTCGGTCCAGCGGGGCGAGCCGGTCAGCGCAGAGGTCACGGCGCGCCTCGGCTACGTGCGGGATCTCGAATCGCGCTGACCCACCGCGGGTCAGGCACTGGCCCGAGGGTCGAACCGGCCCGCGGCGCGGACCAGCCACGCGGCGCCGGGGAGTACCAGCCCCTGGGGAGTCGCGAACTCCGCCAGCGCGTCGCGCACCGCGTCCAGCGCGCGCCGCTCGACGTCGACGGGCACGCCGGTCAACGCCGAACGCCCGAGGGACCCGCCGCGCACGACTGCCACGACCTCCTCGAGGGACCCACCGTCGCCGAGCAGCACCGGTGTCGTCACCGCGTCGAGCGTCACGTTCTCCCACCCGGAGTCCACGAGCACCGAGACCAGCTCGTCGGCGTTCGCGAGCGAGAACGGGCCGGGCTGGTCGGGCCGCGCGAGGTCGCCGATCGGTGTGACCCGGGCGAGGGCCTCGGCCGGGACTCGCATCCAGTCGTTGTGCTCGAGGCCCTGCCAGCACACCGCGGCGAGCCGGCCCCGGTCTGGGGCCAGCGTGCCGCGCAGGTTCGCGAACGCGGCCCGCGGATCCTCGAAGAACATCACGCCGAACCGGCTGAGGACCACATCGAAGTCCTCGGGGAGCTGCACGGTCTGCGCGTCGGCGACGCTGAACTCAACGTTGCGGGCACCCGTGGCCTGGGCCCGGGCGCGTGCCCGGTCGATCAGCGGCGCGGCGAGGTCCACGCCGAGCACCGCGGGCGCGGTCCGCGCCGCCGCGAGGGCGGTGGTGCCGGTGCCGCAGCCGACATCCAGGACCCGTTCGTGCGGCTCGAGCGCCGCGCCGGCGAGGAGCGCTACGCCGAACGGCTCGAGCTGGCGGTCGTAGGCCGCCTCGTGCTCGATCCAGTGGCGGCCTCCGGCACCGCCCCAGCGCTCCGCTTGCGCGGCGTTGGGTGGCTCGGCCACGAGCCGCTCGGTTAGGCGATCGCCAAGTCGATGCCGGAGGTGTTCCGGAATCGCATCGCGACGTCGTCCCAGTTCACGAGGTGCCAGAACGCGTCGACCCATTCGGTCTTCCGGTTCTCGTACTGGAGGTAGTAGGCGTGCTCCCACATGTCGAGGACGAGCAGCGGCGGGCCGCCCTGGCCCACGTTGCCCTGATGGTCGTAGACCTGCTCGATGATGAGACGCTTGCCGAGCGGCTCCCACGACAGTGCGGCCCATCCCGACCCTTGGACGTTGTTCGCCGCCTCGACGAACTGGGCGCGGAACTGGTCGAACGAGCCGAGGTGCTCCGTGACCGCGCCCGCCAGCTCGCCGGACGGCTCGCCGCCACCGTCGGGGCTCAGATTCTTCCAGAACAGCGAGTGCATCACGTGGCCGCTCAGGTGGAAGGCCAGGTTCTTCTCGAGCTGGTTGATGGTCCCGAAATCGCTGGTGGCCCGGGCCTCTTGGAGGCGCTCCATCACCTTGTTGGCACCGTCGACGTAGGCCTTGTGGTGCTTGTCGTGGTGGAGTTCCAGGATCCGCCCCGACAGGTGCGGCTCGAGCGCCGCGTAGTCGTAGGGCAGGTCGGGAAGCGAGTAGTAGGCCATGGGGGCTCCTTCCGGCACCGCCGACGGTAGCCGCGGGAGGCGGACGCTTCCCCACGCGGCGGGCGTCGCGCTCGACGACGCCGGCCAGGCGGTACCCTCGTCACGGTGAGCGAGCCGCATCGACGCCGACTCGACGTCATGTTGGGTGACGCATACCTCGATGGCCTCGCCGCCAAACCGCTCGACGAGGTCCGGGCGATGCACGAGGAATGCCTCGAGGTCGAGACGGAGGTCTCCTACGTCCGGCGTCTGGCGCAGGCGCGCATCGACATCGTCAGCGCGGAGCTCGACCGGCGGGCGTCGGGCGGGTCGGTCGAGGACCTGGTGGCGAGGCTCCCCAACATCCTCGCCGACGAGCACCCGCGGAGCGACCCCGCGCACAGCCGCCTGCCCCTCCATCTCGCGCCGTCGATGGCGATCACGTGGCAGCGGGGCCTCGAGCACCTCATCGGCGACTCGACGCTGCTGAACCTCCCCACGTTGAGTGTCGAGGAGCTCGGCGAGACACGCGAGCAGCTCCGTACCCTCGAGCGTGAGATGTCGGACCGTCGTCGGTCGCTGCACCGTGTGATCGACGGCATCGAGTCCGATCTCACCGCGCGCCGCCGAGTCGACCAGACCTGAGCTGTGCCCGACGCCATTGAGCAGCGCCTGCACGACCTCGGCACGTTCATCCGGGACCGCCGGCGCGACGCTCGCCTGTCGCTGCGGCGCCTCAGTGAGCTCGCCGGCATCTCGAACCCGTACCTCAGCCAGATCGAGCGGGGGTTGCGCAAGCCCAGCGCCGACATCCTCCAGCAGCTGGCCCGCGCCCTCCACGTGTCGGCCGAGACGCTCTACGTGCACGCCGGGATCCTCGACGCCCGCGACGGCGAGCCGAACCTCGAACACGAGATCCTGCGCGACCCGTCGCTGACCCAGCGCCAGCAGCAGGTGCTGCTCGAGGTCTACCGCTCCTTCCAACGTGAGGGCCGCCCCGGCGCCGATTCGGACCCGCCGGGCGGGACGCCGCCGTCATCGTGACCCGTCGGTAGGATCGACTCCGCTATGAGCAGCCCCCGCGTCGCGATGTTGAGCGTGCACACGTCGCCGCTGGCCCAACCGGGAGCAGGCGACGGCGGCGGGATGAACGTCTACGTGCGCTCCCTCGGCGAGGCCCTGGCCCGCTCGGGTGTCGCCTGTGACGTCCTGACCCGCGCCGAGCATCCCGGCCAGGAGCCCATCGTCGAGCTCGAGCCCGGCCTTCGGGTCGTGCACCTCGACGCCGGCCCGCCGGCCCCGGTCGAGAAGCACGCGCTGACCGGCCTCACCGATGACCTCGTCGCCGCCGCGCGAGAGCATCTGCAGTGCGGCCGGGCCTGCTACACGGCGATGCACGCCAACTACTGGATCTCGGGCGCGGTCGCCCATCGCCTCAAGCACGAGCTCGACGTCCCGCTGGTCGCCACCTTCCACACCCTGGCCCGCACGAAGGCCGAGGCCGGGATCCTCGACGACCCCGAGGAACGCAGCCGGATCGAGGCCGAGGTCGTGCGCTGCGCCGACGTGCTCGTCGTCTCCACCCCCGACGAGCGAGCCGCGCTCATCGAGCGGGACGCCGACGCCGACCGGGTCGAGGTCATCGCGCCCGGCGTCGACCACACGCTGTTCTCGCCCGGAGACCGGGCCGCCGCCCGCGCCCGACTCGGCCTGCCCACCGACCGGCCCGTGTTGCTCTTCGTCGGCCGGATCCAGGCCCTCAAGGGCGTCGACCTCGCGCTGGGCTGTCTCGGCGCAGTACGGGACCGACGCACCGAACTCGTCGTGGTGGGGGGACCCAGCGGGGCGGGCGGGCCGGCCGAGCTGACCCGCCTCCAGACCCTCGCCGGGCAGCTCGGCGTCGCGGAACGGGTGCGGTGGGTCCCGCCGGTGCGCCACGAGCGGCTCGCCGACTGGTACCGGGCGGCCGACGTGTGCCTGGTGCCGTCGCGCACCGAATCGTTCGGGCTGGTCGCGCTCGAGGCCGCGGCGTGCGGCACCCCCGTCGTCGCCGCCAACGTCGGCGGGCTGCGTACCCTCGTCGACCACGGCCACAGCGGATTCCTCGTCGATGGTCGCGTCCCAGGCGAGTACGCGGCGTTCGTCGACCGGCTGCTGAGCCAGCCTCGGCTGGCCGTCGACCTGGGGGTGCACGCGGCGACCCGGGCGGGGCGGTACACCTGGAGCATCGCCGCGGCTCGGCTGCGCCGCCTCTACTCCGACCTGGACGCTCGAGCCCTCGTGCAGTGCACCTGAGCGAGGTCGAGCGTCTCGACGCTCAGGAGCGCGCCGCCCACGAGCTGGTCGCGCAGCACCTCGAAGGGGACGTGGCGGACCAGGCCTACGTCCAGACCGTCGAGTACGACCCTGACATTCCCCGCTGGTACGTCCGGTTCGGCTGCGACGGGCGGGACGCCACGACGATCTACTTCGATCTGCACCAGCGCACGTTGCGCTACGAGGTGTACTTCCTGCCCGACCCGCCCCGCAACCAGCTCGAGCTGTACCGGTTTCTCCTCCAACGCAACCACGGGCTCTACGGCGCGCACTTCTCGATCGGTCCCGACGGTGACCTGTACCTCAGCGGACGGGTCGCGCTCGAGCACCTCGACACCCACGAGCTCGACCGCATCATCGGTGTGCTCTACGAGATCGTCGAGACCTGGTTCCAGCCCAGCGTCCGGCTCGCCTTCGGCCGGTAGTCCGGGCGCGAGCGAGCCCGAGGAACGCTCCGGTCACCCCCCGCACTTCCCCGAACGGGGCGCGCCTTCCTGCACCTCGGGCCCGCAGCTCCAGCACCCGTCGGCACTGGAAGGTCGTGACTGTCGCGCCGGCGACCGGCGCGCACAAGTCCCTCGATCGACCCGGGGACGCGCGCCGCGTCCCGATCCCCTAACTTGCTGGAATGGTGCGGCTAGCAGTCCTGGGCGGCGGCCGGATGGGGGAGGCGCTCATCGGCGGGCTGTGCGCGGCGGACTGGGACCCCGGCGCCATCGCCGTCGCCGAGGTCGACCCCGAGCGGCGCCGCGTCCTCGAGGAACGCTTCCCCGAGGTGCGGGTCGTCCCCAGCGCCGCCTGGGCGGTCGCCGACGCCGAGGTCGTGGTGCTGGCGGTCAAGCCCCAGCACGTCGCCGAGGCGTTGGCGTCGACCGAGGACGCCCTCCCCGCCGATGTGCTCATGCTCTCCCTCGCCGCCGGGGTGCCGATCCTCGTCGTCGAGCAGGCCGCACCGGGCCGCCCGGTGGTCCGGGCCATGCCGAACACCGCCGCGCTGGTCGGGCACGGCGCGGCCGCGATCGCCGCCGGGCGGCACGCCACCCCCGCCCACCTCGACACCGCGGAGCAGATCCTCGCCGCGGTCGGCACCGTGGTGCGGCTCCCCGAGGAACACCTCGACGCGGTCACGGCCCTGTCGGGCTCCGGCCCCGCCTACCTGTTCCTCCTCGCCGAGGCGCTCGTGGACGCAGGCGTCCTCGTGGGGTTGCCCCGCGACGTCGCCGACGGGCTCGTCCGCCAGACCCTGCTCGGCGCCGCGACGCTCCTCGCTGGCAGCGACGAGCAGCCCGAGGCGCTCCGGGCTGCGGTGACCTCCCCGGCGGGGACGACCGCCGCCGCGCTGCGGGTCCTGGAATCGAGCGGGGTGCGAGCCGCGTTCCTCGACGCGGTGGCCGCGGCCACGCAACGCTCCCGCGAACTCGGCGACGCCGCCCGCACCCCGTGACCCGGCGGTCCCGCCCCGACCGACCACCCCGCCTCCCGGAGCGACCGCCGAGCGCCCCCCGAACCCGCCGGCCACCCGCGGCGCGGAGCCCCGCGCGCCGCCTGGTGCAGGGCGGAGCGGCCGGCCCCCACCCGAGCCTGGGCCGCGACGAAGTCTGGGCCGCGGCCCGCCACCTGGCCGCCGAGCCCCGTCACGACCCGGACCAGGAGCCCATCGCCGCCCAGGAGGTCCGCGACGCCCTCGTCGCCCTCGCCGGCCCCCAAGACGGGGCCCGCGCCTGCATCGACCCCGACCGGGCCCTCGAGGCCGCCGGCCGGGCCGGGGCGGTCCTGGGCCGGGTCGCCCGCGGCGGCGGGACCGTCGCGTTCGCGACGGGCGCGCCCGCCTCGCTCCTGTCCCTGCACACCACGGTGGCCCGAGCCGCCCGCGACGCCGGCGCCCAGGTCGTGACCTGCGACGCGGTGGGGCCCTACCTGCTGGGGCGCTCGCTGTGGTGGCACGCCAGCGTCGCGGTCGCCACCGATGGCCGGACGCTCGTCGAGGAACGCCGACCCGAGGCCGGCGACGAATGGCTGTTCGCCGTCGGGCGGCCCGACCTCGTCATCGCCGACGGGATCTTCGCCCGCCAAGCCATCGCGGCCGGGCTCGAGACAATCGCGGTCGCCGACCTCGACGCCCCCGACGCGTGGCTCGCCGCGCATCGCGGCGGCGCCGTGGTGGTGGTGCCCGCCGCCTCGCGGCGCCCCCCCGCCGCCTACGAGCCGCTGGTCGAGACCCTGCTCGGGGCCGTGCCGCCGGGCCCGGCGGCACCCACCCCGGGGTGCGCCTCGGGTGACGAGACACGCCAGCCGCCACACTTGGCAACAGAGACCCCGGGGCCCTACGCTGCCCCCGAGAGCGGGGGAGAAGAAGAGGGGTGAGCGTCGTGTCGCAGTCGTTCGCGGAGGCGCGCTTTCTGACGGTGCAGGAAGTGGCCGATCTCATGCGCGTGTCGTCCATGACGGTGTATCGCCTGATCAAGGCGAATGACTTGCCGGCTGTACGGGTCGGACGGTCGTTCCGGGTCCGGGATGTGGACGTGAATAGCTACCTCGCGTCCCGGTACACCCAGGCCGGCTGAACCGGGTGACGGCGCGAGCCCACTGATCAAACCGGTCGCGTTCCTCTCGGACTACGGCCTCGTCGACGAGTTCGTCGGTGTCTGCAAGGGCGTGATGCTCGGCCTCGCGCCCGGCGTCGACGTCATCGACCTCACCCACGACCTCGCGCCCCACGACGTGCGCGCCGGGGGACTCGCGCTGGTCCGCGCCGTGCAGTACCTCCCCGAAGGGTGCGTCGTGCTCGCGGTCGTGGATCCCGGCGTTGGCACCGACCGGCGCCTCCTCGCGGTCGAGTGCGACGCGGCCACGTTCGTCGGTCCCGACAACGGGCTGCTCGCCCCCGCCGTGGCGCTGCTCGGCGGAGCCCGCCGGGTCGTCGCCCTCACCAGCGAAGCGCACCGCCTCCCCGCCCCCGGCCCCACCTTCGCGGGCCGGGACGTCCTCGCACCCGCCGCCGCGCATCTCGCCGCGGGTGGGCTCCTCGAGGACCTCGGCGAGGTCGTCGACCCCGCCGGTCTGGTCCCGGGCCTGGTCGGCTTGCCGAACGTCCTCGACGGCGGTGCGCTCGCAACCGAGGTCTGGTGGGTCGACCGGTTCGGGAACTGCCAGCTCAACATCGGACCCGACGACCTCGTGGCCGCCGGCGCGACACCCGGCGGCCCCCTGGAGGTGCGCTGCGGCGAGCGGGCCAAAGCCGCCCGCTGGGTCCAGGCCTACGCCGAGGCCCGACCCTCCGAGCTCGTCGTGCTCGTCGACTCCTACGGCCTGGTGGCGCTGGCCCTCGACCGCCGCTCGGCCGCCGCCGAGTACGGCCTCGCCGCCGGGTCGCCAGTCCTGGTGCTCCCACCCGGCGCTACGGTGCCCCCATGAGGCCCGGCACCACCATCGCCATCGTGGTGCTCCTCGCCCTCATCTTCTTGGCGTCCTTCGCCCAGTTCGTCCTCCGCCTCAGCCTCTGACCGGAATACCACGGTGGGTGGTAAACCGCTCAAGCCCACCACCTAGAGCGACGATGCAGGGAACGGTTCCGGCCCGCGGGCGTGGGAAGCGTGACGCCACGACAAAGTGGCGATCACTGGCCTCCCAGCCCGCCCCAAGACCCACGCCCGCGGCTGGAGCCCTCCTCGCCCGGGACCTCCCGGCGACCCCAGCCGCTTCTCGTACCATCCGCCCGTGAACCTCGCCGACGTGCTGTTGGGGGCCGCCCGGGACACCCCGGATGCCGTCGCGCTGCTTGGCGCCCGGGGCTCCACCAGCTTCGCCGAGCTCGGGGCTGGCGCCGCCCGCCTCGCCGGCGTCCTGCTCGAGGTCGACGTGCCCCCCGACGGGCGGGTGGCGCTCGTCAGCCCGAACAGCGAAGCCTTCGTCACCGCCTACCTCGCCACGCTCCACGCCGGCGCGATCTGCGTCCCGCTCAACCCGAGCGCACCGCCCGCGGCGCTCGAGCGGGAGCTCGACGCGATCGAGCCCCACCTGGTGCTGGCCGCTGGCCCCGGGATGTCCCTGGTCGCCGCGGCTGGCCACGCGGTGCAGGCGGTCGACCTCGACGCGCTGCCGCCCGACGAGGCGCCCCGCGCCGAGCGGCGCCCCGATGACGTCGCCGTGCTGCTTTTCACCTCCGGCACCGCTGGGACGCCCCACGCCGCCATGCTCACCCACGCCAACCTCGCCGCCAACCTGCACCAGGTCCAGGAACACCCCGGGCTCGCGCTGCGAGCCGACGACGTCGGCTTAGCGGCGCTGCCGTGCTTCCACGTCTTTGGCCTCAACGTCGTGGTCGGGGTCGGCCTCGCCGCCGGAGCGACCACCGTCCTCGTCGAACGGTTCGACCCCGCGGCGGTCGTGCAGCTCGTCGGCGAGCACGGCGTGACCGTCCTCGCCGGGGTGCCCACCATGTTCGAGGAATGGCTCGCGCTCGACGCGACCGCTGCGCCCCGCGACGCCTTCGCCCGCATCCGCCTCGCCGTGTCGGGAGCCGCGCCGCTGGCGGCCGAGGTCGCCGCGGCGTTCGAGGACCGGTTCGGGGTGGTCCTCCACCAGGGATACGGGCTCACCGAGGCGTCGCCGATCGTGACGACCACCGCGCTCAGCCCCACCCGGCCCCGTCCGGGCTCGATCGGTCGGCCCCTGCCCGGCGTGGCGGTGCGCCTCGTCGACGAGGACGGTGTCGACGTCCTCGCCGGCGACCCCGGCGAGATCTGGGTCCGAGGCCCCAACGTCTTCCCCGGCTACTGGCGCGACGACGCCGCCACCGCGTCGGTGCTCGACGCCGACGGGTCCCTGCACACCGGCGACGTGGCCGTCGCCGACGACGACGGCTCGCTGTGGCTCGTCGACCGGCGCAAGGACCTGATCATCGTGTCGGGCTTCAACGTGTACCCGGCCGAGATCGAGGAGGTGCTGGCGACCCGACCCGACGTGCGCGAGGCCGCCGTGGTCGGCGCGCCCAGCCCCCGGACCGGCGAGACCGTCGTTGCGTTCGTCGTCCCCGAGCCCGGCACCGACCCCGAGCCCAGTGTGCTCATCGCCCACTGCGCGCACACGATGGCCCGGTACAAATGCCCCACGCGCGTCGAGTTCGTCGACGCGCTGCCCAAGAACCCGGCGGGCAAGCTCGTGCGGCGCGCGCTGACGCCCGACTGACCCGCTACCCGGGCCCCGACCCGCTCGGTGTCCGCCCCATCTCGGCGACGCGGAACCCGACGTAGATCACCGTGATCCCCACCGCCAGCGTCACCGCGAAGGCCTCGTCGTGACCGACGAAACCCTGCAGCAGCCCGCCGCTGGACAGCACGAGCGTCCCCAGCGCGATGAGCGCGTTCGCGCCGGCTCGCCGCGCGTGGCCGGGCCGAGTGCGGTTCCGGGCGAACCGGACTCCGGACACGACCGCCCCCACGAAGATGACGGTCGCGCCGACGCCGCTCCCGACGCCCGCCAACGCACGCGGGAACGCTCCGAACGTCGAGCTGGCCCTCGGGATGGCCGTGCCCGACACGGCCCGCATCGGCGCGCTCAGCACCACGCCCCCGGCGAGCCCCGAGAAGAACACGACGAACCACTGGACCCGCCGCCCCACCGCCGGGCCGAGCAGGAGGTCCACCGTGCCCAGCGCCAGCCACGGGACGTCGAGCACCGCGCCGAGGAGGAAGAAGACCCGGTAGGTGCCCCGGTCCCAGCCGTTGGACGTGCCCAGCGCCAACGCGGCCGCGGCCAAGGCGAACATGGCCAGCGCCACCGTCCAGTCCCAGAGCTCGCGGCGTCGCCGCTGCGTCGCCCGAGCCAGCGTCGATTCGGCGAAGATCGAGGCGATCGCGGTGGCCAGGAAGGCGAGCCCCGTGACCATCTCGCGTCGGAGCGTACCGGCGACGACCCCACCGGCACCCCTCAGCGCTTGTGACCGCGTGCACAAGCGCGGGCTAGGGTGACCGATCCGGTCGTCGCGCCGGCACGGCGCACGGCGCGGTGCCGAGGCGAGAGGAGCCCGACATCCCGGAGGCCCGGCTGATCCCCGAGGCGACCGTCGCCCGCCTCCCGCTCTACTACCGGGCGCTGCTCGAGATCGCCGATCAGTCGATCGGCACCGTCTCCTCCGAGCAGCTCGCCGAGCTGGCCGGCGTCAACGCGGCGAAGGTCCGAAAAGACCTCTCCCATCTCGGCTCCTACGGGACCCGAGGCGTCGGCTACGACGTCGAGCACCTCGTCGGCGAGGTCTCCCGGGAGCTCGGCTTGACCCGCGACTGGCCGGTCGCGATCCTCGGGCTCGGCAACCTCGGCCGGGCGCTCGCCAACTACCGGGGGTTCGGGGCCCGAGGCTTCCGGATCGTGGCCCTCGTCGACGCCGACCCCGACAAGGTCGGCCAAGCCGTCGGCGACCTCACCATCGAGCCGGTCGAGGCGCTCAGCAGCATCGTGGCGCAGCGGCGGGTCGCCATCGGGGTCATCGCGACCCCCGCCCCCGCCGCCCAGGCGGTCGCCGACCGCCTGGTGGCCGCCGGCGTCGCCTCGATCCTGAACTTCGCCCCCACCGTGGTGGTCGTCCCGCCCGAGGTGACGCTGCGCAAGGTCGACCTCGCCACCGAGCTTCAGATCCTGTCCTTCTACCAGCAGCACCGCCGACGAGTCCCCGACCGGGCCCGCGTGTGACCATGGGCCCGTGGGACGCCCTGGCCTCGGCGGCTATCCGGTCAATCTCCTCCTCGACGGGCGGCGCTGCGTCGTCGTCGGCGCGGGCCGGGTCGCCGCCCGCAAGATCGCCGGCCTCCTCGACGCCGGCGCGGCGGTCCACGTCGTCGCCCCCGACCTCAACGCCGAGGTCCGCGCCTGGCAGGCCGGCGGCCAGGTCACGGTCGACCGGCGGGCGTTCGTGCCCACCGACCTCGACGGGGCCTGGCTCGCCACCGTGGCGACCCCCGACCCGGCCGTGAACGCGGCGGTCGCCGAGGCCGGTGAGGCCCGCCGGATCTTCGTCAACGCCGCCGACGACCCCGCCCACTGCTCCTTCACCCTCATGTCGGTCGTGCGCCAGGGCGACGTCGTGGTCACCATCGGCACCGGCGGGCGGAGCCCGGCGCTGGCGACCTACCTCAAGGACCACGTCACCTCCGAGATGGGCCCCGAATGGGGGGTGCTCCTCGAGCTGGTCTCCGACGAGCGGGAACGCCTCCGGGCCGGGGGCACCTCGACCGAGACCGTCGATTGGAAACGGGCCCTCGATTCCGGCATGCTCGACCTCATCCGCGCCGGGCGCGTGGACCAAGCGAAGGAGCTGCTCCGGGCGTGTCTCTCGCCGTCATCGGACTGAACCAC
>Ga0182024_10000133_pt1 | contig 162516 bp, 117 predicted proteins | sample P32metaG_FD_120480 | JGI IMG/M metagenome (GOLD analysis project Ga0182024, IMG submission 120480) | Permafrost microbial communities from Stordalen Mire, Sweden - P3-2 metaG (Illumina Assembly) | ecosystem: Environmental > Terrestrial > Soil > Wetlands > Permafrost | place: Sweden: Stordalen... | reverse complement strand
TTTCCGCCGGCTGGCACGCGATTATGAAAGGCTCTCCACCACTTTGGCAGGTTACCACTGGCTGGCCTTCGTCGCACTTATGCTCGCGACTTTGTTCCCCAAAAGTTAAGAACAGGCTCTAGGAACGTAACATTATACATTCCAGGAAACCTCTAACGTATCCTTCCTGCTCGCGAATTGCGCGACAAAAGAAGGAGGCTTGATCTCCCAGGCCTTTTCTTGCCAATTGACTCTGCAATGCACTTCCCGAACGGAAGCGCTGGGCCGGAGTGTAACTGACATCGAGGCAACCCGGAAACCTGCCGCCAAGACGGCGCGAGTTATTTCCTCTTCAGAGAGGCCGTCGATTGTGCCGACGATGGTCAGGTCCGCCTGCATATCCTGCTTCCACCAGGATTCTACGGGTTTAAGCAGCCAAAGGACGACCAACCCAAGCCCCAAGGCCACCGATCCTAATGCGATTTGTCCGCCGCCAAAGCACAAACCGATAACGGTTGTGAACCACAGCGTTGCTGCCGTGGTTACGCCGACGACCAGATTGTTCTTGTGGAGGATTACGCCAGCCCCGATGAATCCCATGCCTGACAAAATACCCAAGGGCAGGCGCATCAAATCCATCACGACAAATGAGTCTGGAGCCTTTCCCCGGGCAGCAAGCAGCAGGTTGACCTGAATCATGCTGACGCAGGCGGCCAAGCTGACCAAAAGCATCGTGCGCAACCCCGCTGGGCGGCCGTGTTCTCCGCGGTTGATGCCGATCAAGGTCCCTGCTATAACCGTGAGAACCAGCCGCAAAGCTATGTCAGTCCATGCGATTTGGGTTGGCACAAAAAAAAAGCAGGACAGACAAACTGTCCTGCTTTGAAATGCGCGTTTACCGGCTGGTAACCGCTCGATTCTCGCCAGGCAGATCCTTCAAGATAGAAGAGATAATGGATTCATCCAAGCCCGCGGTACGGGCGGCTTCCCCTGATTTCTGGAGATGATGACGCAACGCGGGCAGAGTGTTCTGCGCGTATTGTTTGACATCCTGGTCTTCAACCTCTGCAATGGCCTTGTCAAAACGTTTGATGGCTTTGACATGGTCTTTGAGCATGCATTTGGTGAAGTCCTTGTCGAAGTCACCCTCATTCACTTTTTGCAAACGGTCCACTTCCCGGCGATTCATAAAATCCGGGGCGGTGTCAACTGTGACCCCGTGGGCTTGGGCGAGTGACTGCACCAGCGCATAGTTCTGTTGATGATCAGTCAACATCATGTGCGCCAATTCTTTGACCTGCGGATTCTGTGCTTTGCTCTCGCCCACATTCGCCATCGCGATTTCTGTTTGATTCGCTTGTGCGGCATCCTTCAGAAATTCTTTCGCTTTATGCGAAATGTTCGCTGAAGTCTGCGTTGAGGCCGAGGGCGGCGGGTTTTGGTCCTGGCCCGTGGATTGGGCATGTATGGTTGACACGGCGAAGATCGTTGTGCCAAGCAAGGCTCCGGTTTTGATGACACGTGGTACACGCGTCAGATAGTTTCTATATATTTTCATAGTTTCTCCTTTTCTACCGCAAGATGGCTCCTGAGTTGGTATGTCACAAGGGGGTAAAACCCGGCTATGGGGTGAGGATGGAACTGTAAGACACCCGGTGAATGCGCTTAGAACGCTCCCGCGTCGAGGCCGCGGCCCGATTCCGAATCAACGTCAATGTCACTTATAGTCTGCATTACGAACATTATATGTCACTCATAGTCAGATACTTAGAGCAACTATTTTAACAGATTGTTCTTGAAATTTGTAATAATTGACGCTATTTTCACTGTTGGGCCAACCAAATTGGTGCGGGGCAAGCAGGGACCAATTGGTTTTATTATGGGGAACAGAGCGAACAACAGGCCGATTGACCTTTCAATCTTCGAGTTTCAACGAGAGCAATCCCGAAATCCGAATCGTTATCTAAGCAGGCTTTCCATCCTGGCATCATTTCACGCCCACAATCAAGAAATTTCGCAAACGGGAAGTGAGGACAAATGAGCGTAAAATTCAAAACCTCCAACCACAGCGTTGGGCAGTGACGCAATGAATAGGCAAGGGACGACTACGACCACGATGCAAATTCGAAATGAACCTCAGTCCAGCGTCGCTTTGATGATGGGTCTATTCGTAGGTGCTCTTGGCACCCTGGTGCTTGTGGGTTGGATGTTCAATCTCGCCATACTGAAAAGTGTTTTCCCCGGGCTGGTGTCAATGAAAGCCAACACGGCGATGGGAATGTTGTTGTGCGGGGGCGCGCTGGCGATTCTAGCGCATGCGAAAGTCGCTTCGCCGCCCCGTTTCTGGCCAACATTGCTGGCAGGGATGGTGATTGCGGTGGGAGCGTTGATTTTGAGTGAATATCTTTTCGGTTGGGAGCTTGGCATTGATCAATGGCTGTTTCGCGATGCAGACTATCGGGTAGGAATATCACAGGCGGGGCGGATGTCGCCGGCCACAGCCTTTTGTTTTGTGTTGACAGGCGTTTCGCTGTTGGCCGCATCGCAGCCAGCCTCGATGCGATTGAGACGTTCCATTTTGGCGGCGCAGGGTTTGGCTTTGATCATCGTCAGTGGGTTGGCGTTCGTTGGCTACGCCTCGGATGCGTTGTTCAACTTGCGTTGGTGGAGTTATACGGGCATGGCCGTTCACACAGCGGCGGGTTTTATGTTGTTGGGGTTTGGATTGCTGGCCTTGGGTAGGGGCAAAGGCCAATTCAAGTGGTCGCTGGATGCGTTGACTACTGGCGGATTCGTGATCAGTATCGCTTCGCTCCTCGGAGCGGCGGGAATAGCCTACCATTTCACTCTTCAACTTCAAGAAAGCGCCGGGTGGGTCAGCCACACACAGGAAGTCCTCAAGGAAATTGGGGGAGTTGCGGCTGGCGTGGCTTCCATCGGCAGCAGCCAGCGCAGCTACATCAACATGGGCGATGACCGCTTTCTGGAAAAAGAAGCAGGGATCAAAGGCGCCCTCCACCAGAACATTGCCTCTCTGCGCAAACTGACAGCCGACAATCCACGACAACAACCTCGCCTCGATCAACTTGATCCGCTTGTTGACCGACGCATTGACTGGGGGGAACAGACCATCGCGGCCCGTCGAAAGGAAGGTCTTTCCGCTGCCGAGCAAATGATTGCCACCGGCAAGGGTATTGCGCTGACGGATAGCATCCGTCGCGTGATCAGCGCATTGGAAGATGAAGAATATTCCTTGCTTGACGAACGACAAAAAAAAGAGAAGTCGATTTCCAGCACGACGTTTCTCCTTCTGCCGTTGGGTGTGTTTCTGAGCGTCACGCTGTTGTCCTTGGGCTTGTTCGTCCTAAATACGGGCATGGGTGAACGAGCACGGGCGCAAGAGAAGGCCGCCTGGCTGGCTTCCTTCCCGGAACGCAATCCGAGCCACATTGTTGAATTGGATTTGGCGACGGGCCTCATTCACTATCTGAATCCATTCACCCTTCGGTTTCTCCCCGATCTGCAAAGCCAGGGGCTGCGACATCCATGGCTGGCTGGATTGCAAGATGCAGCCGAAGTTTTGCTCGAAAGACATGGCGAACCGTTGCGACGCGAGATCGCGGCGGGCGGGCGCTTCTACGCGCAAACCATCAATTACATTCCGGAAACAAAGAGGGTGCGCGTCTATGGCAACGATATCACGGAGCGCCAACGGGCCGAGGCGGCGTCGGCCCGACTGGCCGCCATTGTGGAATCCTCGGACGACGCCATTATCGGCAAGGATTTGCAGGGGAAAGTCACGAGTTGGAATGCCGGCGCGGAAAGGATGTTTGGCTATCCGGCTTGCGAGATGGTGGGCCAGCCGATTATGCGGTTGATTCCACCCGATCGCCAGCAAGAGGAGATGGCCATCCAGGGCCTCACCCAGCGCGGCGAAAGCGTCAGGCATTTTGACACCGAGCGCGTGTGCAAGGATGGAAGCACGGTTCCCATCTCTGTCACAGTCTCTCCCATCAAAGATTCGACCGGAAGGATCGTCGGCGGTTCGAAAGTGGCGCGTGACATCACTGAGCGCAAGCGGGCGGAGGAGGCACTGCGGGCGAGTGAAGCTCGCTACCGCATGCTCTTCGACTATGCGCCGGATGGCATCGTCATCGTCGATTCCAAGGGCTATTACGTCGACGTCAATGCGAGCATTTGCCGGATGCTCGGTTATACCCGCGACGAATTTATCGGGCTTAATGCCTCGGACATCGTTGCTCCGGAGGAAATTCCGCACATCGGGCCGGCGCTGGACGTGATCAACACCAAGTCCGACTACCAACGGGAGTGGCAGTTCCGGCGCAAGGACGGCTCAGTCTTGGCTGTGGACACGATCGCGGCCGCGATGCCCGACGGCACTCTGTTGGGGATGATCCGCGACATCACTGAGCGCAAGCAGGCCCAGGAGGCATTAAGTGACAGTGAAGAGCGGTTTCGCACGATGGCAAATTCCATTCCTCAACTTGCGTGGATTGCCCGCGCCGACGGCCGCGTTTTTTGGTATAATCGCCGCTGGTATGCCTACACCGGCACGACGCCGGACCAAATGGAAGGCTGGGGCTGGCAGAGCGTGCATGAACCTTCAGTTCTCCCGAAAGTCATGGAGAACTGGAAATATGCGATTGAATCAGGGAAGCCCTTTGAAATGGAATTTCCGCTGCGCGGGGCAGACGGACGTTTCCGCACTTTCCTGACACTCGTGCAACCGTTGACCGATTCGCAGGGAAGAGTGGTGCAATGGTTCGGCACTAATACGGACGTTGAAACCATTATCCTGGCGAAGGAACAAATCCGTCAGCTCAATACCGGCCTGGAGCAGCGCGTTGTCGAGCGCACGGCGGAACTGCAGTCCGCCAACCAGGAACTGGAAGCGTTTAGTTATTCTGTCTCCCACGATTTGCGCGCGCCGTTGCGCCACGTCACCGGCTTTGTGCGCCTGTTGCAAAATGGCGCCGGTTCGTCCCTTTCAGAAGAAAACCTCAGCCTTTTGACCGATATTTCCGAAGCCGCAACCCGAATGGGCGTCTTGATTGATGACCTGCTGGCCTTCTCTCGTGTCGGAAAATCAGAAATACGAAAGACCAACGTCAATTTGGCTGATCTGGTCCGGGAGACCTTGGGCGATTTTCAGGCGGAGACCAACGATCGAAAGATCGCCTGGGAAATCGGCCCTCTGCCGGATGTATGGGCTGACCCTGCTCTCTTGCGCATGGCGCTGGTAAATTTGATCTCCAATGCCGTGAAGTTTACGGGCGCGCGCGCCCAGGCCAAGATCAAAATCGAGGCCGCCCCAGGTGGCGCCCGCGAGACTGTTATATCCATTCGCGATAATGGCGCAGGCTTCGATCCACAGTACGCCGGCAAGCTTTTCGGGGTGTTTCAACGACTCCATGACCGGGACGAATTCGAGGGCACGGGCATTGGCCTGGCCAATGTTCAGCGGATTATACATCGCCACGGTGGACGAACGTGGGCCGAAGGAATGGTCGACCGCGGCGCGACATTCTACTTTTCACTCCCCAAGCAAAACGGAGGCGTTAATGGACATTAAAACGACAACCCTTAAGAGCATCCTATTGGCCGATGACGATCCGATGGACGTAAAACTGACGCTGGCAGCGCTCAAGCAAGATTCTCTAGCCGACAGGGTCGGCGTTGTCAGAAACGGCGCGGAGGCCTTGGATTATCTCTTTTGCCGGGGGAAATTCAAAATGCGAACGGGAGGCAATCCCATTTTGGTATTGCTCGACAACAAGATGCCGAAGGTCAGCGGCTTGGAAGTATTGAAGACCATGAAAGCCGACGAGCGGTTGAAAACGATTCCGGTGGTGGTCCTCACTTCCTCACGGGAAGCGACGGATTTGGATGAGTTTTATAAACATGGCGTCAATGCCTATGTCGTGAAACCAGTGGGTTTTCCCGAGTTCATGGCGGCGGTCAAAAAGCTCGGCGTCTTTTGGGCGGCAGTCAATGAACCGCCCACCGCCAACGGAGAAGAAGCCGAAGTTCCAAAAGAACAGAGGGCTTCTTTTCCCCAAGAAAAGGTCTGAAAATGAAATCTCCACTCCACATCTTGCACCTTGAGGATGATCCGAAAGACGCCAAGCTCGTTCAATTCACTTTGGCAGCCGATGGCATCACTTCTGTCATCCATCGTGTGCAAACTCGCGGCGAATACGTGGCGGCGCTTGAACGCGGCGGCATTGATCTGATTCTTTCGGATTGCATGCTGCCCGAGTTCGATGGGCTGTCGGCGTTAAAAATCGCGTGTGATAGGTGCCCGGCCGTCCCGCTCATCTTTGTATCCGGGACTCTGGGGGAAGAGCGGGCCATTGATTCGCTCAAGAACGGCGCGATCGATTATGTTCTCAAGGACCGGCTGGCCCGGCTTGTTCCGGCGGTCCGCCGGGCCATGGAGGAGGTCGAACAGAAAGCGGAGACCCTGCGAATGGCGGGAGCATTGAACGAGTCCGAGCAACGACTTCAAACAATTTTCAATGAATCGCCGCTGGGAATTATGCTGGTTGGACCGGATGGCCGCGCAGTGCTAACGAACGCCGCCGTGCAGAAAATCCTGGGTTACTCGGGTGAAGAGTTGAACCGAATGCGCTTCGACGACTTTACGCATCCGGACGATCGCGCCAAATCCAGGGAGGCTTTCCAGCAATTTGTTCAAGGCGGGCGCGCGGATTACAAGCTGGAAAAGCGCTACATCCGCAAGGATGGCCAGGTGGTCTGGGCGCGAATCTCGGTATGCAAAGCCAGCGATGCCGTCGGCCACACGGGGTTCTGCATCGGAATGGTCGAAGACGTTACCGAGCATCGGAATCTGGAAGCGAAGTTTATTGAGGCCCAAAAGATGGAGGTGGTCGGACAATTGGCCGGCGGGGTGGCGCATGACTTTAATAATATTCTCGCGGTCATCATGGGCTACAGCGATTTGATGACCCAGAAGATGGCCCCGGACGATGAATTGAGAAGTTATGTGGAAACCATACGGTCGTCGGCCGAGCGCGCGGCCGGCTTGACGCGGCAACTGCTGATTTTCAGTCGCAAACAGACGGTGCAACCGGTGGTTCTGGACCTCAACGAGGTCCTGGTTGACCTGAACAAAATGCTGCGCCGGCTCATCGATGAAAACATTGAATTGACGATTGTGCCGGGAAAAGAAATCGGAGGCATCAAAGCCGATTCCGGATATGTCGGCCAGGTGATCATGAATCTGGCCGTCAATGCCCGTGATGCCATGCCCAATGGCGGCAAACTCACCATCTCCGCCGGCAACGCTACGTTGGATGAAATTGACCTCTGCAAACACAAAGGGCTTATTCCAGGCGAGTACATCCTGCTGAGCGTGAGTGACACGGGAACGGGCATGACCGAAGAAGTTAAATCGCGCATGTTCGAGGCGTTTTTCACCACCAAGCCGAAAGGCAAAGGCACCGGCTTGGGTTTGGCCACCTGCCACAGCATTGTGCAACAATGCGGCGGTTGCATTGACGTTCAGACCGAGCTGGGGCAAGGCACGACTTTCCGAATTTACTTTCCGCGAGTTGATCAGCCGCTGCATGTAACGCCGCGAAACCAGGCCGGACCCGCGCCGCGTGGAACGGAAACATTGCTGGTGGTCGAAGATGAACCCGCGTTGAGACATCTGGCCCGGAGCGTCCTGGAGTCTCATGGTTATGAAGTACTCTCCGCATCCAATGGACAGGATGCGCTCCACACCGTGCGGAATCACAACGGGCCGCCCATTCGACTGGTTATCACGGATGTCGTCATGCCGCTCATGGGCGGCAAAGCCATGGCGGAATGGCTGAAAACAACCAACCCGGACCTGAAGATTCTCTTTACATCCGGTTATACGGAAGACGCTTTTATGCTTCGTGAAGTCAGCCAGCATGGGGTTGAGTTTCTATCCAAACCTTATACGCCTGCAACACTTTGCAGCAAAGTGCGCGAAATGTTGGATGCGAAATGAACCAAATCCTATGCGCAACCCATTATCGCCCCGGAAACTGGTTTTTCACGGCGCCGTGCTGGCGTTCGTCTTGGTGGCGCTGCCGTCGGAGGGGGCAGAAACCAATCAACCGGCGCAGTCCTCGGGCAACTGGGGAGACTTGACGTTGGAGCAATTGATCAACGTGAAAGTCACTTCCGTCGCAAAGGAACAAACTGATCTGTTTACATCCCCCGCCGCCATTTCGGTAGTCACGAGCGACGACATACGCCGGCTGGGAATCACCTCCATACCCGAGGCGCTCCGTCTTGTGCCGGGTATGGACGTGGCGCAAATTAATGCCAACCAATGGGCCGTCAGCGTGCGTGGATTCGATGCCCAATTTGGCAGAGACTTGCTCGTCCTGGTGGACGGCCGAACCGTCTACACGCCTTCCTCCTCAGGCGTATATTGGAGCTCGCAGGACATGGTGATGGAGGATTTGGACCGAATCGAAGTCATTCGAGGTCCGGGCGCAACACTGTGGGGCGCCAACGCCGTGGACGGGGTCATTAACGTCATAAGCAAGAGCGCCCGGGACACACAAGGGCTGCTGCTCTCCGGCAGCGCCGGCAGCGTGGAACAGGACTCGGCGACCGTGCGTTACGGCGGGGAACTCGCGACCAACCTGTATTATCGAGTCTATGCAAAACGCTCAGATGGAGACGGCTTCACCACCACCGCCGGGCAGCCAGCGGGAGACGCCTGGGATTCCAGTCAAGGCGGCTTTCGCGCGGATTGGGAACCGCCTTCCCAAAACGTCCTTACGCTGCAAGGCGACTACTATTATAACATCGCTGAATTACCAACCGACCATGTCAGCCTTGCTCCGCCGGGTATCACATTGGTCGATGGCAAAGAATACAACGAAGGGGGCAACATCCTTGGTCGATGGACCCGCAGTTTTTCGGATACGGCGCAGTTGACGCTGCAAACTTACTTCGATCACGTCGAACAGGGAACCGGGTTCGGGAAGCTAATTCAAAATACGTATGACGTCGATTTGCAGGATCGATTTTCTCTCGGGTCCTGGAATGATTTCGTGTTTGGAACCGGCTATCGCTATCAGGTCGTGGAGGACACTCCCGTTTTTGAGTTAGCATGGTTGCCAGAGACGCAATACATCGGGTTATTCAATTTGTTCGGCCAGGACGACATCACTGTAGTGCCCGACCGGGTGCATCTTATCCTGGGCACAAAAACTGAGTATAATAACCTGGCCCACTGGGAAATTGAACCGAACGGGCGATTGCAGTGGACACCGGCCAAAAACCAAACCGTCTGGGCCGCCGTTTCGCGCGCCGTGCGCACTCCGTCGCTCTTCGAGTTGGACAGCCGATTAAATCCGGCAGCTTTTGGGACTGGGCCGTCGAGTCCCCCTGCATTGGTATCGATCTTTGGCAATCCAGTCCTTGCCGCCGAAACCGTGGTGGCCTACGAGGTGGGCTACCGCGTCGCGCCGGCCAAGAGCCTGTCCTTCGACATCACCGGATTCTACAACACTTACGACGATTTAATAATCGCGGTTCCCAATCCCACCGTCATTGAAGCCAGCCCATCCCCGCGGCATCTGCTGATCTCCTCCACCTATGAAAATACCGGTTCCGGGGACACTTACGGGGTGGAATTGTCAAGCCAATGGCGCGTGGTGGAGAACTGGAGACTGACGGCGAGCTATAGCTGGCTGGGCACCCGACTCACGCCTGCTTCGGACTTTGCGCAAAGCCCGCAGCAACAATTCCAGGTGCGTTCCTACCTCGACCTGCCTTTCCACCTGGAATTGAACGGCGCCATATACGTTGTAGGCAGAAACACCTCGCCGCTTTCGTCGGGTTTTGAAGAAATTCCCTCCTATGTACGGGCTGATCTGGGTCTTCTGTGGAGTCCTCGCAAGTGGATGGAGATTGGCATTTGGGGGGAGAACCTTCTGCAAAGTCAGCACGTGGAATTCTCCAGCCAGGAAACTCCGGCTGTGATGGAAATACCAAGGAGTGTGCTGGCCAAAATCACCGTTCGATTTTAACCCTGCATCTCATGAATATGCCCAAGTTCACGAGGGGGAGCCAGGAGAGAATGCGTTGGATGGCCCATGTCATCTGGTGGCATGTCTGCCTGAGCCTTGGGTGTGGGTTCTGCATGGTGGGTCGAGCGGATGGCTCCCTGTCGGAATACCAGGTCAAGGCGCTTTTTCTGTTGAATTTTGCCAAATACGTTGATTGGCCAGCATCTTCCCCGGCCGAAACCAATGGTCCCTTCACCATTGGCGTGTTTGGCGAAAACAAATTCGGCGACGATCTCCAAAAAGTCGTCGCTGGGAAAAACATTGGCGGACGCGGCTTTGTTGTCCGGCAAATCGAAAGCGCGGGCGACGTTGGAAAATGCAGCATCTTGTTCATCAGCGGTTCGGAAAAGGAACACCTGGCTGAGATACTGGACGGGGTCAAAGACTCGCCCATTTTAACCGTCGGGGAAAGCGAGGAATTTTTCAAACAGGGCGGCGGGATCAAGTTCACGATGAAAGAGGGCAAAGTCCGGCTGGAAGTCAATCTTGAAGCCACCCGCCGGGCGCATTTGCAGGTTAGCTCCAAGCTCCTGAACGTGGCGGACACAGTGAAAGGCAAGACAAACTAAACGACCCATGCGCGAACTGCGAAACATGTCCATTCGGAGCAAACAAACGCTTGTGATGATGTTGATCAGCACTGTGGTGCTGCTGCTGGCCTGCGCCGCCTTCAGCACTTACGAAGTGATTGCCTATCGCAAGGCGATGTTGCTCAATCTGACAACCCTGGCCGAAATTGTGGGCAATAATACCGCCGCCGCGCTGGATTTCAACGATGCCGCCTCCGCCACAGAAACACTATCCGCGCTCGACGCCGAACCTGATATCATCGGCGTCTGCATTTACACAAAAGACGGCACCCTCTTCGCCAAGTATGATCATCCCAACGACAGCTACACTTTTACGCCCCTGCCCGTGCAAAAAGAGGGGCACATTTTCGGGAATGGGCTGCTCTCCCTGTCCCACCCAATAGTGCATAAAGGAGAAAGGATCGGCTCTGTCTTTTTGGAATCGGACATGCGCGGTTTGTACTCCCGGCTGGCGCGGTATGCCGGCATCGTCAGCCTGGTTTTTCTGGCCTCGTTACTGTTCGCCTTCATCTTGTCCATCCGATTGCAGCGGCTGGTTTCCGATCCCATCCTGCATCTGGCCCAAGTGGCGCGGTCGGTGGCTGTGGAGAAGAATTATGCGGTGCGCGCGACGAAACAAACCAACGACGAACTGGGCGACCTGATTGACGGATTCAACGAAATGCTTGGGCAGATCCAGCAACGGGACGCGGCCTTGGAGGCGGCGCGGGCCGGCCTGGAAGCTCGGGTGTCCGAGCGCACCGCGGAACTGGCCAGCAGCAACCGCGCCTTACAAGCGGAAAATGCCGAACGCCAGCAAGCCGAAAAGGGTTTGCGCGAAAGCGAGGAGAAATTCCAACAATTGGCCGAAAATGTCAGTGATGTTTTTTGGATGACATCGCCAGAGATGCAAGAAGTGCTCTATGTAAGTCCGGCCTACGAACGAGTCTGGGGCCGTTCCGCCGCGTCGGCATATAAGAATCCGCACGAATGGTCCGACGCCATTGTCCTAGAGGATCGAGATCGTGTCTTTGCGGCTTTTGCTGGACTCATGTCCAGCGAATCGAGCGTGAGTGTAGAATATCAAATCAACCTCCCTAATGGTGAATTACGATGGATTCACAGCCGTGGTTTCCGAGTGCGAGATGCGGCCGGGAAAGTGGTTCGGCTGACAGGCATCGCCAGCGACATAACCGAACGCAAAAAGGCGGAGCAGACATTGCAGCGGCTGCGTAATCAACACGCCATGATTTTGAACTCGGTCGGTGAAGGCGTGCATGGTATCGACTTCGATGGGAAGATCATCTTCGAGAATCCCGCCTCAGCGGCCATGCTGGGCCAAGAAATTGTTGATCTAATCGGCAAGCCGTCACATCGCACGATGCACCATACCCGGCCTGACGGCACCCCGTATCCGGAAATCGAATGCCCTATTTACGCGACATTGAAAGATGGCCAGATTCGCCACGTGAGAGATGAAGTATTCTGGCGCAAGGACGGCACCAGCTTCCCGGTGGAATACACCACCGCCCCCCTGCGTGAGGAAAGTGGCGTGATTAGTGGGGTTACTGTCGTATTCACCGACACCACCGCGCGCAAACAGCTCGAAGCCCAATTGCTTAGGTCTCAGAAAATGGAGACCGTCGGAAAGTTGGCGGGTGGGATTGCGCATGAGTTTAACAGCATCCTGACCGCGATCATTGGACAGTGTGAATTGCTGTTGAGCGATCTTCCAACGGGGAGTCGAATGGCGAAAAGCGCGGTTGAAATCAGCCACGCCGCCGGGCGGGCAGCCACATTGACACGGCAGCTTCTGGCCTATGGTCGCAAGCAAATTCTCCTACCGGAAACACTTGATCTCAACCGGGTCGTATCAGGCATGGAAGGCGTATTTAACCTTCTCATGGGGCGTGACGTGGTCATACAAATCGTTCCCGCGCCCGAGCTGCAAATGGTAAAAGCAGATGCCGGGCAGATCGAGCAAGTCATCATGAATATGGTGATCAATGCGCGCGACGTTATGCCTAATGGAGGCAGACTTACGCTGGAAACCGCCAATGTTTCTTTTGATGAGGATACGGTGGGCCGTTATCCAGAATTGAAGACTGGAAACTATGTGATGCTGGCCATCACAGACACGGGCCCGGGCATGAGCGAGCAAGTGAAGGCGCGTCTCTTTGAGCCTTTCTTCACGACCAAGAGTGTGGGGCAGGGGACTGGCTTGGGCCTCTCCACCTGTTACGGCATCATCAAGCAAAGCGGCGGGCATATCAGTGTTTATAGCGAACCTGGCCGCGGCGCTACTTTTAAAATTTACCTGCCACAAGCGGAGCAGCAGCCGATTGTTCCCCAGGAGCGCCTGGCCTCGCCTGCTTTGGCGCGTGGAACAGAAACCATCTTGCTGGTCGAAGACGATCCGGCCTTACGGGAAATGGCCGGAACGCTGTTAACGCGGCTGGGCTATAAGGTTTGGGCCGCCGCCAATGGCATTGAAGCTCTAAGCCTGAAACAGCAGCGCAGCGTCGGCCACATCGATTTGTTGTTTACAGACGTCGTCATGCCGCACATGAGCGGCAAGGAACTGGCTGACCGCGTGCGGGCATTGTATCCGCATACCCGCATTCTATTCACCACGGCCTACACCGAGAACGCCACCATCCACCAGGGCTTGCTGGACAAAGGGGTCGCGCTTCTGCAAAAGCCTTACACGCCGTCCAGCCTGGCGCACAAATTGCGGGAAGTGCTGGATCAATCAAACGCCCCGAGACCAGATACCGCGAATACAACGCTGGCACTCACGAAAATCCCCGCGGCCATAGACGAAGGCGCGCGATGAAAAAACGGACCCGGAACAAGGAACTGACGACGTTTACGCGCATTCTGTTGCTCATCGCGCTTTATTTCCTTGGCGGATTAGTCGGCAAGACCACCACGTTTCTTTCCGGGAGCGTGGCCCTGGTCTGGCCGCCGGCGGGCATTGCGGTGGCCGCCATCCTGCTCTTCGGTTACCGGTTCTGGCCGGGCGTGGCCTTGGGAGCAGTCCTTTTCTCGTTCACGGATGGAGTGCCATTTGGATTCTTCACGCTCGGCACGGCTATAGGCAATACCATGGGCGCTATCGTCTGCGCTTTTCTGCTCAAGAGAATCATCGGTTTCGACAACGCAATGGAACGGACGCGGGATGTGACGGGCTATATTGGGCTGGCGTGTTTTCTGGGGACGACGGTCAATGCGGCATTCAACGTGGTCAGTCTCGCTTACAGCGGGGCGGTGGCGTGGAACAATCTATTTCCCTCAATTTTGGTGTGGTGGGTGCCAAATGCGCTGGCCGCGTTGGTGGTCGCCCCGCTGATTATTACCTGGGCGACGCCCTCAGCCAGCCGTTGGAATGCCAGGCTGATTGTCGAAGCCGTTATCTGCGGCACAGGTTTGGTGGCTGGCACTCTGATTTCCTTCGACTCCTGGTTTGTCTATGGAATTCAAAACTATCCGCTGGCCTACCTGCCTTTTCCATTTCTGGTCTGGGGGGCGTTGCGTTTCGGCCAGCGCGGCGCCACTGCTGGAACATTGCTGGTGTCGGCTCTGGCCGTCCATTCGCTTGTTCACGGAAGAGGGCCATTCGCGACCATTGCGGAAAGGGACAGCCTGATGCTGGTCGGCAGCTACATCGGAATTCTGGCGGTCACTAATATGCTGTTGGCGGCGGCGGCGGCCGAACGCCGCGTGGCGGAACGGGCAGTGTCGGAAAGTGAAAAACGTTTTCGGGCCGTGGTGGAAGACCAGACGGATTTAATCTGCCGGTTCAAGCCGGACGGCTTGCTCACTTTTGTAAACGACGCGTTCTGCCGTTTTCATGGCAAACGCCGTGAGGAGCTGATCGGAACAAGCTTTTTCCATGTTCTCTCAAAAGAGGATGCCGCCATTCCTCTGAGCTACATCAACTCCTTGCCTCCGGAGGAGCCGGTCGTTTCGTTTGATCACCGTCTCACCTCACCGGATGGCCACGAAGTGTGGCATCAATATCGGATCAGGCGGCTGTTTCAGAACCAAGACGACTCACGGGAATTTCAGGCGATGATTCAGGACATTACGCCACGCAAACAATCCGAGCAAGCTTTGCAGGCGAGTGAAATAAAATATCGTTCGCTTATTGATCACATCCCCGACGTGGTCTGGACGGCCGATTCAAATCGGGCCCTGCGTTACATCAGTGGCAACGCCTTCAAGGTCCTGGGTTACAGTTCCGAAGAACTCCTTGAAGAAGGACCGCAGCTTTGGATGGATCGGATCGATCCCAAAGACGCGCCGCGGGTCATGCAGGCTTACCAGAATCTATTCTCAAATGGCGAAAAGTTTGACGTGGAATACCAAATCCGCCGGAAGGACGGTCAGTGGATTTGGTTGCATGACCGTGCCCTGACCACCCAGCCACGAGAGGGGATTATGTGCGCCGACGGCATTCTTCTGGATGTCACCCAGCGTCGCCTGACCGATGATGTCATCCAGCACGCCAAGGAAGCGGCCGAATCCGCCAATCTCGCCAAAAGCCAATTCCTCGCCAACATGAGCCACGAATTACGCACGCCGCTCAACGCCATCATTGGGTTTTCGGAAATCTTGTCCGATAAAACTTTTGGCGACTTGAACGCGCGCCAACTTAAATACAGCCATAACATACTCACCAGCGGACGCCACCTGCTCCAGCTCATCAACGACATTCTCGATCTGGCCAAGGTGGAGGCCGGACGGGTGGAATTGATGTGCAACACGTTTCCCGTCGGCAAAGCTTTCGCGGAGGTGCAAACTATTGTCAAAACCCTGGCCAATAAAAAGAATATCAGCCTCGAATTCAATGTAGCTTCCGGCCTCCCATCACTGTTCGCCGACGAAGCCAAGTTCAAGCAGATTATGTATAATCTGCTCAGCAACGCCATCAAGTTCACGCCGGACGCAGGAAATGTTTTTGTGACCGCTGCCATCCAACATGCAACCCCCTCCGATTCGAATCCAGCGGCCGAGTTCTTGCGAGTAGCGGTGACGGACACGGGCATTGGCATTAAAGTGAACGACCAGGAGCGCGTCTTCAAAGAGTTCGAGCAAGTAGATTCATCCTACGGGCGGCAACAGCAAGGCACGGGACTGGGGCTGGCCTTGACCAAAAGACTGGTCGAAATGCACGGCGGGCGTATTTGGTTGGAAAGTGAAGGCATTGAAGGGAAGGGCAGCACGTTTGCTTTCTTGCTTCCGCTTCCAAGGGTTGAGACCGTACCGGCGCAACTTGGTGACAAGCCGGACCCGTCGGACGACACCATTCGTCCCTTGGTGTTAGTGGTGACCAATAATGACACCAGTCAGCAACGAGTTGGCGATTACCTGACGAGCGCGGGCTACGAGGTGGCGGTGGTTTCCGAAACTGCGGCGATGATTGCGGCAGTGAAAGCGAGACGGCCTTACGCCGTGGTGATTGACCGGAATATGGCCGGCGCGAGCGACGGCCCGGTTGGCGCGGACCCATTACCCGAACAACCTCAATCCGCCTGTTCGGACACTCTCATCTGGCACAAGTTTCGGGCCCGCATCCCACTGAGCATACCTCAAGTGATTTTTTCATCGGACGAAGAGGGCAAGGTAGCGTTCAGTTTATTGGACCCTCAAGGATCGGTTTCAGGGCGGACGACTTTGCGTTTGGTGGATGCCATCCGCCGTTCGCAGAAAACTGCCGGCAAAAAGCTCAAAACCGTCCTGGTCATCGACGACGAGCCTGCCTTGCTCGAACTGCTAACCATGACGCTTTTGCAAGAAGGTTTTAAAGTTCTTCGGACTCCCGATGGCCGCAAAGGCGTGGAGTTGGCCACGAAATACCACCCCGACGTGATCATTTTGGATTATACCATGCCCGAATTCGACGGGGCCAAAGTAGTGGAACAACTGCGCGCGCACGCGCGAACCAGGGATATCCCCATCCTGATCCAAACAGGGACCGTGCTCAATGAAGAGGAACGCCAACGCCTGGCCGGCCACGTGCAGGCGATCACTTACAAAACGGAAAAAGGAAGTCTGCTGGCCGAATTGGAACGGTTGGAAACAACGGACGCGGAGTCGGCGATGGCAGGAGCGAACCCATGACCCGAAACAAGATACTCATCATCGAGGACAACTCGTTGAACCTTGAACTGGCCACAGACTTGTTGGAGGCGGGCGGCTTCGTTGTTTCTTCGGCGCAGACGGCTGAAGAAGGGCTGCGGATGGCGCGCGAGCTTTTGCCGGACCTGATGCTGATGGATTTCAGCCTGCCCGGCATGGATGGCCTGTCGGCGACCAGACACCTCAAAGCCGATCCGGCGACCCGCCACCTGACCGTGGTCGGTCTCACCGCCTGTGCGATGAAAGGGGACGAGGCCGCCGCGCTGAACGCCGGTTGCGATGGCTATCTGACCAAGCCGATTGACACCCGGACATTCATCGCCACGGTAAATAACTTCATTGCTTTGGCAAACCTGCGTCAACCAAAAACACTGCCGGACTCACAAGAATATGCAAAATGAAATCGAAAATATCGGGCCCGCTTGGCCCGCAGGGACAACGCTCTCTCCCGGATTCGTGCTGGTCGTGGATGACGAAGAACACAACCGCACGCTCCTGCGAGACCCTTTGGAAGCTCGTGGCTACGAAGTGGCGGAGGCGGAAAACGGAATGCAGGCCTTGCAGAAAATTGCCAGCCGCCCGCCGGACGTTATTCTGCTCGATTTGATGATGCCGAAGATGGACGGGTTCGAAGTTTGCCGGCGATTGAGAAAGGATGCCAAGACGGCGCACCTCCCGATTCTGATGATCACCGCCCTCTCCGACCGCGGGGACCGGCTGCTGGGGATACACGCCGGCGCGAACGATTTTTTGAACAAACCGATTGATATTCAAGACGTGATCCTGCGGGTGGGCAACGCCGTTTATGGCAAACACCTCCATGACCAGCTTGAGGCGGAGCAGGAGAAGTCCGAACGGTTGTTGCTGAACATTCTGCCCAAACTTATCGCGGAACGGATGAAGAAAGGGGAAACGAACATCGCTGATAGTTATCCCGATGTAACGGTATTGGTGGCGGATTTGGTTGGCTTTACCACGCTGTCGGCGCGCATTGGGCCCGAGCAAACTGTCCAGTTATTGAACGAGATATTTTCCGCCTTCGATCTATTGACAGAAAATCACGGCCTGGAAAAAATCAAGACCATTGGAGACGCTTACATGGTGGCGGGCGGCATTTTGCTTCCCCAACCAGACCATGCGGAGGCGAGCGCCGAATTGGCGTTCCATTTCCTGGATGAGATTGAACAATTCAACCAGCAATATAACACTTCCATTCGCATCCGGATTGGCCTTTGCACCGGCCCGGTGGTCGCGGGTGTGATCGGACGCGAGAAATTTGCCTACGACCTTTGGGGTGAAACCGTCAACCTGGCCTGCCGCCTGCAAGCCACGGGTGAAGCGGGAAAAATTCAAGTGTCCGAATCCACCTGCGAACGCTTGAAACACAAATATCACCTTGAAAAAAGAATGGGCGTTGATTCCGACGGATCGGGCGACCTGCCAACCTATTGGCTGAGAAATCGGACAGGACGGCGTGCCCAAATCGCGCTAAATTGACTTTCAAATTCTTGTTTCGTATTGTGGGCTGGTTAGCAGCCATGAAATCGACGCCTTTTTATTTTTCCGGACAGGAAACTTGCGGTGGCCGCCTTGACCTTAACTGCTTTTGCCCTCAGGCGCTTTAATTCGCGGCCGTTTTGGCGGCTGCGGCTGAAACGGCGTTATCCAAAGGAAGCGAGATTCTTACCAGGCCGGGAACGCCATTGCGCGGCGCGGGAATCTCCATTTTACCGGAGTGTGTCTGGATGATTTTATTTGTTACAGCCAGGCCCAGCCCCAGCCCCACTTTGCGGGTGGTATAAAACGGCTCGGCGGCCTTGCCTGCCGCCTCAACGGTGAAGCCGGAACCGCTGTCCTGGACTTCAATCCGCGCCCAGCGTGACCCGCTGGAATCGGTGTCCGTCCGGGTGCGGACGTGAACTTGACAGGACGAAGAACTGGCCTGCAAGGCATTGAGAATAATTTCGGCGAAGGCGTGCTGCAATCCCTGCCGGTCGCAAGTGACGGTCAAAGGCTCGCCAGAAGCTTCATACTGCAACAAAACAGTGGTGGACGGATGATAAGCGCGGGCTTCGCGAAACGCTTCTTCGATTAACTGTTTGACCGGCACCGATTCCACCCGGCTTACCTGGTCGCGCGCCAGAAAGCGCATTTGATCGACCAGCCGGCTGACGCGTTTGACGCCCTCCTCCATGGCCGCCGCCAAAGAGGCCTGGAAATCCGGGTCCGAACCACGGTCATGCAGCAGTTGCTGGTGAGTGGAAATGGGGACTACGGCGTTGCCGATTTCATGGGCCAAACGCTCGGCCATTTGTTGAACGAGGCGCAAGTTGGCCGTTTCAACCTCCAATTGGCGAAGGTGATCGACGGCAGTGCAATCCTCCACCACCAACAGCGCGGCAGTCGGCGTCGGGGCGTCCTCTTTGCGAAACGGCGTGATGGAGATTTGAAAATGCTGGCCGGCGGTCGAAGTCGATTCATACCTGTAATTGAGCACCGGCTGCCCGGTTTTAAGAACTTCGAAGACTTTGCTGCCGATGACTTGGGGCAGGTCATTGAAATCAAAAGTTTCGGAGGGCCGGTTGGCGCGAGGGAAGAAGCCGCGGGCCATGTCGTTTGCATGAAGGACGTTCAGGTCCTTCCCGACGACGATGCAGCCCGTTTTGATATGGCGGAGGATGTCAAACATCATTTCGTTCCGGGCCGAAACTTGTTCGTGCCACCAGATGTTCTTGATGGCCAGCCCCAGTTGTTCAAGCAGATTGAAGATGAGGGCCAATTCGTCATTAGTCATGGCCTCACCCGTGATCCGCTCGTCAAACATGGCCACGCCGATGAGCGATTCGCGATCCAAAACGGGAATGGCCACCCGCACGCCGAGCAAATCGAATTCGCGCGCCATGCGCGGGTCCCGATCAACCTCGTGACTGTCGCGCCGCAGAACACGGCCGGAACGGAAAATATAAGCGCCTATGCCGGCATCCAGCGTCAGTTCGAAATGTTCCAGCACGCTGGAGGAAAGACCCAGTGCGCAGGCCGAGGTCAATCGTTGCGAGCTGGCCGTCGTCTCGCCCGGGGAGGACGCGCGCGGGCCGCTGCGCAGAAATATAACCGCCCGGTTGACACCCAGAATCTCGCGCAGCACCAGCAGGAATTCCTTCAGGAGCGATTCTGAGTCAAGACTATGGCAAAGAATGGACGACGAACCGCGCAACCATTCGAGCATTCGGCCCGCTGCGGTTGGCGTGTCGCCAGCGCGTTTTTCCTCAGGCCGGGCCCGTGGCGGGGGCATGGGTTGTTCGCTCTGGGCCGGTTTTTTGGCAGCAAAAATCCGGTCCAGCAACGCATTGAGCAATCTTCCGCGGATCGGTTTGCTTAAGACATGGCTGACTCCATTCAAGTAGGCCTCTTCTTCCCAGCTCCAGTGGGAATCCGAGGCAAACAGAATGATCGGACATTGGGGCAGCAACCGGCGCAGGCGTTCAACATTCCGAATCGGCTCCACGGTGGTGAGGTCCGCGTCCAGCACGCAAAGATCAACCGACGGGCCGCTCCGCCGCAGCTCATCCTCACGGAAGGCGTCATGCTCAAGGACCCGGTAACGCGAGGAATCCAGCGCCACGCGGATAGCCGCGGCCAATCGGTTGTTTGGGGAGATAACGAGAAGGGTTATCATGCAGGGACCATACTGGGCCGCGGAATGGCTGGTGAGACAGCACCAGCCTGGCTTTGGTTCAAGCGGCTGGGCAAATCAACTTGCACGGTGGTTCCCTTTTTCTCCTTGCTGGAGATGCTTAGGTTGCCGCCGTGAAGATGAACGATTTTGCGGGCAATGGCCAATCCCAGGCCGAAGCCGCGCTTGCCGTCTCCCGTGTTTTTGGTTGTGAAATAAGGCGTGAAAACGCGCTCAAGATTTTCCGCGCTGATGCCTTCGCCATGGTCGATAATTTGCAGCCGATACCAGTCGCGGTTAGGCTCAGTCTTGGGCAACGGGGCCATGCGCGCCTCCACATCCGATCCGGGAGGGGAAGCATCAATCGCATTGGAGAGCAGATTGCAAACAAGGCGCTTGATCAGCACGGAATCCATCTCCATGCCAACTTCGGATGGGCCGGTAAAAGTCACGCGGATGTTCTTGGATTCCGCATACGGCTGCACAAGGGAAACCGCTTCGCGAACAATTTCGTCCAGCATGCACAGTTGCCCTTGCAATCTGGCCGAGCGCGAGAAAAAGAGGGCTTCGTTCACATAGGAGCGCACGGTTTCCAGGTTGCGCAGGCACATCGGCAGCAATTCGTCGATCGTTTCCTGGTTGAGGCGGGCCTCGCGATACAACTGCAACAACGTTTGCACCGGCGTCAACAAATTGTTCAAATCATGGGCCAATCCCCGTGACATTCGGCCCAGCAGATCCTGTTCGTGGACAACCTGCAATTGATGGCGCAATCGAATTTGGTTCAGCACCAGGCCCAGGCTGGAGGACAACTCCGTGAGCAATCGAACATCGTAGGGCGTAAAAAGTTCGTCACTGGCCTTCGATCCAAGCAATATCAGCCCGATAAGATCGTCCCCCACAAAGAACGGAAAGCAAAATTCCGGCTCGAACGGTTTCAATTGTTGACGCGCCTCCCGCTGCAACAAAGATTCATGATCGGTCTCGTAAATCACGTTGCAAGAGAGCCACTTGGCCCGCGACTGCTGGAAATAACGGAACACCGGCGAGTCCACTTGTAAATCCGGCATGGCTGGGTCCGCTCTCGGTGGATGGCAGTGGAAAACCTTGAACCCGCGCGTGGTGTCGTCAAGCAGGATGATTTGGTAGCTGCGCATCTTCATCGTGCCGGCCAGCAAGTCTTGCAATTCCTGCATCAAGAATTCCGGCTCAGGGAAGGACCGCATCAACTCGATGAGATTCTGCACTTGAGCGTGATACTCAAAACGGTCGCCCAGAATCTGGCGCTCCAGTTTGTCGCTCCCTTTGCCAAAGAACTGCGGAAAGAAAAGGGACGCCACCAGCGCGCTGGCCAGCAGGACGAACAAAGAAGCCACGAATGAATAAGTAGAGAATCTGTCCGGCGCCAGTTCCGAAAAAATCAGCAATAAGATGAAACCCACCACCATCATGAACGTCAAACGCACGATCTGGGCCGCAAACCGGCTCATCGCCACGTGTATGTCCAGCAAACGATGTTGCAAGACGCTGTAGCCAATGATCAAGACGTAGAACACCGCCGCCAAACTGCCCAGCGGGTAAAACGGGATATGCGTCCACGGATATTGATCAAATCCCATGATGGGCATGAGATCGTTGGTCCCAAAGATGGACAATCCAACGATGGCGGCCAGCAAAGCGCGCAGGCGCTTGCGTTGCATCGGCGGGGCCGTTTTTTGTCTCCGATACAGGAAGAACAACAAATAAGCGACAATCAGCGTATAGACGCCGCTGAAAAGAAAAAAACCCGTGCCGGGAACGGACCAATAACCGACGGCTAGACGCCGGACGTTAATGATAAATTTATTAAAGCAAAGGCTGATCGCGAATCCGACATGAAGCAGGTACATCCCCGGCATCAGCCAACCCGTGCGGACCTGCGCCAGCACCATGCACAAGTGGAAGAGAATAACGGGAATAAACATGATGCCCAATTGCAGCACCTTGGCCCAAAAAAACGCATCATCTTGAGTAATGCTCCCAAAGGGACGGCTTAAATGGAACACGCCCAGATTCCACAAGGTCACGGCGACACCCCAGCCAAGATAAATTCGATGAAGTTTCGAGCGAAAATCCCGCGACAGCACCATCAAGGTCAAGGCCGCGTTGAGCAAGATCGCTGTCAACGCCGTGATTTGGATGACAACCAGGCGGTTCATGGCGCGGTTAGAATTTCTTTAAGGCCAGGCAGGAGTATCGCCCGCCAAAACCCGCGCTCAAGTTCAATGCGACCTCAACCGGATACGACCGCGCCTGGCCCGACACGTAGTCCAAATCACAGCCGGGGTCTGGCTCGTTCAGATTAATGGTTGGAGGAATTTCCTGGTGCCATATCGATAGCGCGCAAATCATGGTTTCCAAAGCGCCGGCCGCTCCCATCAAATGACCCGTCACCGGCTTGGTGGCGCTGATCGCCAGGCGTTTGGAATGTTCCCGGAAAACTGTTTTGATGGCTCGCGTTTCCACCGGATCGTTCAACGGAGTCGCCGATCCGTGGGCGTTAATGTAACCTACCTCATCCGGTGTGAGCCTGGATCGGGCCAGGGCCTTTCGCAACGCCCGCGCGTAGCCAAGGCCCTCGGGATGCGGGTCGGTCGCGTGATAGGCCTCGCAACTCTGACCGTGCCCAACGACTTCCGCGTAAATGCGCGCTCCGCGGCAAAGCGCGTGCGACAACTCCTCCAAAACGAAAAACGCCGCTCCTTCGCCCAGCACAAACCCATCGCGCTTGCGGTCAAAAGGCCGCATCGCCTGGCCCGGTTCGCCGGTTTGTTCCGTCATCGCCCGAAGCCGGCAAAATCCTACGTGCAACATTTCCATGGTCCCATCCGCCCCACCGGCCACTATGACGTCCATGTCATCGCTTTGGATCATGCGGGCGGCGTAACCGATGGCATCGTTGCTGGAGGCGCAACCCGAACAATAAGTAATCGCATGACCTTGCATACCCAGGTGCAGGCTGATGATGCCGCTGCCCTCGCCGCAATAGGAGGCCACCAGGTTGTAGGGGTGCAGCGCGCGGAAATTGCCTTCGTTGTTGACGAACGCGTCGCGGGTTTTGATGATGCTTTCCATGCCGCTGATGGTGGTGCCTTCAACCACGCCCGCCCGATCCGGGTCAATGGTTGTCACGTCCAGGCCTGAGTCCTTCACTGCCAGCGAAGCCGCGGCGATGCCGTATTGAATGGTCAAATCAAACCGCTCCGGTTTGCGGCTTTTGACGTAGTCGCTGACGTTGAAATCCTTGACTTCAGCCGAAATCTTGACCGGCAGCTTGCTGGTGTCAAAACGGGTCACTGGCGCTGCGGCGCTGACTCCGCCGCGCACGTTGCTCCAAAGCGTTTTCAGGTCTTTGCCGCTGGGCGAGATAACCCCCATTCCAGAAATCACGACGCGTCGCTCGGGCATGTCGATGCTCATGGGTTGGGGAGTTTTTGTGAGTCAATGATCTGTGCGTGTACGAATATGGGCATGGCGCCAGCGCCGCTGCGCGCCTGGAATCCCTGATCGATCCTTTTGGCCGCCCCGATCTTCATTCCTTTGCGATCAACTTCGGTTTTTCGGCTTATCGGCAAAGTGCCAACCGGAATCATGGCCTTCTTTCTAACCCACACTCAGACAATGTTCAACAGGAATTGCGACCACCGGCGCACATTTCTTCTGTTTTGGTGCGACTATTTTTGCGCTGCGGGCGCAAAATTTGTCAAAGGGCGAAAATTTCGTCCAGTTTCCGCGAAACCTGGCCCAGGCGCGTGGGCAAATCGACCCCCTCGGGCCAGTAGGCCGGTTCCGCCGTGCCCCAGCCATTGTAGCCCACGTCGTCCAACGCTTTCATCACAGCGGGCCAATCGTTGTCTCCCTCTAAATATTCCACCTCGAAGCCTTTCCATAACCCTTCCTGGTCTCTTTTTTTGCGGCTGAATTCCTTGATATGCAATTTATGAATTCGTTTGCCCAAAATGTGAACCCATTGCTCCGGCCAGCCGGTATTGATGATGTTGCCCACGTCAAAATGCCAGGCCAGCGCCGGACTCTGGAATTCATCCACGTAGCGCGCTGCTTCCAGCGGACTGAGAAGAAACTGGTTCCAGACGTTTTCGATGGCAATCTTCACACCTAATTCCTCCGCCAGGCCGGTGACCTTTCTGACTTCAGCCATCGACCTCACGTAGGCATGGTCGTAAGCAGTCTGTTTGTTGACGACCGCCGGCACCAAGAGGACAGACGTTGCTCCGTAAGCTTTGCAGTCGTGCAAGGCCGTCTTCAACCCTTCCAGCCCCGCCTGGCGGACCTCGGGGTTGGCGTCGCCTAGAGTTTTCTGCCAATGCACCGAATCCACGACGCTGGCGATAATCAGGCCTGTGGCGTCACGCCCTTTGAGGACCTCATCCCGATTCATGCCGGAATCGACTTCCACCCCTTCGAAGCCCGCCTGCTGGATGAGCTTGAACTTGTCCAGCACCGGCATATTGCCGGAAACCGCACCCCACATGAGACCCTTCTTGATGGGCCGTTTTCTGGCTGGGGCGGGCGCTGTTGGCTCGGGATGCGCGCCAGGCGGCAGCACCACCGCCGCCAGGGCGGAAGTCTTCAAAAACTGTCGCCGCGTCGTCAACATCTTCTTTGGTGTCATGCCATCAAGGAAATCTCCTTTCGTGCGGACGGTCAATAAAAAGCGGGCATTAAAAATTCTTCTGGTCAGACGCATTCAAGGCACTGGTAACCAAAGTGGGGATGGACACGGCAGTTGCGAAGGCAGGGCAATAATCGGCAGGGGAATGTGGGTCAGGGGAATCATCATAAAATGCTTTTTTTAACTGGCGATGGGGCACTATACTCGCGTGACCCAGGCGGTGAGTCGAATGACTCGCAAACCAGGAAGCAACTTGGAAAAACTCAGACGGTTGGGTTGCGATCGAGTTTGTTTTTGCTATTACGTATTTTGTTAAACATTGAGCGTTAGGTGTAGCGGATTTTCCCCCGCCTGACCACCCATGTTAACTTTCATTCATTAAAGGCGAAATGAATATCACACAGCCAGTGAATGCAAAAATCCTGAATTACCTGACTCATGAAGGGGATTATATGTACCGTAAAAAACCTGACGCCCCTGTTTTCGCTTATTGGAACAGTGTCCCAGACCCATATACACTGTGCGGCTGCCATCCAGAGGTTGTCGGACGACTCTGGGACGAGATTAATGCCGGATTACCAGAGGATTGTCGAGGCTTGGTTTACAGCAATCCAGCATTGGTACATCCCAAGAGGGGAGTCATTTTCGCAGTTGGGCTTGGTACTTGGTACGGTTTGCGCTTGCCGGGCTTGCTTGCCTTGCAGGCGACTACGTCCGGCGCAGTCACAGTTACCAAATTCAGCACTGGCGATATGGACATCCAGCATAGGCTCGGTGAGGATTGGGTTTTTGGGGCCTGGCTAAAGGACGAAGTAACTTGGTGTAAAGAAGCAATTCGAGCATTTACTGACCTGACGTCTCCGGACCATTCGGGTAACTGAACTTCACACGCCAACCTATGACCTTGACACACCAAGCATAACAAACGATGTCTTTTGGACTTGGATATAGAAGAAAGGACCCTTCAAAAATCGAACTGTCATTTTACTAGGACTCACCCTTTCGCTTTCATGAAAAGCCGTTTTAAGCTCAAACGGAACATGAATTATGAAGCTGAAATCAAAACCAAAATGGAAATTCATCATCGTTGGAATGCTCGGCGCACTCGTGACCGCGAGCGCGGCTGATCCCGCGTATTGGTCCTGGGCCGCAACACCACCGATGGGCTGGAACAGTTGGGATGGTTTTGCCACGACCGTCACGGAATCGCAAACGCGCGCGCAGGCAGATTTCATGGCGCAAACCCTGCATCAACATGGCTGGCAGTATATCGTCGTGGACATTCAATGGTATGAGCCCAATGCCACTGGCTTTGATTATCGGAGTGGCGCCCGACTCGAGATGGACCCATGGGGGCGGCTCATGCCGGCCACCAATAAATTTCCTTCTGCGAGCGATGGGAAAGGTTTCAAACCGCTGGCTGATTATGTTCATGGCCGAGGCCTAAAATTCGGCGTGCATCTTATGCGGGGCATCCCGCGTCAGGCAGTCAACACCAGGACTTCCATAAAGGGCATAAACTATACCGCCGCCGACGTTGCCGACACCAACAGCACCTGCCGTTGGAACACGGATATGTACGGTGGGGACATGACCAAGCCCGGGGCGCAGGAATACTACAATTCCGTCTTCGAACAGTTCGGAGAATGGGGTTTGGATTTTGTCAAAGTGGACGATCTTTCGCGGCCGTATCACCAACCCGAAATCGAGGCCATCCGCGCGGCCATTGACCGCACCGGCCGGGCCATTGTTTTCAGCACATCGCCGGGCGCAACCCCATTAAGCGCGGGGGACAACGTCAGCACTCACGCCAACATGTGGCGCATCAGTGATGATTTCTGGGACAGGTGGGACCTGCTTTTTGCGCAATTCGATCGGGTCCGCGACTGGACCCAATATCGGGGCGCCGGTCACTGGCCCGATGCCGACATGCTGCCGATTGGCGTCTTGCAAATGGGAAGAAACAAGACACATTTTTCGCGCGACGAACAAATCACGCTGATGTCGCTCTGGAGTATGGCGCGTTCGCCGTTGATGATTGGCGCGGACTTGACCAAACTTGATGGCTTCACGCTCTCTCTGTTGACCAATGATGAGGTCATTGCGGTGGACCAGAATAGTTCCAACAACCACGAACTTTTTCGGCGCGACGGTTTTTACGGATGGGTTGCCGATGTGCCGGGTTCGCCGGACAAATATCTTGCCTTGTTTAACACCCGCGCGGCTGCCCAACAATCAACGGACGCATCACGCGCTTCGGCGGTAGTGCTGGTGAAATTGGCTGATTTGGGCTTTATGGATGCGGCTAACATCCGAAACCTGTGGACGCATGAGGACCTTGGTCCCGTCACCAGTGAATTCGCGCCTGTCATCAACAGCCACGGCGCTGGGCTTTTTCGCGTATCACCGAAGCAATGATGGCCAGCCGCAAACCCCAAGCGCCGCGTGTTCCCTCGGCTTTTTGGTCGCTTCGAAAGCAAAGCGGCGCTTGAATGATCGCTTCGCCATGTTAAAATATGCATCGATGCGCTCTCGCGTGAATGTCTTTGCCTTGGCTGTTTTTGGCCTGCTCCTGGCTGGCTTGTTCGCCCCGCCATTGGCTGCCCGGCAATCGACGGCGCGGCCCGGCATTGCGCCCAACGTGCCCACTCTTGTTTTCGACGGTGAAATTAAATCGTATAACGCCGCCCCAGGCGAGCAGTCCGCGCCATTCACCTTCAACCTGACTAATGTTTGGACGAACGAAATTGTCATTACCAACGTGAAGGCTTCCTGCCATTGCACCGTCGCAAGCATGCCGTCCGAACCGTGGCATCTTGCGCCGCAAGCCAGCGGACAAGTCAAGGCCCAGGTCAATCTCCAGGGCAAAATGGGATCCATCACCAAATCACTTACCTTCTTCACGTCGGTGGGAACTCGCGTCGTTTACCTCCAGGTCAATATTCCGCCGCCTCCGTCGCTATCAGGAAAGATGACCGAGGCCGAGCGCATGGCTGCCAGACTTAAGGCGACTGCCGATGCCCAAGCTATCTTCAAGGGCGATTGCGCCTCATGCCACGCTGACAAGGGCCGCAATGCTTTCGGCCAGGATCTCTATGCGGTCGATTGCGGCATCTGCCACGAATCCTCCCATCGCGACAGCAAGGTGCCCGACTTGCACGCCTTAAAACAGCCGACGGATTTTGATTATTGGAAAACGATCATTACCTTGGGCAAAGTTCACACCATGATGCCCGCCTTTGCTGCGTCGCAGGGCGGCCCGCTGACCGAGCCGCAGATCGTATCATTGGCCACGTATTTGAATCACACGATCTCGCACAATGTATCTCCCTCGACAAACAACGCCGCCAGTGCCTCGAATCTTCACGCGTCGGATTCGCCCTGAAGCCACCACTCTTCGACTCATGCCGAAGAAATAAAAACTGGTCGGATAACGTCGAAGCGTTCATCGCCATCCCTTCTCACCACGGCACTAAACCAATTTGCGATACTTCGGGTCTTCGGAGAGCTTCTTAACCAACTCCTTGACCTTTTGCGCCTGGCTCTTATGCGCCAGCAGAACCGCATCGTCGGTTTGAACTAAAATGGAATCGCGCAATCCCACCACGGCTATGGGCGTGCGGTTCTTCGTCCGCGCGTCAAAAATAATGTTGCGCGCCCCATCCACGTGAATGAAATCCGCCATCGCGCAATTGCCTTCCGGGTCGGCCTTCAAATGCCGCGCCAGCGAGGTCCACGAACCCAAATCGTCCCATTCGAATGCCCCATCCGCCACAATGACATTTTGCGCGTGTTCCATCAGGGCATAATCAATGGAGACCTTTTCCTTGATCGCCGGATACTCCCTGGCCAGGACCTTGTCGAGCTTGGCAGTGCCGGCGGCCTGGAACCAACGCTGGCAGGCGGCGGCCAATTCCGGTTGGTGCTTTTCCAAACCCTGGGTAATGGTGACAAAGGACCAGATGAACATGCCGGCGTTCCATCGATACTGGCCGCTGTTGACGTATTCCAGGGCCTTGTCGAAATTCGGCTTTTCTACAAATTGCTCTGCCTTGAAGAACGCAGTCTTATAGGGCTTCACGCCTTGCGGCGGCGGCAGCGCGTGACCAACGCGAATGTAGCCGTAGCCCGTCGCCGGCTCGGTCGGTTTGATGCCAATGGTCACGATCGCTTGCCCGCGTCCGGCTATATCAAACGAATCTGCCAGAACCTGCTGAAATTTTTTCTCCTCGGGAATGACGTGGTCCGCAGGCAAGACTGCCATGACCGCACGCGTTGAACGTTGCCCAACAATGGCCGCGCCCAAAGTCACGGCGGCGGAAGTGTCGCGCCCGACCGGTTCAGCGATGACATTTTGTTTGGGCAGCTTGGGCAATTGCCGGCGCACTTCCGGCGCTTGGACGGCGTTGGTGATGACGAGAACATTCTTCCACGGAACCAGCGGCAGGACGCGCTCGACCGCCTGCTGCAAAAAGGACCGTTCGCCCAGCAGAGCGACCAGTTGCTTGGGAGTTTTTTCTCGGCTGACGGGCCAAAACCTTTCACCCCGCCCGCCCGCCATAATGATGACGAACCGATTCTCGTCTTGCTGGCTCTTTTTCATAGCGATGATTTTCCTTTGACCGCCGCCGCTAGCGCGGCCGTAAACCTGGATACCCGCTCGACCAAGTCCGCGCTCTGGCCATGCTCCGCTATTTGATGGACCACCGCGCTGCCGACCACGACGGCATCCGCGTTTTGCGCAACTAATTTGGCTTGTTCAGGGGTTGATATGCCAAATCCAACGGCAATGGGTAATTGGGTGTGCGCTCGAATTTTCGCGGTCATTTCTCCGATGGTTTCGGAAACACTTTTTTGCATCCCGGTGACGCCTTCGCGTGAAACATAATAAATAAAACCACTGCCGCGCCGCACGATCAATTCAATGCGCGATTCCGGCGTAGTCGGCGCAACCAAATAAATGGCGGACATTCCCGCTTTGGCCATGACTGCTTCATAGTTGCCCGATTCCTCTGGCGGAAGGTCCAGCGCGAGCAATCCATCCACACCGGCAGCGGCCGCGTCGCGCACGAACGATTCCAAGCCGCGCTTGTGAATCAGGTTGAAATATATATAGAGGACAATGGGAATTTGCGATTCGCGACGAATAGCGGCGACGGTTTGCAGAACTTTGTCCGGCGTCGTGCCCGAATCCAGGCCGCGCTGGGCCGCCAACTGATTCACCAGGCCATCGGCGAGCGGATCGCTAAAAGGAACGCCCAACTCAAGTATGTCAATACCAATTTTATCGAAGGCCAGCGCCAGCCGCCGCGTCGCTTCCAGATTGGGATCGCCCGCCCCGATATAAACGATGAAACCCTTTTGCCCGTCCTTTTTCAGCCGCGCAAATCGGTCATCGATGCGATTCATCTTGCGCCCTCACTAGTGGCGCCGGCGTTTCACGTGAATCTGGGCCAGCGCGTTGGCCAGCGCTCCACTCACGATCGCCGCCTCTTCACCGCTAATTTTTTCAGCAAGGCGCGCCTCAGCGCGGCGGCGGGCCTCCTCGGCCTTGGCTTCGTCGATATTGTCCGCCTGGATGGCCATGTCGGTCAGGATGGAGACATGATCGCCGGTGATTTCCACAAAACCCTCGCCGACAGCCAAAAACGTGTCCTGGCCGTCCTTGCGCACAGTGACTTCTCCCGGCGCAAGTTGGGTCATGAGCGGGACGTGATTTGGATAGATGCCCATCTCCCCTTCGGTGCCGGGCAAGGTCACCATCTCGACGTCGGCGGAAAAGGTTTGAGCTTCCGGCGTAACGATTTCCAATTTTAGCGTGGCTGGCATCAGGCCTCTTTGATTTCGTCGATTCCGCCCTTCATGTAGAAGTTGCCTTCGGAGACATCGTCGTGCTTGCCATCAAGGATTTCCTTGAATGCGCGCACCGTCTCCGCCACGGGCACTTGCTTGCCTTCGCGCCCGGTGAACACTTGGGCGACGGTAAACGGCTGGCTCAGGAAGCGCTGGATTTTGCGCGCGCGCGACACGGTCACCTTGTCCTCCGGGGAGAGTTCGTCCAGCCCCAGAATGGCGATAATGTCCTGCAAATCCTTGTAGCGTTGGAGCACTTTTTGGACGCCGCGAGCGACTTCATAATGTTCCTGGCCGACAATTTCCTGCGTCAACGCCCGGGAATTGGAGGCGAGCGGATCGACAGCAGGGAAAATTCCCAATTCAGCTATGGAGCGCTCCAAGACAATGGTCGCGTCCAAGTGGGCGAAGGTGGTGGCCGGGGCCGGATCGGTCAAATCGTCCGCCGGCACGTAAACCGCCTGGAAGGATGTGATGGACCCCTTTTTGGTCGAGGTGATCCGTTCCTGCAAATCGCCCATTTCCGCGGCCAGTGTCGGTTGGTAACCGACGGCGCTGGGCGTGCGGCCCAGCAAAGCTGAGACTTCCGAGCCGGCTTGGGAGAAGCGGAAAATGTTGTCGATGAAGAGAAGCACGTCCTGGTTCTTTTCATCGCGGAAATACTCGGTGATGGCCAAGCCGGACAGCGCCACGCGCAGACGAGCGCCGGGTGGCTCATTCATCTGGCCGTACACCAGCGCGATTTTGGAATCGCCCAGATTTTTCTGCTTAATGACGTCCGCTTCGGACATTTCGTGGTAAAGATCATTGCCTTCGCGCGTGCGTTCGCCGACCCCCGCGAACACAGAAACACCACCGTGCAGCTTGGCGATATTATTGATCAATTCCATGATGACGACGGTCTTGCCGACGCCCGCGCCGCCGAACGCGCCCACTTTGCCGCCCTTGAGGAAGGGACAAATCAGATCGATCACTTTGATGCCCGTGGTCAGGACTTGCGGCGACGTCGATTGATCGACCAACGCCGGAGCCGGGCGATGGATGGGGTAATATTTTTCCGCTACGACCGGCCCGCGTTCATCAACTGGATTGCCAGTGACATCGAAGACCCGCCCCATGACGCCGGGGCCGACCGGCATGGATATGGGAGCGCCCGTGTCGGTAACCTCGAGGCCCCGTTTCAGTCCCTCGGTGCTGGACATGGCGACCGTGCGAACCCAGTGGTCCCCAAGATGTTGCTGCACTTCGAGAGTGAGTTTGGTTTTGCCGTGACCGGGAACATCGAAATCCACCGTGACAGCGTTGTAAATGGATGGCATTCCCTCGGGAAATTCAATATCGACGACGGGCCCGATGACCTGGACAATTTTGCCTTTATTCATGTTGTTAATTCAGCGCGTTTAATACCTGAAAAGAGCGCAGAATCTAAAGACAACGGCGCAGCAGTGTCAAGGGCCTTTGATAAGTTTTTATGAATCGGCATATATCCTACAAAAAATGCTTGAGCCGCTCGCGGAGCGCCGCTAATTGTGAATCTGTGACAGCTCAAGTTAATTTGAGTGCTGGGAAGGGTCAAGCCGTGACGGCCGAGATAAATGTGGATGCTCGGAAAGATGAATCCCCAAGCGATGGCCTTGGCGGTGAGACCTGGTGGAAAAGGGCGTTAATCGTAGTCGGTTTTATCTACATAAACGGTTACATGGCTTCCCGCGCGTTTTACGGGTCCTTAGGCTTATCCCCGTCGGACTTTGTCATGGGGGACTATGATTATTTGATTCAAGGATTATGGTATTTAACTCCTGAATATCAATCTGTCCTGCATTGGCAGCTTGGTTTTGCTGGTTACTATTTCTGTATAATTCTAACGTGGTTACTAGTATGGTTATCTTCGAAGGTGGCTTTTAAAGAAAGGCTTTTTAGACAGGCTTGGTTACCGTCTCTTCTTGTAGTCCTGTTGGCCGTCGCCATTTCAGTCCTCGCTGCATTCCACGGACAAAAACGGGCCAACGTGCTCAAAGCGCTTACAGAAAAACTGCCGATGGTCATAATCTACTACTCGCCGGAAGAAAAGGAAAGCGCCGCCATTGCCGGGCGTCTAGTCAGCCGAAATGACAAGATCGTGTGCCTCACTTCAATCAACAGTTGGGTAGTGACGAACGAAGAGCGAATCGCAACGGACGAGACAGATCCCAGATTCTTCGTAATTCCTTTTGAAAAAGTAAAAACAATAATCATAAGATGAATATATCGCTTAATGGCATTCTTTGGCGCTGGCCGGGAGTTGCCCTCGTCTTCATCCCTGTTTTGTTTGTGTCTCGAGGCAACGTTTCGGGTGCGGACACCAATCGATATTACAACGTCATAAACGTCAAAAATGGCAAAAATTATCAAGGTCCACTTATCGCCAATGAGAGCACGAATCTGGAAAAGGAGATCATTATATTCGATTGTCTTTTGAAAAAAAAGGAGGGTCCTTTACGTCATGGCGACGGCTACAACTGGTCGGAATTGCATTCCAAACCATGCGACGGTCAGTTCTTCACATTGACCGATAATGAAATGAAAACCCTTCGTGGGGGCGATCCAGGTTTTTGGGCAGTGTCGTCGAATAATTACGTATACCTTTCCGAGAGCGAGGGCGCTGCGATTGTAGTATCGACTATAAATTTCAGTGATACCAACGTGGTTCATTATCTTCAAGAGGCCATTGCGCCTGCGAAATTGTCTTCCATCACTAACTTGCAAAGTCCGACAGTCACCTATCGCATCAATAAATTTGGGAAACCTTCGGCAACGGTTTACGGCACAGGAGAAGGGGAAAACAAAGTGCGCGATTTACCGTTCAAGCTCAAATCGGTCGATGCAGTATTTGACCAATTGCACGATGCCGGAAAGGTTACAACATGATTATCCGGACAATCAGGAAGACATCGCAATTTCCGGTAATAGCGCCTATTTGGACGAATTCAAATGTGGATGAACACCTTTTCTTTCGGAAAGCGGACCTTCGGCGCGGCGGCGTATTGGTCGGCAGGGGAACGATAGCCAAGCGTGGCGACCATCGACGCAGCGAGCCCCTTTTCGGATAGGCCGAGGATGGCATCGTATTGGGCGCGGTCAATTCCTTCCATGGGACACGCATCAATCCCGAGGAGCGCGGCGGACGTTAAAAGTGTGCCCAGCGAAATGTAAAGTTGGTTCCGGCACCAGGCATTGCGCGTTGGCACATCCATGCCTTGAATCAATGCGCCAACCAGCATGCCGCGGAATCCTGCCACTCCTTCGACAGGCGTGTTTCGAACTGCCGAAGGCGGGTTCCGCACTTCGGCCATGCGCGTGAGGTACGCGTCCAAATCGCTTTCGCTTAGATTGATTTTATTAGCAAAAACGACCAGGTGCGATGCTTCGACGATTTGCCGCTGACCATACGAAGCCGCCTGAAGTTTGGCGCGCACGGCGGGGTCTTGCACGACAATGAAGGCCCAAGGTTGCACGCCAAAACTGGACGGGCTTAGCCGCAATGCCTCCTCGAGCGCGGCCCAGTCGCGGTCGTTAATCTTCCGCGTCGGATCGAATTGCTTGGTGGCATAGCGCCAGTTGAGTTGTGTGAGTAATTGTTCCGGTTGAATAGTCGTGTTCATATTTGTGTGCAGTCCAGCTTCAGTTTCAATTCAGTTGAGGTCAAATAAAAGGACCTGGGCGCGTTCCGCAGCCTTGATTTCCGCTGCGCTTGGTCCGTCGAGCACCGCAGCATCGCCCGCCGCCAGCTCCTTTCCGTTTACGGTAACTTTGCCTTCCGCGACGTGCAACCAGCCATGACGCGCCGCCGCCAATTCATGGGCGACTTTCTGGCCCGGCTCCAATTTTCCGAGCCAAAGATCGGCATCCTGTTGGATGGCCATGGAACCGTCGCGGCCGGTCTTGCTCGTGACAAGGTGCAGCACTCCGGTGGGCGCGTTCGCCAAGGACTTTTCGGCGTAATGCGGCTTGACGCCCATGCGATCGGGCTGAATCCAAATCTGAAGCAGATGCACCGCCTCATCCTTGGATGGATTGAATTCGCTATGCTTGACGCCAGTGCCGGCGGACATATATTGCACCTCGCCCGGACGAATCACGCGACCATTGCCCATGGAATCCTTGTGCTCCAATTGGCCGCTGAGAATGTAAGTGATAATTTCCATGTCGCGATGCGGGTGGGTGCCGAAGCCCATTCCCGGCATCACCAGATCATCGTTGATCACGCGCAAGCTGCGGAAGCCCATCCATTGCGGGTCGTAGTAATCCGCGAAGCTGAAAGAGTGATAAGTGTCCAGCCAGCCGTGTTCAGCGTGGCCCCTCTCATTTGCTTTTCTTATTTTCATATTCATCATGAAGAGACAATGCCACACCGAGGGCCAAAGTGGGAAAGACCAAGTTTCTTGCCTTAGCATACCTAAAAGGCATGGTGCTTGCGTCGATTGGTGCTGCGATTAACAATTCACAAATGCACGCGCATGAAATATCGGTCGTCCTGACCGTGGCCGGCTCTGATAGCGGCGGCGAGGCGGGCATTCAGGCGGACTTGAATACGTTCGCGGCACTCAAAGTGCATGGGACGTGCGCGATTACTTGCGTGACGGCGCAGAACCGAAAAACCGTCGCCCGCCTGCAACCGTGCTCGCCCGACATGGTGCGGGCGCAAATGGAAGCGGTGGCCGAAGGCTTTCCTTTGTCCGCGGCCAAGACCGGGATGCTCTATTCCGCCGCCATTGTGCGCGAGGTTTCCGCCTTCTTCCAGCGACGGCGCTCCGTTCCGCTCGTGGTCGATCCCGTTATCTTTTCGACCAGTGGACGGCGCCTGCTTCAACCCGACGGAGTAGCCATGCTTCAGCGCGCATTGTTGCCCCTTGCCACGGTCGTCACGCCCAACGTTTCGGAGGCGGAAGTTCTCACAGGAACAAAAATCACCACGCTGGAGGAGTTGCGCGCGGCGGCTAAAATGATTCGACGCAAATTCGGATGCGCCGCTCTGGTGAAGGGCGGTCATTTGTCAGCAACAAACGAGTCGGTGGATTTCCTTTGCACCGACAAGGGGGAATGGATGTTGTCCGCGCCGCGTGTCAAGACGAAAGGTCTGCACGGCACCGGCTGCACCTACTCGGCGGCGATTGCAGCGTGGCTGGCTCGCGGACGTTCCCTCGAACAATCAGTAAGATTGGCGAAAGATTATATTACGCAAAGGATTTTGGCTTCGCAGCAGTAATTCATTTTGGGCCGGCCATCTTCGGCAGGTATTCGTCCAACCGTTCCAGCGTCTGCTTCCCGCCTTCCACCGCTCCGAATTCCTTGACGACTCTGTCCCTCTCTTCTGCCGAGGGAAAGACCATGCGAATGGTGACCTTCGTTTTGCCCGCGTCCACAACATCAAATGTCCATGTCTTAACGGAGGTTACGGTCGGTCCACCCTCGCGTCTGCCGCTGTGCGAAAGGACGATGCGTTCCGGTTTCACGATTTCCGTGAACACGTGTTCGTTTGGATAATTCGCGCCGTCCGGCCCATGCATGACCTGCTTCCAAACGCCGCCGACGCGGAAATCCATTTGCTCAATGGTCGTGGAAAAACCGCGCGGTCCCCACCAGTTCACGACGTGTTTCGGATTGGTCATTGCTTCCCAGACAAGTTCGCGGGGCGCGCTCACGGTGCGCGTAATAACGATTTCCCGGTCAGTGGAATCGCCCTCGACAAATGCCTTGAGCGAGGAACCGACAATCTGCGTCCAGCCACCCTCGAAATTCTTCCGCGCGAACGCGGGCGTTCTCGGAAAGCTTTCCAAGCCTTCGTGCGTCAGTTTCAGGCGCGTCTGTTTCCCCTCTGCGAATAATTCCCAGGTGACGCGCGAATCACCTTCATGCCCCTCATAACGCCAGCTATGCACAAGTTTTTTCCCGGGGACAACCTCCAAAACTTCGCAATGATGCGCATAAGTAAAACCTTCGTGCGTGACGGTGAACTTAAATTCAAAACCGGCTTCCGCCTTGAACTCTTTCAGGTCGAAATACCAGCGCTTCATGTCGTCCTTGTCCGTGATCGCTTTCCAAACGGTGGCGATCGGCGCGTTGAAGGTGCGTTCAACAATGACCGGGCCGGTTTTCGGCGACAGATGCTCGGCCAGGCGCTCCAAACTTTGGGTCATGCCGGCTTCAAACCCGCCGATGTATTTATTGGCGTCGGCAGTCGTCTTGGTGACGCGCGAGCGAATGGTAAGCGCTGTCTTGCCATTTCGTTCAACGAGCGTGACCGTGTGCAAAAATTCAAACAGCATTTTCCCGTTCTCATCCAACGCTCCGCTGGTGAAGACCAGCCGTTCGGGCGGAACGATTTCACGGAATTCGCCGCCCATGGGATAATCCACTCCGTTGGGCGCGCGCATGACGACGTGAATGGCTTTGCCGGGCTTGGGGTCCCAGTCGCAAACCGGATTGGTAAATCCTTTTGGCCCCCACCATTCCATCAAATGTTTGACGTCGGTCCACGGCTCAAAGACCAGTTCGCGCGGCGCGGCGAATTCGCGGGTGATGACAAATTCCTGTCCGGTGTAATCCTTTACGGCTTTATTTTTTGTGCTCATTTTGTTTTTCCTTGGTTTGCAGTTCTTTTAAATATTCGTCCAAACGGTCCAGGCTCTGTTCCCAAAAACGGCGATATTCCTCGATCCATTCCGATGCCTGCTTCATCGGCGCGGCCTGCAAATTCAACCGATGCTCCCGCCCGCGACGCCGGCGGCGAATCAGCCCAGCGCGCTCGAGCACGCGCACGTGCTTGGAGACGGCGGGCAGCGACATTCGGTATGGCCGGGCGACATCGGTCACACACTGGCCTCCGTGGGCCAGGTTCTCCAGGATGCGCCGGCGGGTCGGGTCGGCCAGCGCGGCGAAGGTGCGGTCCAGGAGCCGGGATGAATACTTAACCATATGGTTAAGTATGTCCGCAGCCCCGGAATCTTGCAAGAGAAATTTCTCAAATTTTTTTGGCTTTCGTTTTCCGAAAAATTTCGCATGCGCAATTTAGCGCAATTTAGCGCAAGTTTACCTCGGAAAATTTCAGAGCCCCGAAGCGCGCTTTTAAGTGGAATTTCGGCTTCCATCTCAAACCCACGCCGTCGATTGGCGATTTTGCACCATCTCACCCGTGTCCTCTCCTTGGTCAATCATTCCCCGTTGGGCCGCGAATTCGGCCAACAGAACCAGCCGGATGATCATTCTCAGATCGAGCCACGTCCGCCTGCTATTCCTTCTCCCATTTGGGAGAAGGTCAGAATGAGGGGTGCCCGCCTTGATTTTAACTTGATTAGGTTTGATTGAGTGCGATTGGCAGTGCCAGCCGCGTTGACCGGCGACGGATACACCGCGCCCGCGGCTGTTTGGGAGCATTTCGCGATCTTCTGATGCTGGCGGATCGGCTGGAATGAGGGCCGATCCGCCACTCAAAAAGTTGTGCGGAAATTCCCGGAATTATCATGGAAATCAACGACTTGCGTCAGTTTGCCTTCGGCGCCGATCGATTCAAAACAGGAACGCCGGCGATCTTCTGACCCGCCGCTTGCCGCTGACCCGCTTCCCGAATTTCAAAGAACGAGCGTCCAAGCGCTTTTCATGGAAAGACTATACCATTAATGTTTGGGACTGCAAGCGAGTTTTTACACGGACGTCGGAAAAGCAGCGCCTTGGGGAGCTGGGCCTTTTTTCCGCGCAAGTCAGAGGGGAGCGAAATGGACAAGGCAACTGAGCGTCAGGGGAATGTTGGTCAAGGGAATAATTTCAGGACGTTGTCTTTTTCCCGTTCTCCAGACCACTTTGATCTTTAGCTCCGCCAGGAGCGAAATCTTTGTAGATCAACCAGAGCCAATGGAAAATCAGCTCCATGGGAGCGACATATTCCGAGTGATCGCAAAGCCGATGTCGCCTCTACGATGCTTTGGTCGTCGGAGGGGACGGTGAACTACAAAGAGGTCGCGCCTAAGGCGCTGCCAAAAACTGCGATGCGCCCTTGCCGAATACCTCGAAGGAATAGGTGTTGCCAAAGCCGGGTGACTTTTGCATGATATTCTCCCGGCAATGACGTCGGACACTATTCTGAGCGGCAGGCCGGCTGACCAAGGCCGGCCCAGTCCTACTCTCATCGAAGGAATCAATCTGCGGCTGGCCTTAACGGGCTGCCCAACCTTCGGCAACGGCACGGGCCATTTTCTGCCAGGCTTGGCGGCGCCCATGTTTTCACGCCAAAAGGAAAACATGCGTTTGCTGGCCGATTACCTTTGCCCGGCCGACTGGCGCATTGACCATTTCCTGCGCGAATATCTCTATGACACCGGCCTAAGCGTGCCGTGGCCCAAGCGCACCTTGGTCCTGGACAGTCCCGGCCTGGCGCGCCAGCTTTCACTGCCTCCCGACCAGGATGAATTCAAGTCCGACATCATCTGCTCCTATCGGACGCGCCAGGGCGTGCTGCATAATCCTGCCAACGACCGGCGCACAACTCAGGGCGTCTTTCACGTCACTGAAGGCGGCTTGCCGATTCCCGACGATAAAAAAGCCGTGCCCAAGGGCGTCTTTGGAAGGTTGCTGGCGCTGGCGTTTCAGCCGCCGGCCTCGTTGCTTCGGCTTCCATTTACATCGACGCAGGAGGAACAGGCTGAATGCATTGTTTCATTGCTCATGCGCCCGGTGGTTTGTCCCGCAGTGCCGGGATTCATCGAAGAAAAGTCGATGGAGACTCGTTTCTTTGTGCCGGGCAACCTGGTTTGCAATTTGGATTTTGTCGAAACGATTTTTGGCAACGCGGGCGATCCTTTTCTTCCTGAAAACGACGCCGGCCTGGACGTGGAACATTGGACGGGTCATACCGGTTGCGTCATCCTCGCGCCGCATCTGACTAAAGTGACGAAAAAGTCCCTTGGCCTTCCGCCTTGGGACACCGCCAACGAACGGCAACGCCGCGACGGCATGTGCTGGAAGGCCGAAGACGAATTTTACAATGACGGCGGCGCATTCAAAATCACGGCGCGCGACCAGCGCGGTATCATCGTGACCGTCATCGCGGACAACTATTTCGGCTATTGCAAGAAGGAGGTCAAAACGCAGATCAGCTACGCCGCGAACCTTTATGGATTGTGCGAAGAAGAACATGCCGGCGGCGCGCGCGTCTATGCCAGCTACGATCTAGGCGAGGAATTTTTCGCCGACAAACATGTGCGTTCGCGGGGACATTCCTTCGAGGAAGTTGTGCAGCTCGCAGGGCCGGCCCTGAAATTGCAGCCAGAGGGCTATGCGATTGACAAAGAATACCCGGACATCATTTACGTCCCGGCCGACGTCCACTTCGATCTGCGCAAGCAAACGATTTCCTGGCCGGCGCCAGACGGGCAAAAAGCGATAAAATTGATGGCGGGTAAAATTTATATTCGACCGTCCGGCTACCGCGTCCACATGGAAAAACCTTCGGACAGCCGGGCCTGGCGTTTGATCGGCACTGTGGCCGAGCCGACCCTCTGTCACAAACCTTCGACCGTCTCAGGCGGCGGCAAATCGGAGATTTCCAAACCCATCACGGATGCCATTCTTCACGGACCCGTCTTCACGGCCGATTTCAAAAGAGACTTCGATTTTGTGGCGGATCTGCTGGCGCGCGATTACTCGGATCGTTTCCGGGATTTGGCGAAAGCCATTTCGGACAAGCGCTCGATCCTCAGCCCGGAACGCTCACTCGGCTCGGTCATCAAGCTGTTCACGCCGTCCGAGCAGGATTACACCGACAAGTTCAACCAGTGGCTGTCTTCCATTCCACAATATCTGATCGAGCTGCTCTTCGTGGTGAAACGTTTCTACAAGCTTTCGTGGGGCGAGCATTGGCGCGAGCATTTCAGCGTCGATATCATCAACGGCACGCCGGGCAACGAACTGAAGTTTGATGGCCGCAAGCTCGTTTCCAATTTCCTTCGCGTGGGTTACGACGCTGACGGTTCCTGGCGCGTTTTCGGGTTGCGCAAGGATTTCCATCCCGCGGCCAAACTACAGGCCGAGGATGACATTACCGCCTCGGTGGTTGTTCCTGCCAATGCGCTCCAGCATCTTAACCCGGATGACGCCAACCTGTCGGTGAAATTTGTGCACAACACCGAAGAGCGGTTGTTCCAACGTCCCGACGAAGCCATTCATCGCGGCTACGATCAACAAGCGGAAAAGGATTTGTCCGAGCCGGGAAATTTTCTTTCCAATTTTCAGCCGCTCACGGCGAAGGACGCCCGCGACCTCGCCGAGGATTCCATCGGCTTTGCGACCTACACCCAGCCGATGCAGAACCTTATTCGTGAAGCTTCGAAGGGCAACGGGCCGCGCTATTTCGTCTCGTCGGCGCATCCGAGAATAATCGATGGCCGGCCCTCAAAGAATCCGCGTTATTTGCAAAAGCGTCCCGATCTCGAGGACACCCGCGAAGTCCATGCCGCTGAAATGGCCACGCGCCTGCAACGGCGCATTTCCCTGGACACTCCGCTCTACACGCCGGTCAACGTCGTCGTGCCGGGCCGTCGCAATAATCCGCCCGAACCGGCGGCCGGCATCCGTTCGCTGGCGGTGTTCAATCCGGTGCATTACATTGAATTGCCGGAGTTATTCATGGAATTCATTTCCAGCATGACCGGCAAATCGCCCTCGACCACCGGGGCAGGCTCCGAAGGCGCGCTCACAAAAGGCCCGTTCAACGCCCTGCCGCCGATCATCGACCTCAACGCCGCGCTGGTCTCCTTTGCCCTGACCGGCTACGACGCCTTCGTTTCTTCCGCGGACCACATTGGGCCGCGCGTGCGCGTCGATCACGACATCAGCCTGCTGATACCGGAAGTATGGTGCCGCATGACGCCAGAGGAGCGCCAGCCGAAGTTTCTCATTGACAACGGCTATTTTGAAAGATGCGTGGACTTCGACTTCAACGGCCGCAACGTCGCCGCCAGCCGGCTCGGTTACCGCATGACGGCCAATTTCGTTCGCACCTTTTTCGGCCGCGTTTTTAATTATCCTTATGCCGTCTTCACGGAGGAGATGCTACGTCCCGAGAAGCAGGACATGGCCGTTTTTGCGGATGGCGTGGACAACATTGTCGGCACGCACCAGCGCGTGGCGGAATGTTACCTGGCCGATGGAAGCATCGAAATGGCCTGTCCGCCGTTGAAGGCCCTGCTGCATATCATGGCGCGCGGCAGCTTCGAGGGGAGGGACGTCAAGCATGCGGATTTTCGCGCGCTCTTCAGCCGTGAGAGCGTTGTGGCCAGCGACTGGTACGCGCGGCGTCTGGAAGCCAAGCGAAGTCATGACATCAAACTCTGGCGTTGTCACGCCACCTATCTGGAAAATTTCCTCAAGAAGAAAAATTACGCCGACGAAGCCGAAAGGCTGGGCATCCCCGCCAAACTTGAATTAGCGTGGAAAACGTACCATCACGTCAAGACCGCCGAATACATCGCCAGCCTCCAAGGCACCATTGGCCTGCAACCTTTGGAAACATAAGCGTGTCTGTGCAGGCGGAGCGGCTCACCAGACTGGGTTTACACTCATTGTTAGGCCTATCAACGGGTGGAATTTTGCAGCGGTGTTGGAGATTTGGCGCTCTGCTCGTCAGGCTTCAAATTCTGCCATCCCACTAATTTCCACTTCATTATTAGTGTGTGCTGCTCATCAAAAAACAGCCCACGCTTTTCAAAGATAAGGGCTTTGCCTCGGTTCTTGTATATCCAAACAATCGCGGTAGGTGTGTACGTTTCGCCGTAGCTGAATCCTGAAACCGAACCGCCTTGTGGCGACCACGAGCCACCGACGCTTGCTATGGAGTAGTAACCCGTGCCTTTATAGTCCTGATATGCCATTGTATCATCTGGCTTGCCCCATCCTTTCTCTACGACATTCATTTTTGTTCCATACGTCAAGACTTGGGGTGTGGAGCAACCCGCGCCAAATGCGGCCAAAAACAGGGACAACACCGGCACGAAACCTTTAACGCAAACTCTGCGGAACGCCCTGCCGCTGCTTGATGCTGAATCTTTCACAGATTGTCTTTCGGCAAGAACCCAACACCCTTTAAGGGGATTCGTCAAGCCTCGACATCTCGATTGCCGCGTACACTAGAAAAACCGCGTATCGGATTCCCGCACCAGTCCAAAAAAACTCTTTGTTTTGCCATGCCGCAAAGAACAGACTACGGTAAAGAACTGAAAACATGAAGATTCCAAGAACGGCGGCTCTAAAAATTCAGGTTCGACAACTAGTCAAAAGCTGCAAACGCACTCCCACTCTGGAAACGCTAAATAAAATCGAAGACTTGTTGGGCACAGTGCGGTCAACCGTAACGACCCGTCATGGAGTACGAGAGCGCCTTTCGGAACTGGCCTCACCGATTGCTAAGGTTAGGCGCATTGACAAAAAAGTTTGTGCGGAATTGGTCGAACCTGAAAATCCCACACCAACGAGGCTGAAGAAGCACATAAGAAAGTTGAATAAGGCAATTTCTCACAGACCCGGCAACAAGTCCTGACTTTTTGTGCAGACCGCCGACTTTTTGTGCAACCGGGCTTAATTGTGCAAAGCCCCGTTGAGGAGAGGGAGTGGGAATGCCGAAGGATTTCCCAAGGATTGAGGCACGGTCTCGCAGGAGCTCGCCCCTCCCGAATATGGCCTCCGCCTTCAGAGTTCCGAGGATTATTTGGGGGCGGTTTTGGTTTTCGTTTTGCGGTCCTTGAAAGCGGAGCGCAACAACCAATGATGTTTGAGGCCCTGGATAAACTGATCGCTGTGGACAACGATGTCTGAAATTTGCGTAAGCATGTTGGAATTGGCCTGAACCTGGTTATTCAAATTGCTGGTGATAGACGCGAGATTGTCGAGCGAGCGGCTGACGTCCTCAAAGAGAGCGGTCAGGTTCGTGTTCACGTTGGTCACTGTTCCGTTGACATTCGTCAGCGCGCCATTGGCGTTGAGCAATGTGAGGCCCAACTGCTCATTGATGTTCGTTGGAATGAGCCATTCGCCCAGTGAGCCGTGGGGATCTTTGAGGTGGCCGGTGATAGTGGCCAGATTGGCCACGGTCGGACGAAGGTTTTCGGCGATGACATTGAGGTTGGACGTCAACTGCTCACTGTTGGAAAGGATGCCGTCAATCCGATTGGTGATTTGGAGAAAATTGGGCAGGGCAATTTCAACCTGGGAAACCAACGCCTGTGCCCGGACCATCAGCGCCGGGGGCTCGTCGGGAGTCAACATGTACATGTTTGTTTTGTAAAATGGCAGGTAGCGGTGTTGGTCTTGATCCCAGATCGCCGTGAGGCTTTTGGTGGGACGAGTCGTATCAAAAGTCCACAGTTGGGTGATGCCAAGGGTGGAGAGGTTTGCCATATTGGTTTTGATGAGCCACCACGGGCGGATGATGACGTTTGTCCCGTCAGAAAGTTCTTCGGCAAACCTGAGTTTGTCGAAATGGTCCGAACTGGTGATCTCTGCCAATGAGCTTTCCTTGAGGGGATAGACTGCATAGACGGTATAGGCGTTTGTGCCGGTGCCGCGGGTGATGTCGATCTCGCGTTTTCCGAGGAATCCGGAATCCTTTAATGTCGCGGTTGAATTAGTCCAAATATATTTGTAATTCTCGCCCACGACCTCGAAATCAATTTCCACGTTGTGCATGGCGTTTGTACCGCGGGCAGGCATGGCAAAAACCCGGGTGATGTGGCCCACTTCAAACCCCATCAACTTGACCGTATCGCCCGCCACAATCCCCTCGCCGCTATCGGCATAAGTAAAATAATGGGCCCGGACTTCAAACCAACCGCGCCGCTGGGCCTGATTGTATAAGTAATAGCAAAATCCAACCACCATCAGCACGGCGGCCAGAAGAACAAACAGACCGACGAATCGCTCCATTCGGTTAAGCCGGGTGCGAATCTGCGGGGTCAAATCCTGGGTCGCCATAAGATTGTTTTACGAAACCTCCACCTCTTCGGCCTGCAGGAATTCGTGAACCAGAGGTTCGCTGACAGTGGATAAATCCGGCTTTCGGCCCAGCGGCAGGAAGCGCTTGTTCCCCATGACAGCCAGGGAAGGCGAACGGCCCCGCCATGGCAGCACATTATGGACTGCAATGACCAGTGTCATCGGTCGATTATTCAGAAGGGGATGCCCGGTGGATAACTTATCGAGGAAACCCATCCACCAACTTAGGTGACGGGAATCCAATCCGCTCAGCGGGTCGTCCAACAGCAAGAGTTCCGGTTGTAGAACCAAGGCGCGAGCCAGGCCGAGACGTTTTTCCCAGGAGCGTCCGATGGTTCCGGGCATCCTTGCAGCCAACGGTGAAAGGCCGGTCAATTCAAGCATTTCGCGCACCCGCTCCGCATTAGCCGATTCGCCAAGGGTATGATGGTAGCGCAAGGGCAGCAGGACATTCTCGGCGACGGTGAGCTGATGCAATGGCTTGCCCCCGTCGAAAACCAGTCCGACGCGTAATCGGATTTGGTCCGTAAAATCGGCAGGCATCTGTTGGCCCAAAAGGCGATAGGTCCCTTTTTGAGGAGGCGCCAAGGCGGCAGTCATCGCGAGAAAATCAGATTTGCCGGAATTGTGCATGCCCCCAATGACCCAGTACTCGCCCGGCGCCACCCGCCAATTAACATCTTCCAAAACAGCGGCATGCAAGTCGTCGCGCCCAGTGACACTGACGCCAACCATTTCAATGGCCGGAACGTTCTGATGTGCCACAGCGGCGCTCATAGTCATACGAAGAGATAAACCAAAATGAAGAGCATATCCAACAGCACACACGCCATAACGCTCTGGAAGAGCGCTCTCACGGACGCGCGTGAAACTTCCACCAGTCGCAGTGGTTGCGCAAGACCCTGGTAACAGGTGATGACGCCGATGACCGCGCCATACGCAAGGGATTTAATGGTGAGAATGACAAAATCCAGGCTGCTCAACGCGTCCGCAATCTGGTTCGCGTACTCACTGGGACGCAATGGAATGCCATTAAGAAAAGCAAACAGGTAACCGAATCCGAGCACCCCGAGAATGAAATAAATGGTCAGACCAAACACTCCAAGAGACATTCCGATCACTCGTGGCACAACGATGTAATGAATCGGATCGATGCCCAGCGCCTCCAGCGCCTCGACCTCGCCAAGGGCGCGGGTGGTCGCAAGATCGATCGCGTTTCGAGCGCCGGCCCGGGAAAGAACCAGCAGAGCTGTCAGTAATGGCCCCAGTTCCCGGACGACGACCACGACAAGAATGGTGCCGAGATAGGAGTTCGCGCCCAATCGCCCCATCCACGACACGGCCTGGCCGACCACCGCCAGGCCCAATGCGGCGGACATGAACAGGAACATCGGCAAAAGACGAAGGCCGGCGCCGGCCAATTCGATGCGGATGGAGGGAAAGGTCACTTCCGTCGCAACTTTTCGCTTGGTCAAAAACACTGCCAGAGTTATCAGCGTAAACGCCATCAGCCGCCTGCTGGCGGCGAAAAAAAGAAAAACTTCGTGCCCTACATTGAGCCAGGAAGTTGAGCTTTCACTGTCTATTGAAGACGTGCTGGTTTCACCATTCACACGGCCAAGGTATTTCTCGGAAGCGGAATGGTCAACAGAAGTAATCCCCTACCAAATAAAAATTGGTGCCCGGGTCGGAGTCGAACCGACGACCAACTGATGAGATGTGGTGGCCAAGGCGCGGTTTCCATCAATCATCATCAAGGTCAAGGTGTCAGTCCTCACATCAAGGTCAAGGTGTCAGTCCTCACTTTTTGCACTTTGGACTTTTTTTCAAATTATGTCATAACCGCTTCGTCGCCTCGGCAAAGAAAATCTGGCCCAAAACCGATGAATTGTGAAGGGCGGCAATTGATACCGGTGCGTGCAAGTGTCAGTCCTCACTCTTTGCACTTTTTGTTTTCCTCAGCAAGTTGGATACGTAACTCCAACTGCCCATCCGCAAACGCTCCGCAATCCACGCCAAACTCATCGTCAAGGTGTCAGTCCTCACTTTTTGCACTTTGGACTTTTTTCAAAATTTGTCATAACCGCTTCGTCGCCTCGGCAAAGAAAATCTGGCCCAAAACCGATGAAGTGGCAAGGGCGGCAATTGATACCGGTGCGTGCAAGTGTCTGCAAGTGTCAGTCCTCACTCTTTGCACTTTGGACTTTTTTTCAAAATTTGTCATAACCGCTTCGTCGCCTCGGCAAAGAAAATCTGGCCCAAAACCGATGAATTGCCAAGGGCGGCAATTGATACCGGTGCGGAGAAAAGTGCAAATAGTGAGGACTGACACTTGCACTCTGAAAATATTGAAAAACTCTTGTCCGTCTCAAGAAAACCGATATGAATAGACCACCTCAGAATGGCTGGTTTTGATTCGACCCCGACTGGCTGGTTTTGAAGTGACCGGTGACAGCTCTTGCGCAAATCGCAAGGCTCGACGGCCAGGACCACTTTCAAGCTGCCCGAAAAACTCAGCATCCGGGCAAAGGCTTCTGCAAGGCCCGTACTAACGCCGCCGCCAACTCCGCTTGCTGGGTGTGCGTGATGTCCGCGTGCGTCCCGCTGCCCAAATAAACCCTCAAGACGCCGGACGCCTTGCCCTCCGCGCCTTGCGCCTGCTCCACCACCGCTTCCACCCAGCGGACTTTGGCGCTCTGAGCCGAAGCAGCCCAGGCCGAACCAAGGCGCCTTCGATTGGAAAGCCATTGGGCAAAAGTCAAATACTTGACGCCAACCAAGGCCGCGAATTTGGCTCCGCCGAGCCCACTGCGTTCGAACTCTTCCAGAAGCTCCTGCCGGCGGTGCGGGGAAGTCCGGACCCGCGCCAAGGAATCGGTTTTCAGAATCTCATCAGAGCTTTGTGTAGATGTCATAGCAAAAGCCTATGACACTTACGCTATCTCCAATAGAGGTCCCAGGCGTGACGCTTACAAAAGTACGATGATAAAAAAACAGTAACAGCCAATGTGGCCCTCAGTCCAAAATCCACCCATTACGATGGCAGTGCGGCCCAGATGCTCGACCTTCCCCAGTCCGTATGATGGCAGCGCGGTTATTTGGTCGCAAATTACGACGCCAGCCAAGCCACAGGCCAAAAACCCTTACGATGCCACTTTGATGAAAAGTACGATGCCAAAAAAGTTCGTAACAGCTGGTCAGCAAGTATTGCGATCACTTGCCGCTCTACAGACAGGAACAGGTGTATCGCCAACGCCACGGCGTTGCTCTACCTCGGCAAACGCTGGGCCGCTAGGTCGAGTTGGCCGCCGACTGGCTGCGACCGATTTACGATCAAATCCGCACCGGCGTCATGGCCGGCACGATTTTCGCATCGTACTCCTCCTAACTCGGAATCGCAACTTTGGCTTTCTTGGTATAAGCTCGATGCACTACCGTGCGAAAAAACCTGTTTCCCGCCGATGGAAGACAGCTAAACGCGAGTTGTTACTCTGAGAATTACCATATAAAGCTTCAGAAGCAACCAGCCACTAGCAAAAAGACTCACAAAATATATACCGATGCAAGCACACCTTACCAAGCGTTCCTTGTGGGCTTCGTTGCATCCGATAAAAAACAGACCTATTGCCAATGGAATCAGTATCGCAGTAATTTTGAAGAGCCTTTTTTTCGTGACTCTAGCGCGAGCGGCCAATATAATCCAAGGCAGAGATGCTAATGAGCCAAGGGTGATCGACCTACACCACATTTCCCAACGGCCGAACACTAAAACTAAACTCAATGCCAATAAAGAAGCGATGCCAACAATATCAAGAACAGGCCATCGCTTGAGGCTTTCAGCGTTCATAATGCATCAATTTGGACATTAATTTCAATTGCCATCGTCAAACAGCCACAAAGCAACATCAACATCACCTGCTGTTAGTGTGCCTCCCGCAGAATTTAGTAGATTATTTTTCAGAATTCTTTGACTGTCTCCGGCTAGCGTACCGACGACACCGCCAGTTAAAGTGCCCAGCATCCCATTCACAATAGCTGTCTCAATCATGCTAACCTGACCCGCAGCGTTAGCCTCTGGAACAATTCCACCGCTTACTGCGCCCGAAATAGCGCCCGCCATAGCCCAACTAACTGCGGCTGCCCAGTCGACGTCATTCCCCTGTGCAAGGTCAGAACAGACGCTACCAATACCACCACAGGTAAAACCAAAAATTGATCCGCCAATTGCTGTGGCGGTAGAAAGCTGGACCATATCCTCCAGCCCGATAGTGCACGATAGGTGCAAGTGTCAGTCCTCACTATTTGCACTTTTTGTTTTCCTCAGCAAGTTGGATACGTAACTCCAACTGCCCATCCGCAAACGCTCCGCAATCCACGCCAAACTCATCGTCGTTTCCGCCCGCAACCGGCGGGCCAGCGCGACCTTGTGCTTATCGCCTTTGCGCCGCCGCGTCAATTCGTCTTCAGTCCAGTCCAGACGCTTGAGCGCCTGGACGACCATCCGCCTGGCCCGCTCTTCGCCGCTCGCAAAACGGTCGCTCCCATAGTGGTTGTTCCCCATCCGGTCGGCCGCCGCCGCCAGCAGGTCCAGCCGAAATTCCTCGCTGCCCAAACTCCACCCGCCCCGAATCTCTCGGTAATCGGCGGATGACTCCTGGGCCCGCCGCAACTCCATCTGGCGGGCGAATTCCCGTCGACCAGCCAAGCTGTCCTTGGGAATTCCCTTCTCCCCAAGCAACCGGTCCACCCGCAGCCACGGTGGGCGCTCTTTGGGCGGCCTCAAATATTGCCCATAGCTGCTCCAAAGAAAATTCTCCAGCGGCGCTGGCCGGGCCAGCAATTTGGCCCGCACAGGGTTCAGATGCACGTAATCGCAAACGGTGCGCAGATAGCCGCTGGCGCTGGCATCGACCATCAGCGCTTTGTAACGTCCGGCAAAGAGATGCCCGCACCACTTGTGCCGGATGTTGAAGCGCTTGGTGTAAACACCCAAGAGCCATTTCATGCCCGCCACCAGATTGGCCTCCGGCGTTTCCACCACCAGGTGAAAGTGATTGCGCATCAGACAATAGGCATGAACCTGCCAGCGCGTCTTTTGGCACGCCTGGCCCAGCGTGGCCAGAAAGACCCTGCGGTCCTCATCGTCCCCAAAGATGTCTTGGCGGCGATCCCCGCGATTCATCACATGATAAACCGCCCCGCCATATTCCATGCGCAGTTTGCGTGGCACGATATAAAACTCCCATCCCACGCAGCCGCCGTCAACAAAAAAGTGCAAATAGTGAGGACTGACACCTGTGTGTTTGGAATAATTTCGTTATCCTTGTATCCTTGGAGCGCCATTTACGGTGAAGCAGCGGCAAGACCCACCTTGGAAATGTCAAGCTGGCGGAGAATGTCCAAGACGCTGATCATCCGCTGGTAATCTGCCTGGTCATCGGATTGGACGACTACACCCAGGTCTGGATGGCCCGTCTTGAGTTCCCGCAATGCGTCTGTGAGCGCGGCGACTTGAACAGACTTGCCGTTGAGAAGAATGTCTCCAGCCTCAGTCACTAAAATGTGTTCCACGCGGGGCTTGGTTGGCTTTGCCGGCGGAGGTTTGCCGGAGGGAAGGCTTATTTCCAAATTGTTCATCAACTGCGGTGTTGTGATGATAAAAATCACCAACAACACGAAAACCAGGTCGAGCAACGGGGTAATGTTTAGTTCGGCCAACCTGCTGTGATGGGAAGAGGGAACATTTCTCATTGGGTCAATAAGGCTTCGGTGGTTTCCTGAACATCAAACCGTACCAGCACGCGGGACGGAAAATGGGCGGGCGGGGAGCGCTCCAGGTTTTTGGCGGCTTCGATAGCTTCGCGCACGGAGTCGTCCCAACGCGCGTTGCCGGAGCCTTTCTTCCAGTCAGGCTGGGAAATTTCGCCCTCGGTATTAACGGTTACTTCGACCTCGGCGACGAATGTATCGTCGGCGATGCCCGCCGGGCGAACCCATCTATGCCGCAAGGTGGATTCGACATAACTGCGATAGAGTTCAATGGGATTCGAACTGCTTTGAACGGATTTGCCCCCGCCAAAATCGAATGCGGGGAGTTCCGCAGGAGGCGGAGCGATCACTGCTGATGGGGCTGCCATGGTCTCTGAGGGCGGCGCAGCGCGCGGCGCTTCCCGTGAGGCTTCGACCTGGGGCACTTTTGCAATTTGAGGTGGTTCTATCTTCGGAGGTTCTTCCTTCGGTTTCTCGGGTTCTTTTGGTTTCTCCGGCGGTTTCTCGTGGACGAACTCGACGGCAATCTTCTTCAGTTGTTTGCCCAAGACCCCCTCGCGCGCAGCGAAGAGCACGAGAACGCCTACAATAACGGCGTGGAAAGCAAACGAAATGACCAGGAAAACTTTGCCGGCCTTATCAGGAACGCTGTTCTGATCGGGTGTTGCCATATTACTTAGGGGGTTCGGTAGCCAGGTCCACCTTCACAACGTTGGCTTGCTGGCAAGCATCGAGCACCGCGCGAATTTGCCGGTATTTCGCCTTGCCGTCGCCACGGACGATGACGCTCAAATCCGGATCGTCGGCGCGGAGAGCGGCCAGATTGAGAGCCAGTTCAGGAAGAGCTACTTTTTGTTTATTGATGAAAATGCCGCCCGTGGCCTCGACTGTGATGAAGTTGGCCTTACGGGGCGGGTCTTTTTGATGGCGCGAGGCGGTGGGGAGCGCCAAATCCAAGTCATTCACCAACGGTGTCGTGGTAATGATGAAAATGACCAGAAGCACGAAAGCAAGGTCCAACAGCGGAGTAATGTTCAGTTCCGTAAGCGTCTGATGCGCTGAGTGGGAGCACTTTTTCATGGGCGGAAAGCCAGGGAGTTGTCCGCGTCCTTGATCCGGCTGGCGCGCTGGAGCGCTTCGACGATCTTGTCTTCAAGGTCGCGGTTGTCAACATAAGTGTGTTCAATCTGGGTGGCGTAGCGCGCGGCGAAACCGTCCAGTTCCTGGGTGATGGCGCGGATACTGGTGACCATGAAGTTGTAAGCAAACATGGCCGGGATGGCGACCAGCAAACCTACGACGGTAGCGATCAGCGCCCCGGCGACACCGGGCGCCATCGCCGTCAGGGTGGCGGCATTAGCGCGCGCAATGCCGGCGAAGGTTTCCATTACCCCCCAGACGGTTCCGAGCAACCCAATGAACGGGCCTCCGGCCACCGCCGTGGAAAGCACGATCATCCCTTTTTCCAATCTCATGGCCTCGGCTCCCGCGGCTTCCTCCAATACGACCTTTACCGCGTCAAAGGCCGAGTTGCTAATGCGGCCGGCGGAGCCTGTGGCTTTACCCAATTGGTACTCAAGTTCCGTTGCGCCACTGCTGTAAAGGCGAAATGCCGGCGCGGCAGGAAAAGTTGCGTTCCCGCGCTTGACTTCCAAAGGATCGCGTGTGGCATTGTAGGCGGTGAAGAATCGCGCGGCCCACTTTCGGGAGAGATAGAGTTGCCGCGCCTTGGTGAGGATGATCGACCAGCTAAAGAGTGACAGGAAGAACAGGACTATGATGGTCGCTTTGCCCTCAGGGGTGGCCTTATCAAAGGCAAATTGCAGCGCGCCGGAGGCGAGCAACGGATGAATAGGGATGGTGTACATAGTTTTATCGGATCATTTTCCGGAAGGCAAAATAAGGGTCACGCGCCCTGCCTTCTGCACAAGTGAGATGTTGTTATTGGGTGTCTTTGATTCTTGGCCGGTCGATGACGCAGCCATTTGGACTACGTTAGTCGCGGCGGCGTCCAAGCCCCGGGCGTCGTCGTGAGCGACATTCGATTGGGGCACGCCGATGGCCGCGCCGGTTGAATCACCGCTGGTGGATACTGCGCCGCCCATGAGCGCAGCGGTGATAGAATCACCGCTAACGCTGACGTTGCCGCCGCCGACCACAGTGCCTGTCACTGCGCCGCCGGCGCTAATATCGACATTGCCGCCACTGACCACCGTGACAGAGACGTTTTGTTGTGAATTAATATTGACGCTTTGGCTGCCCAGAACGACGCCCGTGATGTCACCGCCAGCCTGGAGCTTAATGTTGCTGCCGATGACTCCGGAACCGGTGGCGTTGATGTTGTCGCCGGCCGAAAGATCAATGTAGTTGTTGCGCGAATTGGCTCCGTTGAAAGCAATTTGCAAAATGCCCCCCAGGCTGGCGTTAATGCTTCCGTTCGGAGTATTGACCGTAATGTTTCCGAGTTCGGCATCGGACCCGGGCACGGTCGTCGCAAGAATGCCGCTTCCGGGAATCGTGGCAGGAATGCCTGTTAATTGTCCGGTCTGGGGATCGAGTTCCAGCGCGCTCAAGGTAACGAATCCCGCGCCGCCGCTGCCCGCATTGACATCCCCATTTTGGGACGTCACCGAAATATTTCCCCCGTCGTAAGCCGCGATGCGCGAACCGTCCACGTTGATGTCGCCACCGGCGGTGATAGAGATGCTGCCGCCGCTGGTCGTAAAGATTCCTTTTGGAGCATCGGGGTCTCCGTAAGTTGTATATTCACCTCCAATATCGAGAGTTCCGCCGACCTTCAAGTCTATGCCGCCGAGGTAGCCATCATTCGCGATTTGAGTGGAGGTCATTTCAAGATTGTTAGCGACGTTCACGCTCAGGCCGGCGCCGGATGGAGAGACCGTGGCTAAAGCGGAATTCGGAGGAAGAACTGTTATGCCTCCGGAGATTCCCAGGTCTATGCTGTTTGCTGTGATAGAGAATTGCCCGGGACCAGCAAGGGCCAGTCCATTATCGCCCAACGTCGCCGACTGGCTGGCGGCGTAGAGTTGTTGCAGGGCCGCCTGTTGCGTCGCGTCCACGGTAATAGGTTTGGTAATTGGGTTCCCATTGGCATCGACTTCCGGCTGTCCGGCCGAATTCAAAACAAACTGGGTTGGGTTAAGCAGAAACGCCAGATCGGCTGAAGTCATTTGGCCGATAAAAGTCAGCGTCCCAGTGGCTGCGTTGTAACTCAGCAATCCCGAAGCCGCTGGGTCCGTGCTCAGCAACGGATTGAAGAGGGCGGATGGGAGAGGATCCGTCAGCGTGGTACTCGTTGTGTCGCCTCTATAGGTGATGGAGCCCGCGACGTTGATAGACGTGGTTTGAGACGGCGAAACGTTTTGACCAAGGAACCCAAAATTATATGTATTCCCTCCGACCGTAATGACCGCGAACGTGGGGACAGTCAGGCCAAAGCTGTTGATGTCACCCGAAATGTTCAATGCGACTGGGTTTGGGTTATTAAGATAGAGCGGGGTGGAAGCCTGGCCTTGGGCGAAGGTTGCGTAACCAGGCAACCCGCTATCCGACATGGTGATGCCGATCAAGGTCGTTTGCTCTTGAAGGCCAGTCAGATTGCCGCCGTCGCGCGTGGTAATCTGCAAGGCACCCTGGCTGGAGGGATACAGTATTACTGGGTTATCAATTGTGATTCCTCCAGCGCCCGCGTTCAGCGTCAGGACCGGCGGATAAATCGGTGGCATGGCTTCATTTTCTCCCGCTACTCGCGGGAGATTCGCGCCTGAAAGAGTGATGGCGTCGGCGGCCCAGAAGTTCGCCGCTGCGTTCGCCCCATAGTCAAACAGGAATGAAGTACGGGACGGCGTCGATGGGCTGCCGATGTTGCCGGAGAATTCTCCGGTGGGGACCGTCAACCGGTTGCCATTGAAAGTGCCATTGGGATTGCGAACTTCACCGACGTATATGTCGCCGCCGGACCAAACATTCCACGAGCCGTTGATGAGGCTCAGATCAACTGGCCGTGTGGAACTTCCGATGCTGGCGCTAGAATTGAGGATTTGTGTCACCTGCCCGCTGTTCACTTGCACCCCGGCCTGGATGATTCCGGTCCCATTGGCCAAAGTGAAATTGCCCAAGACTTCATTTCCCGCGACCAGGGTCACGTCTCCCGGTTCGCTGCCGTACGCGCCAGACGCGCCAGGGGGCTGATTGGCCGACACGGTTGGAACGCTGATGATGTCGTCGCCGGCATTAAGCGTCACGTCGCCTCCCGCGGCAGTCGCAATCCCGCCAACGGTCGGGCTAACGGTGTAACCGAAGATCGAGAATTGATAACCGCCATTGCCTGTGCCGGCGTTGATGTCGCCTGCCAGGGCGGTCAACGCAATCGCACCACCGCCAGTCGTTCGGATGGCGCCCGTTCCGACAAGAATGCTTTCGCCGGCTGTCATGTCAATGGAGCCGCCTGCGGTTTGAACAGTTCCGTTCAGTGTCTTGCCGCTGCCGCCGTTGAGAAAGATGTTGCCACTGCCGGATTGGACAGAGCCGGTAGTAAAATTGACCCCGGCCTGGAGATTTACTGACCAGTTGTTCGCGTCCAGAATTCCCGAGCCGTTGTTGAAGACAATATCGCCTCCCGCTTGCAGCACCAACTGGCCCGTGGTCTGGCCCGTGCTGGAACTCAGATTCCAAACGGTGTTCTGAGCCAGTGTAATGTCTCCGGTCGCTTGCAGCAGAATTTCAGAGAAATTCTTATTGGCAAATGCGGTATTGACGTCCAACGAAAGAGTGCCAGAACCGCTGCCGTAACCGACGGTGCCGTCGCCAGCGCTGCCGCTGCCTGACGTGCCAAGGATGATAGCGGCAGGGTCCAGCAACAGTTGCCCCTTCAACCAAGCACTCGCCGCCCCCGCGTTCATCGCGGAGTTTAGAGACAATATGTTTGGAGCGCTGACTTCAACGTTGCCGCCGTTGCCGCCTTGCGCGCCGCCGGCAGTGACGACTTGACTGCCGACGCTGTCACTGAAAGAACCCGCAGACTTGAGCGTGACGCTCCCGCCGGAACTGACGGGCGCCGTATTGTCCCCCTGTGCGAAGATTTGCGAATTCGCGCCCAGATTCAGTTGACTGCTGGCGACCAGTTCGATTTCACCATTTTGGTTTGCAACGGAATTGGCCTGAATGATTCCGTTTTGATTGACAACCTGGGCATCCAATGCGATCTCGCCGGCGTCGGCTGTAATACTTCCGGTGTTATCCACCGAACCGGCCGGCATGACAACATTCGCGCTAAGCCCGCGGCCATCGGGGCGATCGCTCACAAGAACGCTCTGGCCCGCGTAGAGGCCAACTTGTCCGCCCGGGGCCTGAATCTCGCCGTTGTTTTGAATGCGTTCGGCGATTAGAAACAACGACTGGCCGGCGCCCGCCTCCAAATGCCCATAGTTAACAATGCTTGCGAGCGGCGGCATTCCGGTGAAGACCCACGGAGACCCGTTTTCGATGTCCGGCGGCAAGGGAGCGGTCGTGGCGATGAAATTGCCGCCGACTTTAACCATTGAATTGGGCCCGAAATAAAATCCGTGGGCATTGGCCAAAATGACGCTACCGTTCGCCGTCAAATTTCCCCAAATCTTCGACGGGCTGGTACCGCCGATGATATTGAGCACGATCGAATTGGCAGACGGCTGGAGGAACGTTGTGGTTTCGCCGGTCTGAATGTTGAAGCTGTTCCAATTGAGTACCGCGGCCGAACTGACGGTCACGTTTAGCTGCGAGCCGCTGGCTTGCGCCGTCGCGGTCCCCGCAACGGTCGTCAGACCGGAAGGATTGGCATGCGCGCGTAGAGTGGAGATCGCCAGCCCCACGGCGACCGTGAAAGTCTTGGCGAGGAGATTTGGATTCATAAAAATGTGTCAGAACTTGACTCCGACCTTAAAGTAGCCAAAAATGTCACCGACTTTCGTCAACGGCGTGTCGTGCAGCGCCCACGCCATGGTAAAGCGGGCTTCGACATTCTCCCCTATCGTAAAAAAGACGCCCAAGCCCGTGCCCCATTCGGTGACGTCGGGTTCGGTTGGCTGGAGGTGCAAGGCTTGGCCGCAGTCCATGAACCATGAACACCGCGCATAGGCCGGGACCATATTGCCCTGCAAAGGAAATGCGCCCACAGGGAGCGCCGGCGCGCGCAAATCCAACATGGTGCGCCAACCTGTGTCGCCGTAGGCCTCACCTTCACGATAGCCGCGCACGCCGCCGCCGCCGCCGACGGCAAATTGTTCGTTGTTGATGAGCGGTTCGCTGGCCCATTGTCCATCGGCACGAAAGAGCACAGACCAATTTTTCGGAAGAGGTGTCTCGCGCTGGATGCCGAGCTGGAGCTTGACGCCGTTCCCTCCCGCGTTCTTATTTCCCGCGATCTCCTGGAATACCGCGCGACTCGATTCAAGGTTGTGTAGAAACGTGTCTTCCTCAATGTTGAAACCGGTATTGCCAAAGCGATCGGGTCGAGAACCTGACCAGGCCAGCGAAATCGGAAAATACTGAAGTCCTTGGCCGCTATTCGCCGTCAAAGGAATAATCTGGCTGCCGGTTAAAACGCGGTTCCCAAATTCATTGGTTCCATAGATCGACGCGTACGTGATATTGGTGTAGAAGGTTCTGCTCTCGTAGGACTTGAAATCCAGCCCCAGCGAAAGTGAAGAACTGATTCCCGCAAAGGGTTGAACCGGGACGCCGACCTTGGCCCCCACGTTGTCAGTAAAGGTCAGATCCTGTTCGGCAGATTGCTGACTGACGTTCAACAAGGATGTGTTGGTGATAACCGTCATCGGGCCGTAACGGGTTGGAATCTCAATGGCGGCGCGAGAGGCATAGACAGTCAAATCAGGAATGCCCGACGGCGGCGGCATGTGGAACTGGTGGGTCACCTGGTCGTAGCCAAAATCCACGGGCAAGGTATCGTAATCTTGGCGCAGGCCCGATGTTTCCCCAAGAGGAAGGCGGTAAAACCCGCTGTAACTATCGACATCCGGCTGATCATAGAAGCGCGGCAGGTAGTTGCCTGACTTGACGGCCGTCGGGGAAAAGTCAAATTCGAGGCCGATTTGATGTTCCAATTGCCAAAGATTGTTATACTCGATGGACGTGTCCACACGCAGCAACGGAGTATTCGGCGTCGCTTTGTCATTAACTTCAATGTGGCCGTGGAGCGGCAAACGGTCTTTGACCCTGAGATCAAGATCGGTTTCGCCTGGGTCGGTCCCCGGCGAAATGACAGGGTAAATTTGCCGGTCCGGATTTGCATTAGCTTGGTTGAGTTCCGGCTGGAACCAACGGGTGTTCAACAACACATTTGTAGCCAGACTCGGCAGGGCGCGCCGGACGTTTTTGGAACTGAAAAAGCGATTGCCGGTGACATCAATCCTGGCCAGCTTGCCCTCAACGACTTTTACATGGACAACACCGTTGGTCAGATGTTGCTGAGGTAGCGTGACGCTGACGGTAGAGTAGCCCAGATTGCGATAGAGCAATTGCAGTTCGCCCAGCCCCTTGCGCAGCCGCTGCACGTCCACAGCCTTTCCCGTGTAGTTGGTCAGGACGCCGTCAATCATTCCTTTCGGAAGGACAGTGTTACCCTCAACCAGGTATGAACTCACCGCGAAGGAAACGTTCGGCGAAGATGACGGCGGTTCGGCCCCGGCCGGAGGAGCCGCCTGGCACCGCAAATATGTAAAGAGCACGAGCATCGCAGCCAAATAATTTCTAAACTTCATTCGTTGTGGTTGACCTCCCGACGATTGAAACCTGGCGCGACAAGCTCCGTTTGCTCGCAACGGAGCTTGCCGCCTCTGGGTTGTGTTAAGGCGTTATAACAATTGAGTAAAAGCTGTCGGCTGTCTCATTCGTTTGCGTAAGTGAATTGTTGTTGCCATCGCCCAGGACCGGACCGCTGACCAGCGGCCACTGCGAGACCGGGGCTCCGAGGACGTTCGTCGAGGCAAGCCAATACTGGCTGCCGATAACCGTCGAAAACGAAACCGTGCTAATACCGTTGGAAACGCTTAGACCCGATATGGTTGGAGCCGGCGGGCCAGCTACAAAGCTCAAAGCTCCACTGGCCGTGATGGTAAATGTGCCGACAAGGGCGTCCGGTGGCTTCGGTTGGCTGGTGCTGGGTTGGATTCCCCAAAACTCGAAAGAACCGGGAATCTGCGTCTCGACCGTGAACGGGGCCTTACCGCCAAACTTCGAGAGAGACGACGTGTTGACGCCATCGGAGGATACGATGTTATCGTATGAGGCGACGGCGTAGGTCCCACCCGGATCAATGGAATACGATGAAGTGCCCGCCGGCGACACGTCGTAGGTCACTGGCCTTGTGCCGATGGAATCAATAATGGACCAGAGATTGGCCTGCCAGGCTGACGGTGTGACATTGTAAGCCGTGATGTTTGGCAGGGGGCCGCTGAGCCACGCTGTCTTGCTCGTGTTTGTCCAGCTTTCGGTGGCTGCAAGGATAACGCTTACACCCGTCAGGTCAGAGCCAAACGTGTTGCTGACAAGATTGATGTCCCAATTGGTCACGATCGCGGAATAGCCGTTGGATTGATTGAGGAATTGAGCGACGTTTCCCAAATCAAACTCAACGTCGTTGTAGCCGCTTTCGCGAAAAATCAGCAGCGCGTCGCCGTCCTGATAGGGCCAGGCGCCGCTGGCCGCAAAGGCCATCAGCCCTGACGCGGCGAGCGCAAGTTGAAGAATTCTTCTCATAAATTTAATGGCAGTGGAAGTTTTCGGTTTCAGATCAATATTGGGTGGATTGGATCGGGCCGCCATCGGACGTGCGGGAAACCTGGAGTCCGTTCAAAGGCACGAAGTTGCCGACAAACAGCGAATTCGTCGCTTGAAAGTCAGCGTTGGTGACGGCTCCCAAAAGATTGGTGATGACGTCTAACTGAGGAACGCTTGGCGTCCCTTGAGAGCCAGTAGGCAAGTAAAACCACTGCTCGTAGAACCACAGAGGGTAGCTGCCGTTTTCCACGTTGGTAATCGAGAAGGGAACTCCTTCGTAAGCCAGGGGTGTCAGCGTACTGATATCTGATGCGGCCACTGTGCCAATGGATTCAGGAATCGCCTTCAACTGGGCTCTGACTGCGGAACCCGAACTCTGTCCACCGCTGGGATCTGGAATCGGCTGCCCGGAAGAGTTTGTTTTCCACGCAGAGATTGTGCCGGTGAAATAAATATTGGCGTCGATCTCGGTTCGTACTGCCGAGGAGGTGTTTCGTGGCACCAAATAGACCACGTCAGTGGTGCTGCCGCCCCCGAAAAAAGCCGACGGCAAAGTGCCGGCTGCGCCCTCAAGATAGGCGGCTTGCCGCTGAGTCAAGTTAGTCACATTCGCCAGATTCGGCGAAGACGACGGATTCACGATGAAGGCGTAGGGGACCGCCAGGGTTGTGTTGGCTGTGAACAGGTTGGGATTTATTCCGACCGCGCTGGGCGATGTGCTCGAAACCGCGACGGTAGGTATCAAGCTCGCTCCGGTCGCGGTCTCCTCGGTGTTCTGCTCCGACAGGTCCTGAAGACCTTGAATTGCACCCAAAAGGGAGAAGTGGATCGTGACTGTGCCTAAGCCAGGTTGTTCTGCGATGGACCCTTGATAGGTCCGCACAGTACTATTCGTCGGGGATATAACGACGCCAGTGATGCCCCCAGTTAGAACGTTGGTCACGTTGGCATACAGCAAGGTTTGGCTTGCGTTGCCGCCGGCAAACAGGACGACTGTATCTCCGCGCGCCTGTGCCGCCAATAAGGTGCCCGCCGCGACAATCGATGCCGCTACCCACCTTGCTGAATATGTTGTCTTTGTGTTGTTTTTCATAGATGCTGATTTTTCATTTTCATCGAAACCTCCCGGTGGACCGGTCAGTTCTTCTTTTGTGTTCCATTTCAGATAGCCGCCTCGTGAAAAGGTGGGCGAAAGACATGATCGATGATATTTTCTTGCGGCGGGGTTGAATATTCATGGCCGCAAGATGGAGAAGAAATTCCGATATTCGGCTGAGACGACTTGGCGCAGTAAAAACCTGTCCCGTCCTCAAACCCTTCAGGGGCCTCCGCATCAGCCATGGTTCGAACTTTGGTTGCGAGGGTGCGGATGCCCAGAGTTACAAATGACAGCAGCAATATGGCTGGGCTAGAAATGTGCTTCTTGCGGGGTGACGGCGGTAAAATGGATCGACTGCAAACTCCCGCAGGGGCGGTGCGTGAATCTTTTAAGACCACAGTCGAAATGTTCCGCATAAGCAATAGTTTTCTTCATTATGGGAACTTCCGGTGGTCCGGTCAGTCGGCCAACTCTTGAATTCTTAATTTATTTTGTTCTTTACATTTGTCTGGTTGTCCAGGCGCACCTTTTCGGAGCGTTCAACCTGAGTTACGCGCGAGTCATGCACCGTGATCTGCACTGTGCCGTATTTGAGCGAATTGACATGCTGCCGAACCAATCTCAACCATTCTGGTTCTATATATTTTCCGCCCTCACGCTCTTTTTCTTCTAATGTATTCACCGTGATTCTTCTGTTGTTTTCTGTTAACTGGCCTGAATAAAACATACAATCTACATAATGTCAATAGAGTTTATATGCTTTTTTCAAACAAACTCACAAGGTTCGACTTCGTCGGACTGCCTTAAGAACGAAAGTGATTCTTTAGCAACAATTTAGCAACAATTTGCATTCTCCGCAGAGTGGACTGCGCTTTACCCAAAGTCGGACAACGCGATCCGCTCGTGTTCGTTCACCACCAATTGTTTCCTGTTACATGGAATACCACATCCGTGCCAAATCCCCGGCAGGGACGACGTGACCTACCGCAAAGAAACTAATGAAACCCTGGAAGGTGGCCAAGCGGTGGCCAAGCAAGAAATTTGCAAATCTTTTCCACGTCCGATTATTATTTATAATATCCTTGAACAAAACTACTTAGAAGTGGTGCCCCGGGTCGGAGTCGAACCGACGACCAACTGATTAAGAGTCAGCTGCTCTGACCAACTGAGCTACCGAGGCAACCGTTGTTGTGGATTCTATTTCGCACGATTTCGCGTGAAGGGCAAGTTGATTCGGCGCAGCAGCAGAAGCGGCCGGTTTTCACCGTCAACTGTTGGCTTGATGGAAATTCTTTCCCACCACCGTTCCTATGAGGGCGCCGATGATCGCACCAGCCATGAAATCCGAAAGCCAATGAATGGTCATGGAAACGCCGATGCCAACGTAAATTGCATACGCGATCACCACCCAGCCCAATGCTCTTTGTTTCGGGAACAGGGTCCATATCGCGAAGGCCATGGCGAACGCCACCGTCGTATGCGAAGAGGGCCAGCCCCAGAAAACGCCGCCGCGCAGAAAGCCGAACCGAAAAGTGCGGCTGATGTCAGGCCCCATGACATGCGAAGGGTGGGCGCGACCGGTCAACGCTTTGTAGGCCGCAACTACGAGGGTGCCGATGAGTTCAGCCTGGCCGATGGCAAAACCGGCTAGAGAGATTTTGGCGCTTTTGGTCTCGGCCCCGAGCGCCAGCAAGAAAAGCGGCAAGACAATGGGAAAAAGTCCACCGACGCGGACAGCGGGAAACATCCATGAAAGAAGGACCGGATCACGCGTCGCGGCAAAATAGCGCCAGTCCAAACCGGTAATAACGAGAATGATCGTCAGAACGATGGCCATTGCGTGCCAAATGAGCCGCCGGCCCTTGAAGCATTCGACGAGGTTGCGCGGCAACGTCGAAAAAAACTGTTTCATCGCAAGAGTATAATCTTCCTGCCCACAAAATCAGCCAATCTTTAATCGTTGCCAGGACCGTTTCAAAGAACAATGCCAAGCGCTTGCCAGCGTCCAGCAGCCCGCACTTTCGGCAATAACACTGTGTGATGGGGATGCATGTATAATTAGTATATTATGACTCAGCGATTAAGATACACTTAGATTGTATTACAAAGCGTTAAAATATTTGCGCCATCCGCCGCCCTGACTGGGTGTTTCCGGCAAGCTAACTGACGAGGCCTTGTGTTTCCTCAACGGGTGCAGGTCTGCAATTCGGGGAATGCAATGGCATCCGAATGGTAAAAACCGCGCCGCCTTGCGGACGATTGGAGGCGGAAACTTTACCACCTTGGGCCTCGACAAATCCTTTAACCAAAGAAAGACCGAGTCCCACGCCACCGGGTCGCGCGCTTGGGCCGCGGGAAAATTTACTAAACAGATTCCGCACCAAATTGGCGGGAATTCCCGGACCGGCGTCCTCCACGGCCAAAATCAACGAACTGTCCGCGATGGAGGCTCTGAGGCGGACTTGGGTATTTTCAGGCGTATGGTGCGCGGCGTTGGAAAGCAGGTTGGTCAACGCGTAAAGCATCAACTGAAAATCCATCGATACTTCGGGCAAGCCGGGCGCGATTTCGATCTTAAAATTATGGCGCTGCAATTCCGACCGTGTTTCATGCTCGGCGACACGGATGAGATCGCCGACTTCCTGCAATTCCAACTTAGGTTTGACGTGGCCAGACTCAAGCCGGGTAATGTGCATGATTTTGCCTATTAAGCGGTTCAATCGTTCAGTCGCTTCCTGGATTTCGGAAATCATGCTGTAATGGCCCACCGACATCCCATCGTTGCCAAATTGAACCAAATTTGATGTGGCGGACTGGATTGCAGCCAGGGGTGTTCGCACTTCGTGCGCCATGGCATCAAGGAGCGTTTTACTTAAGCGCTCGGATTGCTCCGATATTCTGGCCATCTCGGAGATTTCGCGCGCGCGCCAGCGATGCAGCGCAATGGATATCTGCTCAATGTGGTCGTCGAGCAGGTTTCGCTCGTGCAGGGAAATAGGGAATTCATCAAATCGAATGGCCGCCAAACCTTCGCTCTCCCCGTGAGCCCGAAGGGAAATGAAAGTTATGCCTGTTTTGGCCAGTTGGTCCGATCCATTGGATTGTCCAGACCGATCCATCGTTTGATCCGCCACGGAGTGCTCTTCGTTCGATAACGCGAAGGCGCTGGCGGGATGAGGAACCAAACGGCCAGAAGAAACAGGCAACAGAACGGCCATACGGGCGCTAAACCGGCGTTCGATATGGTTCACAGCTTTGCGAATCATATCATCCAGCCCATCCGCAGCGGTTAGCTCCCGGCTTAGCTGGTAGCGGGCTTGGGTGCGCTCTTCGCGTTCCCGTTCTGCCTTCTCCTGCCGGCGGATGCGAGAGGTTAATTGCCCGAGCACGAGAGCCACGATGAAATAGCACGCGAACAATTCCTGGTCTTCTGGAGCGCTAATGTAAAAACTATAAAGGGGCATCTCGAAGAAGTAATCCCACGACAGGGCACTTAAGGTAGCGGCCAGCAAGATCGGACCTCGCCCCACGAATAACGCCAAGGCCGTAACCGCCGTTAAAAAAAACCACGCTATGGCCCGGTATCCCATAAATGGGTTTAACAATTCGCCGGCACCAATCATAGTCGCCACGACGCCGATGGCCAGGAGGTACTCTTTCGCGGGCAATCGGCCAACGGACGACAGCGCCGAGGGACGGCGAGAAGAAGGCCCGGGAATGCGGACAACATGGATGTCGATCTCTCCGCTTCGGGTAATCAGGCTTCGGAGGGCTTTGTCCTCGCGAAAGAAGCCGGAGAATCGGCCGGCAACCGGTTTTCCAACAATGATTTGACTGATGTTCCGGCCGGCCGCCGTTCGTAACAAACCTGAGACCACATCAGCTTCGCGGGTGGTGATCACTTCTGCGCCAAGCTCACGAGCCAGGTTCAAGGATTGAGTTATGGATAGTTGATCTGCCTGGGAGACGTTGGACGAAGCCTGGACATAAACAGCGGTCCATGGGCACCCCAGGTGGGAAGCAAATCTGTGGGTCCAACGCACCAAAGGCTCCGAAATTCGATTCGGCTCGATGGCGACGAGAAGGTGGTGAACGGATTTTTCGTCGTTTTGGTGCAGCGTCGGCACGATGCTCAGACCTAAGCAATTTTCAGGCTAGGCCTGATATATTTAAGAAGTTGTTAAGGTATTGTTCAGAATGGACACAAAACAACAAACTCCGGGCATCGAGATTGATGGCTCAAAATATATATAAACATCTTATAATAAGAGTGTTAAGTTGTACTCGATCCGATGTTGGCACGGCTTGTGCGTTCTTAAAAAAGCATGGTTCGAGTGCTTGCCAGTCTTTTAATGTGCCTCCTAATGTGTTTAGGGAGCGCTCAAGGCAATCCCGCCGTGACCGATGCATTTCCGTTCCAATTCCGGGAGGGAATGATTTGGGTCGAGGTTCAACCCGCCCATTCTTCCAACGTGCTGCATTTCATTGTGGATTCGGGTGCGCAAGTCAGCGTTATCAACTTGCGGGTGGCGCGGCAATTGCGAGTGACCGACGGGGTTCCAGCAGTCGTCCGCGGCGTTAAGTCCGGCGCGGTCGGCTATTGGCCCGAATACCTGAAGGCCCACTTGGGAAAGACTGCATTGCCGACCGATTATCTGGCTGTCAACCTGGATGAATTGAGCCAAGCCTGCCACGGAGACGTTGATGGACTTATTGGGGAGGATTTTTTTCAGCAGCATGTGGTGCGCATTGATTTCACCGCCCGAGAAATTCGCCTGCTACCTTCCGTCACGGCGGAGGCGGGTGACATAGTCCTTCCCATGAAGACGGGCGGCGGCAGGCTGCGCGCGCCGGTGACCATTAACAGTGGCAAAATGCAGTGGTTTCGAGTGGACACAGGTTGCGCTTCACCGTTGCAGTGGGTAGATCAAGGAACCCCTCCGCCCTTCGGACCCCGTCAAATCGCCGTCGGCCTTTCCCAAGTTTCCATGCCGCTGATTCAGACCAGCATCCGCCTCGGAAGCATCGAATTTAAGGACGTGCAGACAGGCCTGCAGGAGAACCGGCTTTTCGCGGGGGAAGATGGATTGTTAGGCAGTGGATTGATGTCGCGATTTTCCGTGGTAACAATCGCCAGTTCGGCCCGATGCCTCATCCTGCAAACCAACTCGCAACCGGCTTCTTCTGCTTCATCGCCTAAGCGTTAAGCAATAATTCAGCTTTTTAACCTTCAGAGGTAACAATCACCAGTTCGGTTCGAGGCCCATCCTGATAACCAACTGACCGCCGGCTCTTTCTGCTTCGTCGCCAATGTTTTAAGTAATAATTAAGCTATTTAACGAATTGTTTAAGACTTTTATCACTTTTTCCTCCAGGGCAGCCTGCATTTAGGTGGGCATTTTAAGACAATCTTAACGGCTCCTCGATTCATTTTGACTAACTCGTTTCTCTTAAAACGGTTTTAATATAAGTCCATGATTAGTGTCCTGGATTTAATTCACGGGATACTGCTCATATTGAACTAGAAAATGAACAATTGAAAATACATATGAAAAAGAACTTAGCGCTGGCAGCAGCCATAATCGCGGTCGCAACCTTGGCATCGAACGTTAACGCGGTCCAAAAGCATGATCCCATATTTGCGGGGCCGCATGCCCAAGTGTCCGCGGCAAACGATCCTGACGTGGTTCGCGCTAGCAGAGGCCAACCCGGCTCTCCAAAGAACCAAAAGGATTGGTATGCCTTGAACCCGCCGGTCGTCAACACGGACACGCGCGACTTGGCCAAAGAAGTCCGTTATCAATCGGGATCGCCAAAGTCAAAGCAGGACCCGACTTTCTATCTCGCGCCACTAAAGTAAAACTAAACGACAGACGCGACAACGGCTCGATCATTTCGAAGGGCAGGCGGTAACCTGCCCTTTGGATTAATTGGAGCAGGCGATGAGACTCGACCAGGGCACTTGTTATGGGCCCATCGCGCCATTGCACCTTCTCGTCTTGACAGAGGCAAGTTACACGCCGTTGATCTTTAGCCATCCATCCTAGGCCATGCCGTTATTCTGTCATATAGTTGACTGTGCGTAATAACGGCGGAGGATCATCAGAGTGGTAAAAAAGTAACAGCGAAGTCCAGTTTTGACCATGCACAAAAGCGGCCATATCAATGTGGATTTAAAGCAAAATGCGGTACTTCTTGTGAGGTTTCAACGTAATGATTCGAAAACATCAAAAGTCTTTTGACAAATAGAAACCAACAAAACAATGCACCAGCTTATGTTATCCGACGAACAAGTAGTCCGATTGCGGACAGAGCTCAAACATAGCAAAAGCAGCAACGTTTACCGGCGCGCCACGGCCTTATTAGCCGCCAACCAGGGAGCGACCGTTATTAGCATAGCTTCGCTTCTCGGAGTCACACGGCAAACGGTCTATAACTGGCTGGGGACTTACTCAGAGGACAAGAAGAAAGTGGACTTAAGCGACGCTCCCCGGTCGGGCCGTCCTACAGTCTTGACGGAAGAAATCGATGCTTCCATCGTTAGTGCGCTTGCGTCTTCTCCCGAGGTTTTCGGCTATCCTTCGAATCGATGGAGCGCCGCCATTCTCCGCACTCATGTGGGCGCCTTGCTGCCGCGAGCAGTAAGCGAAGAAACTCTGCGGCGCAGGTTGCGGCGCATTGGGTATTCCTGGAAGCGCGGCCGCTATGAGCGCCAGGCTGAGGCGGGCGCAACGGCGTAGGCCGGGCCGCATGTCAAAGTACTTTTGTTGACATTTTCTATGTGGGAAGAACTCCAAATTATTAAGAACAATTCTTCAGCATCACCATCTCCGCCGCTGCGCAACATGGCATTCTGTGTGCTTACGGACGCGGAGTCGTGTTAGCACGGTGTTAAGGTTTAACCGATGTTAGGAAAGAGCCATCTCAGTAAAAGTATAAATGAAAACAAAACGAATGAACCAAAATTATTATCATAACTGTCGTCCGTGGACTATTGCCTTGGCGGCCGCAGGTCTTCTCAGCCTGCCTTCAATTGTTCATGCTGACGCAACCACCAACAATTCCCCAACCAGCGTTGCAGGAACGCCCATCGGCACCAAGGTCAACGAGAGCTTTTGGAAACGGTACGACGAGGCGAATCGAGCTGACTTGGGAACTCCCGCCTATACGCCACCGGCTCCAGTGCCCGCGGGAACGACTGCGCCGCCCCAAGCCAATCGGCGGGGCAATCCAACGCCCTATGATTCCCCGCCTTTTCCCAATGGAGAATGGCAGATTGGCGGCACTGAAATCATAGGCGATCCTAACATCACAGCGGACTATCCCCTGATGGAAGCGATCTATGCTGGAAAATGGGGAAAGTTTTGGGCTGATAATCGAATCAAGTTCTACGGGTGGGAGGATTTTTCGGGCAATGTCAGTACGTCGAACCACAAAGGGGTCAATCCCATTACCGCTCAGGCCGCGAACTTCCCGGAAATCTACGATCAGCGATCCGATCGCCTGGAACAAAATCAATTCGTGCTCTATGCCGAACGCACGGCCGACGAGTTTCAAACCGACCATGCGGACTGGGGCTTTCGGTTATCGCAGGTTTATGGACTGGACTATCGCTACATGATCTCGCGCGGTTGGGGCAGCGATCAATTGCTCAGACATAATGCCTTCCAAGGCACGGATAATCCGATGATGTATGCGACCTTGTATATTCCCAACATCGCACAAGGACTCAATCTAACACTTGGGCGCATCATCTCGGAAGCTGATATCGAGGCGCAATTGGCGCCCAATAATCTGATGTCGTCCCATTCACTGTTGTATGGCTACGACCCTTATTGCCAGTGGGGACTGTTTGGCAGCCTCAAGCTGAGTAAAAACTGGGTAGTCCAGGGCGGAATCGCGGCCGGCAACGACGTGACTCCTTGGGAAACCCAGGATCCCGGTACTCAACCTACAGGGACGGTGATGGTTCAATACATATCCGATAACAACAAATTCAGTTTTTATGGCGGCGCTAACGCCTTCAACAATGCTCAATGGGGTTTTAACAACATCCAGCAGTATGTCGGCACACTTACCTACAAGTTCAACGACAAAATCTGGACCAGCCATGAGACATGGTTCATGTACCAGGAGAACTGCCCGGGTCAAACCGGGGGGCCGGGCTCGACGTTTGGTCACCCCGTGCCTGTGACTGCTCCGGACGAACCTGCGAGCCAGCTCGGAGGCATGGGTTATACGGATGCCCAATATCCAGTGCATCCCGGTTACGCGGATGAATGGGCCACGCTCAATTACACGATGTTTCGGCTGGGGCCGAGCTGTTTCTTGACCGTTCGCAATGAAGCCTTCGACGACAATGATGGAAACCGTACCGGTTACGCCTGTTTGTATTCAGAGCATTCGATTGGTCTGACGTGGTGGCCCAGCAAGCTCATCACGTTTCGGCCGGAACTTCGGTTCGACCATGCCTATGGCACGCATGGCAGTTCCATCGACCCCACGGACGAGGCAAAGCCCTTCGACAATGGAACACGAAGAAACCAATTCACGGCCCAGTTTGACGTGATCTATCACTTTTAGCGCTGCAAGCGCTTGGTGCATGGTGTGGATACGGTAGGCCCCGGTCGAGTGGCCGGGGCCTGCCTTTATAAAAAACAATTGCAGTATAGCAAGGACCGATGAGGACGGTGATAATTATGGGCGCCGGAGTTCCTCTGAGATGTGTTGGCGACGGTGCATGAAGCCTTCTAATCCAGATCCGGCGCCCTCCCCAATTTTCTGAAAGACTGCCTGAACAGCCCACCCACCCGACTGTGTCGTGTCGGCCGCTTTTGTGCCGGCTTCAAGAGCCTGGCGCGTTTAGCCATCCTATTTGCCTGCCTGGTCTCCTGCCGGAACCCAGCCGAAGCGTCCCCAGATCAATCTTCCGCTTCACCTGAAGTCACAAGCAACTCACTTCTCTCCCAGGCGCTAACCATGGACCAAGCGAGGGAGATCGCTTTTGAAAGAAATTGGGACCTGCTGGCTTCCAGGAGCGGCATTGATTTGGCCACCGCGCAACTTATCGTAGCCAAGGAATTTCCGAATCCAACCGCGTCGATTTCCACATTTAAAATCGGCACGTATGAGTCGGGAACTCTGGCCGGGAACAGCCTTTGGCATCGCAGCTACGACACCATTGCCGCCATAAGTCAACTTATCGAGATTGGCGGCAAACGCCGTGACCGGCAGAACGCGGGCCGCGCCGGCCTACTGGGCGCAAAAGCCAGGTTTCACGATGCCAAACGGACACTCGATCAGGGCGTGACCAAAGCCTACGTCGCAGCCTTGTTAGCCGACGAGAATGCGCGAGTGCTCGGCCAATCTTATGCCTATATGCGCCGTGAAGGCGATGTGGGGGAGGCGCGGTATAAGGCGGGCGATCTCAACGAGTCCGATTATGATCAAATTCTGATCGGCGTTGAACAGTATGAATTGCAACAAAAAGCCGCGGAAGCTACGGCCGTTCAGGCTCGCATCGCTGTGGAAATTTTGATGGGCATTGAAAAGCCCAAAGGCCAATGGCAACCGGCGGACACACTTGAGCAGATGGATGCGGCCCCCCCGCCGGAACCGGAAATCAAGCCGGGCGCCGAACGTCCAGACGTGGTTGCGGCTGAGGCGGACTTGCGCGGAGGAAAAGCGCAACTTCAATTGCAACGGGCCATTCGCATTCCAGATCCGACATTTTCGCTGGGAGTGGAGCACGAACCTCCCGGCGGAGGCCCTCCGATAGACACTCTCAACATCGGCATTTCCTTTCCACTGCCGTTGTGGAACCTCAACGGCGGCAATATCAAGGCTGCCCAGGCAAGTGTCGATCAATTCCAATTGGCCGTGTTTAAGGCCAGGGCCCAGGCATCTGCCGACCTTGCCACCGCGCAAGTCGAGTACACGGAAGCCTCTGATCGGTTAAAACGCTATCAGGAAAAAATCAGTCCGCAGTCAGCGCGGAGTCGCGATGCGATCTCCTTCTCCTTTGAAAAGGGAGCGGCCACGCTCGTCCAGTTGCTGGAGGCCCAGCGCGCGGATAACGATGTGCGCATCGCCACGGCCCAAGCCAAAAGTGACACCGCCAGCGCCATGGCCGACCTGGTCGCGGCGCGCAACGTCCTGGCTCAATCAACATTGGAGGCAAGTAAATAAAAAATCATCAGGTGATATGAATACTCCAAATACTGCAAAAAAGGGAATCGCCTCTGCTCGCTCACCCACCACACCGACTCTGCCAAAATGGCTCGGTCTGCTTGCTCTGGCCGGTTTGCTCGGCTGCAGCAAGGAGAAACAAATCGTCTTCGAACGACCACCCGATCCAAAAGTGGACGGCGTAAAGGTTGTTTTTTTAACCAATGCCCCTCAATTGGCTTCCATTTCGGTGCAAGCTGCGGAAGCCCGCACCCTAGCGGTGACGCACGTGACCGGCCGCCTCTACTGGAACGAAGAAACGACCGTGCGTGTGTTCACGCCGGTGGCGGGACGAGTCACCAAAATCCTGGTGGATCTTGGCGATTCGATATCGGTCGGCCAGTCGCTGGCGAAGATTGATTCGCCGGATTTCGCCCAAGCCCTGGCCACCACCCGAACGGCGGTGGGCAATTTGGCGGCGGCGGACAAGGCCTTCTCGCGCAGCAAAGAGTTGCTCGCGCACGGCGCCGCCGCGGCCAAGGACGTGGAGGCAGCCGAAGCGGCCTATGTGGCCGCCGTGGCGGAGCGGGACCGGGCGGAGGCGGTCCTGGCCAATTACGGAGGCAGCGACAAAAGCACCAATGCCGTCTATCTGTTGCGCAGTCCCATCGCCGGAGTGCTGGTGGACAAGAACATCAACCCCGGCCAGGAACTGCGGGCGGATCTCATGCTGGCCAACGCGCCCACTTTATTCGCGCCCAGTTTTGTGGTCAGCGATCCGACCAAATTGTGGCTGCAACTGGACGTGGCGGAATCGGACCTCCCCGCCCTGCAAGCGGGACTGCGCCTGCAAATCCACTCCCGCTCCTTTCCGGACAAGATATTTGACGGCGTGGTGGATCGTATAGCAGACACGATGGATCCGAACACTCGCACCATAAAAATTCGCGGCATTGTCAATAATCCGGACAAACTGCTCAAGGCGGAGATGTATGTGCTGGCGGACGTGGTCCAGGCGCAGAGCAAAGCAGGGGAGATGGGCGTGGAGGTCCCTTCCAAGGCGCTGTTCATGAAAGGGGACGACTCTTTTGTCTTCCTGGAGGATGCTCCCGGCACTTATGAACGCAAACTGGTCAAAGTGGGTATTGAAAAGGACAACAAAGTTCCGATTTACGAGGGCGTCAGCGCCGGTCAAAAAGTAGTCACCGAAGGGGCGCTCCTGCTGCAATCCCTGGTCGAACCATCATCCTAGCCGCGGCGCAACATGCACTGACACCGCCAACCACTCATGATCAATGGCCTTACCATGAAGGTTCTGCACAATCGCGCCATCGTGATTGTGTTGACGTGCATCTTTATCTTTTGCGGGGCGGAGGCCTTCCATGAGATCCCGGTGGAGGCCTATCCCGATGTCACCAATGTCACCGTCCAGGTCCTGACTCTCTTTCCCGGCCACGCGGCCGAAGAGGTGGAGCGGTTGGTCACCATTCCGATTGAAAGCGTGATGAACTGCATCCCGAAACGTGTTTCCATGCGCTCAGTTTCGGAGTTTGGCCTCTCGCAAATCACCATTGTGTTCGAGGATGACGCCAACGACGCCTACGTGCGCAACCTGGCCAATCAACTTTTAGGCTCGGTCAATTTGCCGGCGGGCGCCCAGCCCGCCCTGGCGCCGGATGCCACCCCAATTGGAGAAGTCTATCGTTACACCATGCGGGGGATGCCTGGTTTTCCTCCGGAAGAGTTGCGCGCCCTTGAGGACTGGGTGGTGGAGAAGAAAATGCGCTCGGTGCCGGGCGTGGTGGATGTCAATCCCTTTGGCGGGCTGACCAAGCAATACCAGGTGCTGATTGATCCCTCCAAACTCAAGTCCTATGGCCTGAACCTGGCCCAGGTCTTCACCGCCCTGGCCAACGGCAACGCCAACGCCGGCGGTTCTTACGTGGAGCACGGGACAGAGCTCTATGTGGTGCGCGGGCTGGGCCTGGTCAATAATATATCGGACATCGAAAAAATTACCGTGTCGACTGTCAGCGGCACGCCCATCCACATTAGCGACGTAGGCAAGGTAATCATCGGCCATGCCAACCGCCTGGGACGGGTCGGCCGGACGGAGGGCGCTCGAGACGAGGACGACGTGCCCGAAGACATCATCGTCATGCGCAAAGGAGAAAACCCGCTGGAAGTGTGCAAACGAATCGAGAACATGGCCGCTCAAGTCAACGAAAAGTACCTTCCCCCGGGCGTGAAACTGGTCGAGTACTACGACCGAAACGGACTGACCGAACGCACGTTGCACACCGTGGGCCACAACATGGTCGAAGGCATCGCTCTGGTGCTCTTTACGCTGTTCCTATTTTTGGGGCTGGGCAACTGGCGCTCGGCCCTGGTGGTGGCGCTGGCGGTGCCGTTTGCCTTGCTGGGCGCGTTCATGTTCCTGGATTTGCAAGGCATTCCAGCCAACCTCATTTCCATGGGCGCCATTGACTTCGGCATCATTGTCGATTCCGCCGTGGTGGTGATGGAAGACCTTCTGCGCATCCTGGAAGAAAAGAAGGGGAAAATCCGTTCCATACCTGGCGCCATTGTGGAAGCGACGACGGAAATGGGGCGGCCGATCTTATTCTCCAAGGTCATTCTGCTGACCGCCTTTCTTCCCCTCTATACCATGCAGCGGGTGGAGGGTAGAATCTTCAAACCGATGGCGTTGACGCTGACCTTCGCGCTGATTGCGGGCACCGTCTTCGCCATCATAGTGGCGCCGGCCCTGGCCAGCATTGCGGTGCGGGGGGGCAAGATCGCCGCGCATGAGGCCTGGATCGTGCGGGTGCTGGTGCGCGGCTATCGCCCATCGCTGGCCTTTGCCATGGGGGTTCCCAAGTTGGTTTATCTTGTGGCTGCCATTTTGCTGGTGGTGGGCGGATTTGTTTATGGCAGGCTGGGAAGCGAATTCCTGCCCAAACTGGATGAGGGCGATTTGTGGGTGAGGACATACGTCCCGCAATCCATTTCGCCCTCGGAATCGGCCAAAATCACCCAGAAGGTGCGCAAAATTATGGCGGCCTTTCCCGAGGTTCGTTATGTGGTCAGCCAAATAGGCCGTCCTGATGACGGCACGGATGTCAACGGTTGGTACATCACCGAATATAGCGTGGGGTTGATCCCGCGCGAAAAATGGACCACGGCCCACAGCCGGGACAAGCTGTGCGAGGCCATGGATGCCAAGGTCAGAGAGATTCCCGGCATTGACACACAATTCAGCCAGTACATCGAAGACAACGTGGACGAGGCGGTTTCCGGCATCAAGAGCGAACTGGCCATCAAAATTTTCGGGTCCGACACGGCCAAACTGCAAACGCTGGCTGATCAAATAGTTGACATCATCAAGACCGTGCCGGGCGCCACGGATGTGGGCACTGACCAACTGGTGGGCCAGCCGCAAATTCAAATCGTGATAGATCGCGCAGCCATTGGACGCTACGGGTTGGCAGTCTCCGACATCCAGATGGTCGTCGCCACCGCCATTGGCGGTCAGGCGGCCACCCAGGTCTTGGAAAACGAACGCTCCTTCGACCTGGTCGTTCGCATCAATCCCAAAGCCGTGGCGGATTTGGAATCCATTCGCAACATTCCCATCTTTGGCTCCAATGGTGAACGGATCACTCTGGGCACTTTGGCCGCAGTCGATGTGCGGGCCGGTCTGAACATGATTGATCGGGAGGAAAATGAGCGGCGCACCGCCGTCAAGATGTCCGTGCGCAATCGGGATCTCGGCTCCCTGGTGGAGGAAGCACAACGAAAGGTAAACTCCCAGGTTCACCTGCCGGTCGGCTACCGGCTGGTCTGGACCGGCTCCTTTGAAAACGAAAAGCGCGCCGAAAGGCGTCTGGCCGTCGTCGTGCCGATCACCATCGCCGCGATCTTCTTTCTCTTGTTCGTCGCCTTCGACTCAGGAAAATTCGCCGTCTTGATCCTGCTGACCGTTCCCTTCGCCGCCGCCGGAGGCATCATGGCCCTGCCCGTGTCCGGATTGAACATGTCGGTGGCCGCCCTGGTTGGTTTCGTGGCTCTCTTTGGCGTCTCCATCCAAAACAGCGTGATCCTGGTCACCCGAATTCGTGAATTGCGCCGGGAGGGTTTCGGCATGATCGAAGCCATCAAGGACGGCGCCACCTCCCGTGTGCGGCCGATGGTGATGACCGCGTTGATGGCCCTGCTGGGGCTGCTGCCCATGGCGCTGTCCACGGGAGTGGGAGCGGAAACGGCGCGTCCTTTCGCTGTGGTCATCATCGGCGGCCTAATCACCGGCACCGTGCTCACGTTGTTCATTCTCCCGCTTCTCTATCCCTTTTTTGAATCGAAAGAAGACCAGCTCATGCAGGCGGTTAACGTCCAGGAAAGAAACCGCACGGACCCGAACTCGGCCTAAACCCTATTATGAAACCGTTCCATGCAGTCATTGATGATTTTTTAAGATTTCTTGCCTCTATTTTGATTACCGCCGTTTGGCGCGGTGGGCGAAGGTCTTTAGTACAGAGGCTGCCCTCCGAGCCCGAAATGAATTCGAACGAACTATGGAGTTATATATGACTGACACATCAACGCTTGAAAATGATATTCTTGAGACCATGGAAATTGTGATGTTGCAGCCGCTCCATGGCGCTTTCAATCCCAAGGTGTGCTTCAGCAGCAAAAACCGCGAGGTCCGGATTTCCACAGTTTGGGCTGAATTTAGAAAGAGGTTCCTAGGCAAGAGCGAATCAGGGCCGCCCGCGGTCTCGCTGCACAAATACCGGCTGAAAAAAATCTCACCTGACGGACCGATTATCGAGGCTCTTGGCGGTGAATCGGCGGTGGAAACCAACATTGCCTCGATTTATGCCATGATAAAACAGCAAGCTTTTGGCCAGCCAGGGCCCCTTCAGATCAATGGCTACGCCAACATCTTCTATGCCAGGTGCAAGGAAGGCCTCCTCTGCGCGGTGCGGGTAGGCTGGGACGGTGAAGGTTGGATAATCGACGCCATCCCGGTGCGTGACCCGCTGGCGTGGAACGGACAACACCAAATTTTTTGTCCCGTCGCCTAAAGCCTGACATTTCCCCCTGTGAGAGACGCGCCAGCCAAACCGGTCGTAGTTATTGTTGACGACGAGGTTCAACTCCGAAGACTTTTGCGTATTAGTCTGGAGGCCAATGGATACAGCGTCTTTGAAGCGGCCACTGGACAACTTGCGCTGGCAGAAATCGCGGCCCGGCGCCCGGACGTTGTTGTTCTCGATTTGGGCTTGCCGGATACAGACGGAATGGACGTGTTGACCCGCTTGCGCGAATGGACGGACGTTCCGATCGTCGTCCTGTCTGTCCGTGATTCCGAACAGGACAAAATCCAGGCGTTGCAAAGAGGAGCCGACGATTATTTGACAAAACCTTTCAGTACCGGCGAATTGCTGGCCCGGTTGGTCGTGGCTCGCCGTCATGCGCAAACCCGCCCCTATGCGAGTGTCTTTCAATCCGGCCCGTTGGAGGTGGACCTTTCTTCAAGGCAAGTCAAAGTCAACGGCCGACCGGTCAAGTTAACCGGCACCGAATACGCCTTGCTTCGACTCTTTGTGCAGAATTCAGGCAAAGTCTTGACCCATCCGCAAATTCTGGAAGCCGTTTGGGGGCCCGCCAACATCGACAAAACCCATTACCTGCACGTTTACGTGACACATTTGCGGGATAAAATCGAGTTGGATCCAGGCAAGCCGGTCCTTATTATTACCGAACCGAGAATCGGCTACCGGCTCAACGCCGATCTCCCCGAACAAAATCGCCCCGCCGCCGCCAGACCCAGCTAAAGCAAGGGAACAGTTGCGTCTTTAGGCCTCACGTCTGTCAACACTTTCGCGCACGCGACTTCCAGAATAATGCTAAAGACTTGGCGTCTATTCTCAAATCGGTTTCAAGGCAGGACGACCAGACGATAAAAGCGGCTACCAATTCCAGCCGCGCTGGTGTCCCCAACCTGGATGACGCCGCCGGTCCCCTGGATTTGGTCAAGTAGAACCTCCCACGGCCCTTTTCCCAAATCATTCTGTTCGTCCAGCCGGTAAACCACTCCGGGGGCGGAGGCAAAAGCCACGACAGGAATGCCGTTGCTATAGCTTGACAAGGCCAGGCGCAAGGCGCTGGCGGGATTGTTCGGATCGATGCCCGCCAGGAAGTCCTGGTAGTTGCTCATGCCGTCGTTATCGGGGTCGCATGCGGCGCAGGAGGAAGAGTTAGTCGTAGTGCCAGCGCCGCCAAAATATGCGCTCCGCCAGGCGTCAGGAATGCCGTCGCCCACGGTGTCAGTCATTGTCGCGGCCACGCCCGCGGAGAGTCCCGAACTGTTGCCCGAAGTGTCGGTCGCTGTGGCGGTGATAATTTGCCCCTTGGGAACGGTTGCGCCAAAGCTGAACGTAAAGCTGGCGGATCCACCCGAATCGGTTGTTACATCGCGCGCACCCAAATAGACGCTCCCTTGCGGGTCAGCAGGCGGACTCGCGTAGAAATCGAGGAAGTATGTGGCATCCGATTGACCGCTGAAAGAACCCGAAACGTTCAAATTGGTGGTCACAACTGCGGTCAAAAGGGAAGGTGGCGGAGCCGCCAAATTGCCGCCGCTGTAGAGGTTGAAGCCGCCGGAGACGTTGCCCTCGATTGAATTGCCGCGGACGGTGTTGTCGATGGAATTGGTGTCATATATGTCCACACCGTCGTAAGCATTATTGACGATCCAATTCGCCGCTCCCAAAGCCGTTCCTCCAATGGTGTTGGATTGCGCGCCGGCGAACAGAATGACGCCCTGATTGCCGTTGCCGATGGCGTTCATGGCGGCGCCGACGCCAATAGAATTTCCCTGGATAACATTTCCGCTCGAACCGTAGTCCATGGCCACTCCCGATAGCAGGTTGCCCGCAATAAAATTGCGCGCTCCAAGCGGTCCACCGACGATATTGCTGTTGGCGTTTCCATAAAACTCAATTCCCGCCCAGCCATTGGGCACGGCCGCGGTTCCCGTCGCGTCGAGGCCAATGTCATTGCCTTGCACCAAATTATTCGCGCTCCCGAAGTCAAGTATAACTCCTTGATCGTCGTTGCCGGAAATGACGTTGCCCATGCCCGCCGTGGCGCCGCCGATTAGATTAAATTGCGGGCCATTGTAAACCTCGATTCCGGCGAAACCGTTGGGGAAAGCCGTAACGCCGTCTGGTCCCACTCCGATGAAATTCCCCTGCATCACATTTCCAGCCGTCCCGCTATCTGTCATAAAAATGCCTTGATTGCCGTTTCCTGAAATGATGTTCCTCTCGAAGGCAAGCTCGCCGCCGACCGTGTTAGATTGCGAGCCGGTTGACAATTGGAGGCCAGCCCAGCTATTCGACATAGCTCTGGTGCCGGATGCATCCAACCCAATCCAGTTCGCTTGAATGACATTGTTCGATGAGTCATCTTGCAGCAGCACTCCCTGTGCGCCATTGCCAGAGATGATGTTGGGTGCATTCGGCGCTCCAATGCTGTTGCCGGACGGGCCGTTAAACAAATTGACGCCTGCCCAGGCATTGGGAATCGCAGTCGTGCCCTGTGAATTCAATCCGATATAATTGCCTTCGATGACGTTTCCCACGGAACCTGGATCGGAGATAATCACCCCTTGGTTGCCATTACCGGAAATCACATTGCGTTCCGACGCCATCGGGCCACCAATCTGATTGGCGGACGATCCCGTGCCAACCTGGATGCCGGACCAGGCGTTGGAAATTGCAACGTTGCCAGAAGCGTCCAACCCAACCCAATTGGCTTGCACAACGTTGTTGGAGGAGCCGTCCTGGATCAGGATGCCTTGCTCGCCATTGCCTGAGACGATATTCGGCGCACCAGGCGCTCCAATGAAATTGCCGGATGCGCTGCTGAATAAATCCACCCCAGCCCAGCCGTTGGAAATAGCCTCCGTGCCGCCGGGATTCAGTCCGATGTAATTTCCTTCGACGACATTCCCGGTGGTGCCGGCATCAGCAATGGCCACTCCTTGATAGCCGTTGCCTGAGACCACGTTTCCCGACCCAGGGGATTGTCCTCCTATGATGTTAAATGCCGCGCCGCCGTAAATGTTGACGCCCGACCAAGTGTTCGGGAGCGCTGCGGTCCCCGCTGCGTTCAATCCAATGTAATTTCCGGAAACGGTATTGTTGGTTGTGCCCGGTCCAAAGATGACCAACCCTTGGTACGCGTTGCCCGAAATGACATTGCGCGATTGGGCAGTCTCACCGCCGACGGTATTGCCGCTGGCTCCATTGGCAATCGCCAAGCCGGCGAAGGCGTTGGTAAGGGCGACGGAGCCGGAAGCGTCAATTCCAAGATAGCAGCCGGTGACGCTGTTGCCGGCGGCATTAGTGCTGTCAATAAAAATTCCGTAAGTGGAAAAGCCATTGACAACGAGGGCATTCACGACGCAATTGGTCCCGGCCAGCCGAAGCCCGCTGACATAGAGTGACGGCGGTTGGGCCAGCTCGCCATTCAGCACTATGGACGGACCGTTTGGATTGGAATGAACGGGTTCGGTCGATCCATCCAGGATTGTAGCGTGAACGAGGCTTGGAAACTGGTCCGTTGGCAGAATATTAAAGACATTGTTGCTAAAACCTGAATCGTTGGTCGATATGTCAAAAGTGATCGTCGTTCCAGGATTGTCAAAGGCGAAATAGAGCGCCGCCCGCAGGCTTCCCGCGCCACTGTCTTGCGTGTTGGTCACGATTCCGCTCAACGGCGGTGCCGGGCCGTAAACCGCCGCCATTCCCATGCGGTCCGCTGCGCTGAGGACGGGATCAGATTGCCGGCCCATAATATTTAAATACTGGCTGTACGCTGGCAGCGGTTCCAGCGTGTCATCTGACGGACTAATGGAGAGTGAGTTCCGACTATAATGCATGACTGAGAGAAAATCATACGCCGTCTGGTTGAGCGAATCGGGGAGCAGGACAAAATTTCCCTCATCGCCCGGCACAATGTCATTGGTGAATACAGTCACATAATTATCGCGGTCGCTCCGCTGGTGTTCATGGACTAATCCCAGCGTATGGCCAAGCTCGTGGCAGACCGTGGCGTGGTTCCACGATGTCGGCCCGATTGTCAGCGATTGCTGGCCCCCGATCATCCCCACCGCGGAGAACCCGCCCTCCAAGTTCGATTGCTGGCTAACCAAAACATAATTTGCCTGGGTAGTCCATGGGATGAAATGAAGGTTGGCGAAGGTGGCCCATTCCTGGGCGCAATCTACGAAAACCTCTTGGTCCGCCGCTGACACTGCGTTGCTGTCGGCTATGTCGAAGGTATAGTAAACATTTCCTTCCGGCCAGGTCGCGGTCGTTCCGCTAAAGGCACTGTCCGGTACAGGCGTGCCAGCCAGCTCGTCTCGCCACAGCCGCAGGGTCTTCACTGGAATTATCATGTCTCCGATTCGAGCGGTCGTTTGGTTCGGCGGTACCGACCCAAGAACCTGGTCCAAATATGAGATGCTCCAATTCGCCGATGAGGCTCGAAGCTGGACGGGACCAAGGAGTGTGAAAAGAAGACAACTAACGCAGACAAGACTGGAAACAGTTTTCATGGCGGCACTTCAGAACCATCCTAATCCTAGCCGATTCTGACCTTCCTGGGCAATCCATATCAAACGCCTCCTCACGTCACGTCCACAACTGCCGGTCCAGTGATCGATATTGAATCGCCTCGGAGATGTGATCGCTGCCGATATTTTCCGCCCCTGTTAAATCCGCTATCGTGCGCGCGACTTTTAGGATGCGGTCGTAGGCGCGCGCGCTCAGGTTCAAATCTGCCATGGCGAATTTCAAAAGTTCCTTCGTGGCCTCATCCAATACGCAGCATTGCTTCAACTCTTTCGGTGTCATGCGCGCATTGCAGGTAATGGCCGGTTTGCGCGCGAACCGCGCCTGCTGTCGTTGCCGCGCTTCGACGACTCGTTTGCGAATGACGGCGGATGTTTCTCCGGTTTGCTCAGCGCTGATGTCGCGAAATTTCACCTGCGGCACTTCGATGTGCAAGTCGATGCGGTCCAGTAACGGCCCGGAAATGCGACCCAGATAATTCTGGATTTCACGCGGCGAACTGCGCGATTCCCCCGGCATTTTCCCGTCCGGGGTCGGGTTCATCGCGGCCACGAGCATGAATTGCGATGGGAAAGTCATTGTCCCTGCCGCGCGAGAAATGGTCACGAAACCTTCTTCAATCGGCTGGCGCATCGTCTCCAGCACGCTGCGTTTAAACTCCGGCAACTCGTCCAGAAAAAGTACCCCATGATGAGCCAGCGAAATCTCGCCCGGGGTTGGGTTGATATTGCCGCCCAATAATCCGGCATCGCTTGCGGTATGGTGCGGTGTGCGAAAAGGACGCCGCGTGACCAGCGCCTGGCCCGGCTTGAGCAAGCCGACAATGCTGTGAATCTTGGTTGTCTCCAGCGCCTCCTCCAACGTCAGCGGCGGCAAAATAGTCGTCAGCCGTTTCGCCAGCATCGACTTTCCCGTTCCCGGCGGGCCAATCAAGAGCAAGTTGTGTCCTCCAGCCGCCGCGATTTCCAATGCCCTCTTGACCGATTCCTGCCCTTTGACCTCCGCCATATCGATTTCCTCGTCGTAGGCTTGGTCAAAGACCCTGCTCAGGTCCACTTTCGCTGGGGGAATTTTGATTTCTCCTTCAAGAAAGCCCACCGCGTCACGCAAATTCTCCACCGGTATGACTTGCAAGCCGTCCACCACCGCTGCCTCCGCCGCGTTTTCCGCCGGAACGATCACGCCGGTCCTTTTTTCCGCCCGCGCCCGCCATGCGATTGACAGCACTCCTTTGACAGGGCGCACTTGGCCGGTCAACGCCAATTCACCCACCATGACAAAATTGTCCAACTGGTCGGACATTAACTGGTCATTGGCGGACAACATGCCGATGGCAATGGGCAAATCGAAACTCGGTCCCTCCTTTTTCACATCCGCCGGAGCAAGATTGATGGTCGTGCGGCCCATGGGAACCTTAAACCCGGAATTGGTCAACGCCGTCAAGACGCGGTCGCGAGATTCCTTCACCGCCGCGTCCGGCAAACCGACGATGACAACGATGGTATCACCCCAACCGGAATTGACTTCCACTTCGACGGGAAAAGCTTCGATGCCACTGACGGCGGCGGATAAGACGCGGGCAAGCATGGCGGAACGTTTATGCTTGAAAACGCCAACGAGGGCAATGCGGTTTTTAGGTTTGAGTGGGGACCGCGCAAAGTTGGACCGGAGGCTACGGCTTAACGGTAAGCCCGGCCTGTTTCGCCACTGCTCCCTGCCGGGCATCGAAGGTGACAAACTCCGAGGCTCCGATCACGACGGCGGCGGCGACGTGGATTATGTCAAGTCCTGGGAGTCGGGCGCGACCTTGTCGCCATAAATGCCACGCAAGCGTTCGCCAAAGTCGGGCCAATTCGAGCGGCAGGCTTGGCCGGAACCGTCGCTGCCATTCTTCATCGTGTGGAAAAGCTCCGCAAACAGGGTTTTTTCCCGCGGAGAAAGCGCGGCCACTTGTTTGATGAGTTCTGTTGCGCTCATAAATTGATTCTAACGCAACTGCCTTCCCGTGCCAAGGAGCTTTTCGACTCCTTTTGCCTCGTTCTTGCCGAATTTTTTCGCGCCGCCCAACGTCATTGACGGGACGCCGCGACAGACGAGGGATACTTGCCGGATTTCGAGAGGTCTCCCACGTCCTGGCGGAGGATGTTTTGGATGCCGGTAAACACATTTTCGGCCATCTGGCACTGGCCTTCCTGGGTCAAATGCGCCAGATCAATGAACTTCTCATACTCGCCGTCCAGATGGGGATGGGTGTCCACCAGGCACACTTCCGGATGTTCGGCCGCCAATTCCGCCACGATGCGGGAATGGGCTTCATTGGCCCTGATTTCCGCGTCAACAACACCTAATCCACTGCCGCCGCGATAGAAGTCAATCACACTCTGTGGGCTTCGGAGGTTGGCGGCCAGGGAGAAATTGGCCAGCGCCAGACGAATGCCATTGGTCCGCGCGCATTCGATCAAACCCCGGTAGGCGGCGGCACAACGAGTCTTGAGCGGATCGCCCAGCGGCCGCGGCCCGGTGGCAAGGCTTCGCGACACGCGCCGCCAATAGATCATCATCGCCAGCCGGTGCTCGAGCCGGGCTGCCAGCCACAGCGGGCGTTCCCGGAAAGGTGGCGGGGGCGGACCCGCTGTCGGCAGCACCGATTCGTCAATTAAATTAAACCCGTTCAGCCCGTGGTAGGAAATGACGAGGTCCGGTTTGAGCGCCAGAATGTCAAGGCGCATGCGGTCGAGGTTGTTTTCGATGCTGTAGAGGGGACTGCCGGCGTTGATAACCTCGACCGGACGCCGGGTTTTCAATCGTTCCCGGATCATTTGCTCCAACAGTTCGGGCCAGGGCTTGTCCGCGGCTTGGAGCGTGATGCCAAAGGTGGTGGACTCTCCCAACGCGATAATGCGATAAGCGTTGCCCTTGTCCAATGGGAAATCCGGGCCGCGAAAGCCATGTCTATTGATTGTGATCACACTGTTGGCCATTTGGGTGCGGCTGTTTGGACGTAACCGGAAGGGCAGCGGCGTATTTGGAGCCGGCATGAACGTGTCACGCCTGAGGATCAGGTGTTGTTGAAACAGGTAGTTAGCAAAGCGCCCGAAGGCTGCCGGGTCGCCTTTGGCGGCCGTGTACGAGTAGTAATAGCGGCATGTATCCGCCCGCAACGGCGGTCGCTCCAATTGGTGAAACAACGGGTCGGCCACTGACAACCCCACCCCCAGCAGTATCAGAGTGTTGACAGATTGCGCGGCAACCGCGCCCAGGCGGAACCAGACGCGCCACAGAACCAAGACGACCAGGGTGGCAGCAAGCCCGCCGTAAAAGTCTGTGCGCTGGTTCTGGAAATAGCCACCGCCAATCCACATCAGCGCGCCGCTCAGCAACCACGCCATAACCGGAATCTTCCAGCGCTCCTTTTCCGCGGCGTCCGCAATCCGCCTCTGGCACAACCATAGTGCGGAAGCGATCAACCACGCCGGCGCCGCCAAATATAAGAGCCATCGAAAGACTTTCAAAGTCGCCCCAGACGCCTGATAGCCATTGAAGACATCCCACGCAACCGCGCTCACGGCCACCGCCACGCTGCAAACCCAGACCATGAGTAATTGGCAACCGCGAAGACGGCCGCCCTGCCGTGCCGGAAGCACTTCCGGCAGGACCAACGCAGCCCACAACGCGCCGATCCCCGACATCATCGGCGGGGGCATCAAAACGCACAGCATCAGAAAGGTGGCTCCGCCAAGGAGGAGCGTTTGCGGCAACCATTGCATACGGCAAGCTATCTGCTAGGATACATGTACGGTGAAAGCGGGGATGAGGCTTGCGTGACCCACAGCAATGCAGCCAGGATCAACAGGGTTATTGCCAGCGGTATCAGCCACCATTTCTTCTCTTGGCGCCAAAGCTTCAGACCCGCTTGGATAATCCGCCGCACGGCCTCTTCTACTGCGCCGCCCGGCTTCCCCGCAAGCCGTTTTTCCTTCATTTTCCATACGGTCAATTAAGCCCAACCGGGTTGGGCAGCCTCTGTCCAACACGGTGGCAGGACAACCAAACCTCAACATGAACAAGTGATGTCCTCCCGCCGCCGCGATTTCCAATGCCCTCTTGACCGATTCCTGCCCTTTGACTTCCGCCATATCGATTTCCTCGTCGTAGGATTGGTCAAAGATCCTGCTCAAGTCCATTTTCGCGGGGGGAATCTTAATTTCTCCTTCAAGAAAGCCTACCGCTTCGCGCAAATTCTCCACCGGTATGACTTGCAAGCCGTCCACCACCGCTGCCTCCGCCGCGAAAGTGAAAGTGAAAGAGTCTGTGAAAGGGTCTGTCCTAGAAAAATGACAGTTTTGATTTCTCAAAGGTTCCTTTCTTCTATGTCTAAAAGACATCGTTTGAATTTGCAGGGGTCGAGCCATAGGCGATTCCGAACTTAAACTGCTGGATCTCGCCGGTCAACCTCACACTATTCTGATCGGTAATCCACCGTGCCCTTTTACTTTGACGCACTTACTCGGCCTGATACGCTCGCCCAAATGAGTGAAACGTGTCCTCGCTCTTTCCTTCGCTGCGTCTTTAATTTACCAACATGCTTTTTTGCTTTGGCCTCGATTCTCGCTAGCCGCGCCTGGTCGCAGCAGGACGCCACAAGCGGGCTTGAGCCAACCTTGGGCCGCGCGATCGTCCTCAAGGCGTCTACGGACTCTTCGTTCCATCGCGCCGGGCAATTTATGTGGCCGCGCCCATGACCGAGGGCCGCGACCCGGAAATCCGCGAGTATTTAGTTCCGCGATAAACGTCGGCCCTCGCGCAAATGTCGCCCGCTGCCATTTACGGAAAACTGAGACGATAGAAACGCGCCGCGCCGGACGGAGTGTCGGACGCCTGCGCGAAACCGAGATTAGCGGGCACGGGGATGCTTGCAATCGCAGACCATGTGAGCGTGGAGGGATCGGACGTGGCCTGTAGCGTATAGGTCCGGCCAGGGACGCCTGTGAACGTGAATTGCGGCACGCCTTCGTTGACTTGGACTCCAGTAAAGAATGCGGCCGGGCCGGGCCGCAACATAACGCTGCGTTGCGTCAAGCGCGGCGCATTAGCGCTGCGATACCAAAAGGTGCGAAAGTCATAATGGGCGCCCGCCATGGCGTTGAAATTTAGAGCGAAGGTCTGGTAAAGGACGCTTAAAAATTGATTCCGAGTTAAATTCTGCGAAGCGACCACACTGCCTGTATCGACATCTACTACGGAAATAGTAGCAACTACAGCATTGTCATAATTGAAATTGTCCACCTTCAATTCAAATTGTGCCGAGTAATCGCCGGGCGGAATGTTGCCTGTGCCGGGACCGCGCGACAAATATCCGGAAGCTGACGCGCTCCGCAGATCGGCTTGCCAGCTATCAAGTCCATCCAACTGCCCAATGTCGTGCGTGAGGTTTGCCGCCGACCAATTGAGCAAGCCGTCTATGGCAATATCAGTGATCGTCAGATTCGGGCAGCCGGAATCATTGTTCCAGTAAATACGAAATTGCAGAGGATCGCCTTGGACAGCATTGGTGAACAATAGAAAAAAGTCTTGCGGGATGTTGGTTTGAAGGAATGCGTTCCAAGGGACGCCGCCGCTGGCCAGGACGGTATTGCTATTGTCTTCCAGCACCGAAAGTGTAGCCAGACTGGCGGATGAATTGTTGAGCGAATCGACCGCGAGCTGGAAATGCACGGCATGCAAGCCAAGGGGCAAGTAAGCCACATGAGGACCGGTTTGCACGTAATTGGCGGTATCGTAAAGGGCGGGGCCGCAAGTCCAGGCGAGCGAACCTTTGCCACTGCCGATGGCGTGGCTGAAGGCCGGATCGCCCGATCCTTTGATAAAAATGAGGTTGGTGGTAATCGGTTCAGCCAGGGCGGCGATCGCCATGAGGGCTGAACTTTGCCGCGCTGCGTCCACGCTATCGACCGGTCCCTCCCACGACATGCCTAGCTGATTGAAGGTGTTGCGGTCTTTGAGCCAAAGCGTGTGGGCGGAACTGTGAAGAAAATCGTAACAAACCGGATCCCGGGTGACGTCATAGAGATAGGCGATGTTGCGGATGCAAATGCCTTTGAATTCCGGCACATCACCGCCACCGCAGGTGGGATCGCACGGAGCGGCCTCGACCAGGACATCAGTTGCATCTCCCAGATTGGCAATCGCAGCATGGGCGATGGCGGTGGCTTCGGTTAAATAGCTCGTGGAACCCGTGACTTTGTAAAGGTCAGTTAAGGCTCCGATAATGACGCCCTGGTTGTAGCTCCAGGTTGGCTGACCGTTGTTGACGCAACCGTTCAGGCCGTCATTGACGAGGTTTTGCGAATTGATCATCCCGCTGGCTTTAAACCATGCCCATTCATTGGTGGCCCAGTAAAGATAACTGCCCGGGCCACTGTCGCCGGGCGTGCGCTGATGAAGACGGATGGCTGTGAGCAGAAACAATTCGTTGGGGATGGCATTCTTGTAAGTATGAGTCGTGTTCCACCAGATGCCACCGGGGCAACCGGCAGTGGTCGTGTCCCAGCCGTTGGTGTTGAAGTCGAAAATCGTCTTGGCCATGTTCAGAAAATTCGTATTACCCGTTAAATCAAATGCACGAATCCAGGCGCTGGCCCACCAGCCATTATCATCGTAGTAACCGTCAATAAAATTGCCGCTGGAATTCAAATTGAAGGTGTTGCTCAGGACGCCAAGGTATTGAAGTTCATTGTCGGCCGCGGCAACGGTTTCCAATGCCTCCAGACAATTGGCCGCGTTCCACCATCCGGCGGAATTGTAGAGGCCGCCGCCGTTATACCATTGCTGAAGAATGCTCGCGGCCGCGGCGCTGTTGAGATTGAAATCGTCCGAGGTCAAAGCCGGCGAAGTCGAACCTCCGCTGAGCGCAAAAAAGGCCACGTTGCCGTCGGCGCTGCCGGAAGCCCAGGTAAGCGTGACGGAACTAACAGGCGAGGAATTGTTCAGCAGGGTAACATCCGCCGCATAGAGACACGGGTTGCCGGCATTAACGGAATTGACTGTTTTGTTACCTACATCCACGCGCCCATTGGCGAAGGACGCGACCGGCGAATAGGAAAACCAGTCCGGCACAATAAAGGAACTCGTCTCAATATAACCGCTGGCGTGTTTAATAGAGCAATTGACCGTCACTGCGCCATTGGCCGCACTGCACAGAAAAGAAAGGGCATTGTAATTGGAGGGACTGGACGGCGTAAGCGTTCCGGTGGGAGCGTTGGATGTCAAGAATAGAACATTTTTCGCCGTGTAACTTGGCGCAAGAGTATAAAGATGATCTGGCGCGGAGGCGTTCGTGATCGTTGATCCGGCCACCGGCAATCCAGTCAGGGGAGCGTCCGGATCGTAGCCCTGTTCGTACCACGTGTTCAACGCATTCGTAATTCCAGTATCCATGGTGGCGGTCGTGTAACCGGTCAATGCTCCGGGCAAGCCGGCGCCGGCCTCGACGACGATATCTTCATTGTAACCGACAACGTCCAGCGGGTTGAAAGTTCCGCCATTGCCGCCACTGACCGCCATGATGGCCCCATGTCCGCCGCCGCTGGCATAGGAAAAATCGATGCTCGTGACCGGGCTGCTGACATTGGATAGAGTTATGTCCAATGAGAAAAGGCGCGGGAAGTTATTGTTTACATTATTGAAGGCGAATGTTCCCACATCGACTCGCCCATTGGCTGTCCAGGCGGCGGCACTCGTGCTGAACCAGTCAATAATAGTGACGCTGCCGGTGTCAGTGGCGCCGTTTTGGTGATGGACGGTGTAATTGAAAGTGACGCCGTTGTTGCCGCCGCTTTCCAGAAAAGACAACTGGCTGCAAGCCGTGGGAGAAACAAGAGTCAACGTCGCCGTGGTAAGGGTGGAATCGAGCAAGACAGCATCGTTCGTTTTGTAACTCGGCGCCATGGTGTAACTGTGGTTGGAAGCACTTTGACTGGTGAAGGTTGATCCGGCGTGGGGCAAACCAGTGCTGGGCGCGGCGCTGTTATAACCTTCCTCATACCAACTGTTGGCCGTATTGCCGACGCCATTATCCATGGAAGCTGTCGTATATCCACCGGGAATGACAGGCGCGGGCGCGGTATTTTCCACCACGACATCTTGATTGAAACTGCCGGAGGTCAATGCGATGGGAGCAATTCCCGCCCATGCTGTGCCGCACAAGGACGTCAAGATCGCGGTCTGACTAACAATCGTTCTCATTCCTCGGCACATTACAATTCGAGAAGTGTAACTCAATGCAGGAGCAACCTCAAACGGTTGTTTTCGCCAGTAGCTCCTTGGCGCGACGGAGAAAGGCATCTGGGGGCGCGAGAATGCGAACAGGCCACTTCTGAAATGGATCGATGTAAGAAATTTCCACGGCGCGCAATGACAAAGCAGGGCCTTTGTCCCCATAAAGAGCGTCGCCAAGGACAGGATGGCCCGCGGCGGCTAGGTGAACACGAATTTGATGGGTCCTGCCCGTCACCGGCATGGCTTCAATAAGCGCGGCATTACTCCCCTTTTGCAAAACGACAAAGGCGGTTTCTGCCTCGCTTCCATTCCGTTTGTCAATTTGAATTCGGCCTTCGGCGTCTGGTTCGTCCGCGATCTTCAAACGACACGTCCAACGTGTTTGCGCCGGGACGCCGCGCACGACGGCGAGATATTTTTTTTGCACGCCCCGTGTTTCAAACAGGCGGCTCATCGCGCTCAAGACGCCGGGATTTTTGGCCATCAGCACAGCGCCGCTCGTATCAGCATCGAGACGGTGGATGAAGCGGACATAGCGCAAATTCCTGGACGTCGCCCAGAATTCACGGGCCTGAACTGAAAGCATGAGCTCGCGATGTAGATTGCGGCTGGTTTTGTCCCAACTCTCCGGCGCAAGAATCCAGCCCGCAGGTTTGTCAATGGCCAGCACGGATCGGTCCTCATACAGAATCTTGACATGTGTGCCATCCGGCAATTCGATGCTGTTAGGTTTGGCCATGCTGCCGCCAGGTGTTATTTCGCAATCAAGGGACAAGCTGGTAGCAGATCAATTCGCGGACATCGCGAACGTAAAGCCGGCCATTGGAAAGGGCGGGGAAATTCCAATTTCTGCCGCAGACCTGCACCCGCGATAACTCAGTGTATTGATCGGCTCGGGCGGCGATGAGGACCAATTCGCCCTCGTCCGTGAGAACCAGAAGATTTTTTCCGACGGCAATCGTCGAGGCATTGGCCGTGTCCCGCGCGCCAAATCCCGGCGCCCGCCATTTCATTTCTCCCGTGCGCGCATCAGCGCAAATGTAAGTCGACCCCGGCCCTTGATTATAAAGATAATCGCCAACCTGCACCGAAGTGGAAAGATTGATCTTCAACTGCTTGTTGGCCCAAAGTGGAACCGCCTGCAGCGCATCGCCTTCTCGGATGATTTTGGTGGCGACCAAGCCAATCGTCTGGGAATTAACAATGACCGTATCGCCCATGATGACCGGAGTGGCAGCGTGGCGTTTGGCGCCCGTTATAAATGGCACCCGCCAAAGAACGGAACCGTGCGCGCGCTCTACTCCCATCAATGCGTCGGCGTCGAAGAAAACGACTTGCTTGACGCCGACCAGCGTCGCCACTACCGGAGATGAATAGGCAGCTTCGTCACTTCCGGCTTTCCAAATCATCTTCCCGTTGCGCTTGTCGAAGCAGACTAGCGTTGCGCCATCGCTCGAACCAACCGGAACAATGACCGCATCACCGTCCACGACTGCGGAACCGTTGTTGCCGCGCCGGCGAGCAGTCCCCTCATTGGCCTGGCTGCCGAGAAATTTGACGCTGAAATCCTTCTCAAAACTGGCGCCCCAAATGACGACGCCGTTGGTTAAATTGAGGCAGCGAAACTCGCCTTTGCACGATTGCACGAACACGAGATCGCCGTCGATGATCGGGGTACTGCGCGGACCCGCTCCCCACTCGTCCCGGTACACAGCGCCGATCGCTGTTTTCCAGATTTCCGCGCCCGTGTCAGCATTCAGCAAATGGGCGACTTCCTCTTCTCCATTCTCGTCGAACAGGACAAGCTTGCCGTCCGCAACGACCGGTGAGGAAAATCCACCGCCAATTCTTTTCCGCCAAAGGACTTTCGGTTCCGGGGCCAATTTATCCACGGCTGGAGCATCAACGCCAGCATGGCCATTGCGATTCGGTCCGAGCCACTGCGGCCAATCGTCGGCATGGACGCTAACGGCAAGCGATGCGAGCATCATCGCTGTGCATAAAAAGAGGCGACGAGAGAAGTTCATGCAAAATTTGCACAGGCGAAAGGATTCAAAGTCTGGCACAACACGGCAACATTGCCGCCGAAGCCTCACGCATAATCAAGCAAAAAATCTTCGGCGAGCTAATTGGGTGTTTGACAGCGTTCCCGCTTCATTGGAAGCTTTCAGTTGAGAAGCTCCGGTAAGTCTGGAGCACAGTATTTGATATGAGTTTGGCGGAATTTTTATTGCGACTCGGCTGCGCGCTGGCTTGCGGTATTGCCATTGGGGCCGAACGACAATGGCGGCAACGCTCAGCCGGTTTGAGAACCTATACACTTGTGGCCGTCGGGTCCGCCTTGTTCGTGATCGTGGGCTGCCTTGTGCCGGATACCGGTTCCACGCGCATGGCCTCTTATGTCGTATCCGGAGTGGGATTTCTGGGCGCGGGCGTCATCATGCGCAGCGGATTCAACGTGCGGGGCATCAATACCGCGGCCACGGTTTGGTGTTCGTCGGCAGTTGGCACGCTTTCCGGCTTTGGATATTTTGAATTTGCCTGTGTCGGCGCGGTGTGCGTGCTTGCAGTCAATACGCTTCTGCGCCCGTTGGTTGCGTTGATCAATCGGCAGCCGCTTGATTTAAGCGAACATGAATTCCACTATTCGTTGCAGTTGACATGCATGGGGCGTCAGGAAGCGCAGCTCCGAACATTGCTGGTGCAGCTCGCTTCGCTTTCGCCATTAGCCATGCATGAACTGGAAAGCGTCGTCGGCAAGACCCAGACCCACGTTATCCTTCGCGCCATTTTATCCAGTCCTGAGCGCATGGACGCACAAGTTGAACAGATTGTGAGCCGGCTAAGTTTGGAGAAAAATGTCGCGGGAATTTCCTGGCAATTGTTGCCCCAAGCGAAGGCGGAATGAGGGGCTGAATATTGAATTTGGAACACAGAGGATTAGACATTAAAATCTGTATTTCCTTCGCGAACTTTTGAGGTCGAACTTCCCGCCGAAGAGAAATTTGGAAATCAGAAACTCAGGAATTCTTTTCGTGATTTTCTGAGTTCCAGATTTGCCCTCTGATGGCTTACCGCTATTTCGAACGAGTATCGCCGATGGCGAGCAATTCATGGCGCGTGCGATAAAACAAGGTTCCGTCCGACATGGCTGCGGTGGAAAGGCAGGTTTCTTTGAGATCGTTTGTTGCGGCCACGGAGAAGCTTCCGTTGGCCGGAATGACATAGACATGCCCCACTTCGCTGGTGAAATAGAGATTCTTTCCGTCCGACACCGGCGAGGCAGTAAAACCTTCCGACCCGTTGCCCAGGCGTTCGCTGTATCGGACCGCGCCAGGTTTGGCTTCAAAGCAGGTCAAGATTCCGTTATCCACGCACCCGTAAAGGAAGTCACCGACCACAATCGGCGTCTGCATGTAGTCTCCTTTGCGTTCCTGTTGCCATGCAATGCCGTCGTTGGCGGCCGTCGTTGCGTTCGTGGTCGTAGTGAGATCGCCATGTGCTTCGAGGCGAATAGCGCGCATGGGGCGACGCGAACCGTGGCCGCTGGTGAAGTAAGCCAAATCATTGGCGATGATGGGCGTGGGCACGGGAATGTCGCCGCCGCCGTCGAGTTTCCAGATTTCCTTGCCGTCGGCAAAATCATAACCGCCGCTGTGATGCCAGCCGTTGACCAGAATCAGCGTCCGATCCCCTGCCTTTGCGATGGCCGGTGTGCCCCATGTGGGAACGTCGTGCCGGGGCGTGCGCCATAATTCCTGTCCATCGGCGAGATTAAATTCGGCCAGAAAGGAATCTCCCAGCACATCGCACAGCACAATCACTTTGCCATCGTGAATCACCGGCGAACTTGAAAATCCCCACTGCGCGCTGGGCACCATATAAAACCCTGACTTCAACGGCCCAAGGTCCTTTTTCCACACGGGCCTTCCGTCGCGGTCGAAGCAAAACAATCCTTCGGAGCCAAAAATGGCCACGATGTGTTCGCCGTCGGTGGCAGGCGTCGAATTGCAATGGGTTGATTTGGGATGACGTTTGCCGCGAGGAATACCTTCACAGCCCAATTTGTCCCAGATGATCTTGCCGCTCTCCTTGTCAATGGCCAGCAAGCGCCACTGGTGCGAGTCCTGATCATCGGCCGACGCGATGTCTCCGTAAAGGCCCACCTTCACATCCTGATTGCCGGGGCTGACCGCACTGCTGACATAGATGACATTTCCCCAAATGATGGGCGACGAATGCGCCAAACCGGGAATCGAGGCGTGCCAACGGATGTTTTCGCCTTTATCGACATCCCAATGAATGGGCGTGGGCGCACCGGCATCGACACCGCAGGCGTCGGGACCGCGGAATTGAGGCCAATTCGCGGCTGTCGCGCCACCGGCCCAAAGGATAGTCAGAAGAAAAGTCGAAACGTGTCTATTGCTCACGGGATTTATGAAACATCAAACGTCCGGCGCCGTCAAGAAATGCCGCCAACGGTCCGCGGCACCAGGTCAACGACGAGGCGCGAATGGTTCAACCCCGCGCATCGCCAACGCTCGTCGCGGTTACAGGGCAACGCTTGCGTTCATAACCCCGTGCATTATACTTCTCCTCATGGCAACAATCGCTGAAGTTGAAAAACTCGCGCTGGATTTACCGGAGAGCCAGAGAGCCGTCCTTGCGGCGCATCTGCTAGGATCGCTTCCATCCGTTCTCCACGATGAGGACGAGGGCATCGCGGAGGCTCTTCGGCGCGATGCAGAGCTTGACGCGAATCCATTGGCAGGCATCTCATTGGAGCAACTCGACCAGCAGATCGAACGCCGCCAAAGACGATGCGGCTAATCCTTCACGATAAGGTTTACTCTGACATCGACCAGATCATGGGTTATTACGAGTAGGCGAATATTCCAGAGCTTGCCGATGACTTCTACGATGAGTTACGGCATTTCATGGCGGAAGCTGCTGAAAGGCCGGAATCATTTTCGATTCGAGAGCGCGACATCCGCCGAGTGAACCTACAGCGCTTCCCATATCATTTTCTATTTCGCATCGTGGGCGATATGGTTCGGATTCTTGTTGTGCGACATCACAGCAGGCATCCATCCGTGGGAATTAGACGCCGCTGAACCCCTTCACCGCCGGCTGCGCTCCGCTTGTCAAGTCTCGCATACATGCAATAATTCTGATGGATACAACTGTTCCTTTCGTGTGATGATGCATCAGTCCTTATGGCTTTAGTCCTTGATGATGGAAACGCACTCTGCTTCGGCGAAGAGATTGAAAAGGCGGAGCGCCTTTTTTCATGCCATGCGATTGACAATCCGTTGCGGATTGCGCGCAAGACGGTTGATAAGATTATCAAAACAGCCAATCTGCACTTGGACTTCGATTCTGGCCGGCTCTGCCGCGTAACATTCGCTGATGAGTATCAGTTTAAAAGCCCGCCGACGCCATACCCTGAAGAATGGAAGAACTTTCCGGTGATCGGGGCGCGCAAGATTTATCGCCGAATGCCACGTGAAGAATTCCTTTCCTACGTATCGGCGTGGGAACAGCGGGCAATCGGCCTTGGTGCAGAAAAGATCGATATGGATGATCTTACGACCGAGCAGTTCGCGGTTTCGATCTGCCGGGATGAGTTTTGGGATTCTGTTTGTCTTAATATGGGGCAGAGCACGCGTGCCGGAGGAGGTGGAATTTGGTGTGATGGTTGGATTGCGACTTTCAAAAAACAAGAAACAGAATTGGGCGCGGAAATACTCGAAGAACTTTCCGCCTTCCCCGACGAGTTCAATACGGTCGCGCGTCGGCGTTGAAGGTAATCGGACCCGCGGCGCTCGCTTCTCCCGTGGAGGTGGTCCCGCTTGGCTGGCTCCGCATTCGCATATTTCGCGGTTAAGAATTTCGGGCAACAGAGCCACGGATCGAATCCTTATCAACTCTTCGTTTCCTTTGTTTCCTTGGTGTAACAAAAATGGCCTTAAATTTTCCGGTCGCGCCTGGCCGATCAGGTTTGCAGAAATAATTTCTTGCGGCTAGGGCGACGCCGGCAGCCACGCTTGGATTTTTTTCAGGCGGGTGTCCCAATCTGCCCAGGCGCTTTGCCAATACGGGCCGGACAATTGCTTCCGCGCGGCGGGGAGTATTCCGCGTAGTTTCTCGTATTCGCCCGCCACCGCTGCCGGCTTACGCTTGAGGTGCGTCTCGATGAGGTTCAGGTGGTTTTCCGGGTATTCGGGATTCAACTTGACGGCTTGTTCGAGATGTTGCTCAGCCTTGGAGCGGCTGCCAATGCTCAGCGGAAAACCGGGTGTGTCGCGGTAAAGCAAACCCAAATTGCGGTCCGCTCCGGCGAAATCGACATGCGGGTCCAATGCCACCGTGGCCAGCCATTCCTTTTCCATTTCCCTGACCAGCGGCAGAGCGCCCAGGGATTTCGTGCGCGCCAATTGGCCCAGATTCATTCCCAAATAATAGTGGGCCGCGGCGTCCTTCGGCTCCCGCTGCAACCAGTGTCGGCAGGCGCGAATTCCCTCCGCAGCCACATCCGCGCGAAGCGAATCATTGGGAGATTCGTCCGCCCAATCGAAGCATGCGATGGCGAATTGCCTCTCGGCGGCATTGTCATTGACGTTGGTTTGGTAATGGGCTTTCGCGGCGTCGTAGGCTTTTTTGGTGGAGTAAACCGAAGGAGCCACGTCGCCATCCATCGCTGCCGACGCCGTCCACGTGGCGCATAGACCGGCCAGCCAAAGCCAGATGAAAAGTCGGCTGTTCATTTAGGCCCGGCAAGGACCATATCCACCGTGGATTTGATTGTTCCGATGGGCAAGCCCGATGCAAGCACCCTTCCATCGGGGCCGACCAGCGTCGCAAAAGGAAGCTTTTCGATTCCATATCGCTCCGGCAGATCGCGGTCCGATGATTTCCCAAGCCAGCCCTGCGTCCACTCAAATTGGTTTGTGACCGAAAAATCGCGGGCAGAGTCGATATTCGCATCCAGGTCGAGGCCGATCATGGCGAAGCGCGGTTCGCTTTTGAACGTCGCATAAGTTTCTTTTAAATCCGACATTTCAGCAGCCGACGGAGCGTTCGTCATCGACCAAAAATTCAGCAGGACGTATTTGCCTTTGTAATCGGAAAGCTTCACCGTTTTGTTATCCAATGTTGGCACAGCAAAGTCAGGCGCCATATCGCCCGGACTCAACTGCGCGAGCATGTCGATGACGCCTAAATCAAGCGGGGCATCGCTGCGCCCGCCCGGCGCTTCCGGCACGTCAACTTCCTGCCGATGCAGGGCAAGCAGAGGCGACCTGGCCTGACCCCTATTATTGACTAATTCGCGCAGATCGATGGCCATTTCATACCTTCCGCCGGGAACATCGTTAATGCGGAAGGAACCATCCGGCGAAAATTCCAAAACGTAGAGGCGCTTGGAGAACCAATACTGCCGGCCCTCGGGGCTGGAGTAGTAGGCGCACGATCGGCGCGCGATCCGGTCATGTTCTGCCAAATAGCGGATTTGGGCCGCGTCCATGTCCGCTTGGGTTTTGGCGACGGCGACGGCTTTGTGGTATTCCTTGCCGATGGCGTCGAAATTCGGGCAGTCAGAGGGTTCCGGCGACAGTGACTCTATCCAAAAGACCTGTTCCTGCCAATTGACCGGGCTGGCGGAATTCTTCATGACAACCTGGCCTATGATTGGACGACCCTGGCCGCCGAGCGTAACGGTGCGCGTTTCGCCAGCTTTGAGAGTGAGATTGGTGATTTGAGTCGTCGCTACGAGACTCGCCGCAGGACTGCCCACCTTGGCCGAATGAAAAATTTTAACATCTCCCGGCGGCACTCGTGGGAAAACAAAGTGACCTGTGCTGTCCGTTGTCGCTTCGACGGAGATCGCGAAAGGGGGCATTGGCCGGGGGTAATACGCAAATGGAGCGAAAGCGTCCGCCATCCGAATCGTTTGGTTGGCGCCCAATTGCGCTCCAATTTTTAGAGTGCCCTCCACGCGGACCCACGGCTGCAGTCGAATTTCGGCAGATGATTTTAAGTCTTCAACGCGCACATCGGCAAAACCAAGATCGTCCGCGACGACAACACTAAACCCGTCCAAATCCGGCGTAAAAGAAAACCGGCCTGCATCGTCGGTGACCATACTGCGCGCGCGGGACGACGCTTTCCGGGCCGTCAAATTTGGCCCTTCCAAATAGATCAGGTCTTTCAACCGCGAGAAATAAACGGTCCTGCCGGCAACAGGATGGCCGTCAGGCGTGAGCACTATGCCGGTCGGGCCTTTCCCCTTTTTCAGCATGAAGGTCAAATTGGCTTCCGGTCCGCGAATGAGGTCGGACCGCTGCGGCAAATAGCCGTCGGCCTCGATTAAGACGGCAGGCGGGAGTTTATCTTTGGTAAGCGTGACGGTGAATCTTCCCCGGTCAAACAGCGCGCGGTTGGTTTCAAACCAATCGAAGCCGGTGCGCTCGCGATCCTGTGCCCCTGGCGTCACGTAAAAATTGGGCAAAGGCTCGCGTGTCTCGGCGTCCACGACAGTTCCCGAAACCTTGACCGAGACCGTTTGTCGCCGTTCTCCGACAGGGTTGCCGGAGGCGTCCAAAAGCTTCATCGACATCGACGGCTGGGCGCTTGCGCCGCCAACAAGGCAAATGCACCCAATGAAACTGGCCAGGCAAAGATGGACCGTTGCGCCCATCGGCCCTCGGTTGCGGCCCCTCTGAAAAGGAATCATCACAAATTAAGCCGGATAAGATTCATGCGCTTGCCTCCTTTGGCAACGAATTACTCCACTCACGAATTACTCCACTCATCAATCCTTGCCCAGTGCCTTTCCCACAGCCTCCTTGATGGCGTCCCCGCGCAGGTCTCTTGCGATGATCTTGCCGTCAGGGCCTATCAGAAAAATCGCCGGGATTGCGTCCGCGCCATACGAAGAACTCACTGATTCCGCCGCTTTGCCGGGAAATCCCTGGATCCACTTGAGATCGTTTTGGGCGGCGAATTTTTTCGGCGCCGCGGCATTTTCGTCCAAACTGAGGCTAATCATGGCGAAATTATCACGGGCGCCGAAGGCTTTATAGGTGGCTTTCAAGAATGGCGTCTCACCGACGCATGGCCCGCACCATGTCGCCCAAAAATCCACAAGAACATATTTGCCGCGGAAATCCTCCAATCGCAAAGGCGCGCCATCCACGGTCTGCACATTGAAAGGCGGGGCCACATCCGCCATGTGCAGCACTTTCTTGGCCGTGAGTTCCAGGCTGCCCAAATCCACCGAAGTATCGTCCCGACGATGGCCAGCGGCTGACACCTGGATGTTGGTGGAAAATGAGGCAATCGGCTCGCCACCTTCAGCCGGACTTTGGCGGAGCCTCGCTTGTAAATTGTAATTTCCCTCCGGCACGTCCTCGATCTTAAACGCGCCATGATCGTCCACGTCCACATCATAGGAACGGTGCGCCTGCTGCCAAACCTTGCCTTCGGGCGTTTCCAGAAACACCTGAAATTCCTTCCGTTGCTCGTCGGGTTCGGTTGCACTTAAGACAGGCATCGGGACGATGGTGGAAAGGTCAATGAGTTGGTTGCTCCAATTGATTTTTCCCGCATAGCCGTTGACGACGAATTGCCCTTCCAACCGGTAAAGCACGCCGGACATCGCCGGATCGTCCTCCAGCGCAAAATCCAGCCGCAAGTCTCCATCGCCGACTGCCCTCGTGCGCGAATCCTCCATGCGGTAGCCGGGAGCGCCAATCGTAATGGCGTAATGCGTGGCGCTGGAAGGGACGGATATGGAATACAGGCCATCGGTGTTGGTGAAGGTCTGGCGGAAATGGGATAGGCTCGGCCCATCGTATTGCTTGACATAGACCGTGAATTCTTTAATTGCCGCTTTGCTGGCCAGATCGGTCACGCGGCCATCAATCATCGTTTGGTCGCCGTCCAATGCCGGCCGCAACGTAATGACATGATCCTTCCCATCAGCCACCAGGCTCGATTCCGTGCGCGGATGATAGCCGGTGGCCGAGAAGTAATAAGGATGCTCCCCTTCGGGCGCGGAATCCCAGGAGAAACGGCCCTCGCTGTCAGTCTGAACATTCCATTCGTATTCCATCGGCCCCAGTTCCAGCCGGTCCATTTGCGCGGTGGCTCCGGCAACAGGTTTGCCCGTCGCGTCCACGACCTTGCCTTGAAAGACCTTGCCCGGCGCCATCTGGATTTTTAATTCAGGCATTGCATTGCTCAAGGTCAACAACTGCGTTTGGCCCGCCAGGCCCTGGGCTTGGATCGTCAAATACATTTCGCCGGGTTTGAGATTAATGATCTTAAATTGCCCATTGGTGTCCGTCGTCAACTGCGCCGCCGAGTTGCGCCATTCGCGATTGCGGGTCAAAGTCGCGTCAGCCACCGGTTTGCCGGCCTGATCCACCACTTGCCCGGAAAGCTCGATGCCGTGCCCAAGCGTCATCGCCGCTTTGCCCGCGAGAAAATCCGCCTTGGGCAGGAGAACCACCTCGTCCGACATTTGCGCGCCCTCTGGAGCAAAAATAGTCGTGATGTAGTCCGGGTGAGTGACGCGGAAAATCAAGCTCTCCAAATCTTGCGGTGCTTCGTCGAAATGCCAACGGCCGTCCGCATCGGTCCTCTCGGCATGGTAATTGGGGGCCACCACGCTATGAACACGTTCCCCCGGATCGGTTGGAGCCGGCCCCGAAAAGATGATGCGCGCTCCCGGCACCGGTTCACCTTTGTCGTTCTTGATAATACCGCCAATGGAAAGCCCCTTCTCCAGCTTGGCCACGAAATTCGTCGGCATTTCCTCCACCTGGTCGCCATTTGATTTCGACCACGTAACATATTGGCCGACGTATCCTTCCTTGGTCAGCGTGATTCGGTAAGAAAAGTTGTCCGTCCCCGGCTTGGGCAAAGGAATGGCGCAAACGCCGGACGGGTCAGTCGGATTCGCTCGCACCCAGGCCCGGACTTTGACGCCGGCAAGTGGCTGGCTGGTTTCAGCATCGACTACCTGCAAACGCATCGACGGAACGTTGGTCTGGGCCGACGCCATCAGGGCGAACAAAAAAAGAGAAACCATTCCGACGGCACCGATGCGAGAGCGAAAGAGATGCCTCGCACGCGCGGCAAAATAATTTGTCCCCAAACCAGTCATAGAAGTGCAATTCGCCAGAAGTATAACCTTGGAGAATCCCGAAAGAAAGTCTCTTTAGCCGTGCGATTGGAATCAGGGGAGCGCACGCGCCTCGGCACGGCTTAGAAAACGTAAGGCACCATGCGCCAGGTCCGGGTCGCATAAGCGGAATATTCGGGATAACGCTTCGTCACCAGTTTCTCCTCGCACACGATTCGCGCCACAGCGCCAGCCAGGACCAAAACACCGCAAAGGATGGCGCCCCAGGTCCAGCGTCCCGCAATTCCCGCCCAAACGAACAGGCAAATCGAAGCGTAAATCGGATGGCGAATGTAGCGGTAGGGGCCGCTCGTGACCAAACCGCCTTCGGTCGGATTGCCGGCCAGATGGAAACTGCGCCGGCCAAAAGTGACCCGCGCCCAAAACAGCAGCAGAACGGCCAGCAACTGCAACGCGATAATAAGCGGAGAAGAAAAAAAGAGATTCCGCATTGCCAACAAACCGAGCAAGCCGCCAACCATCATCACGTAGCCAAGGATTGATAAAACTTTCAATGCTCTTAATCCAAAAAATGTTACCGCCAGATCATCGGCCAGATGCACAGGACTTAAAAATCCGCTTTGGGCCATTTCAGGCCGTCAGGCCTCATCACTTGCCACGCGCATAAAACAATTGATTTTATTGATGTTTTATCACCTTTACGCGGATTCCCCATGTGTTCTAAAGGGCGGAGGTTTTTTGATGAAATTAGCACAAAATCTAGCACAGTCTGTTTTCTAGGCCCATCTCGCTTAACCCCGCTTATACCGAAGCCGGGGAGACGGAAGAGGTTTGCCTGATTTGCCGTTTCCCAGAAGGGATAAGGCCGGTGATCAGCAGAACCAAGGCCGAAGGGCCCATCAGTTTGAAATTGGATTCTGACCACCCATTAAAATAGGCGATCCAGTCGTCGGGCCGCGTCTTGAGCCATTCCTTGGTCACCGTTTCGCTCCAACTCTCCGCCAGGAAGACCGCGAAAATGGACAGCGCTCCAATCAGCAGAAAGCGCCCCTTCGAGCCGAAGACAAGCCGCCATAGCCGCGTTGAAATCCGTTCCGGCTGGCAGGCGATCCACGCGGTCACACAGATGACAATCAAAGCGCCGAGCACATCCCCCACGCTATCGTTCCAGAGGGCGTCCCGAATTCCTTGCAACCAGAAAGGCGCCATTTTGGGGACAGTTTGGTCGGCATAACGGGAAAGAACATGCGGTCTATTTGGGGATACCTTGAAGACAACTACTGGTAAATCCGTGTAGGTCTTCAGTTGGATCAGCGTTAGCAAACCGCTTACTCCAACCAGGGTCCCTTGAATGATCCACATGCCCAAAATCGATGTTGCCATCCACAAAGCCCACTTCCGCCAGAGAGGCCACGGGTTCGCCTTGGCGAACTCCTGAGCGAGCCGCTCCGGCGGCCCAACCCGGCAGCGCGCCAGCCAAAAAGCCTCCTCGGCGATGATGCCGCGCTGGCGGAGGTCCGCCATTGTTTCGCCCAAGTGGGACTCTAGCTCTTGACGCGCCTCAGGCGTCAGGCCAGGCTGCGCGGCCAATTGCTCTCTCCAAATTTGCAGGCTGCGGTTCAGGTCGAATTCGCTTGCGGGTTCCATAGGTTGCAGAGTGTGTTGTGAACAGCCAGCCATTGGTTGCGTTCGTCCTTCAGAGCTTTTCGTCCGCTGTTCTTCAGTCGGTAATATTTTCGGTCGCGCCCGGAGTCGGCCCGCCTCCATTCGGCCTCTATTAGCCCTTCCCTTTCCAGACAATGCAGCACGGGATAAAGCATGCCATCGCTCCAGGCAATGCGTCCGCCGGAGAGATCCTTCACCTTTTGAATGATCTCATAGCCATAGCTTTCGCCATCCGCTAGGATTGACAGAAGCAAAGGCCGCGCCGAAGCCGCAACAAGGTCCTTCGATATCATCGAAAACAACATACATTGAGATTCAATGTATGGCAAGAAAAATAAATTTTAGAGCACTGCCATTTTGGACGGATTGGCTTTGCATCGCGCATACTGGCGGACAAGGTCCATGTCATCAGTCATCATTCCCTGGACAGTTATTAGAGTATTAAACAAAGTTAAGGCCTCTTTGATGACCAGCCGTTGACCGGACCGTCCAGCATTCGGACACATGACACAACGGGAGGTCGATCGCGCTCGGCTCACTCTGAATATAGTCTCGCTCAGATTTCGAAAAAATGGGATAATCAAGCGGTGAATTTCGTGCCGCCAGAATTGGAGACGATTCTCCGGCAAACGTCGGAACTGCAACGGGCCTACCTGGTCGGCGGTTGCGCGCGCGATGCCCTGGCCGGCCTCCCGCACGGCAAGGACTTCGATGTCGAGGTCTTTGGCCTGGGCGTGGCCACGGACTGGCCAGAGCCGTTTCTGGGGGATTGGTTATGGCCCGGATAGTCTGCGTCTGAACGGCGATGATTTCGCGCTACGGAGTCCGTCAAGCCGTTTTGTAAGTGCTTGAAGATGATGGCGGAAGGGGTGGGATTCGAACCCACGTTAGGGTTTCCCCTAAGCCTGATTTCGAGTCAGGTGCCTTCAACCACTCAGCCACCCTTCCTTCGCCTCGTAAATCGAGGTTTTTCGATTTCACGATTTTCGTTTTCTACACGGCTGTTCTATACCATATGTGTGAAGGCGATCAATTCAATCATACAGAATCACGCTGGCAGAAAACGCCAGTGGCGAACCTGGTTCGCCACGTTCAATCAAGGAACTACTATGCCCGAATCCGAGCCCGGGGCAAGTTGATTTGGAAGTCCCAGGAACCGGTCGGGCGTATCTCATTTTCTTGCGTGCTGGGGGAAAATGTCGCCCCTGACGGGGCTTAATATCAAAAGAATCGTTTTCTACATAGATGTTGCCCCTAACGGGGCTTGGGAAGGGTGCCTTGAACGGTGATGTCCCTTGGCCGTGAGCGTAGCGCCGTCGGCGCGGCATCTTTGTAGCTCGCACCCCTTTCACCTCGCTCAGCCCCGCTAGGGGCGGCATATTCTCTTGCAATAAATTGAGATGCGCCAGGAACCGTCCGGATGAGCGTCGCAAAACTTCGCCTCGGCGATTTCCATACAGAGGAACGTCGCAGACCTTGTTGTGTGATGAAAATCACAACTCGACTGAGTCTCGTTCCGCCGAAAGGCGAAAATTAATCCGTAAAAGCTAGCGGCCGTTAATTCACGTTCTCGAAATAGCACAGATCATCGAATGGCACAGCAATGAAAATTTTGGCAGGTCCAAGATACTGTTTGCCATCAAATCCTTTCCATGTTCCTCGCGGCAAGGTGACGCTCCTGCGCAAAGCACCCTTTTCCAAAACGGGAGCGACGAGAATCTGGTTTCCAAGAAGGAATTGGTCATTGATGTGTTCGTATCCCTGGTGGGGAAAAACATATTCCATCGAACGGACGACCGGCTCACCCGTAGAGGCGGATTGTTTCGCGAGGTCGAGGATATAATCCTTGTGTTCTTGCCTGATCCTAACCGCTTTACGGCTGGCTTCCAAGTGAGGCCCGTCCAGAATCCGCCACGGTGCCGCGGAGAATTGCATCATGGGCATGAGTGCGTGGCACTGAGCGGAGCGGACCACTAATTCCTGGTCAATGGTTGAATTGGCCTGGAAGGATTTGTATTCCCCGCCCCCGATCATGTCGGGACAGGAGAAAGGATAACCCATCAACCCTTCCAGCAGCATATTGGGCACGAGCTTCCGAAGATCGCTCCACGAGTGCTCCTTGTCCCGAAGCCGTTCGGCCAGGGGTTGGCCGCCCATTTTCCACATGGCGCGATACTCATTGAGGGGATATTGGAGGCCAATTTTTCCATACAATTCAGACTGGGTATTGGGCGAAATTTCCTTGCAGCCGATCGCGCCTTTGTAGAACGAACTATCACCAGCGTCGAATTTGAACCCATCTACACCGTAGGCGGATTGAAGATAGTCCAGACGTGAACAAAACCAGGCGCAGGCGTCCGGACTGCTAAAATCGAGTAAAGCGCTTTCCCCATTCCACCACTTAATAAAAGCAACGGCGCCTGAGGAATCCTTTAATAGGAGTCCTTTTCGGGCCAATTCAGGATAGCAGTCGCAATTGGTGTTGACGAAGGGGCACATCCACAGCATCACTTTGAAACCGCGCGCGTGCAATGTGTCGATCATGGCCTTCGGATTTGGGAATTTCGTTTTCTTAAAATCCCATTGGCCGTAATTCTGTTGCCAGTTATCGTCAATCATTAGGACGCCGGGGGGGAATCCATTCTCTTCAATCCCTTCGGCGTATTTCAGGATATCGATTTGATTTTGATTATACATCAATTCGATCCAGGTATTGTACTGTGGCGCCAGGAATAGGGATTCGCTCGGAATTTTTCCCGAAGGCGGGAAATAGGTCTTGCTGGCATAAAGAAAAGCTTCCCGAAGCGAGTCTCCGTATTTGCCCCGGCGCAAGGGTTCTCCCTTGGTTTCCACAACCAGGCCCTCCTGCGACAATTGGAATGCAAATGCTTCATCGGACCAGATGACATCGCCCTGACTGGACAAGAGCAAAGGCTGGCTTTGGTTACCGTAGGTATCGCCGCACAAGTCCGCTTCGTATCCATCGGCTAGCGGCATCTGGAAGCCGTGGTCGATGACGCCCGCCCACCAATAAGTGTTGGCGGAGGTTGAAATGGCAACGCGTGTGAGGTCTGTGCTTCGTAGTGAGTCGGCCGTGAGCGAAAGCGGAAACATGGCCAGCGCCAGAACAAGATACCACCGGTCTCGCATATCAATCTAAAAATAACGCAGCAAATATCAAGGACGGCAGGCGGGGCGCCGGTCCAGTTCCGGCGCCCTTATAGGCTTAATTGGTGTGGAACAGTCCGAAGAAACAATTCGTTGGCTGATAGCCAAAGGCTGTGTTCAAGGCGGACTGATTGATCACTGCCAGACGTTGGGTGCCGGCCACCAAAACCCAACCTGTCGATGCACTGGGAATGGTCTTCCACTGGGAATTTGTAATTTGATTGGTAAGATTGTCGGTGGCGTAAACGTTGGTGAAACCGCCATCTGGAATAGGCCAAGTCAGCCAAAACTTCGCGTCTGGCGCGGTAATGAAAATGCCCAGCGGATCGGCTGACGTATCATTGGCCCAGGTATTTGTATTAAGGAGGTAGGGCTGACCCGGTGAACCATTGGACACGAAGTTATCATCAATCGAACCGGCTGCGCCAGTGACAGTGAAATGGCTGAAGGTGGAGGACTGGCCGATGTTAGCACTAACATTTGGTTGATCGCCAAGGTAAATAAAGACTGGGTCCTGGAAAAGAGACGCATCACTTGCATTCATCGTGAAATTTGTGCTGGTCCCGTCGGGAGCGGTCATCGTGATATTTGTATTGTTGTTAAAGCTTAGACTCCACGTGCCCAACGGTCCTGTTGCACAGTTATGGGTAACAAGCAAAGAAGTGTTCCAACTGCTCGATTGGTTGACCTTGTACTGAAAAGTGCCCGTCGCTGTTGAATCGGGGTTTATATTGACAAATAGATCCGCAACGTCCGCTGAATCCCAATCGATATCATTATCCTGAGGGGTGCCGATCATGCCGGCTTGAGGGATAAGAAACATCTGGTCGGCAAATCCTGAAGAGCCCGGCTTGGGGAAGGAGGCAATGGTCATGGAATAAGTCGTGGTGTTCGAGGCGGCCGTACTTGTGTTCCAGGAATAATCGCTGTTGGCGGTTTGGATGATTTGGCGTTGATAAGTGCCGCCGCCCTGGCTGCAAATGCAGGTCAGTCCCGGGGGAGGAGCTTTGGCGATGCTCATCGGAGGTTGATTGGTATTAACCGTCGGCACTGCCGTAAACCGAACATTGTCAATCCAAAGCGAGAGGGTGTTGGTCAAAGTATCGCTGCCCTGAGAAATCAACCCGACAATGGCATCGTCATAGGAGTTAGTGTCTGGAACGGCCGAAAAAAAGCCCGTGAAATGCTGCCAGCCGTCGGTTGACAGCAATTGCGCCCAACCGACAACATTGTTCCAAGGAGGTTGGACAATAAGCTCAATAGCTCCGTAATCGCTTCCATCAATTGCGAGAAACGAGTTAGTAACATCGACTTTGATATCACAGTCAAACTGTATATAATTGGCGGAATTGAACGCCCCGCCCGTGGTAAAGGCGAATTGGATGTCTGTCCAGGAGGTGGTGTAGCCGGAATCGTTCGTTCCTGGCCAATCGATTTGGACGTACATCGCCCCCGAATTTGGATTACCGGGGGAAGCTTGATTGGGATCCCATGTGACGGTGACGTTCTCGCTTCTATAATTGACCCAATCGAGACCGGGGTTTCCGTACTGTACGCTCTGAGCGCTGGGGAAGGAGTTAACAACTAGGTCCTGGGCGGACGCGATATAAGTTGCGCAGAGAATCGCGAGGAACGCGAAACTGCCCAAAGCCGGAATCAGGCCTCGTAACATGGTGGATTTTCGGTTAGCGTATGGTATGTTCATTGGATGTGCCTTTCTTAATCTATCTGGCATTGTGCCGTTCTCTATTTTTATTTGTTTGTTACTTGTATGAATGACGGTTCAGGGTTGGCTCACGACGCGATAGAATTGCGTGGGCGAGGTAACATCATCGGTAATGCTCCACGTCGTTGTGCTTGTGTTAGTGGTTAGCAAAGGGTGCCAGTCGGCAAGATTGGAACTGTTTTCAACGGTCCACTGTCCAGGGGCAGCATTGCTGAGTGTGACTTCAAAGCCGGAGAGGGAACAAGTGGCGTTCACCGTTGGCGGCGCGACGCCAGCCACCACGGAAAACTGCCCCAGGGTCAGCCAGCCGGCACGATCGGCGTTTTGCGACGTATCGGCAAAGCTAATGGGCATTCCATTGGTCATAGGATTCTGCACGCTTAAAAGAAGTTTATATTGGCCGACTGGCAACCCGTGATTAGCTTGTTTCAAGGACCAGACATTGGTCGCCGAACCGGGCAGAAACGACGACAGCTTCCATGACGTTGTCCAGGTCTTGACCAGTTGATTGCTTGAGTTGAGGGCTCCCAATTGCACGGGCCAGTTATAGTAAAATGGCGCCACCCCGGTATTCCCGATCTGCAAATTCACAGCCAATGGCCCGGAAAGAGCGGCATCCACAATCGTGGCGTTTGAAACGTAAAGTTCATAACCCAAGCTCCTGCTTCCAGCCAGCGCGAGGCTTTGCTCGGACCCGGTAAAGCCAGGACTGAACGCGCCCTGGTTCAACATCCAGGAAGCATGAGTCAGGGCCACACAATTGCTGAACGCCTGTCCTGGTGGCACGCAATTTGATGGCGAGTCCCACATGCAAAGCTGCTCCGGCGGATAGACTTCGCCACCGACGGGCTGAGTCATCCATTTATTTGTCTCGCCAGCGGCTTTTAACAGGCCCAGGAACATGTAACTTGGTGGATCAATCGTCTCGTATGCGAACGAATCGTCATGATAGCCAATCAGTCTTGCGGATGGATTCATTCCCGACGGGTAGCGCACCAGAAGCTTGGTTTTTGAAAATGCCGCCCCATAAGCGTTGAGCACTTCATCCTGAACTGCTACCGAAGCGAACCAGTTTGTATGCGGGTATGTATGCCATTCGCCCCAGAAGCCGAGCAATCCAACGGTGATAAAACCAATGCGAGGATCGCCGTCGTAACGGGCCCCGAGCGCCGCAATGAAATTCGTCAACGCCTGTTGGAGGAGAGCATTGCTATAATCAGGGCAAACGCTAATACCATTGTTGCCGTAGTCGTCATAGGTGTAAGTCACCAACCCGGCGTCGAGTAGATATTGCGGGATGCCGGTGGACAGAGTCGGATAATCCAGATAGACCCGGAACACCGTTTGATGCCCTCTGCCGGTGTCGTTGCCGAGGAGGGTGTCCAGGCTGGACCAGTCGAAGTTAGTGGGCCCGCTCATCAGGGAGCGTAATGGGAGGTAGCTCCATTCCATGCTGTACGGAAACGTGGAGTAGCTGCCAGTATAAGGCATGAACCCCTTTAGCGGATTGTTCGTTACCGCCGAATACGTCAGCGTATAGGAGTTCGTTCCCGCCAGAGCGGAGAATCCGAGGCAGATCAAGATGGTTCCGAGGATACCCTTTATCGCGTGTGGTGTCATGCCTGTGAGTATGGATTCCATTGATCTAAAAATAAAGAATCATTCTATTTAGGTGCAGGAATAACCGAGGGGGTGATCCAATTGTTGTGCCAATCCAGAGTCCAAAAGTTTCGCAACCATTCAGGGCCGGCATGTCCGTCCATAAATGCCATTTCGACTCCGCCAACCAACTGCGCGCTGGAAGTGATGTTTCTTGGCGCCAATCCCGGAGCCCGTCCAAGGTGTCGCGCGATGGTGTACCGTCCCATAAACGTGTCGTCGCTGCCATTGTACAGATCTTTGGATGGCCCGTCGGTTTCCTGGGGCCAGCCATCGACCCAGACCTCGTCGCAAAAAAGCGGCGTGTTTGGCGTTTTCCTAACGCTGGCTTCATGGCTGTACTTCCAATCATCCGAACCACCCATCACCAAACCGCTGATTGAATAATTGCCTGAGTAAAGCCACCCGTTATATCCATAGCTGCCCGTGAAATTTGTTTGAAAGGGAACCCATTTCCACATTTGGTCGGCCGCTCCAAAAGTATACTGGACCGTTAGAACGTTGCGCGTTGTCTGCTGGCTTGCCAAAGGACAAATTCGCGCGGCACTCACCTTATTATAGTAACCCTGCAATGTGTCCATCCACAGGTTTTCATCGTAGGAGTACTCGAAGGACTTATTGAAGTCTCCCAGGTACATTGAGTGCGCGAGGCTCAATTGTTTAAGATTGCTGATACACTGCGTATCCTTGGCCTTCATTTTGGCTTGGGACAGCACGGGCAGCAGCAGCGAGGCCAGGATCGCAATAATGGCAATGACCACCAGCAATTCGATGAGCGTGAACGCTTTCGAGAATGAATTCTTAGCCATTTTTATTTTCCTGACAGTCTGAGACGGCGACTATTGCGCCACGGTTGAAATCCAGAACGTCTGTATTGAAAGCCTGCCATAAGCAGTGCAAGTCTGCCTACCTGCACAATGATGTAGTCCAAAATGGCTTGTTGGAGAGCTTGGGGCTTTTTATCATCCAATACAGATGCAAACCCTCGTCGCTCCCTCCAGGATGGCTGCCTTGACCAAATGCGCTTCGGTCGTGGCGATCTGTGGTTGCTGCTGGGGGCTTGCATTGGCTCAGCCGCCGGACGCGATTCCGCCCCCGGCCGATTTTATGGTCAAGAGTTGGTCCATGGCAGACGGCCTGCCTCACTTGTCGGTAACTTCCATGGCCCAAACCGATGACGGTTATATATGGGTGGGTACGCTGGCGGGATTGGCCCGATTCGATGGGGTCAGATTTACGGTGTTCACACCTCAGAATTGTCCAGAGCTTCCGAAAAGCCGCGTTGGGCGGCTCTTCAAAGGACCGGACAACACGCTTTTCATCACGACGGAACGGGGAGGCGGTTTGGTGATTTTTCGGAATGGCAGATTCGAGCAACTTTTAGGTTCTGGCAACGAACAGGATGAGATTATTGCCTGTTTGGGGCAACCGTCGGAGGGCTTGATATTCACGGCACGATCGGGCGCATTGTGGCGATGGTCGGGTCAATCACTCACAGCGATCTCGACAAACCGCGCTTTTTATCCAGTGTCCCCGGATAATGTTTGTGAAGATTCGGAGGGCTCGGTCTGGATGGTCAGCCAGATTGACGAAGCAGGCAGGTTGCTTCGCTTCAAATCCAATCAACTCGACGTCATTAAATTGGGAACGGATTTGGCAGAAGCGCACATTCACACTGTGGCTGCGGACACTGCGGGGCGAATTTGGTTAGGGACATCCCGCGGGCTGGCGCTTTGGAATGAAGGCCATTTCCAACCGGTTGAACTGCCGGACTTCGAGAAGAATGCCAATATCAAAAGTTTGACGTCTTGCCGCGACGGAGGCTTGTGGGTTTGCTGGGATAACTACCGGCAACGGAAATACAAGGACAATGCCTGGATAGGGGCTGCAAGCCAAATCCCAGGAGTACAAACTTCCTTGGAGCCTCTCGGCGAGGACGGCTGGGGCAGGCTTTGTTTCGGAAGATATCCCGAAGGCTTCGTCACTGTTTCAGAGGACGGGCGTGTCACAAAGTTGAATTCATCCAACAATCTGCCGGGAGAAACGGTCTCTTGTTACCTGGCTGATCGCGAGGGCAACGAATGGTTAGGCTTATTCGACGGCGGATTAGTGCGGCTCCAGAGAAGGCGGTTCACCATTTTGGGTGGGTCGGCCTTGACCACGCCTGTTTATTCAATTTGCGAAGATCATGAGGGGGCCATTTGGGTTGGCAGCAGCTTCGGCGGCATTTATCGGTTCCAAGGAACCAACATGGTTCGATACGGCGCCAGCGATTTACCACTCACAGATATTTGGTCCCTGTTCGAGGACAGTCAGTCCAATCTGTGGGTCGGCACGTCATCGCATGGGATTTATCAGTTTCACGACGACCGTTTTGTGCCCATGTTTGACCGGACTCAAATTTCCGACCGGGTTGACGCCATTTACGAAGACCGGAAGAAGCGTCTCTGGTTCGGGCATTGGAGCGGCCTGGCTTGCTATGTGGACGGCAAGCTGACAAAAGTTCCCATGCCGTGGTTTTCCGACGATTATGAAGTTGTGGCCATCGCGTCGGACAATCAGGACCGACTCTGGTTGGGAACCAAGGGCGCTGGATTGTTTTGCCTGAGCGACGGCAAATTTACCTGCTACAGCACAACCAACGGCCTTTTAAGCAACCTGGCATGGTCGCTTTTCGTCGATAAAGATAATGCTTTGTGGGTAGGCACTGCCGACGGCGGCCTTAGCCTTTGGCAGGATGGCCGGTTGGTGAACTTCACCCCGCAAGACGGCCTGTCGGACCCTACTGTCTGCCATATCGCCGAAGATTTCGGCGGACGTTTGTGGCTCAGTTCGCCACACGGCGTATTCTCGGTCGAAAAAGCTGCTTTAAAGTCTTTCGCGGATGGCAAGACACAAAACTTTGTCTGCGCCAGCTACGATCAGTCTGACGGAATGCTTTCCGCCGCATGCACCTGTGCCTTCCAGCCGTCCGGATGCTTGACACGAGATGGCAGGCTGCTCTTTCCCACATTAAAGGGGGTTGCCGTTCTGCGAACGGACGCGGTTGCCGCCAAACCCATTGCGCCTCCAGTGGTAATCGAAGACGTTATTGTGGATGGGAAGGCCCAGGACTTGTCCAGGCTGGCGGCGTTGACGGTTCCCGCCGGGAAGACGCGCCTGGAAATTCGTTATACGGCCCTTAATTATTCCGCGCCCGAAAAGTTGCGCTTTGAGTATCGCATGGAAGGATTAGACTCCAGTTGGATGGAAGTCGGCGCAAAACGAAGCGTGGACTATTCTTATCTTCCCCATGGACGCTACAAATTCCAAGTGCAAGCGTGCAACAACGACGGCATGTGGAGTCAGCAACCCGCCGGCATCCAATTTACAATCCCGCCTCATTTCTGGCAGACGTGGTGGTTTATCGCCGCGGCATTATTCAGCAGTGGCACCGCGATCGCGGTCACTTCGCGCAGCGTGGAAAAAGTCAAGGCCCAACGCCGGATTGAACGGGAGCATCAGGCCCATTTGGTGGAGTTGGAGCGGGCGCGCATTGCCAGAGACTTCCACGACGATGTCGGCGCACGTCTAACGCATGTCATCGTTTTGAGTGAACTGGTCAAGGGAGACAAGACGCGTCCAACCGAAGTGGAGACTTATGCCACGATGATTGGCAACACGGCCCGCAACGCCGTCCGCGATCTTGGCACCATCATTTGGGCGGCAAACCCGCGCAATGACACACTGGACAGTTTGGTGCAGTACATTAGCCAGTATTCCTACGATTTTTTTCAAGCAACGCCGATTTCGTGTCATCTGGATTTGCCGGCGGAAGTGCCGGTCCTGTCTCTGCCAGCCGAAGTGCGACATAACCTGTTCATGATTGTCAAGGAGGCCCTTCACAACATCCTCAAGCATTCCGGCGCGTCCGAGGTGCGCCTTAGTTTGAAACTTCAAGATGGCGTGCTGGAAATTTGCGTCGAGGACAACGGAGCGGGTTTCGATGTCGATCTCGCCGCCGCCGGCCCTCGCAGCGGCCTGACGAACATGCGCTACCGAGCTGAAGCGATCGGCGCATCCTTGCGCATCGCGAGTTCCGTGGGTGCCGGAACTTCCATTCATACGGGTTTGCCCTGTCCATCCAAGACAGGATCGATCCGCCCTATTCACTAACACCCAATATCTTTATGACTATTCGCGTGGCATTGGTAGAAGACAACAACGACCTCCGCATGAGCATGAAAAGTCTTCTCAAGCGATCTGCCGGACTGCGAGTCGTGGCCGATTATCCCGACGCCGAAACGGCCCTGGCTGACCTTGTCAGACAAAATCCGGACGTAGTGCTGATGGATGTCAAATTGCCGAAAATGGACGGGGTCGAATGCGTCCGGCTGCTGAAGAATCTCTTGCCTAAGGTGCTGGTGATCATGTTGACGATCCATGATGACAATGACTCGCTCTTCAATTCCATTTTAGCCGGGGCCGACGGTTTCTTGCTAAAGGACACCGTTCCGTCCCGAATCGTGGATGCCATCGAAGAGGTCTGCAGAGGCGGCTCTCCCATGACGCCGCAGATTGCGCGCCGCATCGTTCAGCGCTTTCGCAGGACCGGTCCCGAGCCGTCCGAGATGGAAAATCTGACGCCTCGCGAACGTGAAGTCCTGGAGCAACTGGCCTTGGGCAATCGATACAAAGAAATCAGCGACAAACTAGGAATCAGCCTCGATGGCATCCGGTTTCACATTCGCGGAGTGTACAACAAATTGCACGTCCATTCCCGAACGGAAGCGGTCTTGAAGTTCCTAAAGCGTTGAGCTTCATCCCTCATCGCGGCATCGGCATCGGGAGGCCATGGGGTTCTTTTTTTTTGTTTCGACAACTTCGTTCTCGCCTTGCTGGTTCCAATTCCCGTAGGTTGGCCCTCGTGGCGACAGCATTTAAACGGCCAGACCCATCAAATTACCTCGCATGAAACGGCTTCTTTCGCGAAGTTTCCTACTGGCGCCGTTCGCCATTTGGCAACTGTTGACAGCAGACGCATCCGCCCAAACCGCCCATTCCCGGCGCTTTGAAACGGAAATCCTGGCCTTCGAAACGGCGGACAAGACCAACCCGCCGCCGCACGACGCCATATTGTTCACCGGCTCTTCCAGCATCCGCAAATGGACCAGTCTGGCGCGAGACTTTAAGGGACACCAAGTCATCAATCGGGGATTCGGCGGCTCGCAAATGAGCGACTTGATATATTATGCCGACCGCATCGTCATTCCTTACCAACCGCGGAGGATCGTGTTCTTCGAGGGTTCCAACGATCTCGACGCTGGAAAAACTCCCGAACAGGTTTTTGATGATTTCAAAGCTTTTGTGGGAAAGGTGCGCACAGCGTTACCGAAGGTCGAGATGGATTACATCTCAATCACGACTAGTCCCCTGCGCTGGCATGAAGTCGAACAGGTCAAAAAAGCCAATGGTCTCATTTCCTCGTGGATCAGTTCGCAAGACCACCTCACTTTCATCAATGTGTTTCCTGCCACACTGGGGCAAGACGGCCAGCCCAGGCCTGAATTATTCCTGCCAGACAGACTCCACATGAATGCGCAAGGCTACGCTATCTGGACCTCGATTATTGAGCCGTATTTGAAGTAAGGAGCGCGCGAAGACCGCGCGGTCGTGCGCCTTGCTTTTTCGTGTCCGGTCCTCACTTGACATGATCCTTCAACGTCTGGCAGTGTGCGGCCATCATGAACAGGACTCGAAACACCTGCTTCCCCGCGAAGCATCGGGCAATGTTGAACCCCTTATCTACTAAATCCCGGTGCCTGCTCGGATTGGGCCTCATCGGCGTCTTGCTCCTGCTGCTGGCAACCGGCCCGCTGGCCGCCCAGACGCCAACGTCCGAAGAAGGCTTTGTGAACCTCTTTGACGGAAAGACCCTTGACGGCTGGAAGATCGGCGACAACGCGGATGTCTTCCAGGCGCATGACGGCATGATCGTCATGGAGTGTCCGGCCACAAATCACAATCCCGCCCACTTGTTTTATGATGGAGAAGTGAACGGTCATAAATTCAAAAACTTCGATCTCCGCGTCGATGTCATGACCTACCCTTGCGCCAATTCGGGGATTTATTTCCGCACGAAATTCCAACAGGCCGGCTGGCCCCGCTTTGGACTCGAATGCCAGGTGGATAACAGCCACAGCGATTGGCGGCGCACCGGCAGCCTGTATGGCATACGCAATCTCACGTGGGGCCCGGAAACGCCTCCCGCCAACAACAAAGAGAATGTCATTGTCTTGGAGAAGCCGCCCGTCATCGACAACGTCTGGTACACCCAGGAAGTTATCTGCCAGGACGGGTCGGTGATGGTCAAACTCGATGGCAAGACCATGCTCGAATACAAGATTTCCCAGGACGATGTTGAACATAAACTTTCAACCGGCGTGACTTGGTTGCCCCAAGGCACCTTCGCTCTTCAAGGACATCCACCGATGGCGGGCCACATCAGCAAGGCCTGCTTTAAGAACATCCGCATCAAGGTCTTGCCTGACTGATCCCACCGGTAACTTTGAGAATCTCAAGCCTATGCCCAACATGATTTTGAAAAACAGTTTCTTCGCCGGGCCCGAAAACAAAAGATCTCCTGTCAACGCATTCACCCGCCGGGACTTTCTCAAGAAATCAAGCATCGCCGCCTCGGCTGTCGCTCTCGGCGGGCTGGAAATCAGCCGGACCGCTTATGCAGCCGGGAGCGACCAACTCAAGGTCGGCCTGGTTGGCTGCGGGTGGTATGGCAAGTCCGACCTCTGCCGGCTCATTCAGGTGGCGCCGGTGGAAGTGGTGTCTCTTTGCGACGTGGACAAAAACATGCTGGCGGGAGCGGTCGAACTTATCAGCCAGCGGCAGAAGTCTAGAAAACGACCGGGCACCTACAGCGACTACCGCGAGATGCTCGCCGCCAAGAACCTCGACATAGTGCTTGTTGGGTCGCCCGACCATTGGCACGCCCTTCATTGCATTGCCGCGATTGAATCCGGCGCCGATGTCTATTGCCAGAAGCCCATCAGCCGCGATGTCCGCGAGGGCCAGGCCATGCTCGCCGCCGCCCGCAAGCACGGGCGGGTGGTCCAAATCGGCACCCAGCGCAAGAGCACGCCGCATCTGATCGACGCCAGAAAGCAGATCGTCGATGCCGGGCTGCTCGGAAAAGTGGGCCATGTCGATCTGTGCTGTTACTTCCACATGCGCGCCAACGGCAATCCGCCCCTAGAACCCGTTCCAGACTTTCTTGATTATGAAATGTGGACCGGTCCCGCGCCGTTGCGCCCTTATGACGGCCTCCCCCACAAACGCTGGTGGCGCACGTTCATGGAATATGGCAATGGCATCATGGGCGACATGTGCGTTCATATGTTTGACACGGCCCGCTGGATGCTCCACCTTGGCTGGCCCAAGCGAATCTCTTCGACTGGCGGCATCTTCGTGGAGAAGGGGGGCAAGTCGAATATCACCGACACGCAGACGGCCACCTTCGAATACGATGACTTCGACGTCGTTTGGCAGCACCGCACATGGGGCACGCCGCCGGACCCGGACTATCCCTGGGCGCTGTTCATCCACGGCGAGAAGGGGACCCTCAAGGCCAGCACCATGCGGGCGGACTTCGTTCCTGTTGACCCAAGCGACAAGCCCATCCATTTTGAGTGCCTCTACGAGCGCGAGCAATATCCCGAGGACGTGACGGAACCGGACATCGAGCTGAACGCCGCGCCGGCGACCCGCCAGCACATGAAAGACTTCCTGGCGGCAATTGCCACTCGCGGCCGGCCCGTGGCCGACATCGAGGAAGGGCATATCTCGACTGCGTCCTGCATTCTTGCCAACCACGCCATGAAGCTAGGCCGTTCGCTGAATTGGGACCCCGTAAAGGGTGAGGTGACTGGGGACGAGGAAGCCAACGGCCTCCTCCAGCGGTCGTACCGCAGCCCCTGGCTCCGCCCGGCGGGCGTGGCTTGACACTTTCCGCAACACTTTCAGTCAAGATAACATTAGTTTATCGACTTGACCGGCTTCCGAAGTTGTTCTAACACGATGGCCAACGAACACGGCTGTCGAAATCGAACCTCATCTGGAAACTTTGGTATGACATACTTCTATAACACCATAGGTGTATTGGGCATGGTTGGGCTGATGGTTCTAGGCTCTATGGTCTTCTCCGGCTGCGCGGTAAACGGCCGGCCGATGAGATTTGACCCATTGACAGACAATGGCTCCATTCCCAAATCATTGAGTTGGTATATTGAAGGCCGGACAAAGACAGACAGACTAATTTCGTGCTCGTTTGTGGAATTTGATGAACGCGGCGATTTTCTTGATTTTCGACAGCACCGTGATTGTGAGGCCCGAATCACCAACATGGTTGAATCCGGTCCTGTTCTACTCGTGATGTATTGTCACGGCTGGAAGAACAATTCCCAGTCTGAGGACGTCATAAAGTTCAATTCCTTTCTCGCCAAGATCGCGGCCAGCCCGGAGGTCTCGCAGCGCGGCTTCCGGGTCCATGGCGTCTATTTGTCCTGGCGCGGAAATGTGGTGCGGCCTTACGTGGACAAATCGGATGACGACGGATTTTACAGTTCTTGCCTGAGTAATTTCAGGGAACCGATTGTGAGCCGGAAATACAACCGTTGGGCGGACTGGATAGGGTGGCTTCCAGAAAACATCGATTTCTTCACGCGGCAGCGAGCTGCCGAACACCTGGTGTCTGGTTTGCCGATGGCTCGCGCGATATTTACTTACGCCTCGGCGGCGAAACAATACGGCAGCAAACTGGACAATCAGGTTATTGTCATGGGCCATTCGATGGGCGCGTTAATGCTGGAACGGTCCTTGGGCCAGGCCATGACCGGCTCCCTGGTCATGGAATGGTGGGACAGGATCAAAAAACAAGATGCCCGGCAAAAACCCGCCCTTCCTTTTGATTTCATTCTATTTCTAAATTCCGCAGCGCCTTCGATTTATGCCAAGGAAATGCGCGACTTTCTTGAGGCCAATCGAAATGCTCAGAAGTATTCGGGTGGCAGCAATGCCCCTGTCATCGTTTCTCTCACTTCCACCGCCGATTCCGCCACCGGCACATTGTTTCCATTGGCCCACGCACTTGCGCGGATGCAGCCGAGCCTGAAGCGCCGCTACACCAACGGCATCTTTGGGTCAGAAGGCCAGACACACGATGGCATTCGCCAATCAGAATTCTACTCGAAGACGCCGGGACATCAGCCCTATCTTATCAACCATTGGGTTGTCCCCGAAAAAACGCTCGCGCCCATGGCAGGAGCCGGCAGGGACGAAGTCTTCGCATCCAATATTTCTGCAAGAGGGACGGCCGATCCCTACGTCTTCTTTACTTCGAAAGGCAAACATCCAGAGGCGGCCTGGAGAATCAGCGATAAATCGCCTGGCCCGCCCATAACACTGAATGGTTTGCCGCTTTCCATGCAGCGCTCCGATTACTGGATCATGAATTGCGGCAAGGAACTCATCGCCAGTCACGGCGACATCTGGTCCACAGCGACCATGGAAATGTATGCCGGCCTTTACCGCCTGGCCGCTTATTTGAAGAACTGACCTCGGTGATGGGGATTAGGGGTCGCGTCGCCGAGCGCTTGACGATAATCGCCGCGGGTGCATTGGACGCCCCGATCAGAGTTAAAGAGCAGACTGGCGGGAGGTCAAGGATACAACAGCGCCGTTGGCCGGATGCAATTCGACCAGATTGTTGTCGCCGCCCCAAAATTCAAGTCGAAATCCCATCCTTCTTATCCCGCTAGCCAGCTTTGTCATTTTCACGGGACGAGCACAGTTTCGCCCGAAGGAATCCGACCGCGACAAGGAACCCTCCCACGAAAAGGACTCCGATCATGAAGGGTGCAATAGTTGTCCATAGATGTTTTCCGGTATCCTTCGCCGCCTGCTCTGTGGAAGCGTGGTTAAACGCCTCCAAACTAGGGCGATCTCCTGAGGTAAGGTAATCATGTTCGATCTCGATAATCTTGAGCTGGGCGCTAGGTGGTACATTCGTTGTTATATCTTTGAGAGTGATGGCAAAACGATGAAAGCCGCCTGGCACATCTGAGCCGCCCGGCAGTTTTGTATTGTCAGTAAGCGGCATATCAAAATAAGTAACGTGAAAACCGATCTCGGGAAACGTTGGCAATTGATTTGGCCCCGGCTTTACGGACACCTTTACCTGCTGCTTATTGGTGTCAATCTCGACAACTGTGAGGCACAGGTGAATGTCCCCCGCAGTTACGTTTGTCGCCTGTCCTTTTGTAAGGCTGACTGACGGGGCCGGGTTGGCGCCGGCAAAAAGCAATTCTTGTCGGTCTGCTATCGACTTAGCAAGATCGATGACCTCCCTTACATCTCCGGCTGGGGCATTTGAACTACTTTGGACGACTAGCTCGAACAACGGCCCTGCGCTGAAAAAATCTTGGAAGTTGTTCTCGAACAAAGCCAACAACCGAACTTTCTCTTGGAACTGATTGGTGCCCCCAAAGAACTGACCAACCAGTGACTTGAACATCTCCGCCCGAAGGGATGTATCGGCCTGTTCCCGAGCCGTCTGAAGCTGTGCCATCGCCTGCGCCTTTTGGTTTCGTTCGGATGTGGAGAACTGCACCCAGGTAAATAAGGCTCCGACTATGGCAATGGCAATCGGACCAGCCGCTTGCAACCAGTCCAAGTAATGTGAGGCTTTGAGCGTGCTCCTCAATTTCGAGACTCGTACGTTAAGTCTGTCAAATCTTCTGTTAAGTTCTTGGTCAGTCATGAATTCCGTTCTATCCGTTTCGCCGGTCATTCGCAACCGAGGGGGTTCTGTTCATTCGCCATAGCTATATAGATGCGATAGTGCGAACAGGCTTGCTTGACCCGCATTTCAAACCAGTAATTTATGGCCCGAAGCATACAATTGCCATTTTGCACTCCGGAAGGCATTGGTCACATGGTCCAAAAAAGTTGCGCAAACGGCAGTCGTGAAAACGGAACTGTCAACGCCCCGTCGTTTTCTTCAGGTTTTGGTCGTAAGCTTGATAGCGTTTCCGCGCATAATCGATTGCTTCGGCCCCGCTTTTGAAAATCGGCATCTCATGGTGATAGCCGGCATCATTGTTATCAGAAACAGGCAGAAGTTCGGCCGATTCGGCCAATGCTTGCTCCAGGTGCGAGGGACCTGGCGCCTGTGTAGGCGCGGCACCGCTGATCGGCACCTTAACTCCGCTGAGCGGATCATCCGTGCGCGCTTTCCCCAATGTGAGAACTCCCCCAATGTCAGGTGTGGCCGCGTCGCGCTTGGTCAAACTTGGAAGGCTGAATCGTTTTTCCACCGTAGCCAGAATCGAAGTGTGATCAAATGGAGTTGTTCCCGCCGCCCGGAAAACCGTTCCAGCCGCGATTAATGGCGACACCAGCACCGTGGGCACGCGTGGACCAAATCGAGTGAAACTAAATCCCAATTCTCCGACCGAATTATCCGGCGCCACGGCGTTCTCCGGGGGCGCAACATGGTCATAGCAGCCGCCATGCTCGTCATACGTAATAATCAGCAGCGTCTTTTGCCAAATCGGCGAGCCAAACAGCGTGTAATAGATGTCGTGCAGAAACTGTTCCCCCAAGGCGACATTATAGTTGGGATGCTGATTGTTGCCCGAAGAGCCCCAGTTAGGTTCAAGGAACACATAGTTGGCCAGCGTGCCCTGTTTGACCGCCTTTTGAAAATCGGCGAATTGCCCAAAATTGGCCGGCGGCGCAGCTTTAATGTCCGACACCGATCCTCGGGTCAAAGGCGGCGCGTCGTAACCATAGACAGCCCAGGTTTGGCCGTGTTTTCCCAGTAATGTGTAGATACTCGGGACGGTATATATTTTGCAGCTTTTATCTTGGACGAAACCTTGGGAAGTGGCCATGGCGACAAAAGCGCGATTGGGAAACGTCTCAGTCGGAGCGGAACCAAACCAATGGTCACACACCGCGTAGCCGGACGCCAGCGTTGAAAGGATTGGTAGAGTTTGGGGTGTAAACGCGCCCATGATTTGAGTTGCGGCAGTTCCCGGTATAACTCTTCCAGTCTGCTTGGATTCCCAAGCCAGCGTCGATGCAAAGTTCGTGACGAACCCCTGGTTCGTGGCTGGTGCCAGCGGATTCGGCTGCTGTTCCGATCCAAAGAGCTGCCAGTTGGTGTTCAAGTAACCTTCGCCGGGGTCGGCTCCCGGCATGAAATACGCATGCGGATCGGCCTGCTGGATTTTAAATACCTTCACCTGACCGCCTTTTCCGTCCGGGTTGGTCTCGTTTCCGGTCAACCCTTCAAAAGGCTGGCCTGTGGGCGAGACGTTTCCTCGATCGGCGTAGAGAAACCCAAGCATATGATCGAACGACCGGTTTTCCAGCATGACCACCACAAAATGGTCGATGTTTTGCAGCGATGTTCCCGGCATGAAACACGCTCCTTATTTATAAAATTTGGCCCTCGCGGTGGCGATGAGTGACAGCTTCGCTCGATGCTTCTTGGTTTCGCTCATCAGCTTGGAGTTGAGTTTGCGCTTGAATTTAGTCTTGTTCTTGTATTCCCTCATTTTCGAATCCACCCAGACGCGCAAACTCTGGCCTTTTGGCGCCGGGCCGAGATCATTCAACGTTGGCGGACCGGGATTGACCCAAAGAATCTGCTGCCATTCATTAGTTTCCATGTCGATGAAAGAAATGTAACCGCCATGAAGCAAGTTTCGCGGAGATTTGACTGCGCCAGTGAAGCTGTAGCGTGTGCCTGTCGTTGCCACCGGATCATAATAATGCGGCGTGATAAAATCGGACACGGCCACCCCCTGAATGGGGTAAGCGAATTGATCGGCCTCGCAGGGATCGCAAGCTTCGACGAGGTAATTGAATTGTCCGGCGGCGTCCTTAACCCCATTCCCGGCGATGGCAATCGCATTGGATGATTGCAGCCGGTTCCCATACGGGTCCACCAGCATCTCAATGGTCTCGTGGCTGGCGTCAATCGTCCATTCGTCGCTGCCGGGTTTGGCAATCACCTTGGCATACGGCTGGTTATGCTCGTCCATATGCACGCCGCCTTCGCCGGGTGGAAGACTGCTCAGAAGCCGAACCGGCCAGACCCCAGCCGGCAGCTTGTTGGCGTGGGGCAGATAACTGACAGTCGCTTGAACATTCCAAAACTGCGGCAAGTCACGCATGACCTGAATGTTAAGGGCGGCAGCGACGGATTGAACCAATTCAGAGTCTAATTTTCCGGTTGTATCAACCAATCCAACTTGAATCACTGGCATAGAATTCCTTTCCCGCTGTTGAATTTGAGTCGTTCCAGGTGGTCATGCGTTGGCACAACTACCTGATGCCATTCTGCAAATAAGGCCTCGGTTGTCAAGTCATTATACGTTACGAGTTTTGGCGGATGGATAAAAAGACTTATTGCATTCGGTACAGAAATGCTATGCTCCGCTGCTGATGGGTAACGTGTGGCGCTCGTCGCCGTTAACTTGTCCTGTGGCGTTTCTCCTGCTTCTATGCGGGCCGCTTCCGGTTTTTTCCGCCGATCATCTGGAAAGCATTCGCCAGCGTGGTGTGCTTTTGTGGGGTGCCGATGCCGAGGGCGGAGCACCGTATGTTTATCCCGATCCGCAAAAGCCGGACCAATTGATCGGGTTCGAGGTTGAATTGGCCAATGCATTGGCCGCAAAATTGGGCGTCAAGGCGACGATGGTGCAAAACGAATGGGACCAGCTTATTCCCGCCTTGCAACGCGGCAATTTCGACATCATTCTAAATGGCCTCGAAATCACGCCCGACAACCAGCAGCGCATCGCCATGTCGCGGCCATACTTCGTCTATGCCCAGCAGATTGTGGTGCGCCGGGACGCGTCAGACCTTCTTACGCTCGACAGCCTCAAGGGGCGGACAGTCGGAGTGCAATCCTACTCAGTGGCGCAACGGATCCTTGAAAAAGCCGGAGGCGTGGATGTGCGCGCCTATCCGGGTAATGTCGAAAGTTTCATGGACCTGAAGGCGCGCCGCATCCAGGCCGTGCTGCTTGATCTTCCCATTGCCAACTACTATGCCAGGCCGGATCCCGAATTAAAATATTCCGGCGAACCGTTTGCTTTGGGATATTATGGCATCGGCGTCCCTAAAGAGGATGTTTCGCTTCTCCTGGCCATCGATAAAGCGATTGAGGAATTGGCGCAAGACCACACTCTTGAGCGCATATACCGCAAATTTGGAGTCTGGGATGATCGTCAATTACTTTTGAAAGATTATCATCCGGAGCCTGTCGCGCAACGGCAAGTCGTTTCTGCCTTGCGCGAATGGCCGAAGTACTTGCCGCTCCTGCTCCGCGGCGCGGTCACGACGCTCAAGCTGTCTGTCCTGGGCATGGCGCTTGCGATTGTGGCCGGGCTGGTGCTGGTCTTGATGCGGATGTATGGCATCGCGCCCTTGCGCTGGCTGGCCAAAGCCTACGTGGAAATTATTCGTGGCACGCCCTTGCTCATTCAGCTTTTTCTTATTTATTATGGATTGCCGCAAGTCGGCATTCGTTTGAATGCGTTTTTCGCCGGCGTTCTCGGGTTGGGCCTGAATTACGCCGCGAGCGAATCTGAAAATTATCGCGCCGGGATCCAAGCCATCCCGCGGGGGCAGACAGAAGCCTCGCAAGCCCTCGGCATGAGTCGCTGGCAGAGCTTGCGCCATATCGTCCTGCCGCAGGCCCTCCGGCTGGTCATACCGCCAGTGACCAATGATTTCATCGCCATGTTCAAGGATTCGTCGATTGTTTCGGTCATTACGATGGTCGAGTTGACCAAGGTCTATGGCATGCTGGCCATGTCCACCTACGATTACATCGGCTTGGGACTGATGACCGCGGGGATTTATTTTGCGCTCAGCTATCCGGCATCGATTTTTGCCGGTTGGCTGGAACGGAAATGGAATCATGATCATTGTTGAAAACCTGGTGAAGTCTTACAATTCGTTTCGCGTTTTACAGGGGGTGGACCATCGCCAGGAACGCGGTCAAGCCGTGGTCATCATCGGCCCGAGCGGCTGCGGCAAGAGCACCTTTCTGCGTTGCCTCAATCAACTGGAAACGCCCGACGCCGGTCGCATCACCATTGCGGGCCAGAGCATGACGGGCGGGAAGTCCCCGCAAACCCGCGCGGAACGAGAGCAGCAGCGGCAACTTCGCCTCTGCACCGGGATGGTTTTTCAATCCTTCAATCTTTTCCCGCATTTGACCGTTTTGCAAAACGTCACCAAGGCCCCTGCGGTCGTCAAACACATTCCTGAGAAGCAGGCCGAAGAAACGGCCCGGCGTCTTCTTGAGAAGGTCGGCCTGGCCGACAAGACCAATGCTTATCCCGGGCAGCTTTCCGGCGGTCAACAACAACGTGTGGCCATCGCTCGCGCGCTGGCGATGGAACCCAAGGTCATGTTGTTTGACGAACCGACCAGCGCGCTCGATCCGGAATTGCGCCACGAAGTGCTGCGCGTCATGCGCGAACTGGTCGAGGAAGGCATGACCATGATCGTAGTCACGCACGAAATGCAATTCGCGCGCGACATGGCCGACTACGTCTTGTTCTTCGATGGCGGCCGGGTGGCTGAATCCGGGCCGCCTGACAGGCTTTTTTCCAACCCGCAAAATGAGCGCACGAGGGGCTTCCTGCGTAAAGTGGCCATATGATGAACGCATTCATTGGGGACTTTGAGACGACATGGCGGTCACCGGTTGTAACCGACAAATACGGCAACTGAAGACCTGCTCAACCCTTTTTTTCCCGGAGTGCGCCGTCATGGCTTTTTGCCGCCACCTAACCACAAGAGACTGTCCACAATCAACCGGTTCTGCATTTCGCTTTCAAATGTGGACGATAACTCCTTGTTTGTCTTGTGCTCATAGTCCATGTCGTTATGCCCCATGTTCATGTAGATCATTTTGTATTTCTGATTGGTCCACACCACCGGGTAATCGCCGCTGTGCCAGATTTCATTGGTCTTGGGGCCGGTCCCCAGCGGAAAGCTCGCCGGATCAATCGACAGGAGCACTTTGATGTCCGGATTGCTGCGCAAATTATTCTTCCACCGATACCACTCATTCGGAGCCGATTTGAATGTTGCCGGCAGATTCCTCGTAGCCGGATGATTAGTGTCTTCGACCCGCAATACCGCCGAGGTGGGCCGCCAGGTGTTGCTTCGATACTCGCCCGATCCCAGAAACGTCTCATGATACCAATCCCAATTCTGTCGAACGTCCGAGGGCGTCAAAGCAAACGCGGCAAAGTGAAATCCCATCCACGCCCCGCCATGCTCCATGTAATCTTCAAAGGCCTTGCGCTGGGCTGGACCATCGGGCCGGGTGTCCAGGAAAAGCACCACTTGATAATGCGAAAGAAACGACCCGTTCAACTGATCCCAGTTCGTCGTCGATTCGTAGGTGAAATTGTATTTGGCCGCCATTTGCGGAAACCAGCGGTTGGCTTCATGCACAAAACTGATATGGGCCAAATCGTTTTTGCCGGTATAAAAGGCCACCACCTTGAACTGGGGTTCCCGACTTTGCGCGGTGAGACTGGCGGAACACAAAACGACCGCGCCGAATGCGATCCCTGTCCTGATGATGGTTGTCAATGCGCTCATAATTATTTCGTTACATTGTTTGTTTCGCTTCCTCCATTTTCGTCCCGGCCCTTGTCCCATAAGAGTTACTCTACTGGAGCAGCGTATTTGTACGTTCAAGCGCATAGGTTACACTTTCTTCCAGGCGCATGGGTCGTGGTCAAGGCCTGAAACATAGGAAATAAGCCAAATCCCCTCGGATTTGCCGAAATTCGAGATGGACAATTGTGGCCGTTTGCGATATAAACAGCCCACCATGGAATTCCATCTCGGTTCTCTCCCTCGTCGCGTCTTTGCGTTAATGATCGGTGTCCTGATGTTGTTCGGCGGGTTTCGCTGCTTCGCCCAAGTCTCTTCGGAAACGGGCGCCAATATGATGCCGGTCGCGGTCACTGGTTTTAATCGTGATCTGGTGGTGGAGAGTAACGCCGTCGGGCCGCCCTATACCAACTACGCCTCCGAACTCGATTCGGGCGAAGGCCTCGCCTATTACCAGACGGGCCTGTGGCAATACGCGTGGGGCCTGCCAGTTTCTGGGACGTTCGTCAGCTTGATGGGCGATAGGACCATCTTCCAACTTCAACCCTACACGACCAACAACGCGCTCGTTCTTAACACCGACACGGGCTTGACCAACGGCACACTTTACCTGGCCACGCCTGCGGCCTACGCGCGGATCGCGATTCTGGCCAATTCCGGGTTTGGCTCCAACGACACGGGTTCGCTCACGCTCCATTTCAACGACGGCTCGTCAAACGTGACCACTTACTTTGCGCCCGATTGGGAAACGGGCGCGGAGAATATCGCCTGGTTCGGCCCGGGGCGAATTGGCTTGATCGACGGATCGGACACGACAGGCCCGGAAGAGCCGAGCTTTTATCAGACGACTGTCAACATTGCGGCGTTAACGGGCGGGACGAATAAAACTCTGGCAAGCATCACCTTTGGCAAAGCTCTCGCCAACTCAACTGCGATCTACGCCGTTTCCGGTTTGCCAGCAGGCGACGCGCCGCCGCCTTCGTTTCCGATCACCGCGACGGGATGGAATCGGGACCTGGTCATTGAAAATACGGCCAGCGGTCCGCCCTACAGTGGCGCGGCATTGGAGTTCAATCCTGGTGAAGGCACAGCCTATTATCAAGCTGGTCTGCCCGGCACGACTTACGGTCTGCCGACCAACGGCACCTTCGCCAGTCTTGTGGATGGCTCCGTGTTCCAATTGCAACCTTACACTGGCAACAACGCCTTGGTGATGAGCAGCGAGACGGGCATCACTCAAGGAACGCTCGCTCTATCCACGTTGCAAGTTTATGACAGAATCTCTGTGGTTGCTAATTCCGCCAACGGCGGCGGCGCTCCAAATCTCACCATTCATTTTTTCGATGGCACCACGCTCGTGACCAATTTTAACGCCCAAGATTGGTTTGACAGCAGCTTGAACGTAGCTTTGGCGGGCTTTGATCGAATCAATCTGGCGACCGGCGCCACTGGCGGCGGACCAACCAGCCCGCGATTCTACCAGACGACTTACGATCTGACCGCGCTCTTTGGCCCCACGAACAAAGAGATCGTCGCGCTGACTTTCGACATGGCGCCCGGTGTGGGCGCGACAGCCATCTACGGCTTGAGCGGAGTTCCCTATGACGAAAGCCACGCTTATTATTCGCTGCCATTTGTCACCAACACCGCCGCGACACAAATTACGACTGTAAGCGCGACCGTGGGCGGGAGAATTGTCTTGACCGGAGGCGCCGCGCCCGAGGTTTTCCTTTACTACGGAACGACCGATGGCGGAGTAACAGCGGGCAATTGGAGCAATTCTATTTACCTGGGTTTTGAAACAGGATCTTTCACCCAAAGCCTCACCGGGCTTGCCCCAAATACCAAGTATTACTATCGGGCGGTGGCGATTAATCCGGCGGGCCCATCTTGGGCCACGCCATCGTTGCCTTCGTTATCCTTCACAACGGTCAATCCGTCGCTGGCGTCAGTGACCAACTTGCCCGCTTTTAATGTCGGAACGTCTTCGGCTGTGATCTCAGGCGATGTCCTTTCGACAGGAGGAGAGGCCCCGACCGTGACTATTTTCTACGGCCAGTCCAATGGCGGGAATACGCCGGGCGCTTGGGCCAACAGCATTGCTCTGGCGGGAACGCAGCAGGGATTTTTCGGACAGGCCATTTCGGGGCTGACGCCGAGCACCACCTATTATTTCACAGCGGAAGGGACCAACGCCGCCGGCGCTTCCTGGGGCGAGCCTGTGCAAAGTTTTACAACCGCTGCCGGCAGCCTCCCGACGACTGCTTTTGCCTCCGTTCTGACCGGTCGCAACGACAACGGGCGGACTGGACAGAACACCAACGAAACGACTCTGACGCCGGTTAATGTCAATACTAACAGCTTCGGCCTGCTTTATGCCCACAGTGTCGATGGTTGTGTCATGGCGCAGCCGCTGGTGGTGGCGAACGTGGCTTTGCCCGGGCAAGGTTTTCACAATTTGCTGGTTGTTGCAACAGAGCACGACAGCGTTTATGCGTTCGATGCGGACGTGAACGGCCCACCTCTTTGGCGCGAGAGTTTTATTGATCCGGCCAACGGCATAACTTCCGTCAATTCCTACACGGACCTGCAAGCCTCCTCTTCGCCCGGATTTTATGGGCCGGAGGTGGGCATCAGCGGCACGCCCGTCATCGATCCCGCAACAGGCACAATATACGTCGAGACGCAAACCAGGGAAATCGTCGGCGGCGTAACCGGTTTTGTCCATCGCTTGCATGCGCTGGACGTGGTCACCGGCGCGGAGAAATTCGGCGGGCCGGTCGTCATTGCAGGCAGTGTTCCCGGTGTGGGAGACGGCTTTGATCCACTCAGTGGCGTGGAGTTTGATGCGTCCAAACACATGAATCGACCGGCACTCTTGCTGGCGAACGGCCAGGTCTGCGTCATGTTCACGTCGCACCAGGATTTTCCGCCCTACCACGGCTGGGTCTTCAGTTACAATGCCTACACGCTGCAACAGGAGGGGATATTTAACACGACGCCCAACGGTTCGGCGGGCGGAATCTGGCAAGCCAGCAGCGGGCCGGCGGCGGACGCGGCTGGAAATATCTATGTTGAGACAGGCAACGGAACCTTTGACGCCGCCAATGAAAATTACGCTGATAGCGTCATCAAACTTGCGCCGGTGGCTGGGTTGCCATTGGTGGATTTTTTTACTCCTTACAATCAACTCTACCTTAATCTGGAGGACCTCGACATCGGCTCCGCCGGTTTGATGCTCTTGCCGGATTCCGTTGGGAGCACGGCGCATCCGCATTTACTGGTGGCGGGCAGCAAAACGGGAGTCTTTTGGCTGTTGGACCGCGACAATCTCGGTCAATTCAACGCTGGAGGCGACACTCAAATCGTCCAGGAAGTTTCGGGCGCGACCCGCGGCATGTGGGTCACACCGGCGTATTTCAACGGATCGATCTATTACTGCGCTGCTGGCGACTACGCCAAGCAATTCTCCATTACCAACGCGGTCATTGGCACGATTGCCAGCGAATCCGCCGCGACCGTCGGTTATCCGGGTTCTTCACTGGAAGTGTCAGCCAACGGCGTCAACAATGCCATTGTTTGGGGGCTGAACACTTCGGCCAACCAGGGTGGCCCGGCGATCCTGAACGCTTACAATGCCACTAATCTGAACCAGCTTCTTTACAGCAGCAGCCTGCTGCCGGAGCGCGACAGCGCCGGTTATGCCCTCAAGTATACAATGCCCGCAGTGGCCAACGGCAAGGTATATGTCGGCGGTGTCAACGCGCTTTCGGTCTTCGGCATTCGCAGTTTTCTTCCGGTGCCGATTATTTCTCCTGACGGCGGTGTGATTACCAACTCAGTCAATGTCACACTTTCCTCTTCCTCTAATGGCGTCAGTTTTTACTACACATTGGATGGAAGCACGCCCACGACCAATTCCACTCTTTACACGGTACCATTTACTTTGACCAACAGCGTGCTGGTGCAGGCGATCACCGCTTCGCCCGGCCAAACGCCCAGCTCGGTTTCGGAGGCCAGTTTTACCAGCAGTGCGCAATTGAGTCTGTATGAGGCGGCGGTTCTGGCGGACGGCCCTCTGGGGTATTGGCCCTTGAACGAGACCGGCGGATTGGTGGCCGTCGATCTTGTGGGCGGCAACCCTGGAACCTACAGCGGCAACGTGACCTTGGCCCAGCCAGGCCCGCCGTGGGCCGGCTTCGGTTCTCCCAGGTATTCCGTGCTCTTGGACGGCTCATCGGCCTATGTGGACATTCCAGAAGGCCCGTTCAACATCACCGGCGCGATCACCGCCATGCTTTGGGTGAACATTCCAACCACACCTACTCACTTCTCGGGACTGATGGGACATGGTGACAGTTCGTGGCGTACGAGCATCAACGGCAACGGGAATCCAGGCTCCGCCGACGGCAGCAATCCGGATGCGACAAGCTTAACCTCCATCGCCGGCACTGGCTGGCACATGGTGGCCTACACTTATACCGGAAATCCGAACGTTGCCAACAATGGCTCGCTCTATGTGGATGGCCTGCAAGTTGCCACCAATACCGTGGGTGTGCCCGCCGGAGATACCCTTGATGTTTGGATTGGCGGTTCACCGGATTATGGGGCTCAACGCTTGTTGTCTGGCAGCATCGCACATGCCGCCGTCTTTGCCAAAGCTCTTACAGCCGAGCAGATCGTGCAGCTTTACAACGGGGCATCGATGGGCCCGCCCGTGACGCTCAATCTCGCCCCGACAGGCGCCGGCAAACTGACTCTTTCCTGGTCGCAAGGCACCCTGCTCCAAGCCACCAACCTTGCAGGGCCTTGGGCCACGAACACGACGCCCTCGCCGTACACAGTTGCCCCGACGAATTCCCAGATGTTCTTTAAGGTCCTGGTGTTTTAGCAAATGTTTATGGGCGCAAGTGTATGAGATTGACTCGTACCCAGTTCCCACCGATCGCATCCGAGTATGTCACAGCTTTCTGTTGACTCATTCATCCTTGAATTGACACGCGCAGTCGATATTCTGGCAACGCCATGCTTGATTCCGGCTCAATCCAGATGGTCGGACAAATTGTGCCCGATTACGAATTGCTGCGGCGCATTGGCGGCGGCGCCTATGGCGAAGTTTGGCTGGCTCGCAGCAAGGCCACTGGCATTCTCCGCGCAGCTAAGATTGTTTGGCGGCATACGTTTGACGATGATCGTCCCTTCCAGCGTGAATTCGAGGGCATTCAACGCTTCGAGCGCATCTCCCGCGAACATCCAAGTCAACTTTCGCTCTTCCACATCGGGCGCAACGACGGCGCAGGCTATTTCTACTATGTCATGGAATTGGCTGACAACTTCGGAACGGCTGCCGACTATGTGCCGTACACGTTGCGCGCCGATTTAGGCAAAGGCCGTCTGTTGCCCTCCCGTGTCCTGGAAATCGGCCTGGCGCTCGCGGAAGCCTTAAGCCATTTGCACCAAAACGGACTCGTGCATCGCGACGTCAAACCGTCCAACGTCATTTTTGTTAATGGCCGTCCCAAGCTGGCGGACATCGGCCTTGTGACCGACGCCAGCGATACTCGCTCCATCGTCGGCACCGAAGGCTACCTCGCTCCCGAAGGTCCCGGAACGCCGCAAGCCGATATTTTCGCGCTGGGCAAGGTGCTTTACGAAGCTGTCACGGGCCTGGATCGCCGCAGTTTTCCCGAGCTTCCACAGGAACTGAAGGATTGGCCCGACGCGGCCCATGTTTTGGAGATCAACGAAGTCATTCTGCGAAGCTGCGATCCGTCCGTCGCGCAACGGTATGCGGCTTGTGACCAAATCCGAGCAGATTTGGACTTGATCCAAAGCGGCCAATCCGTCAGGCGAAAACGGACCCGGCAACAACATTGGGCGGCCGGCAAGAGAATCGGCGCTGGATTGGGCAGTGCGGCGGTGATAGCGGGCTTGATCGTTGCGGCGTGGCCGCGCCAGCCGGGGCGCTCCGGGCCATCGAGCGACGGACCGGATTCGACCAACCTTGAGGCCACCGCGCACTGTGACAAGGCCATGAATACTGTTCGTGGTGACAACCCTGCGGAATTTCTGACCGCTTATTCGAACTTCACCAAGGCCATCTCGCTGGATCCAAATTTTGTCCGCCCATACGTTGGCCTGTTGGAACTTGAAACCCGTGAGGATGTTTATATTCCAGGGTTGCCTGACGCCACGTCGGAGAACTTGCGCCAGATGGCCCGTCGCTTGGAACAGTTGGCCCCTAATCTTGGTGCGACCCACATCGCGAAAGCTGTCGTCAGTTGCCTTGATTGGGATTTCGCTGAAGGTCTTAATCAGGCCACCGAGGCCACCAAGGCCGACCCCACGTACGAGGCTTGCCACACATGCCGCGCCTCGTTCCTTTATTGCTTTGGGTGGCCCGAGGAGGCGCGGAAGGAACTGGAAATATCGAAGAAACTAGCGCGATCAAAAGCGGTCGTGTATCGCTGTTTGGGGCAGGTTGAGTTCGTTGAGCGTCACTATATCAAAGCCATTTATTGGTATAAGATTGCGATGGATTGGGAATCGCATCATTGGGCCACTTTCCGATACATGGGGCAAGCGTACGAGGCACTAGGTGATTACACCAACGCCTTTTACTATTTCGAAAGGGCCGACATTCTTGCAGGCGCCGACGAGGTCGAAACAAAAAAGGAGTATGCCGCGGCTCGTCGCGTACTCGACACCCGAGGAATAGACGGCTATTGGCAGAACCAGTGGCTGGAGACCGAGAAGTATCCTGACCGGGATTTTCATCATAAGGCCATTGTCCAGATCCACTTGGGCCATACCAACGATGCCCTAAACTGGTTGGAGAAGGAGTGCGAAACTCGCGCCAGCCGGAAATATCCCGAATCTCCATTAATGTTTCTCTGGTTTGACGAGTATTGGGACGGCCTGCACGATAATCCACGATTCAGAAAACTTTTGGATGAATTGGGTTACACCAAGGTTCTTCCACCGCGAAACCGTTAGCCCGTTTGTAAGCCTGCGCAGATCGAATTGAGCTTCAATGCGATACGGCGCGGTAAAACTTGGTTGAGTCCAGCGCGTTCGTGTCAACAAACTCGACGATGCCATTCATGTTGCTGACGATGACTGTTCCGAGTAGCGACCAATCCGCCAAGTTCGTTGACGATTGAATGTCAAATTGCATATGAGGCCAGGCCTTAAGAAAAAACTGCGGCACCCCGTTGGTGATGGTCGCCAGCAAACGTGGCGGCTCGGTGATGGTCAGGATCTGTCGCGCGGCGACGTTCGGGATTTCCTGCACCGTTCCAGAAGGCCACTCGATTCGCAATGTCGTTACGTTCGTCGCGTCTCCCAAACCGAAATGAGCGACCAGGGGCGGGCTGTTGTATCCCCCGCCGCTGGTGATTTCGCGCAATTGCCAGAAGGTCTTGCCGCCGATGGTGGCGTAGGTGCGCACCTTGGCGCCAATTGCCGCGCGGTTGGCGACGGTGCCAACCAGTTTTACCTCAAGCCACGCGTTGCTGTTGCCGTCGTTGTGAAAAAGCTGGTTTTGTCCGAGAGACTCGGAAAGTCCGTTGTTGGAATATTGCCCGACAAACAAGTCCAGGAAGCCATCGTTGTCGTAATCGACCCAGCTCACTGCCGCGCAGACGATGCCGGGGCCGCCGCTGATGACCGCGGGGCCGGAGGTAATTTTCGTGAACGTTCCGTTGCCATTGTTGTGAAATAAAGCATTTTTCTCGTCGGCGCCGCTCACGAAAAGATCGAGGTATCCGTCATTGTCGTAATCACCCCACGCGCAGCCATTGAATTCACCGCCGGATGTCAGTTCGGAGCCGGAGGCAACCCTTGTGAATGCTCCACCACCGCTGTTGTGGTAAAGTTGATTCCGAACGCCACCTTGATCCGTGATATAAAGATCCGGCAAGCCATCGTTGTCATAATCTCCCCACGCCGCGCTCAACGCGCCCTGAGGCCAGCGGTCCGTCGCTATGATGTTGGTCGTAATTTTCGTGAAGGTGCGGTCGCCGTTGTTGTGGTAGAGGAAATTCGAGCCGTTGTCTTCGTTGTTGATTACCAGCAAATCCGCGTATCCGTCATTATCATAGTCCTCCCACGTCGCGCAGTAGCCAATGCTGGTGTCGTTTACCACGGGGCCTGACGTTATCGCCGTAAACGTGCCATCGCCGTTATTATGGAACAGTTGGTTTTTACCGCCATTGTCATTCGAAAGCCCGTGATCAGCCACGAATAAATCCAGAAATCCATCGTTATCGTAGTCCCCCCAGGCACACGCTCCGTAATGACCGAGCTGATTGGTGACACCCCCACCGCTAACGGATGTGAAAGAACCGTCGCCATTGTTATGGTAAAGTCGATTGTGCGTCGCATCCGGCGCGTAAGCCCCTGCCGTGATGAATAGATCCAGGAAGCCGTCATTGTCGTAATCCCCAGGTCCGCCGTAAATGTGGTAATCGGCGTCCTGGACAGGGTTTCCCTGCGTAATTTTCGTGAACGTGCCGACATTGTTTTGATAATAGGCGTTGTAACCTCCTGAGTAATCGCAAACGATCAGGTCCTGATAACCGCTGTTACGAAAGTCCCCCCAGACACAGCCGACCCATTGGCCGATGTCGTCGCTGATGACGGTGTTGGTGACTTGGGTGAAGTTGGGCTGGGCGTGAGCGATGGCCAGACTGGCCAGCAGCGCGGCAACCGCGAAATTTAATGAGTGTCTCGTATTCATTAGGATATAAATGGTTTCAAAGCTACGGGCGTTAAACGGCCCAAATTTCCGAATCTTTCAAACAATCGAAAAATTCTTTGAAAGAAACACTCGCGGCGGCCGTTAAACTGTTGTCATGATCAGCTTGGTGATGGATCCCAATAGCGACCATTTCCCGACCCGCTCCAGCTTGCTGCGCCGTGTCAAGAATACGGAAGATCGGCAAAGCTGGCAGGAATTCCACGACATTTACCGCAAACTCATCTTCGCCTTCGCCCGCAAGGCCGGCCTGACCGAGGACGAATCCGAGGAAGTCGTCCAGGAGACTCTCATCGCCGCCGCCCGCCATCTGCCGGAATTCCGTTATGATCCCAAAGTCTGCTCGTTTAAGACCTGGTTGTTGAATCTCACCCATTGGCGCGTCAAAGACCAACTGCGCAAGCGCGCTTCCCCGTTGTTCGCCGAATCGGCCTTAGCCGACGACGATACCCGCACTGCGGCCGTCGATCGCATTCCCGATCAAGCCGGAGATCAACTCGAAGCGGTTTGGGAGCGGGAGTGGCAAGTCGCCTGGCTTCAGGCCGCCCTGGTTGCCGTCAAGCCGGAAATCGACGCCAAACAATGGCAAATCTTCGACCTTTATGTGCTCAAGGAATGGCCGCCCCGCGATGTGGCGCGCACCCTGCAAATCAGCATCGCCCGCGTTTATCTAGCCAAACACAGAGTTTCCGCGTTGCTAAAAAAAGCGAGGCGACGTCTGGAACGCGTGGCCGAGCGCGAATGCCGCTGAAGTTGCATCGATCAAGGTTCTCAACGGGAATCAAGGTTCGAATCCCTTCAGGCAGATTCAGCGATTCCATTGCAAATATATCTGCGGCATCAGCCAGGAATTTTCTGAGAATCGGGATTGATTTGCTAAGGAGGCATGGCTTAATCTCCGTTAACGTACTGCATGTTAGGCACCTTAAATCCGGGCGAAGAGGCGCAGTTGCGGCAAACGATTGAGATGTTCGAAGTCATCACTCAATCCCAGCCGCAAGACTATCAGTCTCTGGAAATTCTCAAGGAGGCCTATCTCAAGCTGGGCATGGAAAAGGAAGTCATCCAAACTTCCAAACGCATCGCCGAGGCTTACGTGCAATTGGGCCAGCTTTCCTCCGCCATTCTCGAATTCGAAACCATTCTTCAACGCCATCCGGACGACAAGGATGCCATGGCGGCGATGACCTTGATCGAGAGCAAGGCCAATAATCTGACCAAGCCGGCGCCGGAGATGGAAATGTCGCCCAAGCCTTCAGCTCCGTCCACGACCAAGGCCGGCGCCAAAGCAGCCGCCAATCTGGAAGTCGATGACGGCCGGCAAGTCATGTATAAATATTTTGTCGAGGCCAAGCTGATTACGGCGGTTGACTTTGACGCCTGCTGGCCCGCACCCAGTCTGACCACGGCGCCTGCCAAAACGATCGAGCCGTTTATTCATAATCTCGCCGAGCGGCAGCTTATGGCGGTCGATAAATCGCTCAAAATCCTGGCCGACCGTTCCCGCGTGGCCTACCTTCCCCTGGACCGGTATGATTTGGACATCGAAGTAGTGAGATCGTCGTCACGCGAAATTTGCCAGCGCTGGTGCATCGCGCCTTTCGACAGGATGAGCAAATCGGTCCTTGTGGCCACAGCCAACCCATTCAACAAACAAGCGGCGGCGGATTTGGAGGCATCGTTGAAACAGCGAATTCTCTGGTATCTGGCCACGCCCGGCGATTTAATCCGCCTTTTGGGCAAAGCCTTCAGGTAAAAAGAGTTTTATGCCCCCCGTCAAATCACTTGGAGAAAGAATCGCGGACGCTTTGATCGAGGACGGTCTGCTGACTAGCGCGCAGGTGGAGGAATTGCTCGAAAAACAAAAAAAGGAAGGCACCCGCTTCATCAAATTGGTCGTCGAAAAAGCCTACGTCACGGAAACCGATTTGGTGGTTTCGATGGGGCGCGTCCTCAATACACCGCCGGTCAACGTGGCGCGGCTTGGCATCGCAGCGGACGTGGCCGAATTAGTGCCCAGGGACATGGCCAGCAACTACAAAGTGCTGCCGGTATCGCGATTGGGCAACCGTCTGTATCTGGCCATGGCCGATCCGCTCAACGTCCTGGCCGTGGACGACGTCAAACGCACGACCAAGCTCGAAGTCTCTCCGCTCATTGCGTCCGAAAAAGCAATTGTTGACAAGCTGGCCAATTTCGATTCCGCGCGCTCCGCCACCATGGAGGACATTATCCAGGACGCGGCCAAGCAGGCGGAGGCGGAGGCGGAAGCCGAAAACCTGGAAGTGACCCAGGAGACCATCGAATCGACAGATTTGGCCCAGTTGGCCGCGTCCAGCGAAGAAGGGCCGGTCATTAAGCTGGCCAACCTCATTCTCGTCCAGGCCATCAAGGACAGGGCCAGCGATATTCACATCGAGCCTTTTGAAAACATGGTTCGGCTGCGCTATCGCGTTGACGGCGGCCTGATGGATATGCCTCCACCGCCCAAAAATTTGCAGGTCGCCCTGACTTCGCGCCTCAAAGTCATGTGCAGCCTGGACATTTCCGAACGGCGTCTGCCGCAAGACGGCCGCATGCGCGTGCGCGTCGGCGGGCGGGACGTCGATTTGCGCGTGTCCTTTCTGCCGACTGTGCATGGAGAAAAATGTGTCCTCCGCGTGCTCGATAAATCCAATCTATCCGCCAGCATGGACAAGCTGGGAATTGATACCGAGACCTACATCCGGTTCAAGGCGGCAGTCGATGCACCACACGGCTTGATCCTCGTCACCGGTCCGACTGGCTCGGGCAAGACCACCACGCTTTATTCCGCGTTGAACGAGCTTAACAGCCCGCAATTCAACATCGTCACGGTGGAAGACCCGGTCGAATTCCAGCTTCCAGGGGTCAATCAGGTTCCTGTCAAGAAGGAAATCGGGTTGACCTTCGCCAATGCCCTGCGTTCCATCCTCCGCCAGGACCCTGACATCATTATGATTGGGGAAATCCGCGATACGGAGACGGCGGAAATCGCCGTCGAATCCGCGCTCACCGGCCACCAGGTCTTGAGCACGATGCACTGCAACGACGCTCCGGGCGCCATCGCCCGCCTGGATGACATGGAGATTGCGCCCTTCTTGATTTCCTCATCCGTGATCCTGGCTTGCGCGCAGCGGTTGATGCGCCGCATTTGCCCCAGTTGCAAGGAAGCGGTGGCTTATCCCGACAAAATGTTTACCGATCTCGGCATTGACCCGGGCTATTTCGGCGGAGCGCCCCTGTATCGCGGGCGCGGCTGCGAGCGCTGCAAGAACACCGGTTACTCCGGCCGCCTCGCTATTATTGAGGCCATGACGATGACCGACGAAATCCGCAAGTTGGTCATTAAGCGTGTCGGGGCCCAGGAGATAGCCAAAGTGGCTATCGCAGAAGGCATGAAAATCCTGCGCGTCGTAGGGTTGGAAAAAGTGCGCGACGGCCAATCCACTCTCGAGCAAACACTGCTCGTCACAGCGGCTGAATAGTCCTTGCGCGGCAGAGGCGGGAAGACTCGCCTCTGATTCCAGTACGATAAGAGTTGTCCATTGGATGAATTCTGGCAGCCCAGCATCAACGCTTCCACCCGCTTCAAAGGGGTGGTTCGTGACCACGCATTGGTCCGTGGTGCTCTCGGCCCAGGACTCCCAATCTCCGCATTCGCGCGAGGCTCTTGAATCTCTCTGCCGATCCTACTGGTATCCGCTCTATTCTTACGTTCGGCGGGCCGGCCATTCGCCGGCCGATGCCGAAGATCTGGCCCAAGGCTTCTTCGCGCGCCTCTTGGAAAAGGATTATCTCAAAGCCGCGACGCGAGACAAAGGCCGCTTCCGCACTTTTCTGCTCGTCGCTCTCAAACGCTACATGGCCAATGAATGGGACCGCCAACATGCCCAAAAACGCGGCGGCTTTGCCGCTCTTGTTCCGATTGACCAGGAACTGGCCGAATCGCGCTTTGCCGCCGAGCCGGCCCACAATCTCTCGCCCGACCTGCTGTTTGATCGTCAATGGGCCATGACCTTGCTCGAACGGACCATGAGCCAGCTTCAACAAGAGTATGCTGCCTCGGATCGCGCCAGGTTATTCGATTATTTGCGCAATTGCCTGACCAGGGACGAATCGGCGTTGCCCTATGCCGAAATTGCCAGCCGGCTCCAATTGACCGAAGCCGCGGTCAAAATGGCCGTTCACCGTCTTCGCGGCCGCTATCGCGAGATCCTCCAGCACGAAATTGCCCAAACTGTTTCCGGCCCTGAAGAAATCGAAGAGGAAATCCGCCATCTTTTTTCGGCGTTTGGCTCCTAAAGAGTAAAATTTCAGTATGGTTCGTTACTTCTGCCAGTTCTTACTTAAGTAAAGGGCAAACAGATTATTTATGAGCGGACCACAAAATAGTTCTTCTCCTGGACGCCGGTGTCCCCAATGCGGCGCGGACCTGCCGGGCGATTTACCGCCTGAGCTTTGTCCCAAATGCCTTCTCAAGACCGGTTTAGCGACTGAACCTCGAACCGGCCCGCAAGGAACCATCATTGTCAAGGCGGAGGCTCTCATTCCCGGACTCCCTCAGCCAGGCGAGCAACTTGGCCACTACCGTATTGTCCGGTCCCTCGGCGGCGGCGGCATGGGAACAGTCTTTGAAGCCGAGGACTTGGACAACGGGCGCCGCGTCGCCCTCAAGGTGTTGAGCCAGGCCCTTGATTCGCCGGAAGCCCGTCATCGCTTTTTTCGCGAAGGCCGCCTGGCAGCTTCCATCAATCATCCCAATAGCGTCTATGTTTTTGGCACCGAGGAATTGGGTGGAATTCCGCTCATTACGATGGAGTTGGTCGCCGGCGGCACGCTCGAAGAGCGCGTTCGCAGTCGCGGCCCCATGCCAACGACGGAAGCCGTCGATGCCGTGCTCCAAATTATCGCGGGGCTTGAAGTGGCGCAGCGCATCGGCATCATTCACCGCGACGTCAAGCCTTCGAACTGTTTCGTCGATACCGACGGCACGGTCAAGATCGGCGATTTCGGTCTTTCCATTTGCACCTCCGTCCGCACCGAAACGGCCTTGACGGTTGCCGGTTCCTTTCTCGGCACACCGGCGTTTTGTTCGCCCGAACAACTGCGAGGCGAGGACCTTAACGCCAAGTCGGACATGTATTCCGTTGGGGCGACACTTTTTTATCTCTTGACCGGACACACCCCCTTCCAGGCCAAAAACGTCGTTGCCCTTATCGCCACCGTCCTGGAACAACCGGCGCCTTCACCCAGGCAATTCCAACCAAAACTTGCGCGCGGACTTTCCAAGGCGGTGCGTCGATGCCTGGATAAGCAGGCCGGGGAACGCTTCAAAAGCTATGAGGAATTGCGCAAAGCGATCGCTCCGTATGGTTCCACCGCTCCCGTGCCCGCCACCCTTGGGCTCCGTTGCGCGGCCGGGGCGCTGGACATGCTTTCCTTCTCTTTGGGCGCGATGGCGCTCGTAGCCTTAATCGTAATGGCCGACAAGTTCCACCCCTTCGGACTCTTCCAAGGCGCGGCCACGGACACCGCCTTTAGCGCGGAGGCGCCGGGAATTTTGTTCATCGTGTTTTATTTCGCCCTGCTGGAGGGTCTTTGGGGGACTAGTCTGGGCAAGTTCATTTGTGGCCTGCGCGTCGTCGGCGCGGACAACAATCCCCCCGGATTCTGGCGCGCGTTGCCCAGGGCGTTGTTGTGCGTGCTGCCACCAGCCCTTGCTCAATGGCTGTATTGCGGATTAGATCCGAAAGCCTATGTGGAGAGTCAAACGCTATGGGGCTTTGCCTTTTATGTTTGGGTCGCGCTGCTGTTTTGCACGGCGCGGCGCAAGAACGGCTTTGCCGCCTTTCACGATCTCGTCACCAAAACCCGCGTCATTTCAAAAAACACCCTCCAAACCTCCACAGCGCCCTTCGCCAGCGAGCCCTCGCCGCCTTCTGTCGAGGCGAAACCGCTGATCGGACCTTATCACGTTTTGGACACGCTCGAAGAATTCCCGGAAGGTTCCTGGTTGCTCGGCTATGACCTCAGGCTTTTGCGCAAAGTTTGGATTCGCACTGTGCCCACCGGCACCCCGCCGGCGCCAGCACCGTTGCGCAACCTGGGCCGCGTTGGTCGTCTGCGCTGGCTGGCGGGGCGGCGTTCGCCGGAAGAAAATTGGGACGCTTATGAAGCGCCCAGCGGCCAACCGTTGCTGCACATGGTTCAGGATGGATCCGGCCCGGAAGCCAGCCGTGCATCCAATTCCAAGCCATGGGCCAGAGTCCGTTTTTGGCTATGCGACTTGGCCGCCGAATTGAGCGCAGCCCAAAAGGACGGGACGCTGCCAACTACGCTCTCCCTTGATCGTGTTTGGATCACGGGTGATGGCCGAGCCAAACTCCTCGACTTTCCTGCGCCAGGCCTCCCTTACTCCGCGCTCGATTTAAATTCTCCACCGATGCTTAACAAGGTGGATGGCACTCGCTTCCTCGGCCAAATCGCCGCCGCCGCGCTGGAGGGCCGGGCGGATGCGGCTGCCAAACCAGCCGGCGAAGTCGCCGTTCCGCTGCCGTTGCATGCCCGCCAATTCTTGCAAGGCCTGCCTCAATTCCCGGACATGGATGCGCTCTTGCTCGCGCTCCGGCCTTTGTTGCAGCGCGTGGCCGTGGTCACCCGCCGGCGACGCGCGGCCATGGTGGCCGCCTGCGTCGCGTTCCCATTATTTTGCTGCTGCATCAGTTTCTTTACGAAGGTTTATTTGACCCAATCGCAACGCGAAATCCCGGGCATATTCGAACTCAGCCAGATACTGCACAAGCGCGCCACCATGCAACGTTGGTTCAAAGATCAACCAAGACCAACGGACCTTCAATATGCCCTCTACATCGCCAGCCATTATCGTGCGGCCATAACCAACGAGGACTCATGGTCTAGCGTCTTCGCCCTGAGCCTTATCAAAGGCGAGGACCGCCGTTTTGCCGAACAGAGCGTGGCCCAATATCCCGCGCCGACGGACAAAGAAACGGCCGAGGCCGACGCCGCGCTCAAAGAATCGCTGCCCAAGCCCGACCCAATCTCCTTGCTCGGGCAACCGTCCGCGTCACTGATCCTTATGATTGCGGGGCTGGCCCTCTTTGCAGCCCTGCCTGCCGTCATCGCAGCGCTGGCGTTTCGCGGCGGGTTGGTGCTGCTCCTCACCGGCGTGACGTTCGTCCGGCGCGATGGCACGCTGGCCTCGCGCAGGCTTTTGTTCAATCGCGCGGTCGCCGCCTGGAGCCCACTGGTGCTCGCTTTCGTGTTGTCAGGCATTTCCCTGGCAATCAAAAATCCGGTCCTGACCGTGCTGGGGTTCGGCTTGTTGGTTGTTCTGGCCGCAATTTCCGTGGCGTTGCCCCAACGCGGCCTGCAAGATCGGTTGGCGGGAACTTGGCCCGTCCCCCGGTGAACGGCCAGAAGGCCAAGACTGCGAAAGTTTTTGCGCATCCTTGCGGGACGAGTTTTGAACAGGCAAACTGGATGTTCACATGCGTGAAACCATTCGAGCATGGACAGAGGCGATTGAAGCGCCTTACCTGGAAATCATCTTCGAACAGCGCCGTGGCAAAAAGGCGGCGCTGGCCCGTTCCTTTTTGTTCGGACTTTCCAAGATTTATCAAGTTCTACTCAAGATTTACCGCTTTTGCATCCAGGCCCGCTTGATGCGGGATTCGACCCTGGGCATTCAGGTCATCGCCATCGGCAACCTCACTTTTGGCGGAACGGGCAAAACACCGGTGGTGGAGAAATTCGCGCGTGAATTGCAACGGCAGGGCCGGACCGTCGCCATCCTTTCGCGCGGCTATCGTTCCAGGCCCCAGCCGCTGAGCCAAACATTGATGAACAAGCTGCTTTTCCGCGAGGACAGCACTCCGCCTCGCGTCGTGTCGGACGGCAAAAATCTCCTGCTCGATTCCGATACGGCGGGCGACGAGCCTTACATGCTGGCGTCAAACCTAAAAGATGTCGTGATATTGGTGGACAAAAATCGCGTCAAGAGCGGCCGTTACGCCATTGAGCATTACGGCTGCGACACATTACTGCTGGACGACGGTTTTCAATATTGGCGTCTGGCTGGACGGCGGCAGGATGTTGTCCTGGTGGATTGCCAGCAGCCCTTTGGCAACGAACATTTGTTTCCGCGCGGCACGTTGCGTGAGCCGCCTTCGCACCTCGCCCGGGCCAATGTCATTTTCATCACCAAAAGCGATGGAAACACCGGCCCGTTGCGAGAACGCATCGGCCGCTACAATCCATCGGCGGGCATTATCGAGTGCATTCACGCGCCGCTTTATTTCGAAGACGTTTTTACTGGCGAAAGAAAGGAACTGGACTTTGTCCGCGGCCTGCGGCTCGCGAGCTTGAGCGGCATCGCCCAACCGGAGAGCTTCGAGCGAAGTCTGGTCAAGCTGTGCCGCGAATTGGTTTACTCGAAACGCTTCGCCGATCATCACCGGTTTACGCAGCAGGAAATCCTCAATGCGATCAATCGCAGCAAAAAACGCCAGGCCGAAGTGATCATCACCACGCAGAAGGACGCCGTCCGCTTTCCCAAGTTGGACCGCCGCGATCTGCCCATTTATTTTATGCGGGTTGAAATCAAAATCCTGAGCGGCGCGGAGGATTTTGACGATTGCGTGCGCAAAATCTGCCTGCGTTGATATGCCAGCGGCGAGGGAAAGCATTCTCGTGCGAAGCGTCAATTGGCTGGGGGACGCGGTCATGAGCACGCCGGCCTTGTTGCGGTTGCGCCAGGCCCGTCCCGATGCGCGCATCACTTTGCTCTCGCCGGAAAAGCTGGCCGGGCTTTGGGACCGGCAGCCATTTGTGGATGAAGTGCTGACCTTCTCCGCCTCGGAAAATATCTGGCAAGTGAGTCGGCGGCTGCGGGAAAAACAATTCACGACCGGCGTGACCTTTCCCAATTCCATCCGGTCCGCGTTGGAACTTTGGCTGGCAGGGATACCGAAACGAATCGGTGTCGCGAGCTTTGGACGATCACTTTTATTGACTGAAAAGGTCCCGGGCCCGTCAGCAGCGATGGAAATGCGGAAACGGTCAATTTCGGAGATTCGTCGTCGCATCAAATACGACGGCGGAAGGACTTACTACCCGCCGGAAGCGCATCATGTGCATCATTATTTGCGTTTGACTGCTGCGCTGGGAGCTTCAACGGAGCCGACGGCCCCGCGCATTGACGTGAGCGAAGAGGAAATGGACGTGGTGCGCGCGAAATTCGGTTTGACTCGGTCCGATGGACGGCCATGGTTTGGTTTGTGTCCGGGCGCGGAATATGGGCTGGCCAAACGCTGGCCAGCAGAGCGCTTTGTCGAAACAGCGCGGGCCTTGCAAGATAAGACCCATTGTCGATGGATGATTTTGGGAGGCGGCCCAGATGTGACTTTGGCGGATTCGATTTCAAACGACATCGCCCGCGCCACCGGGGAGCCGCCATTGAATCTTGCAGGCAAAACCAGCCTTCGCGAATTAGCGGCAGTTTTGAGGATATGCGATTTCGTCTTGACGAACGATACCGGCCCGATGCACTTGGCGGCTGCGGTGGGAACTCCGATGGTGGCGATATTTGGCAGCACGTCGCCGGAGTTGACTGGCCCCATCTTTTCCGCAAAGGCGCGAGTAGTTCGAAGCGACGTTCCTTGCTCTCCCTGTTTCCGGCGCGAATGTCCGATAGACTTGCGCTGCCTTCGTGGGATCGAATCGCAACAAGTTGTGGCCGCCGCCCTGGACTGCCTTAACGCTTCGCCTGGCTGACATCATTGGTGGAGAAGCGAATGTAGGCGAAGCACTCCGGAATATGAGAATCCCATGCGCCGTGACGGGTCCAAACCCAGCCGCCGGAATCTTCGGCAGGTGGCGCTTCTTTGTAGGTGTTGAACCGCGAGAAATCCATTCGCCAGACGTCGCCGTCTTTGGGCGGAAGCGAGCGTCCGTCAGCTTTGGCCAGCCATTTCATGCCGCTCCAGGGGAAGGCCAATTCAACGGTCCAGCCACGGTCGCGATCTTTATCGTTATTGACAGTGCCGTCGATTTGCACGCCGGTCTGTTTGCCCGGAAAATGCCAGTTGAAATCTCCCAGCCGCCCGCCGCGCGGATGATTGGTAAAACCGACTCCGTTGAAAGGCACAAGACCCGCGCGCGCAAATTCCGGCGCCTGGGCAAAACCGCCGGTTTCGTAGGCGTCGTCCCAGATGAAGAAAGCCTCGTAGGTCGTGTTGAAGCCGTTGATCTCAAACTCGTAATACGAATCGCGTCCGGCAATGAACATTTCGACGTCATTGTCATTATAAATGTGCGAATTGTTGGTGGTGTAACGGGCATGGACCAACGGCTCCTGGACGCGATAGGCCACGTATAGATTTCGGTCGTCCCACATGACTTGCGCGTAGGTGTCATGGATGGGCCGCCGGCCAGTCATAATGTCCACAAATCGCGGCGAGCGCGGCGCCTGCTGCCAAGCCGCCTCGTCCAGCTTGCCATCGATGGTGATCGGTTCGCTTACGTGAAATGCCGTGTAGTGCGCGATCTCATTCTCTGGACAGGGAAATTTCGATTCCTCCGAGCGCAAAGAATTCGACAACGCCAAAGACAGGACCAGCGTTAGCCGCGCCAAAGGATGTTTCATTTGGAGAGATTTCTCAACGGCAATGGAATCTCAGCGGTGAACGCCAATTCTGGATCGCCCCGCCGTTGCAGCGTCTGACAAAGCACCCGCAAATCAGGTTGAAGTTTGTGCGTGCTTGTCTGTCCATTGAGTTCGAGCGTGACCGGCTTGCTGAAATCAATCAACCGGCTGTCAAGCAAAATAGTCGCATGGGTGACATTGCCGGTGGTCGTGACGACGAGGCGATTGCCGTTGCAAGTGGCATCGATCTCCTGCTCCTTGCCGGGCGCATCCGTGCGCAGCCAGAAGAAGTCCGTGATCACTTTGTCCGTCATCAACCAGGTCAATTCATGAGGGACAACATTCCGCACAGCGGGATACATTTCCAGAATTTCGTCGCGGTCGGGCAGGCCAGTGTGACCGTTGCCCGGAATGAATTGCACGTTGACGGGATAAATATCGTTTCGGTCGCCCCTGAATTGGCGGATGGTTTCCCTGAATTTTTTGTCACGCTCAAAGCGCCCATACATGGTGTCATTTTCGCCGACCATGCAGGTGAAAACAGTATTGCGCAACGTTTTGCCTGTCGTTTCTCCGTCCGTGGGAGCGGCGGCGCTAGCGTGAACGGCTGCGAAAAGATCAGGTTCCTTGGGGCCAATTGCGAAGGCGCCGTAACCGCCATGCGAATAGCCCATGATGAACACTTTGTTCGGATCAACATCGCCGAAGAGCAAAAATTCCCGCACCAAGTTGTCAATCAGAGGGTAAACGTAATCGTCGTAAAAGCCATTCCAGGTGTCATTTGGCGCGCGCAAGGCAAGGTAGAGATAACCGCCGACTTCAGGATGGTCATGGTAGTAATGCTGCATGACTCGCCATTGGCTGTCATTGACCTCCTTGGGCGTCGCGCCTCCGCCATGCATGGCAATGAAAATCGGCCAGCCATTTTCCGGGCGAGTGCCAACGGCGCGGACGGTGTAGGGGCTGGCGTATTGCTCGAACCGGACTTCTTTGGCATCGAAGTTTTTCTTCATGGCCTCGTGAATCGGCGCGGATTTGAACGCCTCCCATGCTGCATGCCGGACAGCCGATTCATGGTCGCGCAGCAATTTCTCCAAACCGTGGGAAAACTTCCAATTCGCCTGTTGCTCCGGCGGCGCAGTGAAAAAGTCCGTCAAAGCCGGGCGCAACTTCGACTCGTCCGACGCTTTGAGAATATCCTTCTCCGGCTCCGGCGCGCAACAGGCTTGGGACGGAAATTGAAAAAGCGTGGTATCACTAAGCGCAATCACGACCACAGCTTGCTTATTGGTGCCGCTGGTGAATTCACGTCCAGCCGTTTGACCGTTGCCCTCGGCCTTGACCAGGAAAGTCGCATCCCTGGGCACTTCAAAGGGCAGCAGATCGTTCTTGTCCGCGGTGTCGCCCATGCTGGTGCCCTCGAAATGAACGGTGCTATTGGTGATTTCTGTGACAAAAACATGCGCTGGGACGCGCTGCCCCGCCAAATGGTCCAGCACGTCCACTAAAAGACGAACTTTGCTCTTGTCCGAAGCCGGTGCGGCGGGCGTGTAATGATCCGTGACATTCTCGGCGCTCACCCAATGAATACCCGGCGCCCAATCCATTGGAAAAGCGAGGCCGGTTTTTTGGAAGCTGGCGGCGTAAATCGCGTGAATAGGCGAATCCTTGATCGCCTGGGAGGCGTCGTGTTCAAACCAGGCGTGGTCCAGCCCTTTGGAGTCGGGCTCGGCCGCGCCAACGAAGTGCCAACCGCCATCCCAGACTTCGACCCACGAATGATTGCCGCGATTGTCAGCCCACATCGGAGTGCCAACGAGGCGCGCTGGAACACCGACGGAGCGGCAGGCGTCAATCAATAAAATGGAAAGACCGGTGCAACTGGCCAAACCGCTGCTCATCGTTTCCAGGGCGCTCTGATCGGCCTTTTTGCGTTTGGTGGAATACTTGACCTTCACCAAAGGAAAAAGTTTCGCGTTAATATTCTGCGCCGCCTGACCGGGAGTAGTGCACCCGGCGATCAATGGGGCGCTAAGATCGCGCAGCTTTTCGCGCCATTGATCGCGCGTCTCGTTTACGCAGGAATAAGGAAGCACGTCATTAAGAAAGATTTCGGGCGGAATTTGATCGTGCCACGGAGCATGGGTGAAGGCCGCCGTTGCCAAGGCAGTGTTTTCCAGCAGGAAATCCCCGGACAACGATTGCAGGTCTTGTGCCGGCATGTTTTCGAGCAGGAATTGCATCGCGGAATGTTGCGCCGGCGGAGTTTGATCGAGGGCGCGAACCAGCGCTTCGCGATTGGTCCCGGCGTCCTTTAGAGATTGCTCCACCGAATCCGGCCACCAGTGAGTCGGCGTGGAGGGACCATCCGCCGCGGCCGCCACGAGGCCGAGCAGAAGGAAGGTTGCAACTCCAGTTGGATAGTCAAATCTAGTTTTCACGTTCAATATTTGATCCTCTTAAGGACTTCGCCGGTCAAGACCTCATAGGCTGCGGCGCCGGGACTGTATTTGTCATGGTGGATAATCGGTTTGCCAAAGCTAGGCGCCTCGGCCAGGCGCGTCAAGCGCGGGATGACGGTATCGAAGACCAACGCGCCGAAATGCTCCCGCACTTCATCCACGACCTGCGCGGAAAGCCGGGTGCGGGCGTCAAACATGGTCATAATTACACCCAGCAACTCCAATCGCGGATTGATTCCCGAACTGCGCACCTGATTCAGGACTTTGTGACTCATGGAAATTCCTTCCAGCGCGTAATACTCGCATTGCAAAGGAATCAGAAGATAATCGGAGGCCGCGAAGGCGTTGAGGGTCAGAAGGCCAAGCGACGGCGGGCAGTCAATTACAATAAAATCATGACGTCCGCCATCCGCGATGGGGCGCAACAGTCCCGCCAGCCGCTTCAGGTGGTCCTCGACCCGGGCAATTTCCACCTCGGCCCCGCACATATCCACTTCACTTGGTATGATTTCGAGGCGGTCAAAGGCTGTCGCTCGAATTTTTTCCAAGAGCGTGCCTTCGCCCAACAACGGCCGATAGGCGCTCGCGCCTTCGATCTTTTCCAAACCGAGACCGCTGGTGGCGTTGGCTTGCGGATCCATATCGAGCACCAAGACGCGTTTGCCCACTTGGGCCATGCAGGCGGCCACGTTGATGGCGGTCGTGGTTTTCCCAACCCCACCCTTTTGATTGGCCACGGATATGATTTTGGTCGGCACAACCGAATTAAATCCGATATCGGTTCGGCGGAAAAGCAATTTGCGTCAGAAAGCTCGCAAGGCCTTGGTGGAACGAGTGCCTTCGGGACACTCAAACTACGGATTCGTTCCGAAGGCGCCTTTAAATTCGGCCGTTTGACGCAATGGCGCAAAATACGGGTCCTGGAACAAATGCGGGCGCAAATTGGGTGTCTTCGGTTCCCGGACCATGTCCGCGGCGTTGAGGTCCAGCGCTTTTTTGAGCGAGGCCAGCGCCTGAGAACCTTCACCACGGAAGGACTGGACGAGGGCCAAATTGTACCATGAGTCAGAACGATCCGGCATGAGTTGAGTAATGCGTTGAATGGCTTGTTCGCTCTTGGCAAAGTTGCGCAATCCCAAATAAAAATTGGCCACGTTTCCGAGGGTGTTTGCATCTGCGCCGGGGAAATTGAGGATCTGGTCCAGTACTTGTTCGGCGGCGTTGGTCTGGCCCTGCGTCAAAAATTGTTGAACCTGGGAAAGGGCTTGTGCGATGGGAGCGCCCTTCTTGCTCTGTTCCAGTTGGTTAATGGTGTCGGTGATTTGGCCGTTGTATGGGTCCAACTTTTGACAGGTTTTCAAAATAAGAATGGCGTCGTCGATGCGATTTTGCATCAAGAGAAAATTCAAGAAACGGAAAACAATCCCCGCGTTCCATGGGCAATAGGCAAAAGCCTGTTTGAAAGCAAAGTCGGCCTCTTTGGTCACGCGCGGCCTTTCGGCGGCGCTGCGGGAATTCTCCGGGCCGGAACGCCACTGGTAGATACTGCCGGCAATCGCAGCGCGTAGCGTGGAAAAGGACGACTGCCCATCGTCATCGCGAACGAACTTTGAATCGCCGGTGAAACGGCTCAAGTCATGGCGCAAATAGACATTCCCGGCCCATTCGCAAATTTCTTTGACAGAAGTGTCGTAGGTGATCCAATTACCGATGGTACGGCGTGAATACTCGCTCCAAAAGGCGTGGTCTTTGTCGATGGTTTCCTGCGACAATTCCTGGATCGGGTGCCGGTTGATGTGCATGATAACACCAAACGGTTCCAAATACGGATACATCCAATCCAGCGGAACGCTTTCTTCCACGTAGAATTCGTGGCGCGGATTCTTGTCAAAAATAACCTTGGTCAACAGGCCGTTAATGCTCATGATGGCAACCTGGCCATTAATTTGCACATGCCCGCTTTCGTCTTGACGCACTTCTTCTCCGGGCTTGATCAGGCGCCGCTCATTGGGATGCTCTGCATCGTGCTGCAAACGCCGGTGCGCATCGTAAATGTATTCGTTGTAAGAATTGGCCGAGTCGTCCGGCGTGGGCGTGAGAATTTCAGTATCGGGATAAACTCCTCCGAGGCTTTTGACGATGGCATCCGGATAGGCCTCGTCCAACATGCGGCGGTTCAGGCGGATGATATTATTGGCCGTGAGATTGGGATCGGTAACGGCTTCCTGAATCAATGGCGGCAATTTGATGTCCTTGAACCGTTCAGCCGAATACATATTTGTCCCGTCCAGGATCATGTTTAAATCCTTCGAGAGATCGTGGCGCAAAGTTGTTTCATCAGCGTTGGAATCAACCTCTTGTTGAGTGTCCTTGCTTAACTTGGCATAAAGGTAATCGGCCAATGCGTCCTGATTTCCGCTGTGGCGCAGTTTTGCCGCCAGCTTCTGCGCGCTCAGGAATTGATCGGGCTTGAACCAGGATGTGCCAGTCCGCCGCCGTCTTTCCACTTTTGCGCCTAAACCCTCGAAAATGTCGTCCAGCCACACCAGCCACCGGCTTGCGCCGTGGAAGATTTTGGGAGCACTGCCCGAGAGGAAATTCTGGAAAAAGGGCGGATCGATTTGCGCGCTGCGATTGTACTGGGCGCGGATGTAGTCCAGGTAAGGGGGGTCTGCAAGTGCGTTCTGGGTGATGATATAGACATCGCGGCGGTCGAATTGGTGGTCCTGCTCGGGCTGGCAATTGTGCGGAATGAAACTATCGCAGAAAATGGTGTAGGTTGGACAGAAACGGCCAGGGTCAGTTCCGCCAAAAAGGACAGCGTCACGGGCCATTTCCGGATAAACCATTTTACCTTTCGGGCCTTTGCCGGCGGCATCGCGCAAAGTGGCATCGTAGGTCAAATTTCCATCCGGCCCGACGAACGGCGGAGTGAACATATCGTGGCCGAACCAATATCCAAACCAATGATTGTGCTGCTCGCTCTTGAACCAGTGCGACATGCCGGAGTAAAGCGGCATCAACGCGAAAAGGGCCAAAGTGATTCCGAGTGGAGCACGTTTACTGGACAGAAATAACGCAACCAGAAAAACCACCGTCATGCCCACTAACATCAAATTAGCCAGGACAGCGGAACCGTACTGGCCCGGTACGAACGATTGCGCAATCAAATGCGGCAAGCTCGACAGGCTCATTTGGCTTTCGAGATCGGAGCGGAAGTAATTTTCCGTTGTCACTGAGTAAAGAGAAACCAGAGCCAGCGCAATGGCCACGCCCGCGCCAGCCAATCCCCAGCGCCGAAACCTCTCGTAGTTGGTCGCCATGAAGGCGGCTGTCAACGCCAGGCCGTAACCGATTAAAATTGCAACCAATGCGTGGGAAGCAGTAAAGAATACTTTAAGCAGATCCGCCGTTTGTCGGTCGCGGGTTGGACTCAGGAAAATGGAGAGCATTACGCCCAGGAACGGATAGATGGCGGCCACGGAAATAATCCACGAGCGTTCCCGTTTTTGCATTTTGAAAAGGAAAAACAGCGGCAATACCGCGAAAAACATGGCGACCAAGCTGTAGGCGTTTGCCAATTCTGAAAACAGCATGCTCAATTCAGTCATGAAATGGCCAGGATCGCTGAAGATGTCGGTCGGATTGAGTTTGTCGTATTGGCCGCGGCTCAACGCATGCCAGAAACCCTCGACGGTGCGCGGATAACTCCATTCCATGGGAGGATTGGTCATGCCGGAAACGGCCTCGTAAAAATAGAAAAAGCTTCCGGCAATCATCAACCCAAACGACACAACCGTGGGCCACCATTCCGTCAAAAGCCCACCGGTTTTGATGGTCAGATAGATACAGGCTGCGATCGAGCACAGACCAACGCCCATAAAGATTCGGAATACCATGGGATTAGTGGTGTCGAAAATGCCCGCCATGTGGGCGCTTTTGGCGATCAATCCCAGAAAAAAGCCAATGCTGTTCACAAAGAACATGTCCCGGCCCAACTTGGGCTGCCGCGCAGTCACACCGATTTCAATGCCCATGATCGCCATGGTCAGCGTTTGATGAATCGTGGAGCAGATTCCAAGAAACAAAAATGCGGTATAGAGATAGCGTCGCTGGTGCGGGGCGTAATTCCAGCGCATCAGCATAACCAGCACAAACAACAGCCAAGGCACACCAAAGAGCGAAATGCGATTGATAACCACCGACTGCTTCCACATCGAACTGCTCAGCCCCAACATCAGCCCTGCAACAACACCGGAAACCACGCAGATCGATCCCTCCCATTTCTCTGGGATATTTTTCAGCTCTTCAATTCCCTCCATCAACATGCTGCTGCCGCGCGAAACCATCAAAGCGAGCACGCCGCAGCCAAACGCCGCCGTGCTGGCCTCGGCCAAAGCCACTCGCCAGGCGATGTTTTTGAACGGCACCAAAACCGTCCAAAGCCAGGTGTAAATGGTCCAAAACGGATAGCCCGGTGGATGCGGAATGCCTGCATAATAGGACGCCGTAGAAAGCTCCCCGGAATCCCTTAAGGTCACCTCGGGGGCCAAACAGAAGTAATAAATCACCCAAACGATGGCAAAAGCAGCGCCCATGGTCAGCCAATCGATTTTCCTGAAAAGCGGCGGAACCGGGGCTTGCACGGCGACCGTTGGCGAAGCAGCCAGTTTGGCTGGCATCGTGGCGGCGCCGGCTTTGGTAGTCGGGGCAGGGGCGGCAGATTTGACCGCCACGCTTTCGTGCGTTGGAAATTTAGAGTTCATTATGAACAAGGCATCGATCAACCGTACATTCACCCGACTGACACCGAAGAAGGCGCATTTGTATAAAACCTTTGGCAATTTCGATCCCGCAGATGTTGGGGGAAAATTTTTGGAAGGAATTCGGCCCTTGGATTTTGAGGGGCGAACGAGGAAGACGAATCTTTTTCAGTGGCTGATTATCTAATCACTGGATTTTGTCTGCGACTGGAACTAAATTGCGTTATGAAGTTCATTCTTAGCACCCATAATGTTACTCTAACCAAAGCTATCGAAGATCACATTCTGTCCCGCCTGGAAAAACTGGAACATCTGGATCATTATTGCACCAGCTCCCGCGTGACCCTGGAACATAATCACCTGAAACGGCCGGAACGCCAGTTTAGCTGCGCCATCCGCCTCTCAGTGCCGGGACCGGACCTTTTCGCCGAGGATTGTGAGAATGATTTATATGCAGCCATTGATATCGTTACGAAGAAAATTGAACAGCAATTGCGCAAGCGCCATAACAAATATAAGGCGCGCAAACATGCATTAGGCGCTCGCGGCAAGGAAGCACGCCAGCCGGTCGAGTTTTGATAATCGCACGCTCGAGAGAAGGCCGCCGCCCCTCTGATGCTTCTACGCGCTCGCATCGTACTGCCAATCTCCGCGCCCCCAATCGAAAACGGGGCCGTGCTTCTCTCTGGTAATCGCATCGCAGCAGTTGGAACATGGCGTGATCTGGCGTCGAGGGCTGGCGCGACTGTAGTCGATCTGGGCGAAGTCATTCTTCTGCCTGGGTTGGTCAACAGCCACTGTCATCTCGATTACACCGACATGTCAGGGCTGCCGCCGCAAAAACAATTTTCCGATTGGATCAAGGGTCTGCTCGCGCTCAAGGCGGCCGCGAGCTATACCGATTACGCTCAAGCCTGGCTGCGCGGCGCCAAAATGCTTGCGCAGACCGGCACCACCACGGTCGCAGACGTTGAAGCCGTGCCGGAATTGCTGCCCGAAGTCTGGTCCTCGACGCCCTTGCGGGTTTTTTCATTCCTGGAAGTGACCGGGGTCAAGAGCCGTCGCAAACCGGCGGAAATCCTGCGCGAGGCGGACGACAAAATCAAAAGCCTTTCATCCCCACGCTGCCTGGCTGGTCTTTCCCCTCACGCGCTCTATTCGACCACGCCGGAACTGTTGCGTCAAACGGCGGCAGTGGCGCGCCGCCGCAAATGGCGTCTGACCATGCACCTGGCCGAATCGCTGGAGGAACATGATATGTACGCAACCCGGCGCGGGCCTATGTTTGACTGGCTCAAGAGCCAGCGTGATATGTCAGATTGCGACGGTCGAACTCCGGTCCAGCAAGTACATCGCTATGGTCTGCTTGGGAAAAATTTCCTGGCCATTCACGCGAACTATCTCAACGACCAGGAAATCACGGCGCTGGCTAAATCCGGTTCCAGCGTCGTGCATTGCCCGCAAAGCCACGCCTATTTTGGGCATGCGCCCTTCCCCTACCAAAAGCTTCACGAGGCCGGCGTCAACGTTTGTTTGGGAACGGACAGCCTGGCCAGCATATTGGTGACACGGCGGGCCAAAGCCGAATTGAATATGTTCACCGAAATGCGGATTTTCGCGGAGAGGCATCCCGATGTTCCACCCGAAACTATTGTTCGCATGGCGACGCGGCACGGTGCCCGTGCGCTGGGACGGGAAAGACGAGTCGGTGGATTGTTCGAGAAGAGTCTGGCCGATTTGATTTCCATCCCTTTTCACGGCAAACCTGAGGAAGCCTGGTCATCTACCTTGCATCACCGAGGGCCTGTCACTGCGTCGATGATCGGTGGCGAGTGGATAGTCGGCGATCAAGCCAAAGACCATTGTCCTGGACTGGATAGTTCGGTTCGTGCCTGAACGCATGGTCGGATGCGGCTAAGGTACGGGGGTAATCGCGACCAGCTACCGTTATATTGTACACAAATCCGGCGTACGCTCTGGCCATGCCATTGCCGAAGGAACGCGCATCGGAGTACACGACGTTGTGGCGATGACCAAAACCGGTGCATCGGTGGATGAAGTGGTGGCCAGTTTCCCTCGTTTGACACGCGCCCAAGTGTACGAATGCCTGGCCTATTACGAAGACCATCAAAACGAAATAAATCCTTTGGTTGCTGCGCAAGCAGCGCCTCATGACGATTGAGATTTCTAGTTGACGCGGGCGAGACTGGGCTTAACGGCAATATCAACTTTGCCTGATAATTCCGAACTGGCTTATTTCCCTCGTGTCCTTACACTTCGGCCCAAACTATGACGATTCAGGTGGCAGTGTTGTGCGACGCGGCGACGGACTATAACGGCAAGCTGAATCTACTGGGAACCTTCGATACCATTTATGCGCCGCAAATGCCGCAACAACATCCTCAATGCTCCGTTGCCATCCGAATTGCTTTTGACCGCAATGAGGAAGGACGGCACATTTTGAGTTTAAATTTTGTCGATGAGGACGGGCAACCGATTATGAAGAGCATGCAGATTCCAGTAGAGGTGGATTTTCCATCCGACGCCACGTTCATTTCCCGCAACCTGGTCGTGAACATTCTCCAATTGACCTTCGCCAAGGCGGGGCTTTACTCGGTTGATTTGTCCATGGACGACCGGCCATTGTCGAGCATTCCCCTGGCGGTAAAACAGTTGGAGCAGAAGCCCGACTGAGCCGGACTGCGGTCAGTTGCGGAGATTAAGCGATGTTTTCCGATTTTCCAGAGCAAGCCCGAGTCGCCCAGGTCCTGCAACGCAGCCTGGAACGCAATCGCCTGGCGCACGCGTATTTGTTCGCCGGCGGCTCGCTGCCGGGATTGGAGGACATGGCGCGAACCCTGGCCAAAACAGTCAATTGCCTGTCCCCGCCGCGGCGCGCGGACAATGGCTTGCCCATGGATTGCTGCGACCAGTGCGATAGTTGCCGCCGAATCGACCATTATAATCATCCGGATGTTTCGTGGATTCGGCCAGAATCCAAATCGAGAGTCATAACCATCGATGTCATTCGCGAGTTGATGCAGACGGTGAACTTGAAACCGACGGTGGCGGCTTTCAAAGTGGGCGTGCTTGTCGCGGCGGACCGTTTAAATGTGCAAGCGGCGAATGCATTTTTAAAAACGCTGGAGGAACCGCCGCCCCGATCACTGTTGATTCTGCTGACGACTGAACCGCAACGCATGCTGGAAACCACTCTTTCCCGGTGTCTGCGACTTTCCTTCGCTGACTCTGGGGCAAAGTTTGCCGCAAGCCACACCGACTGGCTCGGCTCCTTTACCAGCATGGCCGCGGTTGGCGCCGGCGGTTTGCTCGCGCGTTACCGGCTATTGGGATTGATCATGAAAAAACTGGCCCAGCAAAAGGAGCAGATCGAAGAGGCGCTCAGCGCCCAGTCCCCCCTCGAACGCTACGATGATCTCGAATCAAACATGCGGGAAAAATTGGAGGACGAACTTACGGCCGCCATCGAGGCCGAGTACCGCCGGCAGCGGACAGACCTGATCGCAGTATTGCAGTGGTGGTTGCGCGATGTCTGGCTGCAAACTTTGGCGGCAGGCAAGGACATGCTTTCTTTTCCCGACCTGGCGGCGGCGGCGCAGGCCGTGGCTCAACGGATTTCTCCGCTGGAGGCGCGAACAAACCTTGAGGAAATGGACCGATTGCAGCGCCAGCTTCACACCAATGTCCAGGAGGCACTGGCTTTGGAGGTTGGGCTTCTGAAGCTGCGGCTATGACTTATTTCCTTCAAAGTTTGCGGCCGGCGTTTCAAAGTTTGAAATCCCGATCGCACGCCAGAAGATCGAAGGCATCGCTCTTGGTCTGAGTTCGCTGTATGCCTGCCAAGCAAACACCGCCGCCCGCAGCTCCACCTGCGCCGTTGCCGGTCTTCGCTTTCGTTGCCGGATTATTCTTTTTCATTACGATCATCAAATTCAGCAGCCCAATGGTCATGAACCGCTATATCGAGGTTCCACACGACTTAAGTTCTACAGTTTACCAGTTGTGGCCACCGCTTTGGGGAGCGTGGCTGTTTTTGCCAGTTGCCATCGCGGGCCTTTGGCCACTGCAATTGGACCGGACGAAGCTTCACTGGATCCTCTTTTTGCCATTGATCTGGTTCGGATGGCAACTGATCTCCGCCACGCAAACGGTAAGCCTTCCTCTCACCAAGTTGACCATCACGCATTTCGCCCTCTGTCTTGGGCTTTTTTACCTGGGATTCTTTGCCAGGAAAGGGATGTCGAATCCATGGCCAATTTGGGCCGGGATGGCATTGGCGATTTGCTGGGCCATGCGGGCGGGAATGGAACAGCATTTCGGCGGACTGGAAGCGACTCGAAAATTGCTGAAGGAATCTCCCGAACTCATGGGTGTAAGCCCGCAAATGCTGGCGGATCCTGCTTATCTGAGGAGAATCGCCAGCAATCGCATCTTCGGCACATTTGCGGGTTATGCCAACGGTCTGGCGGGCGGGCTAATACTTTTCCTGCCATTGACCTTGGTTTTTCTTTGGCGCTTGACGCCCAAGGTGCGGGTTTCGATCCGGATTCTTTTCGTTGTAATCCTTGGTGGATGCGGACTGGGCTGCCTTTACTGGTCCGGTTCCAAAGCAGGCTGGCTCGTAGCTCTCGTGGTCGGACTAGTCGCCTTGGGACATTCAGCCCTGCCGATCAATTGGCGTCGGGCACTTATTTTCGGAGTGCTCGTTGCCGGAGTGGCAGGCTTTGCCCTGAAATATGCCCGATTCTTCCAGCAGGATCGCAACAGTGTCGGTGCCCGTTTTACTTATTGGCGGGCGGCCCTAATAACGACCGATAGGCACCCGATTGTGGGGACCGGACCGGGAACATTTCAAATTCCTTACAGCAATCTCAGGGGTCCAAATGACGAGCCGGCCAAGTTGTGCCACGATGATTACTTGGAGCAAGCGACCGATTCTGGCATTCTGGGGTTCCTGAGCTATTGTGCGATGATCTTGGTGTTTTTATATAATCTTTATCGTTATCGTATCACAAAAAGGCCTTTAGATTGGCTTAATTTGGCTATCTGGCTCGGGATTCTTGGAATTTGCTTGCATAGTTTAGCTGAATACCATCTTTATGTGCCGGCCTTAGCTTGGCCGATGTTTTTCCTATGCGGATGGCTAATGAGACCAAAAGATTAACGTTAACGTGGAGGAAATAGTGGCAATTCCTGTGCCGAAATCGATAATTCGTCGGTTTTTGCCTCCAACAGTCATAAATTTAGGGCTTGACGCCTGGCTGCTGTGTCCATATGCTTCTCGCGCATACAAAATGCAGCGATTAAAGCAGGGTCAATTCGACTACTGCTTTTTTGATCTATGAGCATCTGGAACAACTGCAATGGAATAAATTCTGCCCTCTCCACGGAGGCGCTGTGGACCTGAAAGACATCAAGGCTATCATTGATCTGATGCGCAAAAATGCCCTGTCCGAATTTGAACTGGAACGGCAGGACTTTAAAATCAAATTGAAACGAGGCGTTATTGGATCAGCGGCCCCAGCCGAGGAGCCCCCTCCGCCGATTTCTTATCCGACAGCCTTACCGTCAACTGGAGCTTTGTCAGCGCCAGGGCTGATAACTCCGTCGTCTGCCCCGAATTCTTCCCTTTTAGAGATCAAGTCACCCATGATTGGCACCTTCTACCAGGCACCGTCCCCGGATGCGGCCGATTACGTGGAAATTGGGACCGAAGTAAACCCTGAGACTGTGGTCTGCATCATTGAGGCCATGAAGGTCATGAACGAGATCAAGGCGGAGGTCAAAGGGGTCGTGACGCATATCCTGGTTGAAAACGCCAAACCCGTCGAATTTGGACAGCCCTTGTTCCGCATTCGGCCAAGCTAAAGTTCAGCTTTTTGGAGCATGTTCGAGAAGATTTTGGTAGCCAATCGAGGCGAAATTGCGGTGCGTATCATTCGCGCTTGCAAGGAATTGAACATCCGCACCGTGGCCGTTTACTCGGAGGCAGATGTCAATTCCATGCATGTCCAGATGGCCGACGAAGCCATCTGCATCGGCAAACCTCCCAGCAGTGAGAGCTATTTACGCATTGACCGCATCATCAGCGCGGCGGAAATCTCCGATGTCGATGCCATTCATCCCGGGTACGGCTTTCTTTCGGAAAACGCCCATTTCGCCGATGTTTGTGAAAGCTGCAATATCCGCTTCATTGGGCCAAGCTCTCGCGCCATGAACGCCTTGGAGGACAAGGCCACGAGCCGCTCACTGGCCCGCAAGGCCGGAGTACAGATTCCCCCTGGTTCGGAAGGCCCGGTCCAAAACGAACAGGAAGCCTTAACGGTTGCCAAGCGCATCGGGTATCCGATTATGATCAAGGCCATTGCGGGCGGCGGGGGACGCGGCATGCGCCAGGCCCATAACGACGTTTCCCTGGTCAAGGGATACCATACCGCCCGCAGCGAGGCGGAAAAGGCTTTCGGCAATTCGGGTGTTTACATAGAAAAATTCATCGAGAATTCGCATCATATTGAATTTCAGATTTTTGGAGACAGCCGCGGCAACCTGGTTTATCTGCCCGAACGCGATTGCTCGGTGCAACGCCGCAACCAAAAACTCGTTGAAGAAACGCCTTCCCCGATCATCCAGGGGAAATTCAAAGATGTCCGAAAAAAGATGGGCAAGGCCGCCCTTCGCATCGCCGAGGTCGCGCACTATACCAACGCCGGAACAGTGGAATTTCTAATGGATGACCACGGTCACTTTTATTTCCTGGAAGTCAACAAGCGCATCCAGGTCGAACACCCCATCACCGAGGAAGTGACAGGCATCGACCTGATTAAACTGCAAATCGCGGTCGCAATGGGTGAGCCTTTGCGCCTGTCTCAGAGCGATATTCACGTGGAGGGGCACGCCATTGAATGCCGGATCAACGCCGAGGACCCTTTCGACGACTTTCGCCCGTGCCCTGGGCGCATCGAGATGTATTACGCACCGGGCGGCCCGGGCACGCGCGTGGACAGCCATGTTTATGCAGGTTACACCATCCCGCCCAATTACGACTCCATGATCGGCAAGCTCATCACTCTTGGCAAAGATCGCCGGGAGGCGATGGACAAAATGAGCCGGGCGCTTTCGGAATACATGATTACCGGCATCAAGACGACCATTGCCTTCGAGCAGGCGATTTTGCAGGACCCGAATTTTCGGCGCGGCGTTTATTCGACAAATTTTCTGGAAGAATTGCTCGGCGGCGCGCGCCGGGAATTGATTGAATAGCCCATCCGACCGGTCCCATGAAACCGCTGGCCGAGTGCCGCCTTTACACCTTCATTGACACAGCTTATTTGCGCGGGCGCAATCCCGCCGACGTGGCTCTTCAGCTTTGCGACGGCGGCTCAGATTTGATTCAATTACGCGCCAAGAACTCCGCGCCAGATGAAATTCGCCGGATGGCCGCAATGATTGCGCCAATCTTTCGCGATGCCGGCGTCGGCTTGGTCATCAATGATCATTACAACATTGCGAAGGAGATCGGCGCAGATTTGTGCCACCTGGGCCAGGAGGATTTTTTTAAGGCTGGTTTTACGCATGTCACCGAAATGGCGACCGGACCCTCCGCGCCGTCGATTGGCTTAAGCACGCACTCCCCAGAACAAGCATTGAGAGCATTAGCGGCGAATCCGGCCTACATCGCCATCGGACCCGTCTATGCGACCGCCACTAAACCGGACGCAAGACCGGTTACGCTTGACTATGTCCGCTGGGCCTCAGGTCACGTAACCATTCCATGGTTTGCCATTGGCGGCATTACTCTGGATAATGTGGACCAGGTTGTTGCCGCCGGCGCAAAACGAATATGCGTTGTTTCCGCAATCCTCAACGCCCAGGACGTGGCGAAGGCTTGCCGCGAGTTTAGGAAGCGGCTGGGTGGTCGAGTTTAGGCGTCGGGAGCCGCGAGCCAGCTTTTCACCGGCCGGGTGTCGTAGCCACGATAGTCGCCGTTGCGACGAAGCGGTGGCCGATGTTATCGACCATCACTCCGAAGCCTTCCAGCGTCCTTACGCCAAGCAGCGTCATGTCACCCGATTCCGCAAAAACTACCTCATCGTTGGTTTCGTACCCTTCGGCGCTGAGGATCGCGTAACCGACTTCTCTTTCGATTTTCTGCTGCGTGGCTGTTGAGAACACACGCCGCCGACGAGGCATAATGCCGGCACCCCTCAAAACGTCGCCGGGCAGCCAGGTTAGTTCCGAGCCGGTATCGACCAGCGCCTCCAACGGTTTGGTGGCCTGCTCTTCTCTCTTGGGATTACGAGCCACGACGTTGACCTTGAATATGCTCACAATGAATGAAAATACCGCGTCCTTTCGCGCCTGCAAGCCTGGAAGTCATTTACTTGACTTGTGATGGTGCGTAAGAATAGCATCCGCACCGGGAATCCACCCTACTTCGGATCCATCCCGAGATTCTCGATGAGAAAGGCGTAGGCATCGGCCTTTTCCGCGACAAGCTGGCTGGTCGTCGGGCCCGCTCCGTGCCCGGTGGAAAGGCGAACTCGCAAAAGAACCGGCGCGGGTCCAGCCTGGGAGAATTGCAGAGCGGCAGCGAACTTGAACGAGTGCGCAGGCATCACGCGGGCATCGTGATCACCGGTAATGACCAGCGTGGCCGGATAACGCGTGCCCGGATGCACGTTGTGATAAGGCGAGTAGGCCCGCAGAATTTTGAAGTCCTCCGGATTGTGCGGGACGCCGTAATCGCCAACCCATCCCGCGCCCTGGCCAAATTGATCAAAGCGCAGCATATCCATCACACCGACGTATGCGAGTGCGGCGCCAAAAAGGTCAGGCCGTTGCGTCACGCAAGCGCCGATGAGCAAGCCGCCGTTCGAGCCGCCTTCGATGGCCAGCTTTTGCCTGGAAGTATAGCCCTGCGCGATGAGCCATTCGGCGGCGCTGATGAAGTCGTCAAACACAATTTGCTTATGAGCGCGAATCGCTTGCCGATGCCATTCCTCACCGTATTCGCCGCCGCCTCGAATGTTGGCCACGGCAAATACGCCTCCGCGTTCCAACCAAACAAGGCGAGTGGCGTCGAAATGCGGCAGCATCGAAATGCCAAATCCACCGTAGCCATAGAGCAGGGTCGGATTCGTGCCATCAAGCTTGATGCCTTTCTTATAGACTAACGTCATCGGAATCCGAGTGCCGTCCTGGGCCGCGTAAAAAACCTGCTTCGATTCCAGAATGCTCGTGTCGAAAGGAATCTTCGGTGCACGGAAAACAGTGCTTTCGCCCGATTCCAAATCGAGGCGAAAGATCGTCGGTGGCGTGACCATATCCGTGTAAGAATAAAAAGTCTCCAGCTCGTCCGGTTCGCCCTCAAATCCGGCGGCCGTCCCCCGACCTGGTAGATTGACTTCGCCGCGCAACTTGCCGTCCAACCCGTAAATGGACACTTTGCTGGCGGCATCGTGCAACGTGCGTACGATGAGCTGGTGGTCCACCAGTGTCACGCTGCCGGAATCCACGTTCATCGCATCCGCGCCTTGCGGCACGACTTCCTTCCAACCGGATTCCGGCGCGGAAGGATCAATGGCAACGACGCGGCCGCGTGGAGCTTGCACCGTGGTTTCAAAATAGAGCCAACCCTGATCTGCGCCGACGTAGATGTAATTTTTGTCGAACCCTTCAGCGAGCGGCGTAACGGCTGTGCTAGAACTCTTGAGGTTTAGCGCATACAAGTTTTCCAATCCCTTGTCGCCGACCTCACCTTCGCCCACTCTCAATACCAGCCAGTGCCCGTCCTTGGTCAAATGCGGCTCAAATTGCCAATCGGGGTGATCGGGCCGCTCATAGATCTTTCGATCATCTCTCTGTGCCGTCCCGAGAATATGGCAAAAAACTGCGTTGCCCAGGTCCCGCGCCCGGAGTTCCTGGCCCGATGCCGGAGCCGGAAACGCGCTGTAATAGATCGCTTTGCCGTCGGGGCTGAAAATCGGATGATAATATTTCGTCCATCGCAAAACATCTGGCAGGTCTTTGCCCGAACGGAGATCGCGGAAATGCCAATCCGTCCAATCCGAACCTCCCTGCGATACGCCATAAGCCAGCGTGGCGCCGTCCGGACTGGCCACATATCCAACAACGGCGAGTGAGCCGTTGATTGAGAGATCATTCGGATCAAAGGCCACCATGGGCCTGCCGTTAAGTCCCTCGCTTGTAAAAAGAACGCTTTGCTGTTGCAGGCCGCTATTATGGGTATAAAAATAATGATTTTCCTTGCGGAACGGCATGCCGAATTTTTCAAAATTGAGCAGCGCCGTCAGCCGCTCTTTGAGCACATTCCGAACAGGAATTTTTTCCAGATACGAATCGGTCAACGGGGCCTCGGCTTTGACCCAGTCGCGCGTCTCGGCGGAATCCAACTGTTCAAGCCAGCGATAAGGGTCGGCAACTTTAACACCATTATAATCGTCCAGTATGTCATCGCGCCGCGCCTGCGGATAAGATGAGTCCGTCTGAGCCGCCATAGACGTGGCGACGACTATGAGCAGAATCGCTGGAGCGAAACGAGACAATTGTCTTAAAGGCAATCGCCGCCGTAAGTTATTTCCCCTCATTTGCCGGTTTCTTTCCACAATGTTGATGTCTTTAGGGTTGAGGCCGTAGAGAGCGTAAGTCGCGCTGGCAGGCGAATCAAGCCTGTGAAGTCCAGGGCAGACGCATCTAAATTTCGCTCGTTGATTTTCAATGGGTTACAGCAGTTTAGAGAAAGTTCAGATGTTCTGATTTTATGCAACTGCTTGCGCCCATAAGTATTGTGCAATTTTGGCGGGCGAAAAAAACTTTTTTTTACTTATATTCACTCATATTTACTTATACAGACTGTGTGAAAACTCGTTTGGATTTGAATATTTGGACAGACATTATGTCAAATAAATAGTATGGATTACATTCGCGGCGCTGACCGGTCCCAAACCCAACTTTTGCCTCCCTCCCT